>JAEEGL012023107.1_pt1 | contig 52125 bp, 62 predicted proteins | sample 9134231 | NCBI WGS metagenome assembly JAEEGL01 (sample SAMN16246548, study PRJNA631951) | gut metagenome | biome: gut microbiome; feature: rumen; material: fiber-attached | host: Bos | place: Iran: Karaj | collected 2018-10
TATGTTAAATAAGAATGAAAGTTTAGATACCTCGGTAATTAATATATTACTAATCGTACTTTCCTCGTGTCCATTTGCTATCTCATACTCTGGAACCTCATATAATTTTATGTTTCTAGGAATATTTTTATTTACTTCCTTCTTTTTAATTGGTCCTATACTGATCGAATGACTTGAGCTTGAATTAGTCTCAAATACGTTATTCCTAATTTGTTTCATATTTAATTTCCTTTAAAATATACATCATGTGTTTTCTCATATTCTTTAACACGTTCTTTCCAATCTTCTTCTTTTCTATAATCATGTTCAAATCCAAGAGTTTTTAGATTATACCCTCTATACTCATCTCCTCCAATTGTTATATAAGATTCATCAGAGAATAAGAATGATTTAAGGTAATCATCATCATTTTGAAGTTTTTCCAAAATTCTAGCACATGGAGGCGTATATCTTCTGTCCTCTCCCTCTACTATCATAAAGTACTCGGAATGATCGACATAAGCACTCCAGGTATGTTTCAGGACATCTCTAAATAGGCTAGTATCAAAGTCAAATTTAGGTTCGCTTGTATCAGGTATTCTTCCTGAAGCTCGATCATTTAAGAATTCGAGTACCTGAAATATATGATCTGGTATTTCATTATTATCTAACCAATCTATATTTGAAATATTAGAAATAACTTCATTGTATATTCTATTCACCCTGTCTTTAAATTTTTCTAAATCTACGACTGGAACAACAACTTTAGGATCCCTCGCTATTTCAAGAAGAATTATATAGACATAAGCTAGTTTATAATCCCATCCGTCAAGTAATCTATAAGTTTCTCGGCCGAATTCAAAATCATATTCCACCCAACTGCTAGTAGCATCATGCCAAGTAGGTTCATAGTCTTTCTCTAGAGATACAACTAAAGCATGTGTTGAACTGCTGTTAGTCTCAAATAATCCTTTTCTTATTGTAAGTCCCATAACTCTTCAATATCTTTATGCGGTTTTCCACCTTTCATGTAAATATCTGGTTCTGAATAATCTTCAAAATGATATGAATTGTCATTATCTATTATTATAATATAAGAATTATTAAAAATTAACTCTTTTATATCTTTGTCTAGTGAAGTACCAGTACTTTGATGATCTACGTATCCAAATTGATAATATTCGTCTTCATCAGTCTTAATGAAACATATATCTTTAAAATTAGGATATCTACATTTTAGTATATCCAATAATTCTTTAAATTCTGGTAACCCTCTAATCTTTTTTATGCCATCATCCCATTTATTTCTTCCATAAGAAATTCCATGAGAGCAGGCTAAGTCAGTTAGATAATACGACAATTTATCTTCTGGTAAACTTAAAATATCAGGTCCCCAACCAAACTCTCCGAAAGTAACTTCAATAATTCCGTCATTATTTATAAAAAGTTCACTGTACCCTCTATCTAATTTTGAAACAGAAATACTATGTGAACTGCTACTATTTGTTTCAAATAAGCCTAATCTTTTATTAATCATGTCCTAATACTATTACTATATGGTTGTTAAATATGTAATTATAAATTTCATCAATTTCAGTTGTATCTACAATAGGTCCTTCTTCCCAAGGTGATGTCTGGTGGTCAAAACTGGAGTTATATGCATTTTTGAAACATATTCTTTTAACTTCAGGATACTTCAGTTGAATGGCACCTAATATATTTTCATACTCAACATTATTCCAACCTGTGTTAATAGTTGGGCTATCATCATTGGCTGGCCACCAAAGATCATACGTATCTGGATCAACCTCACCAGTTTCAGGATCCCACCTATTATAAGCAAGTTGATTGTCATCTCTTATATACATCCAAGTGAATATATAATCAAGTTTATTTCTTTCACCAGATACTAAAGGATAAAAATCAAATTGGTCAATACCATATATTACACACGTATCTCCCTCTATTCTAAGTTTATCTAGCGGTACTTGTTGTTTTTTAAATTTAAAAGATAAACTGTGTGTACTACTAGAATTAGTCTCAAATATATTACATCTTATATGTTTCATTATTATTTGTTTTTATAAAGTTGAACATATCATCTACATTTTCTAATATTGTATAACTTTTATCCTTACTTACTGTTGAATTTTTAGCAAACGTTTGAGATACAGCATCAATATAAAATGAATAATCACCATCATTTCCCATATACAGATTCTCCCAGTTGAGACCGAGTTCATGGTGTTCTTTGATCTGCTTCTCAAGCTCAAGCTGCTCGATAGCCAGATTGTCGAAAGATACAAGCTTGAACTGGCCTGACTTTTGCATGTCGATGAAGTTTTGCTTCAACCATTCAATGTTCCTTGTAACATAGATGTCAGCGTTCTTACGGTAAGCAATGCCACGTCCAACATTTTTGTAGCCAAGGATAAGGATCTTACACTTTGAAAGTTTCTCCCTATATTGAGTAACAAACTCCGGTGAGATAATGCCATTGATGAGGTGAAGCACTGCATTGTCATACTTTGAAATGGTGTCAAAAATCTTGTCAGTGTCAGCAGTCTCATCAAAGCAGCCAGGGATAGAGATTCCAAGTCCATAAATGAGTTTCTCGTTGATGAATCTGTCAACCTTCTCAAAGTTGTTCATGAACTGCTTGAGGTTCAAAGTCATTGACACGATGACCCTCTTCTCTTTCATGAACTGAAGGAACTCCTCAAGTTGTGGATGGTCCATGTCGTTTCCATTGATAGCAAGCTCAGTGTAAGGATGGACAGATTGGATCCAAGCTTGGTTCATTATGTCAGAGTGCTTGCCATTCGGAGTGCTACCTTCATAGCAGAATGGGCATCCAACTGAACACCTGTCAGTAAGCTTCACATCCATAGACTCTGAAAAATCTGGAGTAAGGTTATCTAAACTGTTGTATCTTATTTTAGTTCCATCTTCTAGGAGCATTACATTATAATTCCCATTCTTGTATTTTCCTAGTAATTTCATTTTTTAAGGTTTTATATCACAAAAATAAGAATTTTAAGTTTACAGTGAATTTCTTATATATGTAAAATAAAATAGACTAAATTATGGTAAAAATAACTGAAGAATTGTGGAATAAACAAGATCAAGAAGTTAGAAAGACTATATGTAATGACTACTGTAATGTGAAGGAGACTGACTACTATACAGAGATCATGAAGAAAATAGTTGGCTCTAGAGTAAGCGTATTTGATTTTAGCGTCCCAGAAACAACCAGAGAAGGATATGTAGATTTTAGTGCTTACGTAACTGAAACCTTACCCTACAAATTCTCACTAATTCCGGGAGGTCAGACAGTAATTAGAACTTATGGAGGAAAATTTACATCGCCCTTCGGAGTTGATTATAGCGAAGGTGGAGAACTTAGGAGTCTTAGAGATGATTCCTTTAAAGTACAGCCTATGTTTCTGTTTGGTGATGACTTATGTGTGATATTATGCAAATTCACAAAAAAGGATGAAACACCAAAACCAAAGCTAAAGAAAATAATAAACGTCGAAACACCAATACAAGAAGGATCAGGAAGTGCTAGTAATAAATTCACAAAGAAATCCCCTGAACCATCTAATACCTATAGTGTGGTAACAGTAAGTATGATTCTTTATACCTCCGGGAGTGCAGAACAAGCAAAAGAGATTATAACCGACGTCTATAAGCAATTTGATACTCTTCCTGAATTACCTGCTCCTCCTGATGATACTATACCTGTCAATTTTGTATATCGGACGTGTAATGGACTTAACTTGTATGAAAGAAACGTGCAAGTATCTAATATCACACTTTCCGAATTTAATCAAGACCTTCCCGACAATAAAATACAAACAGAACTTAGGAAGGATGGATCTGGATTACTTATATTTCATGGAGAGCCTGGGTGTGGAAAATCAAGCTACATAAAATACCTAATCGGAAGTATGAGAGATAAAAATTTCATAGTAGTCTCTCAGGATATCTTGATTGGCAGCATGGAAGATTTTAGATCGCTCCTCCTGACAAAATGCAGTGACGACTCGATAATTATAATAGAAGATTGCGAAAATTTAGTCAAGTCTAGGGAGCAGGTTGGAAGCTCTGTAGTAATATCAGACTTTCTAAATATGACAGATGGAATTTACGGAGACTTATTTAGAATTAAGTTTATTCTTACATTTAATACAGAAATACAAAAAATAGATTCTGCATTATTACGAAAAGGAAGACTTAAATGTAAATACAAATTTTCAAAACTAAAGGGAGAAAAATTAAAAGCATTGGCAAAAGAGCTTGGTATAGAATTAAAAGAACAGCAAATAACTATAGGAATGACTTTAGCTGATTTATATAATTTTGATAGTGATGTCGGAAATAATGAATCAGTCAGAACCACTATTGGTTTCGGAAAATAAAATAAAGATAGATTGGATATAATTTCCTTTCTATCTTTTTTATTTAAATAATTTTTCCAGTTTTTGTATAAGTAGATTTTATTAATTTAGTTCCTTTAGACCCAGAATATAATATTAGATCATATTTTTTAAGATCATCCGGACTAAAGGATAGCATACTTATATTAATATCATCTATAGTCTTATCTTTACAGTTACACTCTAGTTCATCATCCCCAACTAAAAGAGTTTTCACTATTCTTAATCGGTCCATTCTATTTCTCCTATTACTCTATCGTTATCTGGGCCAATATAAATTTTAGTTCTTGACCCCTGAATTTCCCTACCCCTCTCTTTCTTTCTTTCTTCATCTATTACAGAAAAATGAGTCAGAGGATACTTTCCAACTATACCAGAATTAATATAGTTTTTCAGATTCGACACTAAAGAATACATACTAGAATTCTTTCCACTATTTCTTATATTATCAAAAAGTTTAGTTATCAATTTATGTAAACTTTTTATATTTTTATATTGTGGATTATCTTTATCTTCTATCACTATATCCAATATCTTTTTTATAATTGAAATCACACAGTCGGCTTCTGATACACGTCTTCGCCTCAATTTTTTATACTCCCTCATAATATTTGGTTTGAAAAGATATAAAACCCTACCAAAGTTAGATATATCATCTTCTGTATCATTTTCTTTTATTTTTCTATAGGAACTTCGTACTATCCCCATATATACTACAGTTATTCCGAAATATCTACCTTCAATAAACAATAACTTCTCAAGATCATTAAATAAGAAGTATACAATATGAAGCAGACCTCTTAGATAATCATACTCTGATATCTTAATACTTTTATCTTCTCTATCTTTCATCATATCAACTATAAGAATATAAAACGAACTTAAGAGCAAATTCCTTATTTATGTTATGAGAGCTACAGTATATTTTAAGAAACAAGAATTAGAAGAATATCTAGAAAGAAATGGATATACTATTCTAACATTGAGAAGAATTATATTAAAAGAGTTTGGATATAAGAATTCAAGAAGTTTTCTAACTGAACATAGTAATTTATGCAGCGGTGTTCTTAATACAAAACTTGCATATAAAACAGAAGATGAATATAGAAATATTACATTAATTGTATCTGATCTAATCTTATATTTGAGGCGAGAGTTAGCATCATCTACTAAACCTGGATATGGTCGACAATTATTTGGAAAAGATATAATATTTCTTAATCCTCTTAGTGGAAATCTTACATTAGGGTACAATACTGGTGATAGAAAACAAGCACTGTATTGGTATACAATGGAAACATCAATTAAAAGAGAAATAAGACAAGCAATACAAGAAAAAACTGGAATACATGAAATCGGAATCTCAATATAAAAAAATTATAATTATATACCACAGAGCAGATTATGATGGTCTATTCAGTGGTAATATAGCTAGAAAATTTTATAAAGACTGGAATTATAAAATAGAAATGAAAGGATATAACTATGGTGATAAACTTCCAGACTTTGATGAAATAATCAATAAATATGATTATATATGTATCCTTGATATTAGTTTTGATGTGGATATTATGAAAAAACTAAAGGATACTGGAAAAGTTGAGTGGATAGATCACCATATAGGAACAATACGCCTGTCAGAAGAGAACGGGTATGCTGATATACCTGGATATAGAACCAAAGAGAAAATAGCAGCTTGTGAAGTAGCTTGGAATTACTTCTTTAAAACTATTAAAACCCCACGTATAGTTGAGGTATTATCTGCATATGATGTGTGGGACAAAGATAGGTTTGATTGGGAAGAAGAAGTAACGCCCATCCAATATTCACTCAGAGCAAAATATAGCCTTAATATTGAAAAAATTTGGAAAGATTGGAAACAATTACTTGAAGATCCATCTAATGAATACAATCTATATAGTGAATTAATATCTTCGGGATTTTCTATAATGAGATATCTTAAGGCAGTGTGGAAATCTTGGTGTGGAAACTACTCATTCGATGTTCTAGTAGGTGAAAAATATAAGGGAATATGTATGTTATCAGCACAATCAGGGTCTTTACAGTTCGAAAGCGCTTTAGTTGATGGTGATTATGATTTACAGATAGTAGTTAATCGTAAGGGGCCTGATTTATACAACGTTTCCATATACAAAGAAAATGATGACTGTAATGATTTCGACTGTGCAGAGTATGCATCTAAAGTGTATAAAACAGGAAATGGACATAAAAGTGCTGCTGGGTTTACTATAAATCTTGAACAATTTATTCGATTAGTGAATGAACAAAAATTATAAAAAAAATAAGAGTTAGGATGAATAATCCTTTCTCTTTTATTATTAGTATATGTATATATTTACAGCATTTATTAACTCTTCATCAAAATCACTTCTTGTTATTATAATACTCTCTTCAATCTTATCTTCTTCAAGACATTCTACTCTACAATAAAGTTCAGACTCTCTGTTACTGTTACAAGTAAACACACTGCTATATTCCAATATATCGGACTTAGTGGAATAGTGATATTCAATAACCTGCTTTGAACATAAACAGATTGATTTTTTTCTTTTTTCTATTTCCTCAACACGAAAGAATAGGACTGCCCTCTCTTCTCTTCTAACCCTGACTAATTTTATATATTCGCCAACAGTGTTATCAAATTTTATCATAAATTTATAATTATTTATGAATTCACTAATATCATTTCTAGTCCCATCTTTAAGATCATCACAATCTATCAGCTTTTCTATAACTTTTAAATCTTCCTTTGTGAAATTAAAATCCATATTTTTCTAATAACTCTTTAAATCTACCTTTTGTAGTTATTTTGTTTTCGAAATCAAACATTACCTCACCAATATCTTCATAAAAATATGTAAACCCAGTAATATAGTCTACACCAATAGTAAATAGAATTCCTCGATCATTATAATAATCTATTTCTATATTTCTATTTCCAGAAATCCCTTTAGCATCTAATCCATCAATAATGCTGGATTTATATTCTATCTGTTTTAGTTTTATTATTGGATTTACAATATTTTTTATTATATTGTTGTATACATCTAAGTATCTCTGAACAATTTTATGAGTATATTCTAATTCAGACTCTTGATTCTCCTTCGACTTTAAAATCACTCTAAACAGATCCGGAGTTATTCTGTCTATATCAAACAGATCAGATATACTAACTGATGGTTGTTGATAAAAATACAAACAACTATAGTCATCCGGATCTACGCTTTCTTCATCACCATATACATAATATGCTCTTATTGAGTGTAGAAAAAGTTCTGTATAGTCTTCATTCTCATAATATTTTTTAACTGATTTATAACCATCAGCAATCAGATCTAACACCACCCTAGAAACACCCTTAGCGAATACAGGATGGTAACTAACGCATACATCTTCATCATCAGGGTCATAATCAAGTGGATCAAATGTTGAGTATAAATCACCAGCAATGATTTTATATCCCAACTCGTTTAGTATATCTACATAAGGTTTACAAATTTTCATTTTACTCGACTTATAGGATTAGCCCAATACATATCATCTTTATTACAGCACATATAAAATCTCCACTCTTTTCCATCCCAACTATTTATTCTAACAGTCGGTACCTTATAGAAAGGATTAGAAGTTGTCCATACATTTTTTCCTATTGGAGGTTCTAATTCTTTTACTGTATGCCAAAAGTTATTCATTTATATATATTATTTAAATTACATTTATAAGGAAAATAAAAGTTACTTAAAAATAAGTAACATATGAACTTCTAGGACGTATGAGAAATGTATCACCGTCATCAGAAATTGATGTTTCTACAATACCGTGCAGTATAACATTATATTCTCTTGTTATTATATTAATTTCTTTAATTGCGCCATATATAAATGCTGTCTTTAGATATTCTGAGTATTTTTTAGGAAAAGTTATAGTTACTTCTACTACATTATGATAATCGTTTTTGGAAAGAGTAATAAGTTCTTTAAGACAGTAGTAGGTTATAGTAGGTTCTGTACTATACATTTTGATAACTCTTACTTTAGTACATCCACTCTTTAATAGTCCCATTTCTATAAATTATTGAGTATGAATTTCCCTCAAACACTAAATCAGTGTCAAAATTTAATGCAAAAATATTATTATTAATCTTAAGGCCACCAACTATAAGTATTTCATTCCCATGTCTAATTTCCATATTAATTTTAAAACATCCAAAGGATGATGTTCCGTATGGGTAAACTATAACAGATTTCATAAACATACTATAGATATCCGCAGCCAATTTTATACTTTTATTTTTAATATTAATAGTATAATAGTTATACGAAAATTCCGGATAAAAGTTACCAATTTGTTCTGCTTCACAATTACACTGGACTTCTGGTTTTACCTTAGTAAGAAAAATAATTGGGTCTATTCCAGAGTTATTATCTTCAGTATATAATTTAACTCTATATACTGCATTATATTTTTTAACTAACATACACAAATAAGGAAAATAAATGAAAGAGGAGTTTATAATCCTCCTCTAAACTCCCTATTGAATTTGGCCAAGGCTTTGTTGAGAGTAATCCAGTCGTTTTTCCTGTTCCCAGTATTGAGCAATAGTACGTGCCAGATAAACTCATACTCATTGCTGTTGTCGGGTCTAGGGCAAATACGAACCGGACTATTGTCAAAATAACCAGTTCCAATAGCCTCTTCTTTAAAAGTTTTTTCTTCTCTCAATAGATCCTCTCTACCACCATGATAGTAGACGATCATATCCCTGTCTTTAATTGTCTCCATAAGTGTATTTGTTTTAAAGTTATTGTTCTCTATAAATAAGGCTATCCTATACTTTTCAGACGGTAGGAATATATATAAAATTTTTATAATTTTCTTTATTAATTATAGAACAAGTATACATTATTGGACAATCAGAATTATATTTACACCTCTTATCAATAACGTATGGAGCTTCAAAACAAGCAGCATTGATTTTTGGAACTCGCCTAAAAATAATAGTTTTCCTATCAATCTTAGTGAAACTATCTATAACATTCCTCTTTAATTTAACTCTTTTCAATAGCATCTATATATAAGAAAAAGGAGACTAAGCTCCCTTTATTTATTAAATTTCATTCTCATCTATGTCATTCAAATCAATTCCTTCCAATCTCTTTAAATTCCAATCATTTTTATCTATTCGGTCAGATATAGAATTGTTTATTTTTTCACTATTATTTCCTCCATTAATTACCTTAAACAGAGAATTCATAACCTTCTTTGTCTTTTCAAGTACTTTAATTTCAGCTTTAGTTTCACAAATGTAAACTCCAGTAACTTCTGAGAATTCATCTTTAGATACATCACACTTAGATACTGTTGAGACTTTTATTGTATAAGTATGCTCTTCCGTACCATCTCCAAGAGTGTTTGAAGATTCATGGTGTAGATTATCAAATGAAGATAATTTGTCTTCTAATAAATCTATATAAATCCATTCAGGTACATAAATTCTAATTTTGTATTCAACATTCATCCTAATAATTCTATTATTGAATACTTTCCACTCTTCACTAATTTGTTCAATTTTGTAATTCAGTTCTGCCATAATTTTTAACGTTTATAATAAATTGTATAAGGTTCATATTTAAAATTTCTTATTTTCATCGGAGTATACATTTTTATATCATTGTATGCTGGATCTTCACACCACACATTAAAAATTGTATTTACTTTATAACCTCTTTCAGGATCTTTCAAATTCTTTTCCATCTTCTTACAAACTTCACCAGTGATCTCTCTAACCTTCTTACCTCCAGCATAAAAAACTATAGAATCAGGTTTCCAAATACACTTATACTCTACCCAATTTTCTGCAGGATCTTTTGGCTGCTTAAAATAAGGAATATTTCTAGATCCAACATGTGTCTTTGTTAGGTCATTTTCCCTATAGTGTACATTAGTTGTTGTTCTCCAGCTAGGTTTAATCCATGGAAAATATCTCTCAAATAACCTAAACCAACTATTTTTTTCTTCAGTCCAACCCTCTTCTATGTCAATTTCTGGTGGCCAATTACCAGAACCACTTAACCAAAAACTAGCACTTATATTTTTCCCAGTTGGCATCATCATTTCAGCACTAAAGGTTCCATATGAAAAATCTTCTAAAGATCTCATAGTAGGAACTTCAAACTCAGGATGATAAATATTTCCATCCCAGTGCTTAACCTCTTTGGGATTATATCTTATCTGAAACTCAAGACTGTTATCCTCACATACCCTAATCGTGTCTAAACTATACCAATACCAAGGATAAGATGGATGTATTATTCTTCCACCATCCATTTCAGATCTCCACCTATAACCACACCATTCAAAATTTTCATTAACCGTTTCACCCATATTTTCCAAAAATTACTATTTCTTCTCCAGATTCAGATGTGTAATTTGTAACATAGTGTTCTAATTCATCATCCGTGTCCCAAAAATCACTGTAAGTAAAATAATCATAACAATCAACATCAGCATTAGAGTCAAATATATAACCATCACTTACTGCTCTCATCATCAAATTCCTTACCTCTTCTTTAGTTAGATCTTGAAATTCTTTGTAGAATTCCTTTTTAATCATACTTTCATAATATTCCCTCAAACGAGCCATCTTTTTCTCCTCAGATAATAAATAATTATCTATAAAATGTTCCTCATAGGGATTATATAAAAGTTTTCCCTCTTTCCAATTTAACCAATCTTTACGAGTACATATATTGATGCTATGTGTACTGCTTGAATTAGTCTCAAATACACAACTTCTTATATTTATCATATATTAATTTTATTGGTTCTGTACATTTATAAGATTTTTTAACCACAGTAATAGCAAATAATCTAGTTTGTATTTTACCGTCTAGAAAGGGTCTAAAAACCTTATATATGAAATGAATTTTTCAAGACACAAAATTCATATATTAATATACATTATCAATCATACTAAGCTATGTAATATAACTTAGTATCTAGGAGCCAGAGGACGAGTTACCGAGTGCTTGATTGGTAAGGTGCATTTTATTAAAAATTTCAACACACACAAACTTTAATTAGAAACAACACACCTAGTGGTAGGTCTCGTTAGCAATTTCGAGATTACAGTTCGACTCTGTAGTTGAGTTTCTGATTTATTTTTTTTTCGCACCAAGGAATAAAAAGAAGGGGGATTCTAATTTCCCCTCTCTTTAATTTTTTTAACTAACTCTAAGTCTGTTAAATAAAGCCTTGTATTTCTTTATTGTCTCATCTTCTGCTTCACGGCCCCACATAGAATGAATAACAACGCCATAAGGAGTCAAGGTACAAATAAATGGATCATCAGTTCTTGGTGTGAAAACTGAAAATTTTACTCTATCTTTGCTATTATTCATTTCATTGGCAGGAGCACAGATAAACATATCTACTCTTTCAACATCTAGATTGCCAACACTCTCAAGCTTCACCCCATTGTTTGCCAAGTCGCATATAATTTCAGTGTTATGTGAATAATAATCTCCACTATTACACAGAGCAAGAGGAAATAGATTTAATAACCTCTTTCTATCTTTTGGTAATTCATAACTTCTATAAAACGTAACTTCCTTTATATAGAACGTCACGTATTTACGGTAAGCTTCATATAATAATTTTTTGTGATAGTTAGTGCTATCTCTTAACACCTGAATTTTATTTAAGGCGTCATCTATTTCCCTAGCATTCTTATCAGGAACTACTCCAGTATAATTGTCAAATCTACCACATACTAAGTTATATTTCTTAAGTATTTCTACAAAATCTGATCTCTTAACTACAACAGTACTCGGACCAAAATACTCCTGTACTTCTTTAATAAATTGTAGTGCCTTGATTGAAGATCGAACTGCCTGATTAAAGTCTGCGTTTCTTTTTATTAGCTCTCTTCTTTCTACTATAGGTTTTGTATTAGTAAACCCAAGGCGAGACACTAAATCAAGGCTATTTACTTCTGGATCTCTGTTTTCCATACTCTCTTCAAATTTTCTAAGCGTTGTAAGACTCTGTATGTAGCTATTTTTCTTCTTTTCTATTGCTACCTCTAATGTATCAAACATAACTTTTTGTTTTAAATTTTTACATTTATAAGGCTTTTATTTTAACCGTCCTAGAAGTATATGATAGCCTTATATATGTAGAGGTCCTTAAGAAAAATTTTATAGGAATTTCTACTTTATTTTTCGAAACAATTAACTAACAATTTAAAAAAAATAGAAAAATATGAACACAATTAAAGAAACGTGGAGTGAAATTAAGCCCACAACAAAAGAGGAAAAAATCGAATTTGTCAAGACAATCGGAGAAACTATTATCTTGGCAGTAATCTTAGGCGCTATGCTTTATTTCGGGTGCCTCATAGGAGAGTAAGACTATGGATATTGAAGAGATAACGAAAGCTTTTGCGGAAGCCCACAAAAAACATGTAGAAAGAAAAGAAAAGCTTATAGAGCTCAAACATCCGCAAAAGTTCAACAAGGAATACTATCTTAAATTAAAGAAAACGGTATTCAATAACATCTCAGAGTTAATAGAAGAAATACAACTTTGGAAAGACGTGAAAGATCGTCTGCTTAATGAAGATGATCAATCACAATTTCTTCCAAGTAGATTAGCTGAGATTATGAAGAAACAGAAAAAGGAAGCATTAGATTCGCTAGACGATTTAATAGAGGCGCTGGAAGAGGAAATTAACCGCGACTTAGATGTTTTAAATAAAACCAATGAAATTGTTAAACTTCTGCAAAGTGAATTAAAGAGAATGCCACCTTATATGCAAATCCAGATACAATGTAACCCAAACAGCAAGGTCGACATGAGTATTTTGGAGATCGAAATAAAAGAAATAAATAAATAAATTGGGAGTGAAATACCTCCCTTTATTTTCTCTAAAAAAACCTAGAAAACTAATCTAATAATAAGTTCTCTAAGTTTATTTTTTTTTCTATATTTCTTCTAGGCACAAAATTCAATTAGTTATAATCTAACCAATCTACTATCTATTCTAGAAGATTTATATTATTGGTGTGATTTAATTCACAATATCATCAGCAATAACCGCAATTATAGTTATTACCGAACTGTTGTCCCTGTTGGGTAGGTCCAACTTGAATTATATAATCGTTAATCCTATGAAGGCCTGGACTTAAATTACATCCACATCCCCATGGATTACTTGTATAGTATGGTTGTCGAGGAGGATATCCATAATCATCGTTTCTCCCAAATAATCTTTCCACGCTCCCAACTACATCAACCAGCGAGGATATTACTTGAGATAGCTTACCAAAGGTTCCATACATCCCCTTCAAGCCATTTACTACTTTTTCTCCGACAACTTTGCTCTCTTTATCTCTATCAGTCTGTTGGTTCACACTCTCCTGCTTAGGCTCTTCAGGTTTCCAAGAATCTGCTCGATTATTATTATTAGTGTCTTGGCGTTGTTGTGATCCATTAAAATTTTCTCCCCGTCTGGAAGTTGATCTATCTATACCTACAAATACAGCTATTCCCACTACGGCTGCTGCTAAAATTTTTAAACCAATCTCCCAAAATTTTCCATTACTGTTCATCTAGTAATTTAATGTTTTTCAAAGTTAAAATTAAGTTTTTTTATCATTCATCCTTTTATTATTTGAAATTTGTTAATTTGTAATTTGGAATTTGTTCAATAATAAGAGTTTTAGGTTTTCAGTCCGTAGTGTGATTTTCGTATTTCTATAAGTATACTTTCTAGCAAATCCCTATCAGGTTCATCAGGGAGAGTAGATTTATTAAACGACTCATTCATAGATGCTTCAAGAGAATCCATTTTTTCAACAACTTCCTGAAACGTAATGAGATGATTTTTTACCTTAAGCAAATAGTCCCTGTCTATTCCAGATCGATCTAGTATTAGTCCTTGACCCTCTGAAAGTTCTTTTGCCATGGTCATAAGTCGAATACAAGCACAACAATTTTTTCCGTCATAATTGTATCCTTTGTTTAACTCAAAACGTTCCTGATTTCTATTTCTAACCCATTCCCAATATCGCTTATAATCCGCACAATGTTGAGAAAAAGCTAGATAGTTGTATTGAAATGTACATAGTGGTCTTTTAGCGTCTTCTTTTGTCACACTACTACACCTAAGCTGTGAAGTCTCTAAGTCGGATGGATCAAGAAGTCCGCGATATCCAATAAATTCAGTCTTTTTACCTTCTTCAAGCTCTTTTTGTATATCTGACATATGTTCGGAAGCATAATCAACACCATACTTAAGTCTTGCATAATCTTCTAGTTTTAGTTCTTTGTCCGCAAACCAATCATAGTAGAGATTATACATTTCTAGACTGTTTGTAAGATGAACAATTCCACAATGTTCTTGATTTAGTCCATTCTTTTTTAGCCACTTATCTAATCGTATATCTCCATCACCATCTTTTTGCGCTACCCAACAAAACTCTAGTGGATTCTTTCTTCTCCTTACTGTTTCTGGATCTATGTTTATTGCTTTCTTTAATCCCTTAGCCTTCCTTATCTGATCAATAGCATAACCAGAAAAGGATTTGAAACAGGCTTTAGTTATTAGCGAATCCCTAATATCCCAAAGAGGTTGTAGCGATGGATCAAAATGCTTTATCCATCTCTCTGGCGTAAATAAGGCTTCGAGGGCGTTTGGATTCGATTTTTCTAACTCTCTTACAAACTTCCCAATCTCATCCCAGTAATCATCATTTCTATCTGACGTAACCATAGGAACATAATCTCTTCCAGTTCCAAATAACTGAATAATTGGACAACAAAATATCCCAAATGTATCAACGTCTGATTTTTCCGTCTGTAGTCCAAATAGATGAGAACCCCTTACACTCTCAAATAATAAATCCCCATCTTTTCTAATCTTTTCAAAATCTCTAGTTTCTGAAAAATTCATTATACATCTTTTTACATCAATAAGGTTTTCTCTTAAAGACCTTATATATGTTATGATAAGAAATATTATTCAGAATATTAGAAGAAAGTATGAGTTCAGTGCAGAGAGATGTAGAAATCATCAGCAAGAAGAAGAAGAATTAGAAAAAAGAGCTGATACCATAATTGACGATATAAAAACCTTCATCAATTTTAAAGTTTCTAATACAAATGAAAAGGCGGTCATCTACTCACTCCATAGTCCTGAAGATAAAGTATATATACTTGTCGAAGATTTTTATAGAGAGCGTGGATTTAAAGTATTCAGAACCAAATTCCCTGAACTTGGAGATATGGAATTCATGATTATTTCCTGGATTTTATGACCGTCTACAAATATATTGAAAGCCTTATTTATGTAGAGATACCTTAAGAGAAATTTTATAGGTATTTCTATTTTTATTTTTCGAAATAATTAACAACTTAAAAACATTAATAATGGCGAGCCAGATGCCAAAATAAGACTACAGGGCAGTAGCAAAACGAAATGAGTAAATTTAAAAAGTATGCCTGTTACTGGCTTAGTGTAACAAAAAGCAACAACCAACCCTATTCTGTCCACTACGCATTGATGGATCTTAGGGACCTGGATGGAGAACATCAAATTCTGATTTCTCCGAAGGGAAGAACAGTAAATAAAATAAGACTTGGAAGCGAGAAAATCCAAGAAAAAGCAAATAGAGATTACATTGTTAGTATGGATGCTAAGTCTTCGATAGAGGGCTTTAAGATCGATGTAATTATGAGAGAAGGACATGAGAAGTGCAAAATGAGAAAGTATTATTCGAATAATAAGGAACATCTGATCCGATTCTCGGAGACATGTTTCCCAGAATATGCGGAGGCAATCTCAGGCGCGTTGGAAGTGTTCGATTATGTTGACATTCATCCATAAGCTAACTAAAACCTTGGGGTTGAAATATACCCCCTTCGAAACAATTATTAACAATTAAAAGAAAGGATAAAATATGCAAAGTTATTTTTCAGTATTAAGGTGGGTTACTGATATGGATTATAGCCCAACTTATGAAGAAAACAATGAGATCTTTAATGCACTGGTTCCACTTGAAGAAACTGATTGGGACCAGGACTTTAAGATTGGTGAAAGGGTTCTTCCAGGTTATGACTTACTATGGAAACTTCACACCGCTTGTGTTAAATGGATTCAGCTAGAAAATGGATCTTTCAATCCTGATAGTGATAATATTAGTCTAAAGATGAAGGACGTTTTTGATAGATTTGAAAGAGTATCTAATACAACCTATCTATCATGGTTTCTCTCAAATGACAAAGACGGATATATTCCAAACTATCTTTGGAACGGAGGAGTAAACCCTGACTATGAGATGTATAAGGATACTTATCTAAAGACAAAGTTATCAGAAACTAGACAGGAAGATAATGCTGAGTTCTTCTTTAACGAGTGTATTGTGATTTCTAGAATTGAGGTCGTAGATATAATTTACGATTTCACAAACCAACGCAAGGTTTATGTTCTGGAAATGAAACCCTTTATATACTAATTAACCAGGGAGTGAAAAACCTCCCTTTTTTATTTTTTATAATATTGAAATAGAGGATTAGGCCCCTCTTTTTTCTTTATTTATGATATGTTATACTTAATTAGAACCTTTGGGCGGGGAAAAAATAAAACCGCCCTTAAGATTGGATTTACAGATAACTTAAAAACAAGAAATCAATCGTATCGTATTCATAATCCTTTCTTTGAGACTATAAGTACGCGCCAAGGAGATAGATTACTTGAGGCTAAATTACACCTTTATCTTACGGCCCGAGGATTTAAGGCGGGATTTCTAGATGAGTGGTTTCTAGATTGCCATGAAGTTTTATCCCTATTTCACACTAAAATTTCAAAAATAAACAAAACTATATGGAAATCTAGAAACGCCTTATTTGTACGGGCCGATTTTAAAGGTGCTGGAAATGATATAAAAAAGAAGATATATGAAGAGCTTAGAATGACAAATCCAGGACCGTATAAACAACAGGTAGACTTAGATTGGAAAATAGAAAGTTCACAAAAAATTCTAAAACGATTAAGATCCGATTCAAAATTACTAGATTAAACCTAAAGCCTTTTATTTTAAACGTAAATAAAAAAAAACGTTATAATTATTTAAAGAAGTTCTAACATTTAAAAATTAAAGAAAATGGCAGATGAAATAAAAAAACACAGAAGTAGCTGAAGTCGTTAATGAACTAACTACACAAGTATATGTTAACTAACCTGTTTGGAACGGAAACTGGCGGAAATTTCTTAATGAATACCCTCGGACAGAATTTCAAACAAGTTAAAGAAACTCAAATTCAGTACAAAATCCCTCTTTCTTGGCTCAAAAAAAAATAACCGTCTGAAAAGTATATGAAAGCTTTATTTATGAAGAGGAAATATAAATGCAATAAATATGAATTTGTAGCATTTATATATTAATTTTTCGAGACAATTAACTGATTCATTAACCAAAAACAATACGTGATTATGAACGGAAACGAAGACAGAAGAAGAGACTCAGATCGCGTTAGCTGTAATAAAACGTGGGCAATTGTAGCAGTTTATGCTATCTTTTGTGGCACGTGTTGCTACATCTACAAGAAGTTCATCGAGTCTTGAACTCAGAAGGGGGGGGTCATCCCCTTTACGTTTTTTTCTTTTCACACATATAGGTAATTAGTATTGGGCCCACTGAGAGATGACTGAAACGACTGAACATAATACCGAACATAGTGAGGGATTATGGAAGGTAGTGGAAGGAATGTCTAAAATTAAATAAAAAAATAAAAAACAAAGAGAATCGCCTACCCCTGCGGCCACTCACTATTTCGTTCATTCATTCGTTTCGCAAGCTTCACTCATTCAATCACTACATAACGTTCATTACCCGCTTCTCTTTGTTTCCCTCCCGCTACGGCTCCGACTAAAAGCTCCGCCTTGCGGGTTTGGTTAAATATTGAATAATACCCTATAATGTTATATGAGATGAAGATAAGGATTTTAAATATTTGCAAAAACTCACTATTTTTTATAACTAAATATCATTATAGAGTATTCAAGTAAAATGATGTTAAAATAGTTAATTTGCGTTTTAGAAGACATTAAAATCTAATATATGAAGTACGTAGTAGAAGAAGCTCTCAGTGCGAGCTTCTTCATAGTGAATTGAAAATAATAGTAACCTAGATTTTATAATAATTTAAGATCTTAGGAATTTAATTTTAAAAACTTTATATATTATGATAAAAAATAAAATAATAGTACCAAAAGGAATAAGGTATATTAATGAATGGAAAGAATTTGAATTACCCTTAGAACCCTCTATAATAGATAAACAAATAACTGGATGTGGTTTTACTGAATATTGCATAACTAATAATGATAATGTAATATTAGTATCTCCTAGAAAAATATTATTAGAAAATAAAGAGGAACAACATAAAGGTAATGTATTCTATGCTACTACTGGTCTGGAAAAATTAGTAGATTTTGAAAAAGATTTAACTAATAATAAAAGAGGTCTTAAGAAAGAAGACGAAGTAGATATTAACACAATTAAAGAAGCAGTAGTAAGATTAAAAGAAGAAATAAAACAATATAAACTTAATTGTGATTTTAGAAATATACCTTGTAAAATTCTAGTAACATATGATTCTTTTAGACACATTAAAGAAGCTTTAGGAGATAGTATAAATAACTTCTACATAGTTGTGGATGAATTTCAATCAATTTTTGTGGACGCAAAATTTAAGTCTAGTACTGAAATTGAATTCCTACAACATCTACAAGGACTACAAAAAATTACATTTGTCTCAGCTACTCCTATGATTGATAAGTACCTAGATATGTTAGAAGAATTTAAAGATCTTCCATATTATGAATTAGATTGGGAAACTGAGGATCCATCTAGAGTACTTAAACCAAAATTAACTATTCATTCTTGTAGTAGATCAATTAATCCCGCTGCAAACAAAGTAATTCAAGAATATTTAAATGGAAATTATGAATCTACTATAATCAATGTTGATAATAATAATATAGAAATAATTTCCAAAGAAGCAGTCCTATATGTTAATTCAGTAAGAAATATTTGTGATATAATAAAAAACAATAATCTTACTATAGAAAATACTAACGTTCTCTGTGCCAGAACATCTGATAACGAAGAGAAAATAAGAAAAGCATTTGGATTAAAGAAAATTGATTTAAAGAAGAAAGGGATTGAATCAGTTATAGGTAAAGTTCCAACAAAAGGAGAGCAGCATAAAATGTTTACACTATGTACAAGAACTGTATACTTAGGTGCAGATTTTTATTCAACATGTGCTAGAACTTTTATATTTTCCGATGCAAATATTGACTCTCTTACTGTAGATATTACATTAGACCTTCCTCAAATTTTAGGAAGACAGAGATTAGATGAAAATCCATGGAAAAACAGAGCAGATCTATATTATAAAACTATAGGAGATGATAATAAATTAAGTAAAGAAGAGTCTAATGCAATTATAGAAACAAAGAAAAAGAAAACAGAGGATTTACTTGGTGCTTATAATACATGTGCAGATTCTGGAAAACATACATTAGCAGAGAAATATCAAAGAGATGCCAAAGTTTCTAATTATATTTCAGACTATATTGCGGTAAACGAACATAATGGGTCTGATTTGACTCCTGTATTTAATAACCTAATGATGATTTCAGATATGAGGTCTTATGAAATACAACAAATTGATTATTCAGATAGATTTAGGGTGTTTAATAATTTAGGTGATAAAGTAGATGATTTTAGTTTGTTCATTCAAGTATTACAAGAATTAGAAAATGAATATACTACTTTCCAGGATAGAATGAGATATATATATAATCTTAATTTTGATTCTAAGTTTATGAATCTTTTACTCGATAACTTAAGTGACTCTAGTTATTCAAAATATTATTACAGTATACCAAAAGAAAGAGCTGGTACATTAAATTATCAAAAGGGAAATCTAGAAAAGGAATACAATAGTTTAAAGTCTTATGCATTCAATTTAAATTCAATATTAGAAGAAATAAAATCTAAGTTTATACCTGGAAATAAATATACAAAATCAGAAATAAAAGAAACACTAAGAACTATATATGAAAGCAGTGGATATAATAAAACCCCAAAAGCAAATGACCTAGATGAATATTTTGAACTTAAATCGTGTCAAATTACCAATAAAGATACAGGAAAACTTGATCATGGATTTTTAATAATAAAACTAAAAACTTAAAGATTATGATATATTTAATAAGAAGTGCAGGATTTAAAAATAAAGATGATAAAGAATGCAATGAATATGAAACTATACTAAAGATAGGGTATACAAAGGATAATGGCAAGAAAAGTAGATTTGGTATATATATTACAGAAAATCCTACTTGTCAAGTTTTATATTTAATACCTAATGGAACTGAGCAAGATGAGAAGAACCTACACAATCATTTTAAGAAATTCCTAAAATATGGACAAGAGTGGTTTTCTTATGAATCTGAAATAATAGAATTCTTTAGAACACATACAACTAAAGAATCACTAAAAGAATTAAAAACTAATTGGGGTAATAGAAATAGTAGATCTTTTAATGAATACTATAAAGAGAGAAATAGATTAATCCCTATACTAACTAAGAAATACATAAGTAAAGTCCTATCTAGTTTTGAAGTGTCTGATGAATATTTAGAAACTATAGAGAACTCAACTAATAAATTATATGAACTCCTAGAAAATAGTTTAGATCCCATTGTGGTTGATAATTATTTTAAATCTGCTTACTCTAATATTAACTTTGATGAGGAAATAGTTTTAGATTCTAAAATTTTTGAGATTATTAAAGAAATAGAAAGCTATTCTGTATTCGAGGATAGAATGAAGTATATTTATTCACTGGATTTTGATTCCGATTTTATGAAACTTATATTAGATAACTTAAGTGACTCGAGTTATGCTAAATACTATTATAGTATATCAAAAGAGAGAGCTAGTACATTAAAATATAGAAAAGGAAATTTAGAAAAAGAATATAAGAGTTTAAAATCCTATATTGTTAATATAGATACTATTGTAAAGGAGATAAAAATTAGATTTATTCCAGGAAATAAATATAGTAAGTCTGAAATAAAAGAAACATTAAGAATTATATATGAGTCTAACGGTTATAATAAGACTCCAAAAGCAAATGACTTAGAAGAATATTTTGAATTGAGAGACTGTCAAATAACAAATAAAGAGACTGGTAAGAGGGATATGGCTTTTGAAATTATAGGTTTAAAGCAGTAAAAAAAAATGGCCGTCTGTAAAGCACATAAAAGCCTTATTTATGTACTAAGAAAGGCAAACATAATAATATATGTTGTCTCCAGTCCGGTACGAAAAGTGGCCTGGGAGTAAGGGATTATGGAAAAATTCAGCCCAAAATCCCTCTTCCTGGGCCCAAGAAAAATGACCGGCTGAGAAGCATGTAAAAGCCTTATTTATGAATAGGAAATATAAATGCAATAAATATGAATTTGGAGCATTTATATATTATTTTTTGAACACATTTATCAACACAAAACACAACTAACTAACCTTAATACTAACATTTAAAAAACGTACAAATGGAAGACAACAACAAGAACGTTAATGGCAATGGTGAACAACCGCAGCCCGAAAACAACGAGAACAAGAAAATGAGCACCGGCAAAAAGATCATCATCGGGGTGGTCGCCGCCGGTATTGCCGTGGGAGCCTTCTTTGGCATCCGCGCAGCAGTTCGCAGTCGCCGCAACAAGCAGCAATAAGCTTGGCGACTATCGACAAGGATTAGCACCTTTCACGGTGCTTTCCTTTTTTTTTATTTTTTAGGGAAAGAAATAAAAGAGGGACATTAGTTTCCCTCTTGATTTTTATTTTTCTAGGATTTTTTTATACCAATCACTTGAATTTTCTTCTTTGGCTATATCTAGTCTACTTGAGTTTAGTGTATTTCTATCTTCCTGTTTGTATATAAAATCTCTAAACACCTCACCACTAAGACTTCCTTTTTCGCCAAGTTCAAGTGCGAATGTTTTTAGTAGATTTATATTATTCATTAAGATTTCGATAGTATGGTGTTTTAGGAGATCAAACTCTGTCTGTATTTTTTTATCTATTGTATCTCTACTGTCTAATCCTGTTGGTGTTCCGGTAGGTGTATTTAGTGTATTTCTATCTGCGTATGAGAATGGGTCGAAGTATCCTAGTTTATATGCTGCTTCACTAAGAGTGTCCCATGCGCTTTCTATATCAGATCCGGAGCCAAGTAGTGTACGGTCTTTATTTTCTCCATATACCAATTCTTCTGCACAATAACCTCCAAGCGATATCATAACTTCATTTTGCACGTCTAGTCTTGAGTCTATCTCATTAGTTTTATCGGGGTTATAGGTAGTGCAAAATCCTCCTCTATCTGTTGAGACTGCTACGATAGATGTAGGTATAATTCCAGTCAAGTAAGATAATATAATTGCATGTCCGGTTTCATGTACTGCGTTTATATATCTAGTTTTTCTATTTTCGGGACATCTAAGTTCACCGAGAGTAAGCTTTATGTCTACATTATCTGTATGTCCGCTAGGAAAATATTTAATCTCCAGTGTTTTTATGGATTTTTTGTAACCGCTTTCAGGATCGACTACACTAATTTCTGCTGATTCAATATTTTCTTTTTCGCATCTGATTAGCATGTCAGATAGTAGTGGTGTAAATATAGTTCCGATAGTAGTAAACACAGGTCTAACTCCTTGAACTGGATAGACGCCTTCACTGTATAGAAGATCGAGGAAGTCTTCGGTGACATCTAGATATATTTCAGAACTGTTTTCAAATTCTGTACATATTCTTTTTACCTCTTTTCTTATAATCTTCTCAAAGTGTTCTCTTTTCAGGGTTGGATATTTTATTATATTATTACCGAATCTACTTATTTGTTCTGCTCTAAATCTTTGTTTCAGTGCGTTTTTAATATCGCTTATAGATACTTTAGAGGTTTCGTCGTAGAATATATCGGCATCAAGGTCAGGACTAAGATCACCCTCAACTCTAAAAGCTTCATCTAAGTTTCCAATTATAAATACAAGAGCTCCACTGCAATCGATTTTTCTAGTTGACATAATTTTAGATTTCATAGAGTCAAGCCAATCCACTAATTCTTCTAGTGAGTCGATTTCAAGTGCTTCTCGTATTATTTCGTTTCCAGGCTTATATTCGTACAGGTTTATCTTACGTATAATAAGTCTAAGTGTTTTATCCTCTAGTATTCTAAGTGGTCTGTATGGGTCTTGATTTTTCTTTTCATTCTCCTCTTCCAGTTCTGATCTATAGTCTATATCATCTTCAAAATTATAGGATGAACAACTAGATTCCATAAGACCGGGTACAGAGCGCTTAAAGTAAAAGTATCCAAGAGCCTCTAGAATATCCTTTACGTCATTTGGATTTTCTATTATCAAGTTTTTTAATTTAATTCTAGGATGACTTTTTGAGAATACTTTTAGGTCTTCAAAATATGATAAGAAAGTACCTACCTCATATGAATACTCGCTAATTCTAAGAACTCCATCATCTATAATATTCCAAATAGGTCTCAGTGCAGGCTTATTTAATTCTTCTCCTGATTCACTTATGGTTCTTGCATATTGAAATTCATCAAACACAAAGATCATGTTTTTGCTATCAGAATCTGTCGAGTTATCTTTATTTTCAATACTCAAGAATTCAGAAACTTTACTACTTATATCAGTTCCAGAATCGTTATTTTCTTGTCCGCAGTCAAAAATAAGTGCACGTTCTTTAAGGTCTAGTAAGTCAAGTAGTCTTCGAACAACACTACTTTTTCCTGTTCCTGTCATACCCCATAAAGATATAACAACAGGTCTGGTTATTATTTCAGGAGTTACCCACCAAGGAGTAATTGCTACTTTAAGTTCGTCAATTATGCTATCAAGACCTACAAATTCAGATTTTAGAGTATCAATAGCATCTTGTAATATTTGAATTTTTTGTAATTTATTTTCTTTCATCGCTTTTATATGAATTACTTCTATTACCTGGGTAAGAAACACACATCTCTACATACTCTTTCAACATAATGCTAGTACTTAATTCATCCCCACCTGTTTTTCTATATGCATATGAGGTGAATCTAATAAGTTCATCCATCATAACAGAATAGCTTGCATCTTCATATAAATCATTATATCTTGGTGTAGCTACTATTAATGTATTTTCAATTTTAAGTACTTTTAGAAAATTTGGTATACTGAATTGTAAGATTTCATAAATTTTCAGCATAGATAGAAATGTAATTTTTTCATCTATTTTCATAAACGTCACAAAAAAGTTAGGTGTTACAAACGCATCTTTATATATTTTGTGATTAGTTCCTACCAATACTGCACTATTATTTTCATTTTTTATTAATGGGTTAAGTTCATCTAATATCTCTATGGCCGAAACATTATCCATGTCCGGGTAAGATTCTAGATATAATGCTTTAATCATTCTAATTTAAATTTAAAATAATCAGTTGTCCTAAAATGTATATCGCAGTCTTTAGGATTATCTACTATAGTTGCTCCACTAGATATAAAATGATTAGTGAAGAAGTCATAAGCAGAAAATCTAAATTCTGGTATTATATATCTTACTATAGCTTCTTGTAGATTCCCATTATATGTAGGTATTGTTTTAAGATCGAAATTGATAATAGTAAGATCTCCTGTTTCTAAGTCAATAAGTCCACCAAAATTATTTCTAGTATTAGCATTAATTTTAAAATTTAGATTATCCTCTTCAGATATTATTTTAAAATTAACAAAACCAGATTTCTTCGCTCCAAACTTACTAACAACTCTACTATCAAATACTAAATATTTATATCCTTTTTCTTTATATTTTTGGATATTTATTGTAGTACCTGATATGACTATTTCTGGTTTAGGTCCCTTAAGAGTTCCTACTGGGATCTTCTTGAATATACTTGATGGGCCTTTCCATAAATATATTTTTAGAGTTTTTAGAGATGTCGCCGAATTCATATTAAGTAACTCCCACTCGATACCTATCATAACTTCTTTAAGGCTTTTCAACTTCCTTACTATCAAATTAGGTCTCTGTATGTGGCTACCAAAGTCAAAGTCTTTTAAGCTTTCGTCTATAAATACTTTTCTACCCGCTAACGATTCATGTCGTGATTTAAGAGATATTCCATTAACAAGAAATTCTTTTATTGTAGGTATTAAAGATGTAAGGTCTTTATTATTTTCTATAAATACATATTCTCCATAATATCTTGGAACACCTAGCTCCACTTTATGTAGTTCGTCCAGTATATATAATAGGTTACGTATACTTAGTTTATTTGAATAGAGGAGTGTCATTAGATCCGCATCACTACCAGATCCTTCTTTAACGGCATTATGAAGAAGACCCATAAATCTTTTTGTAAATTCCTCTATCTTATTAGAATCTAGTAACTCAATGCCTTCAGCATATGGGTTTTTCTTTTCTGGTTCTCTATTCTTCTTAAGGTCGCAGAAAAATTTATATGTCTTTGGGAATATCTTTTTGTATTCTTCTGGATGTAATATTTTAAATAGTTCCTTTAACTCTGATACATTTTCTTTACTTAGATCAATACCTTCAAGTTTTTCCAGAATTAATCTTCTCTCACTTCTATTTGGTTGTAGTTGTCTATAGTCATTCAAATTATCTGGACGTATATTTTTATTATACAAAGAGACAATCAAAATTGACATTAGGTTTCTCGGCCTCTCTTTAGACATGCTCCCAAAATATTTAACTAAGTATTTTAATTCGTTTATTTCAAATTGATTTATGTCAGAATTATTTTGTATTGTACTTATATAGATTTTATAAATACCATCTTCATTAATTCTATCTAAATATACTATTGGTAAATTTAAACTTTTAGCAGATTCAGAAATAAACCTGAAATCCCCTGATATATAGAAGTTATTTACCCAAGGCTGCTGATGTCTAGACTTCCAATCTTCTAAGTTTATATTAAATTTCTCCTTTTTATATTTTTTATGATAATTTATTTCATAAAGAATAGGAAGTACTGTATTTGAATAGTCCAGTATATCAGTCTCACTTAAATATGGTAAAGCTTCTTGATCAATGATATATCCAAATTTTCCTAATTCATGTGTTAGCTCAAGAAGTAGTATTAGTTTAGAGTCTTGAGGATTATTATCTGGTGTATCTAATGAGGTATATATTCTATCTCTATTAAATGCAATTAAAGCCTTCATTTCTTTTTTCCTCCACTATAAAAATAATACCATAAATTCTTAAGCTTAAATGCAACATTACCTATAACTAAATATTTGTTTCTCTGTCTAAATAACAAGTCAGTGTTAATCTCTTCAGTAATGTTTTTGTTATTCATCTTTTAAGTGTTTATATATCAAGAATAAGTAAAATAAGCTTCCTCCAAAGCCTTATATATGCAATGTAAAGCTAATTGTGCATAATTATTTGGTTTTGGGAGATAGCCGTGAGGTGAATCTCCTTTTTCTCTTTATTATTCCCCTGAAATCCTTATATATGTTAATAATGCGGGTTAGACTGGAGATGGTTCCCAGCACGGTCTCATAAGCCGTTCTACACCAGTTCGAATCTGGTACCCGCTACTTCAATCCTCTCCTAGCTCAGTTGGTTCAGAGCATCACCCTTACAAGGTGGGGGTCTCAAGTTCGAATCTTGAGGAGAGGACAACGACATTTATAACAAACAAGTGGGAACATACTCAAATTGGTGAAGAGGACGGTCCTGAAAACCGTTAGGTCGGTGATGAATCGATGTGGGAGTTCGAGCCTCTCTGTTCCCGCTATAAGTCTTTATTAATCAACTATTAATCAACTGATTCAATAAAAGACTTTTTTATCATTTAAATTTAAAATATTATGACTAAGAGTGAATTTAAAAACTTAGCCAATAAGCAATTAACTTGCAGAAAGAAAAAGATACTATTAAGTATCTCCTCTTTCTTTTCTTTTAGGAAATTTATATCCACGTTTTTCATAATAGTCTCTTATCCCTTTAACTTTTTCTTTACTAATTCCAAGCTCTTCTGAAACTTTCTTCCAATTGCTTTTATTATTATATAGTTTTATAAGATCATCCGGTTTTATGAGTTTTTCACCTACAAATAATATAGATTGTTTCCATATAGTTTCGTCTATATCATTGTTCTTTTTAAACCATTTATGTTCCTTAGTATTAATATTGATATATTCAGTTGGTTGATCGGCTCTTCCTAATTTCCACCCGTCTGGTATTTTATCAGACTTTTTAATTTTCTTAGTATTGACACCATCTGTAATCCACACAGTGCCCCAACTTCCATTTCTATCTCTAGTTTTCTTTAATATTGATTCCTTATCTTGTTTTATCCCTTTCATCACTCCTATAAATTGGCCTGATAAAACCAAAGAATCATCAATAGAGAGTTGTCTTATATCATCTGAATTATCTTTATTCTTAAATATACCAAATCCAGTAGAAATAAAAATAAATTGTCCAGAGGTTACTAACGGATCATCAATAGAAAGTTTTCTTATATCATTTGAATCATCTTTATTTTTATAAACGGCTTTTCCTGTTGATACTCCTATAAATTGTTTAGATAGTACTAATGGATCATTTGTGGATAAATGTCTAATATCATTGTGATCATTTTTATTCATATATGTTCCCATTCCGGTAAAATTTGGAGTGCTACTTCCTCCGACAGTTAAGTTATAGCATTTCCTATCCTTCACCAGAGAATCATCAACTATTTTCATTTCCTCTAACCTAGCTTCATCTCTAGTACTAAATATTTTTAATACAGTTTTTGTAAATTTATCTATTCCATATTTCTTTTGTGCTCTTAATAAAGCAGTCCCACTCCCCATATAACCGTCGTTTTCAGGAAATAATCCTGAATCTTTTCTTTGAGAGTGTATTCCATAGTAAAACATTTTATTTTCTGTATTATCTATTCTATATAGATAATGATAATATTCATTATCATGTTTTCTCCACCATTCATCCATTTTTGATGGTGGTAAATCATTAATAGTTAATTCTTTCATAACACAAAATTTAATATAAAAATTATTAAGCACTTTATTCTATTAAAGAGCCTCTCATATATTAGATTTATAACCTTCTTAAATCGCAAATTAGAACCTCTTAAATTCTTATATATAGTATAGATTATAAAATATTACTGTATGTGATAAGTAATACAATTACGGTCCTATGGCGGAATTGGTAGACGCGTTGGATTTAGGATCCAATGATATTATATCGTAAGGTTTCGAGTACCTTTAGGACCACTTTTATTTTTTATCTTTGTTTTTCTTGAAAAGAATTAAAGTATAGTTTATATATAGAACTATTAAAAGAAAAAAATAGGATTTAATTTCCTATTTTATTTTAATTAATCTACGTCATAAGATGATGCAATTATATTTACACCACAACCTTCGAGAAATTTTTTAAATCTTTTTATAGTTAAGTAATGAAGTGTTGCATCATAGAGTGGTATAATTAAATTTAGATTATTTTCCTTGCAATACATTAATTTTGGGAGAATTTCTAAAAGATGATGAAATCCGCTTCCTTCCTGTATTATTGGTACTCCCATTTTATTTCCTACCGGATGTACTAAATATTTACCATCTATTTCTACGTCAAACCCTAAGATTGGATATAATTTATTTAGCATCGGTATTCTATCTTTTCCACCATAAGATAATCTTCCTGAGATAGCGGCGTTTGACATATCTGCAGAAGAAGAGGTATCACATATTATATAATTTTTTATAGAGTTGGTTATAATTTTACCAGCCATAGTATTACATAATAATTTAGCATCTGTCTTTATCATCTCAAAATTTGCTAGACCACCTAAAGTATCCCAATATAAAATCCCCTTTTCTAGTGTTTCTTCAGTATAATCCATGTATCCTATTAATCTATCATCAAGGGATATTGTTTCTGTGAATATTTTATTATCTACATAGGTTGATGAATATTTTATAATACTATCTTTATAAGTACAGTGCAGTGTTATATAAATAAGATCATTTTTATTAATTGGTTTTAGTTTGCCAAGTAAATAATCTCTTCTATACCAATCATTGCAACAAGATATTATGTGTTTGAAGATAGATATTATAAATTCACAATAATTAGGCTCTATTATATTAAGACCTGGGCTGATATCAAGATCAAACTTATTTACCATCCAACCACATATATCTAGATTTTCTAATTGTATTTTAGTTATCATATCAAATATAAGAGTAATAACCTTATTTATGAAATGTTATATAAGAAATCAAGGATAATACCTATTATATCATTTAGATTATTTGGTATTTTTAATTTACAGGATCTCCTTTTGTATGAAGAAAATAGTATAAAAGAAATAAGATTTAATAGAAGTATGTATACAAAGGGTATGTACAGGAGATTGTGTAAGGAAAATAGGTTGTTATATATAGAAAAACAAGTTGTTAAGACATCCAGCATTAGTTTTAAAAGTTGCTACCGACCACTCACACTCAGGTTTGTTTATGTATCTGATAAATTAATATCTAATAAATCTTGTAAATCTTGGTTTAGAAGTTTTATAGATTGGCTACTTACTATTATTACGATTCCCTGGTGATAGTAAGTATATTTTCTTTTGTTCCCTCAAAAATCTTATACATGTAGTGGGAGGAGAATATAGCCTCCCAATAAAATAATAGAAAATGAAGAAATATTTTTTTAGATCAGAAGAAGACAAGAAAGGAGATATAAGAGTATTTCCTATTGCTAATCAAAAAGATGAGACAGGTAAGGACATTGATGAAACTCTTCATGTATCGTGTTCAAAGACAGTAAGAAGTGCCTATAAAGCTCCGGCTTATTTTGTAGCAACTGGTTTAGTTTTGGATAAGTCTGGAAAGTTTTATAGATGTTCGAAGGATTTTAAGAAAATAGATCCAACCACGAGTGATGCTGATGAGTTTGAGGCAATTAGCGGAGTTATATTAGAAAAGTCTAAAAAATTTATTGATACTATTCTTGAAGACTCTAGACTTAAAGCTCCAACATCTAGTGGTGATGGTTTTTACATGTCTGACGAAGATTGGAGGTTATTAGTTAGAAACATCAAGAAGCATGTTAATACTATGATAATTGGTCCGTCTGGTGTTGGAAAGACTAGTTGTGTGAAGCAAGCATGTGACAGGCTTGGTATTCCTCTTCATATATTTGACATGGGTAGTATGATTGATCCTATATCATCTCTCTTAGGTGTTCATAGGTTAGAGGGTGGAAAGTCTATATTTGATTATGCTAAATTTACTAAGGTTATACAAGAGCCGTGTGTAATTTTGCTAGATGAGTTAAATAGAGCTTCACTTGCATGTAATAATGTACTATTTCCATGTTTAGATGATAGAAGGAAGCTGAGTATTGAAATAGCTTGTGGTAAAGGAACTAGAGAGATAAACGTTAATCCTGAAGTTACATTTATCGCTACAGCTAATATAGGTTCTGAATATTCTGGTACTCAAGTAATGGATAAAGCTTTGGTTAATAGATTTTTCCCACTTGAACTAGGATGTATTCCGACTAAGGAGGAAGAACAGGTATTAGTTAAGAGAACTGGCATTTCTCTTGATAAGTCTCAAATGATTGTAAAAGTTGCAAATAATATTAGAAACTTATCGAAGAAAGAGGAGATATCTAGTTCTCTCAGCATTAGAGAAACTCTTATGGTAGCTAATCTAGTTTCCGATGGTTGGGATCTAGGTAAAGCTATGGAAATGGTTTATCTTCCACTTTATGAAGGAACAAAAACTGAGAATGAAAGAGGAACTGTATATAAAACAATTTCAACTTATTAAAAATGACTACTTGGTGGGATTTCAGAGGATTAGATAGTGAAAATAGTACAGAAGATGACGACGAGTTCTTTTCTGCTGGTAGATCTTATTATGGAAAACGCTATAAATCCTCTCTAGGTTGGTCATCTAGTAAATTAACTGATACAACCTCTTATTATAGTAAGTCCTGGAGAAGTTTTGACTATGGTGTGAAGAGTGAGGAGGATAAAGTTAATAAAGAGAGACTTATTCTTCTAACTAGGGCATATAAGTCGGTTAGAGATATGGTTGTAATTCTAGACTTTCCTTTTAATGTTGAAGTTGAATTAAGTAACTTTTCCCCAGGCTCTTATGCAGCCGGTACTAGACGAATTCAGGTTCCATCTGATGTAATTGATAGATCTGATTATTCAGATGAGGATAAAATCAACATTATCTGTGGACTAGGAACACACGAGGCTGCTCATTTAAAATATACGGAGTTACGTGTATATAATAACTATTGTAGATCTGCATCTAAAGGACAACAATTTTTTACAAACCTAATTGAGGATCATAGAATAGAAGACAAACTTCTTTCAGAACGACCTGGATATCTTGATTTAATAGAAGAGTCAAATAACTTTAAATATGTTAAGTTAATAGAACTTATATCTAGAGTTGATGGGAAGTTCTCAACTAATTTAGTTAATTTCCTATTAAGTGTTATAAAATTTGTTAGATTTCCGGATAAACTAGATAAAGATACAATAAAGAAATATGATATCTATTTTAAAAGGATCAAAGAAATTTTATCACAGAATTGTCAATTTACTAAAGACAGCTGTATAATAGGGTATAGTTTATATTATGCGTTGAGAGACATACTATCGGAATTAAAGCTTAATCCTGATAGCTTAGATGATATTATAAATACATTGTATCCTGGAGACAGATGTTTAGAATTTACTGTTAGATATGGAAAAGATGTGGACTCACACAGCCCTATTACGGATAGATCTATTTCGTCTGCACTAAGGGGTGGATCAAGTAGATTATTTTCAGAATTAATATCTGGAAAACTAGAATTTGGTGATGGATATAAAACTTTCATAGAGAAACCTGAAGGTAATAAAGCAGAGTATCTTAGTTTAAAAAGAGACATTCAGAAATATATACCAGGAATCAAGAAATTGATAAGAGGAACTGATAAAAATTACGAATTTTCTATTCATGGTTGTAGAGAGGGGTTGCTTGATACAAATAAACTTGCAGAAGCATATCAAGGTGTTCCACAGGTATATATAAGAAAAGGAAAAGTATCAACTAATAAAACCACTGTCTGCGTATTAATTGATCAGTCTGGTAGTATGAGCTGGGGAAGAAAATCTATAATTGCTAAACAGGCTGCAATATTATTAAACGAGTCTTTAAAAGATTCTCCAGGAGTAGATCTATACATTTATGGTCATACAGCTGATATGAAGACCCCTGGAGATACCATGATTTACTCTTATAGAGAGGGGTCTAAGTATTGTCCTAAGTTTGCTTTAAGTGCAGCTAATGCATTGGGCGAGAATAGAGATGGTACCGCTATATATGAAGTTGCAAAAAGAGTAAGAAAGTTTACACAGGAAGACTGTATTATGTTTGTTCTTTCTGATGGTGAACCAGCAGCTTCAGGTTATTATGGATATCCAGCATTTAGACATGTTCATGATAAGGTTAAAGAAGTGGAGAATATGGGATTTACTGTTATTCAAGTAAGTATCGATTCCGTACATAATGCTAGAGAAATGTTTGATAATGTCATAAGTTTAGAATATGACTTAGCAAATTTCCCAAAGCGTTTATCACAGGTAATTAAAAAAGCTATTGTGAAAAATAAACGAACTACTGTCTCATGATTTTAATATATAGCTTTAGAGATTTTATGTTCTAAAGTGCCAGTAGGGTGGGAGCTAATCCTACCTTATTTTTTTTTATTCCTCTCAAAGCCTTATATATGGAGGAAAATCGAATGTCAGATAGATCCCGGCACCATACCCTCCGAATGACGTTTTCAATGCCGGGTGTATGGGGAACGACTGTCAATACGCCTCAAAACAGAGGAAGAACTCACGAGGCCAACTCCTTGCAACCCAATTGACAGTCTCCCCTTTTATTTTTTTTTCGATAAATAAAAAAAAACATATTACCTTGATTTAAAAGGTACGTATGTTATATTATCTGTCGCCCTAAAGCTATTAGAAGTTAATATTATTTCCATCCCATTGCAAATAGAGTAATATGTTACGGAGGATGATTCATTTGTTCCAGTCCTCTTTATCTTATAATTTTTACACCAATTCTTAAGTCCACAAACGGAACAAATAAATTTTTGGTCTGCGTTTTTAGGTATTTTTATTCTTTTATAGGTAGCATAAATTATTCCAACCCTACCTATTTTATATTTTTTTAGTAACATAATTATTTATGTTTTTCATATTCTTCCCAAGCCTCTCTCATCTGTTTTTCCTTTTCTGATTCTTGTGGATTATCTGGATATACAATAGATTCAAATACTTTATTACCCTCTTTGTGTTTTAAGTAGATATCAAGCGGGGCGAACTCAGGTATTCTAAGTTCTTTCTGCCACTCTCTAAGATCTGACCCAAGTATAAACGTTTTAATTTCTACTGTTTTAGTTTTATCAGTGTATATAGCCATTCCGTAATTATCATTTCCAAATTCTAAGTATGAATTGGCTAAAGAACTACCACAATCTTTATCATACTGTAGAGAGAATGTGTTATCTGCTTTAATAAATTCATCAACTAGAGACTTAAAATCAATTTCTGGCCGTTTTAAGATAAGCGCATTGTATCTTTGAAGTGTATGTGAGTTAACTATAATAAGGTAGTCATGATTTTCTTCGCTTGGTAGAATTATTACTTTTGATCGGCCGGTATAAGAATCGATTATAGTAGTATAGGTTGTAGTTATAAATTCTATATAATCTTTTCCTATTTTAGCCCTAAGTTTGCATTTATATGTGTTTCCCCTATCTGTTTTTATTTGTCTTGGGTCTTTAAGCATCACAAAACCCCTAGAGTCTTTAAATTTTTCTGGAGACCTTAAAATTAATTTTTTATTTCCCCTTATCCAACTAAGAATTCTTGGGCGTATCACATCTTTATATTCTTTCCAAAATTCAGCTAATATCTCTTCTGAACTCATTCTTGTTGTAATCATATTTTCTTTTTTTTCTTTTGTTTATTCTATATATAAGGCTATTAATTATTTCCCTTATATATATGATAGTGAAGAGACAAAGAATATACAAAAATATTAGATTTGTAAGAATAAAATACTCTGGTTATACTATTTGTGATAAGTTGTGTCATGGATGGTCGAATTGTGAAAAAGATATAAGAGTGGCGTGTAATCAAATATACTATCCAGATCTTACAAATTACTGTTATGTTCATTCTGATCGGGGATATGTATTATGATAGTTAAGAGGAGAATATTGAAGAAAGAATGCTAATTAAAAAATCAGTAATAAGAAATGGATTTAAATTTGACAGAATTTATTGGGTTGCATCTGAACATATAGAACCTATATGTGATTGTTGCTACTATAATAGAAATTCAATCTGCGCTTTGAATGATTTATGTTCAGAGATTTACTACATAACAAAGACTGAGTATGATTCTGTAAATTATGGATATGTTATCAAAAAAAAGATAGAGAGGGCTAGTTAATAATAATCCAATCTATCTTATTTTTTTTTATTAATCTGTTATCGAAATTTTAAAGTAATCTGGGTCTAAGCCAAATTCATTCGATATAGATTCTTTTTGTTTTTGTAATTTTTTTAATGCTTCTTGTTTTAATATTTCTTTATCTACGTTAGCTAATAATATCTTTTTTATATACTCTCTTGAATCTTTATTACTATACATATCGTCTAGGTACTTCATAACATCAGTCCTATACCCACCAGTTACAGTTTCTATATGATTTATTACAGCTTTTTTAACCATCATAAATTCATCTGGACAGTATTGTTTTTCATATAATACTCCCGCGATATAGCAAACAAATGCATCTTCGAGATTTAAATCATTTTGACTACCTTGATATATCATTGTAGTATATGATACAGCGGCATTAAACTGGTTTTTATAGGGATTGATTTTTTCTCCTGTATACATTAAAAATAAAGAATCTAAATCTCCATTCCACAAGGCATTAGTAGCCTCAGTCAATAAAGGATCTAGATGTTTTCTTTCTTCCTTAAGGGCTTGTATGTAATCCCAAGGTCTTTTAAAATCAGAATACTTAGTGACCTTCCAAATATATAAATCTTCTATTGTATTTCCAAAATATTGATTGTTAATTTTATATATGAATCCGTTATAGCTCTCTTCCCAATGAACAACTCCTAAATTCCCTTTCGTATTGTTATAAAGACGTAGTGTTAATTCAGCGGCGGGTGTATTTGGTATTTCTGGGGCGTAGTTGTAATATATTGATACTTTCAAACCACTTGATATATTTCTATGATATGTTTTTATTACAGCCTTTTTATCAAGTAATTCAATATCTTTTTTTGGTCCAATAGTTCCAACATCGACTAATCCAAGTTTTTCTATAAAATTCCTCGAACTATATAAATCCTCAATTTTTGTAATACCACATGACTTTATATACTTTTTTACTTCTCTTTCAGTCATTCCTAGAAGGTCCTCGATAATCATAATTTCATGACGTTAAGTTTAATAAAAGATTGGGAAGAAGAACTTAATCTCCTTCCTTTTTAGTGTTCATTTAATCTGTTCATAGAAATTTCTAAAGTTATCAATTAAGGCTGGGTTTTCAAAATGTTTATCACTACCATTATCAACTAAGTATAAAGCAATAGTTAAATATCCATTATCAAAACCTTTTATCCACTCTTGTATAGTGTAATTAAGATCTACTCCTGGACGTACTATATCTTTTATAATCTCCGAACAGGCCAACCTTATATCCTCCTTAAAACTTCTATTCACACACTCAGTAAAAGAAATATCTACTATATTGCCGCTGTCGAAAACTAACGCAAAATTTTTGTTCTTGTAGATCGGATTAGCTCTCACTATAATCGATTTAATATTTCCCTTTCCTTCTGCTAGCTTCTGAGACCACCTAGGATGCAGTGGTAAAATTGTAGAGAGGAAATTCGTATCAGCTTCATTTAGTGGGCGACCTAAAGATGATCCGTATAGTATTCTTTGACACTCTGATAATAGCTCTTTCTTTGTTTTCATAATTTGTAAGTTTTTATTTGTTAGTTTCTTTCTTAAAAATATCATCAAGGGGAAGTTTATGGTTTAGTGCATATCCATAAGCTCCGGGAGCCGCTTTTTGAAATTCGGACTTACTGTTATATTTCTTAGCTTCATCCAATGCTGTTTCATCAGTCCATTCAAATCTTCTTTTTAACCAAGTATAACTATCTAGCCAACCGTTCTTACTTGCTATCTTATATGCACCACTAGAATTCTCATAAAAATCCTTCAAAGATTGATATTTTCTAGCTTCTTCTAGACAAGTTTCTTCATTCCACTTATCTCTTTTCTCTGACCAGGTATAATTATCTACCCAACCGTGTCTAAGAGCAGAAGCATAAGCTCCAGGAGAACTGTTGATGAATTGACTTTTAGATTTATATTTCTTAGCTTCGTTAATACAGTTTTCTTCACTATTCCAAAAACCATGTCCGCTATTTAATTTCTTAAACCATGTATAATCATCCATCCAGCCATTTTTCATAGCTACTCTAGAAGCTCCTCTGGCATTATCATGAAATTCTTTTCTGGTAGTGTATTTTTTAGCCTCTTCAAAACAAGTATCATAACTCCATTCAAATCTTCTTTCTAACCAAGTAAAGTCATTCAACCAATTGTTTTGAAGTGCTGATGTATAAGCTCCTACTGAATTTCTTTCAAAGTCAATTAATTTTTTATATTTTTTAGATTCTTCTATACAACGTTCTTTATTCCAATATAAATCAGAACCACCAAGAGATCCTGCTTTAGCTATATTTATAATTGAATACCCCTCAGATTTGTAATATTCAATATAGTAAGCTTCTTTTTCTTGAGCTTCCTCAGGGGTTAACCCAGAAACTAATATTACTGGTTCAGGTAGAGGTTTATTTATGCTAATAAAATATGTCATTACTGAATCATATTCATTAACTCTACTACCTCTGAGTTTTTGCTGATGACCTCTATGTCTTTTCTTTAGATTTTTAGTTAAACCTATATAACAAAATTTATTCTCTTCATCAAAATATCCATATATTAAGTGAACAATTGTTTCATTTTTATTCATTTTATCAACTCATAAATATCAGTTTTAGTTTTAATATAATCTAGTTTTATTCCATTATAACTAGTTTTATACTCATTAATTTCATTTAAGAGCCAACTAATTAGATCATTTCCAGACCAATCAGACTCTTTTCCGATTAACCCAACTATAACAAATCCATATCCATTGAAAGAAGTCATTAATATATCTTTATATATTTTAGCTACATCAAGACTACTTATTGTATTGACGTCTAAAATATATACTTTCGTATCGCTCTCATCATAATCAGAGGCAAATAGATAGTGCTCTTTTTTCTTCAACTTTTTAGGAAGTTCTGGGAGTATATTAGTTATCTCCTCTAATGTCATTCCAGATATCCAAATCTTTTCTGGTTTAGGTTCAATGTCGTACCTAAGATTGGCTTTTGACTCTCTAAGACATAGTAAAACATATTCATTACTTGCATCTGGTATGTATGATTTCTCAGCGGTAACCTTGATGTGCATAGAGTCATCATAATCAGAGATGCCAAGATCATTTTTTACAAACCTAGTCCAAATGTCCTCAAGGCTCTTAATTAAGTTTGAACTGTCTTTATGTGATGCACTCTTCTTGAGAATAAATTTTAGGTTTAATTCATACTGTTTTGTATTATTAAACCAGTCTATATATTCTGAAAAATCTACTGCTCTTAGTTGATCCCTAATTTCTTCTTCAACTCTATTAGCCTCTGGATTCTTATACATTATTGCTCTTGGTCTTCCAGCTATATAAGAAATCCTACAGTTATATAAAGAATTTACAGATACGAACTTAGATTTTAGGGTTATTAATACTTTTATTTCCTTACTCATTATGAAAATGGATTATCATGTCGCTGTTTTTGTTCTTGCTTTATTGACTGTTGGATATTTTGCTCCTGTTGCTTATATCTTTCAGCCATAGCTAAGATTTGTTGATCTGTATACTCTTGATCTCCAGTGTCCATTCTTAGTTGTTCCGCAAGACCTCTTGGTATTTCTATAAATCTAGCTTGAGATCTGTAGAAAAATCCCCTAATAGTTTTTCCTCTTCGAGCTTTGACCAATTTTATTAAGAAGATGTTATGTGGTGTATCTTCTCCAGAGATTCTCGAAATAGTTAGCACGACATCAGCTATATGTGCTTTGCGAGAAGAGTCGGATAAATCTCCAAGGGATATTATACCTCCATTTTGTCCTGCTTGCCAACTCCCAACTTTAGGTTGGCTACATATAAAAACTAAAACCCCCGCCATACTTAATTTTGTAAGCTCGTTATAGGCATCTCCAAAATTATTGTACATTGAATCCGAGTTTTTTCCACTGTCCATTTTTAAACAAGCGTCGTAATCTATAAATACACACTTGACATTATCTCTAAGAACTCGCTCAACTATATCAGTGGCAGTTACTGTTCCTGCTGAATTAATACTAATATCTAAATTAGACCCAGTTACTTTCACTACACTTTCATAAGCCTCTCTAAGATTTGCGTACCCAGCAGCAAACGGCCCTCCATTTATTATTGCCGAAGCCCTGATGACCATATCTCTTTGATTTTGATCCGCTAAGGACACGTATAGACAGTGAAGACCTTGTGATGCGAGGTATAGTGCTAGATTCATTGCAAAAAGTGTTTTACCTGCAATTTTGTTATCTCTAAAGCTTTTTATCTCTAGATTCTTATAGTTCATTTTCCTATAAGTTCGGCATATATTTTCAACTTAATTTTCATAAGTTGGTGGATACTCTTGGTAGTATTATATTTATTCAACTACTATGCTCTACAATACTATTTAGCCTTTCGTAATCTAAATAGTTATCTCGATGTTTGGATTCTCACCATTCTTCGATTTTACCCACTAATAATCTATAATATTGCTACTATAGACGACCATTTAAAATCCTGGGCTAGCACTTATACAAAAAATCTGCCCCATCTCAATTCCCCCACCAGGAAATGCTCTATTCAATAAATCTACATTTGTTTTAACTACACTATTTGCAGAGTCAGCAATAATACTATTAATATCAATCTTATCAAAGCTAATAGAGCTAAATACCTCTAAATCTCCAGTATTGACATTAACATTTTTCAAATATTTTAAGAAGTCTGATGAACTATTTCCAAACCTAGCCGAAGCTTTTCTGATTATTGCCGTAGATATAACGTCTCTCATATCCTTGGCAGCTGGAGCGATTTCTTCTCTATTATATTGTTTCCATTTTAGTATTTCGCTCATAAGTTGGTCCGCTTCCTGTTGAGTTTTTCCGCCCCTTGCAAGAATAGACCTGAATAATGGCTCTCCTATCGCATCTAGGTTATAATTTTTAATAGCGTTTATTAACTCACCAATAAAAGGATTACCTGATGTACTTGGAGTTGTTTGATAGAAGTATTCAATATGTTCTATATTTTGTTTTGCTTCGTTGAATAAATATTGATTAAAGAAACTTAACAATAATGATTCATTATTTACATTCATATATCATTATAAATTTATTTCGTATATTTCAGAATCGGTTATTTCACAATATTTATAATAGGATTTAAGTAAGTCATCTCTATTTTCTACACCTTTACTATATACAGGCAGTTTTCTTCCTGAAGCTGGCGCGAGGCTAATTATTTTCATTTCGGAACCTCTTGCCACACGCGTACTACTATAACTTTCATTACCAAACATATTTCTAGATTAAAGCTCATCTACGTCGAACCGTTGATTTTGATATTATCTCAGGGTTACTTATTCTAGAACTTACTATTAACCCTTTTTCAGTTTTATATGTTTGTTTGTAGTCTGGACTATACCTTCTATATATTCCATATAGTTCGCCGTCTAGTCTCTACACCTTTCCATTTGATTGGACTTGGCTCGGTATTATCAGCTATCCAATATTTCAGGACCTTAGACTTTCTTAGAGAGCTTATTCTTTTTATTTCACTCTTACCGAATTTGACGAATATAGGCAGATTAAACCGCTTACCTATTGCCTGTAATACTGAGCCTGCTATATTATTTGAGACGAGAAGTATACTATCTAAGCTTGGAAAGTCTAGTGCTCTCCATCCGCTTGAAGTTGACAGAATTACATCTACCTCATTGTTTTGTATAATATCACAGGCATCTTCTAGTTTTATTTTTGTTCTATTGCCTTGAAGATCATAGTATATATAGCCCTCACTGCAAACTAGGATGACTTTAAATTTTCCTATAAAGTAATTATCTATCCAAAAATTTAAGACTTTGTTTAGATTATTTAGGGGGATGAATAGTTTTGGAAATCTCTTAATAACCTTACAAACCATTTTACAGACTGAATCATTAGTCCACAGCCTATTCATAACATTCTGGTAAACATTAGATTTCTCATCAAAGTCAGGTTTCTCAAACTTTACCATATCAAGTGCTGAAGTCTGTATGCTTATGTTATCGATTTTCATAGCTATCGGCATTCTAAATACAAGACTAGGGCCAAAGTATGATATCAAGTCTCTATTTCTCAGGACTACATCACTCAAGCCGTCATGAAAACTTATACATTCAGCGTTTTGTTTATCTGACGTTCCTGAGAAGCCGATCATATATTCAGCTCCAGTCAGTCTATCATACAAAAATTTACCTCCTGGATTAATTGTATATTCAACTTCATCTGACAAAACTACTTCATAAGATTTCCATAAGGCTTCTAGTTTCTTTAAGGAATCTGGATCTTTAACATCATTTCTGTTTAATAATCCGGCAGTAATAACACAACCTAATCTTTCGTCTTGTGTGGGAATGTCAAGATCATACAAACTTTTCATTCTCTTAATAATCTCATCTTTCGGTTTGTTTTGGGGTGTTACGATTAATACACTTTTACCTAAGCTATAATAATAATTCGCTAGGACTGCTATCACTTGTGTTTTCAATTTTGTTATCCTAGAGACTTTTTATTCCCTAGTTCTATAAGTTCTGTTTCCTTATAGTTCGGCATATATTTTCAGCTTTATTTATACTGTCGGGCACTCGTGGAAGGATTATATTTATTCACCTCCTATGCTCTACAATTCTTCTGGGCCTTGCGTAATCTCAGAAGTTATCTCGGTATTAGCATCACAGCTTTCACCGATATTGCCCGATTTTTCACCTGTATATAATTTACAGAGTGTGGCGTACTTGTTATACTTTCTATCTAAATAAACAGTTGCATTTCCATATAGTTTGTGAGCTACTAAATCTGCTTTACTGCCTGTACAAGATAATTCAAACTGATTTCCTTTTTCATAAATATTCGGAAACTCAGGAAATATTTTATGAATATTCGATACAACGTCATAGGTTCCAAGCACTTCTATACATAATCGTTCTCCGTTCTTACATAAACATCCATCACCATCTATATATCCTCTAATGAAATCAATTATAATTTCTTTCTTTTTAAAAATGGATTTATCTGGAAATTTAAGTATTAAAGATTTTCCACTAAAACATCCATATGATATTACAGTATTTACTATATGTTTGTTATAAACTGTATATTTAGCCACTTTAACATTAGTACCAAACGAGACTCTATTTCTTTCTTTAATTATAGAGTCATCTCTAGTATCTTTTAAGAAATCCTTAAATTTCTTAATGTGACCGATATCAGAATATTTTAATTCTAGTTCTATTCTATAGTGTTTGTCACTTCGAATATATCCGTCGGCAAATAGAAATCCGAGCCAATATGCCTGTTCTTCAGTCTCTAAAGTATCAAAAGCATAGATATTGAAATATTTATTTTTATCAATATCCCGTTTAGTATCAATTCCAAACTTTTTAGCTTTCTTTATTACTGATGTCTCAGCCACTTTATATTTATCAGCAATCTTTTTAAAGCTTAGACCCTCTGATCTATACTTCTCCAACTGTTCTTTAGTTAGATCTTTTAATTTAGATCCTCTCATAACTTATTGATTTTCAAGTATTTAGCCACCATAACTTGTGTAGCAACTGAGAAGTCCCCTACGATATTTTAAAACATGTAAGATATCTTCATTTTGATATTGTCTTAATTCTCGAAAAGGTATGTCTCTGTAGTTTTCCGAATATATAGCATCTGATAATAGGGCGTTATATTGTTCAGAGGTCATATAAGGCTTGAACATACTCGCGAGATATCCGCTCCATCCAAGTCCCAATTCAAATGCTTCTTGTCCGTTAGGTAATTTCTTTTTTCTATCGTATAGTCTAGTTGTAATTTTTTGTGTACCCCACTGTCTTTTCCAAGGTAAGTATTTAGTTTCTTCTCTTGTCGCTTCGAGTAGATATCTAATACTTGGATCATCAGTTATAATTATAATTTTATTAGTGCTTTTGTCAACAAAAATTTCTAGGTACATTATATTTATTTATACTGTTATTTTCTGTTTCTGGGAATATCCACTGCAAAGGTAATCCTTTTTCGATTCTTTTTTGTAGTACCTCCTCAGGGTCTGGCCCGAAGGATCTGATTATACTTAATGGACAGTAATCTATAGTTCTTTTCACTATTTCCATTACTCGATTTGATATTTTAGTTTCATCGAACCAAAATCTTACCTCAGTTATATATCCAGCATACTCTCTTATAAAATTAAGTTGGTAGTCAGATATACTAGAACCAAGAACAGCTATTGGTGTATAATCAGGACATTGTATCAGTGCAGCAATTGCATCAAATATTCCCTCAACTAACATTATTCTATGTCTTGCTTCACCCTCTCTTGCAATTATATAGGGTGGTTTAGATGATATTGGTGGTAGAAAGTATCTAATGTTACTATTTCCCGTAAATCTGATTTGATAATAGAATACATCTGGTCCATAATAGAATGGGATTACTATATTATCATTCCAAAACTTAAATCCTAAAATTTTATAAAGTTCTCCTAAAAATTGATGACGTCCTACCAAATATCTATATCCGATATCAGAATAATCATCAAATTCATATTTAAACTTATCTAGGTTCCAAACAGGATCATTAAGTTGAACAAGATTAAAACCACTATATCCACCTAACATACCGAGAAAATCAGGTACTTCAAACGAGGTATCTACTTTATCATCTATATTTATATATACTCTATTACAGACAAAGCAGAATCCGGTTGTTAAGTCTGATCTAATGTATAGTTTGTGTTTTGTATGTCCCTCTTCTTTACAAAATGGACAGTGACATATATACTCACCATTAGAGTTTGCAAGAGGTTCAACTTCTTTCATAGAGCTAACATTATAAGCTTTAATCAGAAGTTCCTCAAAATCACAGAATATTAATGTTTTTCCTTTATTTGTTTTTACTTCTTTATACTCAAAATCTATCATATAAGAAATAAAATTAAAGGAAAGGTCTAATGATAATATTTCATATCAAAGAGACCTCCCTTTTTGATTACTTTTTAGCCTTTTTCTTACTTTTCTTAGGCTTAGCTTCTTCCGCCGGTTTTTCTTCTTCAGCCACTTCAACTACTTCTTCAGGCGTTTCAGTTATTTCTTCTTGTACTTGTTCTGGCTCTGGTTCGGTAATTTCAGGTTCGGCAGGTTTTGTTTCCTCCTTAATCGGTTCTTCTACCTTCTCTTCCTCAGCTTTACATTTTTCGCACTTACATTCTTCTTTAGCTACTTCTGGTTCAGGTTTTTTAAGTCCTAAACGTATAATAGCTTCGTCTAGTGTTTGAACTACGTAATGTACGGCAGTTGGGACGTTAGAGCAGACATTTAATTCGTATGGTCCTGAAACAATGATAGCAACGTCAGTATTTTTCAAAGATGTTACAATCATGCTTATAAAATCCGTACTACCCATAAATTCTTGAGATACCGATTTAGGGTGAATTTCTAACTTTTGATTACCACTTAAGGGTAATGTCAGTAATGAATTAGTTCCATTAAAAATTCTCATTTGCTTTTATAATTTTTAGGTTTATATCTTTCATTTCTCCCGATTATAAAATACAACCAGGAGATCTCTTTCATATACAAGGAACTCAACCCTCTTAATCTGCGTTTTTTAATTTTTGGAATATAAAGTGTTGTCCGTCGTAAAATAGAATATAATTAATTTGTTCTAATTTTTCTACTGTTTTTCTAAGGAATTTCTTCTCTTCTGTTCTTCTAACTGACGATATTACGAATACACAATCAGATATTTTAGTACAGAATACAGCCCAACCATCAATTTCTGAATAAATAAGTCTTGTTAGATCTAGTATTCTTGGTCGTAATAAAGTCAGTGTGTTTTCGGGTGTAGGGTTATCAAAAGGTCCTCCAGAAAATGAGCTATAATAGTCGTAAATCATTGATACTAGATCATCTGATTCTGTTTCTTCTGGTGTAGATATAGATACTTTTCCTAAACTGAATAAAGTTTCTGTATAACTAAATATTGTATCATCAGATTCGTATGGTACTGTTACTGAATCAGATACTTTTAGTGACGTGTATATAGCTTTTTTTGGTTCTTTTGGTAATTTATTTACATCTTGAGACATAATAAATTCTTTTCCATATTCTTTATCTACTAACTCAAAAAGATATTCTCCTTCAGATTCTATTATATTTAGGTTACGTCCGCTCAAAAATACTATATCTGAGTAAGCAGCTGCAAATCCAAGTAAATATGGTACAGAGAAACTTTTTATTAATCTTGGATAATTAATATTTCCTCCAAATGGATTAAAACCCAAAATCTTAATGTCATTTTCATTACAGTATTTTATTATACTCCAAGGAAAACACAGTGGGCAAATATTTAAAGAGATACAGGATATTTGAGATATACTGTTATTTAATTCCTCCAATCTTTTCACGGAGTCTGGGTTGCTTATTCCAATTTCTGAGACAACACCTGATACAATTAAGTTGTTTATTTCATCTATATTGTCTTCTACTTTACACTTAGAGTCAATTAGTAAGAGATCAATTTTAGACCTATCTAATTCTTTTAGGTGATTAACTATAGCTGTATCTGATTGGTCTAAGAAATCTATTGTGGTTATGAGAGTAGCATCTAATGGTATGGCGCTTTTTAGAAGGGAGTCATTACCTTTTCCTATCTTAGTATGTATATATTTAATACCATCTAGACCTACTGATTCTCTAGGTATTAATTGGTTTATTTCGGAAGTATCTACGCCAATTCCGGATATTTTAAATTTTTCACTCATATTATAGAAACGTTTATATAATTATCTTTTTTGTATTCACTAAGTGGAGTCCATATTAGATTAAAGAATACGTCTGATTTTCTTGGATTAAGACAGATTGTATTTTTAAGAAATATAGTATCCCTATAGTATCCCATAAACTTAAATGATTCATATATAATATCATAAATTAGTCTCATGAAATTTTTATCTCTCATGATAGCTAGTTTAATGATAACATAATCCTGGTAACTTACACTCCTTAATGCTACTTCTGATCCATCTAATCTAGTTAGTTTAAATATAGATTTAACTTCTGGATCATCTGTATTATATAGTTTGTAGCAAATATCACCAACCTTAACTCTTTTTGTTTTTCGATCTCCGTTTGTAAATAGGGAATATCTAGATTGTCTTTTTTGATCAAATCTAACTATTTCTGGTGGGTTTATTTTATAATTTCCGACCTCTATATAGTCCTTTTCTAATGTTAAGTTTGGATATAGTTTTGTTAGATTTACAATTTTCAGACCTTGAAGATTTTCTAATGATATTATTTTTGGATACCCTATTTGCCAATCTAGAAACCAGATATCATTTCTAGATGGTGGATTTAGTGAGTTAACTACTTTTTTGAAGGTATTATATTCGTGCGGAAATGTTGTTTTAAAATATATATCATCAATTACGAATAATTGAAGGTATCTATCTCCGAGCACTCTAGAATAGAAATCTTTTATATTTCTTATTATCCCCTCAGTTAGAAAATCTACTTCTGTTTTCTTTTTTGGTGCGCAATCCCAACATGGAAGATATGCATAATTAGGCTCTAGATATGTTAATGGATCCAGAAAATGATTACACCTAAAACAATAATCAGATCCGTCTTTATTAGGAGTATATATTAGTTTAATTTCACAAAAATCTCCGTAACTCATTAGGTGTTTCTCATGTATTTCTTTTTCTAGTTCCTGTTCATCATTAGTCAGTTTCATATCCTTTCTTTTTAAATATATTTTCTAATTCTTGTGATAATACTCTTACGTCTGGATGTGCACTTTGATCTGAGCGTAAGAAGAAAAATCCAGTTCTTTCGTTTGTTTTCTTCGGCCGGACACACCAATCTTTAAGGAAGCCGCACATATATAATTCAGTTTTAAGATCGTGCGGTAATCCTCCTCTAGCATCTTCCGGCCGTAGTTTATAGGATTCTTCGGTACTTGTTTCCCACAGGTATTCTTCTTCAGCTTCTTTTAACTTTTTATCTCTAGAAGCAACAGTTCTATCGTAGCAGCACAGTTCATTCCACAACTCCTGACCATCAAGATCTAGAATATATTTCCTATCTTCACCTGTAAGAGGATCTATTGTATTTCCTATAAGATCTCTAACTTTATAAACCCACTGAGGTAATATATAAGTAATTTCAGATCCAAATTTATCTTTAGAGTAATTACAATATCTAGTAGATTCTTGAAGTGGACGAAGTGAGGCATGTCTAACTAATTCATGACTTGTTGCTCTAGAACATATAAAATGAGCAGTAACTTTGAGATGATGATATTTAGTAGGTTCACACCAATATTTTTCCATCTTATCTTCAATATCCTCTTGAAGTATTACTCTATAGTCAGTAGTAGCATAAATATTAAACCATCTCAGTTTAAATTTAGCAAATGGGTGGTGTTTTAACAATTTCCAAATCATTCTAATATTGAATATAGGAAACTTTAAATAAACAGTTCCCATATTAAAAACTGCCCAGTGCCCTACTCTTTTCATCATATCTATAAAATTAATATAGGAATCTTCTGTTATTCTATTTTCAGATTTATGTGACAGTCTTCCTATAATTTCCATATGTTTGAACATTCCGATAATTCCCGGTTTCTGTTCTAATACATCGACACTTGATTTTATAATTTTCATATATTATTTTTATTTTACACATATAAGAAATACCTGGCGTTAAAAGAGCAAAATCCCTTATATATGTATGTTAAGAAAAAGAAAGAAAATAAAATCTGGAACAACATATATTAGAAAATATAGATCGGGACCGTTTGATTTATATAGATTTACTTATTATATTTATTCTTGCTAATCCTTTTAAAATAAAACATGCTTCTAAAACCAAGATTGATTTCAAATAGGCTAATACTTAGTAGGATTATAGGAGAATACTGTTGTGGATGTAAAATCAGGACTGTATGTAATAAGAAAGGTATAATGTTAGTTGACGAATGTTGTAGATTAGAGGCTCCGTTTGCAGGCGTTGATAAGAAATTTACGTACGTTGTAAAATAAGTTAGCCTATTCCCCTTATTTATGTATGATAACTAATAAAGATTTAGAGAAAATGTATACACCAAAACCAATCAGAACAGACGACGTTACATTAAGTGATGACTTATTAAAACTTATAGAAAAACTAGCAGAAAATACTCACGATGTTTGGGCAGAGGGGAGAATAAAAGAAGGATGGACATACGGAGAGAAAAGAGATGATACTCTTAAGCATCACCCATGTCTTGTCAAGTACAGTGAGTTGAGTGAGAGTGAAAAAGAGTTTGATAGAAATACAGCCATGGAGACCCTTAAGCTAATTATAAAATTAGGATACAATGTTAATAAAGAAGAATAAGTACTGTAGTAAAAGAACAAAGAAAATAGAATATATTAAACATGTTTTGATGCACACTCACAATAGATATTAAGTATATAATATTTAAGGAACAAATAATCGGTGTTCCTTAATTTTTTTTATTAAAAGTAAATAAAATAGAGACCTAAGTCCCTATTAAGAAAAGCATATTATCTTCAAATGGTATTATTGCTTTGATTTTTCTTTCTGTATCTATTCTATATCCTACATACAGATACGGTCCACCAGCAGGATCAAATGCTTTTATAGTTTGGTTATCATCCTCTAAGGTAACACAAGCATATTCAACAGTATACTTATGTTCGAGATCACATTCTAGTTTATATATCTTACTTTCACTTTCAGTTTGAATGAGGTATAGATTTGCACCATCTCTATTCGGAAGTATAATTTTCTCTAACTTCGAAGTCTCCATTGTTTTCTTTAATCAAGTATTCGTTTGGTAAATTATCACACAACCATATTGAGTTTTCTAAACTCGGAACAAGCTTTTTTATATTCGTTATTGTATGCACTGTAGAATGCCCAACAACTTGAATATAACCATATATTGCATCCTCTGCTAAACTTTGTGGTCTAATCCATATACATCCCTGTGTTTTAGAATCTCCACTATTATCAAATATACTATCTGGTCTAAATCCGAATAAATTTTCATCCGGCGGTATAGTATTAATCTTGTCTAGTGTTTTTCCAGTGTCGTTCAGCCAAGTCTTTGATATTCCAGCATGAGAATAAATAATATTATCGGTTATATAGATCCACTGAGTATTTGAAAGAAAACGATTTCTAAATTCCTCAGAACTACATATTGATAGTAGTTTTCGGGAAGGTTCTGGATAACATGCCCATAAACCCGAATTACCAAATAAGCATTGTAAGTCGTGATTTCCTCTCAGTAAAATGCAAGACTTTGGGTTTAGTTCTTTATAGTTTAGTATTTCTAAAAGATTATTTATTTGAATTTCATCAGATATATTCTCATGTGAAGTTATATAATCTCCCAAGAATATAGTAAAATCTGGTTTTTCTTTTGCAATTATATCTTTCCAACAAGTTCTACCATGAATATCTCCAAGTATTATTGTCTTCATTGTTTAAAATTTTTTAATATGTATTCAAGTTCAGTCATTTCATTATCCTCTCTATATTCCCAAGCTATGTCCAAAATTCTCTGTATTGTTTCTGGTGTTGGATTTGATTCTCTCCATATAGCACCATTCATGAAAGCTATTTTTAAAGAGGTATTATTTATCTTTTCTATATTTTCGTAATCTACTGCTGCCTTAACTAGTTTTATATCTAAATATTCTAATTTACCAACACAAGACATAAATATTTCTTTAGAGGATACTGGGTTTTCTACTATCCAATAAAAACCCCCCTCAGTTATTTCCACCCCTTTTAGTACACCGATTTCATGTCCACTATATATAACACTTTTTTCAAGTAGTTTAATAGCTTCATCACAAATAGACACATTTGATTTAAATATAGCTCTGATTTTTGGGTCTAATAGTTCATCTTTAGTTCTTAATTCCCAACTCAGCATAAGTGCATCTTCATTTAAAAAACACCTATTAATATTTGTATTATACTCTTCTATGTTATGTACTTTAATGATATTCATTTTCTTATTACCCACTTTGTTTTATTCTTTTTAAATATCATAGAGACGCAAATAGATACCAATTCATTAAGAGTATAGCCATTTTCCAAGGCATCCTTAAATTCTTGACTATCCATAATAAAATCCGAATATTCTTGTAACGAACATATTTGTTTAATATCTATAAAGTCATTTGGTGAGGCTAACTTATATAATCCCTCAAGATATGATATGTTAGATATTGATGTGCACCCACTATGGTGTCTTACATACCATATTCCATCAGGCAGGTAATTATGTGTTAATCCTATTGGAGTATATGTTCCATCCTTGTTCTTTTTGTATACATTATTATCGTCATCCATAATGAAATATCATAATACAACTATAAGGAAATTACTTGTTTTTATTACACTTTTGAAAGCCTTATTTATGAAAATTATTATAATTAATTTATGGAAAAAGAAATAAATAGATTATTGGCGCAGAATTTAGAAAAAATGTGCAAAACTGGAACATTATTTAGAAGCAGTGTTCCTGGAGACAGAATATGGGAGTTATATATGATTGGATTTGGTAAAGATCCTATTTTTAGAAATCCAGAGAGTAGTGTTCATAACTGTAATTGTTGCAGAAGTTTCTTCAAAGCTTATGGAAATGTAGTGGCTTTAGATAAAAACTTAGAAATAATTACATTATTTGATGGAGAATTCCCAGAAGAATATAAAAAGTCATTCGAGCTTATTTCAGAAGAGTTAAAGAAATCTAATATTGAAAATGTATTCGTTGAGACTTTCGATAGATTAAAAGACGATCTTCCTTATGAAAGTGGAATAAAGAAATCCAATTTAACATTTAGATTAGGATATGATCATAACATCAAGATTTATACTAAGGAAGAGGCAGATAAATTCGGAGTAGTAGAGGCTGGTAAAGCTTATACATTTAATCATTTTCACATAGTAATTCCGAAAGAATTTATTGATTTCTCTGGAAATTTTAGGGAAGCACTTCTTGGAATCAAAAAAACAAATAAAGAATTATTTGAGAGAGCTTTAAGAGAAATTCCTCTTGATACTCTGGAATTAGTAAAGGATTTAATCAATCAAGGTTCTTTATTAGATGCTGAAGCGCACTTATCTAAAGTAACTGAGATGATTAATATAGCTACTGAATTTAAAGGAGTAGATCCATCAAAACAAGATAATTGGTTGTGGAAAAAGTCTATTAAATTCAAGTACGTTAGATTTAAGAATGAGCTCATTGGAGTATTATGTTCAGATTTGGCTCAGGGTGTAGAACTTAATAAAGCTTGCAAAGATTGGAATGTGAGAGTTGACCCAGTTAATTACATGAAAGCTAAGTCTCCTATTACCAAAAAACAAATTGAAGAAGCAAGAAAGTTTGTTGAAGAGAATGGTTATGAGGAATCTTTTGCTAGAAGAGCAGCAACACTTGAAGATATTAAAGTTTCTGATATTCTTCATTCAAATGTAGGTGATGGTAAAATAAAACCAGTATCTATATTTGACGGAATTAAAGCTACAGCAACACGTCACAGAAAGTCTGAGTTTGCTGGAGTTCAGGAAATAGATATTGAGAAGTTCATGAAAGATATTCTGCCTAGTTGTACTAGTATTGAGGCCTATTTCACATCAGACCATAAGAATAACCTAGTTACTTTAACTACAGCAGAAAATAAAGAGAGTAAGAGAATATTTAAGTGGCCAAATAACTTCTCGTGGACATACAATGGGAATTTAGCAGGAAAGTCTCAAATTAAGCAAGCTGTTAAGAATGCTGGTGGATTTGTAGATGCATTCTTTAGATTCTCAATTATGTGGAATGAAGACTGGGAAAAGAAAGTGGTTTACACTGATTTGGATGCTCACTGTATCGAACCTGGTGGTGATCATATTTACTACTCAAGCCCATACAGAAAAGATAGAGGAA
>JAEEGL016420190.1_pt1 | contig 52111 bp, 34 predicted proteins | sample 9134231 | NCBI WGS metagenome assembly JAEEGL01 (sample SAMN16246548, study PRJNA631951) | gut metagenome | biome: gut microbiome; feature: rumen; material: fiber-attached | host: Bos | place: Iran: Karaj | collected 2018-10
CGCGAGAAGAATCCGATTCAGACACGGTCCGCCGCCGCTGCCTTCAGCACGGCCTTCCGGGCCACCCACCCCTTCGTCTTCGTCCTGCATGACAGCCGGACGGTCCTGATCCTGATGCTGGGCTACTATTACGGCTACGAGCCGACGCCCCAGGTCATCGATTGAAATCCCCGGTCCCCTACTCCAGCACGAGTTCCGTGAAGGACCAGGCGGGGGCGTCGACGGTGCAAAGGTCCTTGCGGACCGGCGCCTTCCCCTTCTTTTCCACCACCTTGACGGCGTCCGGACCGGACAGCGTGTTCATCGCCATCGGGCTGTCGGCCGACAGGCGCGTCTGCGCGGCCGAGGTGAACCGGCGGCCGAGGGCGGACAGGTCGAAGACGGCCTTGCGCGCCGTGGCCGTACGGTTGCACACATAGAGGACAAGGCGGCGCCGGTCGCGGTCCCAGGCAGCCTGGACCTGGAAATCCTCCTCCATGCCGGGCGCATAGTCCGCGATCTGCAGGACACGCGCGGCCGGGGAATGCGAGAGGAACGCCATCGCACGGCCGGAAGCCGTCAGGAACGCGCCCTCCTTGGGCGTATCCATCGTGCACTGGCTGTGGGTGTTCGCCAGGTTGTTGAAATTCACGAAGAGCATCTCGTCGCCCATCCGCTGGAACCCCATGAAGTTCTTCAGCAGGTTGAGGGCATACATCCACTTGCTGAACATGAAGGACTTCGTAGCCTCCCCGCGCTCCGCCATGTTGTAGGCGTCGCGCTTGCGGTCGGTGTTGTAGGCCAGCCACTCCGTGTCGCAGTACTTGATGTCCGTGCCGTTGGCGGCATTGTACGCGCGCACCTTCGCGATCATCGCGCGGGTCGTCCGGTCGGCATCGGCCCGGTCGGCGAGGAAATCGATGTCCTTCCCGGCGATCCGCAGCATGTCGTCGAGCGCCTCGTGGAATCCCGGCCTTCCGGGACGGCCGCCATAGGAAGAAAGGCCGGTCTTGATGGTGGGATCCACCGCCTTCATCGCACGGGAATACACCACCGCCGCCAGGGCGTAATCATCGGCTTCGTACCAGCGGAACACCTCGTTGTCCAGTTCCCAGAACTGCACGCCGAAAGGCTCGGGGAAGCCGTGCGCAGCCCGCAGGTCCGCCATCGGGTGCGACCCGGCCGGCAGGTTGCAGTAGGCCACCCAGTCGGCCGCCGAACGGGCGCCTTCGGAAAGGCTCATGAACTTCGGAAAACTGTAGTCCAGCCGGCTCTGCCCTTCCGGGAAATCCACGTCGTATTGCCGCTTGGAAGGATGGTAGACGTTCACGCACATCTGCATCTGCGCCCCGGCCGCCTTGCAGAGCATCGCGAATTCCGCCGTACCCACGTCGTTGTAGTTCAGGCCGCCCCAGAAATAGGAATCGGTCGGGACGCGCTCCGAGAGCGGGCCCACACCCTCGCGCCAGTCATAGAACGAGGCGAAGCAGCCGCCGGGGAAACGGACCACTTTGGGGGCCAGTTGCTTGAAGATCTCGACAACCTCGGGACGCCATCCGTAGAAGTTGTCCGTCGCCTTGAGGGTGAAATCGTCCACGACAACCGTCGATTTCGGCGGGATCCACAGACTGAAGGTGGCATAGCCTTCGAACGACGGATTCTCGAACACGCACTCCCGGCGTGCGAACGTGTCCGCGACGGCCTCGAGCGGGATCACCGCGACCGGATCCTCCCACTTTCCCTGCGGATAGATGCGGATTTCGGCGCCGACGGGGCCGCCCTCCGACTTGAGCATGCCGCCGAAAGCGTAGGCCTTCCCCTTGACGAGGTACTTCCCGTCCTGGGCAAGGGCGGCCCAGCGGGCTTCTTCGTCATTGCAGACGCGCAGGCACTGTTTCCCGTGCCCGGAGCCCCCTTCGAGGGGCGTCAGGGTCACCTTCCGCTGCGGCGTCTGCGCGAGGAAGAAAGTGTCCTCGTCGGCGATGCAGCTGCCTTTCTCCGGGGTGCCCGGAGCGGCGTACCAGCTGTTGTGCTCGTAGCCGCTGTGGTACCAGTCGAACTTGCTCCAGTCCTTCTCGTACCCCTTTTCGGGGTGCCGTTCGTCGAAGTAGAGGTCGAACCAGGACTTGTTGATCGACCGGTACGGCAGAAAACGCTCGAAGCTCCGGTTGAACAGCATCTCCCCGTACATCGCCTCCACCTGGAGGCCGTAGCCCAGTTCGATGAAATTGCCGTAGAGCAGCGGGCTCAGCGGCTCCCGGGAATACTCCGCAGCCGTCACTTTGTAGGGATCCGCCGCGGTGTCGCCGGGCGCCGCGTGCAGGAGGGTGCAGAGGGTCAGCAAGGCGGAAACGGCGGCGAAGCCGCGCCTGAAGCCAGTCGGTCGATTCATGGTATGTCCTATTATAATAATTTGATTCTCAGTGCTTGAAGTGGCGCTCGCCGGTAAAGAGCATCGTGATGCCGTTCTCGTCGGCCTTCCGGACGGAGTCTTCGTCACGGATGCTGCCGCCGGGCTGCACGATGGCCTTCACGCCGTACGCCGCGGCCAGGGTGACGCAGTCGTCGAACGGGAAGAAGCCGTCCGATGCCAGCACGAGGCCTTCGCTGCGGATGTCGCGGCCTTCTTCGGCGAGCGTCTTCTCCGCCTGCTCGAGGGCGATCTTCGCCGAGCCGATGCGGTTCATCTGGCCGGCGCCGACGCCGAGCGTCATCCCGTCCTTCACCACCACGATGGCGTTGGACTTGACGTTGCCGACGATCTTCCAGCCGAAGGCAAGGTCACGCAGCTGGGCGTCCGTCGGCTTGGCCGCGGTGACGCACTGCTCCGCTGAGACGGGCGCGCCGAAACGGTCGAGGTCCTGCACCAGCAGGCCGCCGTTCACGGAAACATACTGCTTCTGCACGGCGTCGGACCGGGTCATGTCCACCCGCAGCACGCGCAGGTTCTTCTTGGTGCACAGGAGCTGCAGGGCGTCCGGCGCGAAGGAAGGCGCCATGACGATCTCCAGGAAGATGGGCTTGAGCAGTTCGGCCGTCGCCAGGTCGACCTCGCGGTTGAAGGCGACGATGCCGCCGAAGATACTGGTCCTGTCAGCCGCATAGGCCTTCTTCCAGGCGTCGAGGACGTCGGTGCCCACGGCGGCCCCGCACGGGTTCATGTGCTTGAGGCCCACGGCGAACGGCTCGTCGAAGGAACGAACGATGTTCAGCGCGGCGTTCGCATCCTGGATATTGTTGTAGGAGAGTTCCTTGCCGTTCAGCTGCTCGGCCGTCGCCAGCGAGAAGGGAACCGGCTGCAGGCTCTTGTAGAACTTGGCCTGCTGGTGCGGATTCTCGCCGTAACGGAGGCCTTGGCATTCGTCGAATTCCAGGAAGAGTTTCTCCGGGAGGCCGGCCTGGGCGCGCATGTACGTGGCGATGGCGCTGTCGTACTCGGCGGTGTGGGTGTAGGCCTTGGCGGAAAGCTGCAGGCGGGTGGCCGGGGTCGTGTCGCCGGTGGCGCGGATCTCGTCCAGCACGGTGGCATAGTCCTCGGGGTTCACGACGACGGTGACGGCCGCCCAGTTCTTGGCGGCGCTGCGCAGCATCGAAGGGCCGCCGATGTCGATGTGCTCCACGGCATCCTCCATCGTCACGTCCGGCTTGGCGATGGTCTCGCGGAACGGATAGAGGTTGACGCACACGAGGTCGATCTTCTCGATGCCGTTCGCGGCGATCTGGGCCATGTGGTCCGGCATGTCGCGCCGGGCCAGCAGGGCGCCGTGGATCTTCGGATGGAGCGTCTTCACGCGACCGTCGCAGATCTCCGGGAAACCGGTCACGTCGCTCACGCTCACCACGGGGATGCCCGCTTCCTTCAACATTTTCATCGTTCCGCTCGTGGAGAGGATCTCCCAACCGAGCTCGGACAGGCTCCGGGCGAATTCCACCACCCCGCGCTTGTCGCTGACACTGATCAAAGCTCTCATTGTATGGTTCGTTTAAGAAATTTCCTGGTTGAAAAGCCGGCGGAGCGTCTCCACATACAGCCGGTGCTCGACCCGCTGGCCGATGCGGTGGACCTCCTCCGGGTCGTTCCCTTCATAGGGGAACGCCTCCTGTGCGAGGATCCGTCCGCCGTCCAGGCTGGCGTCGACGAAATGGACCGTGATTCCGTACACTTTCACGCCGTAGGCGACCGCCTGCTCGACGGCATGCGCCCCCCGGAACGCGGGGAGCAGCGATGGATGGATGTTGACGATGCGCCCGCCGTAGGCGTCCAGCAGGACGTCCGAGAGGATGCGCATGTAGCCGGCCAGGCAGATGAAGTCCACGCCGGCCTCCCGGAGACGGGCGACGATCTCGCGCTCGTACGCCGCCTTGGAATCATAGGATTTCGGAGAGAAGACGAAGGACGGAACCCCCAGCCTTTCCGCGCGTCCGACGACCGCCGCGCCGGGCCGGTCGCAGACCATCAGCACCGCCTCCGCGGGCAGGGTGCCGTCGGCGCACGCCCGGGCGATGGCCTCGAAATTCGAGCCCGCGCCGCTGGCGAATATGGCAAGCCGCCGTTTCATCACAGGATCACGACGCCGGGACGGTCCGTCACGCAGCCGATCACCGTGGCCCGGTCGCCGAAGGCGGCGAGACGCTCCTGCGCCTCGGGAACCTGCGCGACGTCCATGGCGAGGACCATGCCGATGCCCATGTTGAAGATATTGAACATCTCGCGGTGCGGGATGCGGCCCTGCGCCTCCAGGAAGCGGAAGATCGGGAGGATCTCCCAGGAGCCCTCACGGATCTCGATGCCCTGGCCCTCCTGCAGGATGCGGGGGATGTTCTCGTCGAAGCCGCCGCCCGTGATGTGGGCGACGCCGTGCACGTCGCAGTGGCGGATGACGTCCAGCACCTGCTTCACGTAGATGCGGGTCGGCGTCAGGGCCACCAGGCCGAGCGGGGCGCCCGCCGTGCGGGGAGCGGAAGGATCGCCGTCCGTGGAGACGGAACCGTCGAGTTCGGGATAGGCCTTGTGCAGGTCGAGCCCGGCGTCGGCGAAGATTTTGCGGACGAGGCTGAACCCGTTGCTGTGGACGCCGGTGGAGGCGATGCCCAGCAGCACGTCGCCCGCCTTCACGCGGGAGCCGTCGATCAGGCGGGCCTTCTCGACCACGCCCGTCGTATAGCCGGCGATGTCGTACTCGCCGTCGGCGTACATGCCCGGCATCTCGGCCGTCTCGCCGCCCACCAGGGCGCATCCGGCCTGCCGGCAGCCCTCGGCCACGCCGGCCACGATGGCTTCCACCACCTCGGGCCTGGTCTTGCCCTGGGCGACATAGTCCAGGAAGAAAAGGGGCTCGGCCCCCTGGGCGAGCACGTCGTTGACGCACATGGCCACGGCGTCGATGCCGATGGTGTCGTGCTTGTCCATCGCGAATGCGATCTTGAGTTTCGTCCCGACGCCGTCGGTGCCGCTCACCAGGACCGGCTCCTTCACGCCGAGCGAGGACAGGTCGAACATCCCGCCGAAGGCGCCGATGTTCCCCATCACGCCCGGACGGGCCGTGGATGCCACATGTTTCTTGATCCGCCGTACGACGTCGTAGCCCGCCTCGAGGCTGACGCCTGCCTTTTCATAATCGACTGCCATAGTGTTCTGTGCGTTGCGGACGAAAAAACCGTCCGGAATGCAAATGTACGCATTTCGGACGGTAACTGCAAGCAAAAAACGGCCGCGCCTACAGGGTGACGAGCGGACGCGTCATCGCGTCCTTCAGTTCCTCGTCGTAGCGGAGCCGGACGCGGATTCCGGCCTCCTGGAAATGGTACCGGGCGGCGATCCGCTCTTCGAGCAGGGGCACGATCTCGTCCTTCTTGAGGCGCAGGTACGTCTCCTTGTCCATCTCGATGGCCTTCTGCAGGGCGTCCAACTGCCCGGACATCGTTCCGGCCAGGCCGTCCTCCTCCAGCTCCTTCTTCATCTGGTCGAAAAGGGCCTTGGCGGAAGAGCGGTAGTCGAAATCCTGCGTCTTGGCGAAGGCGATGAAGTCTTCGTAGTCCGCGTCGGACAGGCGGAAATCCGCATCGGCCTCGGGGTGGCTGCGGACGTACCGGAGCGTGTATTCGTTCGGAACGGAACTGTAGTTGAACAGCGACAGGGCGAGCCGGCTGTAGGTGTGCGGCTCCAGGACGACGTCGGGCGTGATGCCGCCGCCGTCGCGGACGGTCCGTCCCCCGGCCGTCTTGAATTCATGCGTGAGCGAATCGGGAATCTGGAGCGCTTCGCCGTCCTCGTCGCGGTTCGCGTAGTCGATGGCCTGGACGCAGCGGCCGGACGGGGTGTAGTACTTGGCCGTCGTCACCTTCAGCTGCCCGTTGTACGGCAGGGGGCGGATGCTCTGGACGAGCCCCTTCCCGAAGGTGCGCTGCCCCATGATGGTGGCGCGGTCCAGGTCCTGCAGGGCGCCGGAGACGATCTCGGAAGCCGAAGCGGAATAGCGGTTGACCAGCACGACGATCGGGATCTCCGTGTCGAGCGGATGGGTGGTGGTGCGGTATTCACGGTTCTCGAGGGCGTTGTTCCCGCGGGCGGAGACCACCAGCGACCCCTTCGGAACGAAGAGCGAGACGATCGAGACGGCCTCCTGCAGGACGCCGCCGCCGTTGCCGCGCAGGTCCAGCACCAGCTTCTCCATGCCCTGCGCCTTGAGGGAGAGGAAGGCCTCGCGGACGGCGCCGGAGACATTCTCGGTGAAGCCGCTCTGGTAGATGTAGCCGGTCTTGCCGTCGGACAGCATCCCGGCATATTCCACGTCGGGCAGATGGATCCGCTCCCGGGTGATCCTGACGTCGACGGTGTCGGCCGTGCGCACCTTGTGCACCCGGAAGGTGACGGAAGTGCCGGGCTTGCCTTTCATCCGGTCGGAAGATTCCTGTGAGGTGAGCCCCGCCGTCGTCGCGCCGTCGATGGCGACGATCTCGTCGCCGCAGCGCAGGCCGGCCCGGGCGGCCGGAGAATCCGCATAGGGCTCGTCGATGATGACGGGACCGTTCCGGTCGGGCTTGTAGATGATGGCGCCGATGCCGCCGTAGGTCTTGGCGATCATCATCTGCAGGTTTTCATTCTCCTCTTCCGGAATATATACGGTGTAAGGGTCCAGTTCTTCCAGCATCGCGTCGATGCCCGCCAGGCTGATGCGGTCGACGGGCAGGGAGTCCACGTACGAACGGTTGAGCTCCTTGAGCACCGCGTTGTGGATCTCCGTCCATTTGCCGAGCTTGAAGGCGTTCGACTGGCCGTAGGCGGCGGTCACCGCCAGCGCGGCCAGCGCGGCCAAAACAAATCTTCTCATTTTCATATCGCCGAATTTGTGCAAAAATATAAACTTTTTCGTAGGTTTGTACAAGATAACATTCCCGCCCATGCAAAGAATCAGTATCCTGTTGTGCCTGCTGCTCCTGCTTCCGGCCGTTCCGGCCCGGACGCAGGCGCCCGCGAAGGCCTCTTCCGACAAAACATATGCCGCAGACGCGGAATTCCCGCTTGCGGACGACCATTTCAACACCCTCTACGGCCGTGCCGACGGCCGCTACGCCTGGGAGAACTGGCACGGCGGCGTGCGACGCTGGCAGAAACGCTTCCGCGCCGACCTGGAGAAGACGCTGGGCCTCGACCGGATGCGCAGCGAGATGAAAGGATTCGTCCCGACGGCCCGCCGGATCGACAGCGAAGACCTGGGCTTCGCGACCCGGGAACGCTGGGAGGTCTGGACGGAACCGGACGTGCTGCTGCCCGTCGTCGTCCTGCGGCCCGCCGGGGTCCCGGGGCCGCTTCCCCTGATGATCACCCCGCACGGCCATTCCAAGAACACGGAACTGTTCGCCGGGGTCTACTGGGATGAAAACGACCGCGTCCTGGCGGAGGAAGGAGAACGGAACATCGCGCTCCAGGCGGTCCGCGAAGGGTTCCTCGCCATCGCCCCGACGGCCCGCGCCTTCGGGAAGACCCGCACGCGGCAGGACCTGAAGGCCGATGCGACCAGCTCCTGCCACGACTACATGCTGCACGACCTGCTGATCGGACGCACGCCGGTGGGCGAACGCGTCTGGGACATCATGAAACTCATCGACTGGGCCCTGGCGGACCTGGGCGCCGATCCGGACCGGATCGTCGTTTCCGGACACTCGGGCGGCGGAACGGCCACCCTCTACGCCGGCGCGGTGGACACGCGCATCGCCATCTGCATCCCCTCGGGCGCCTTCTCCTCCTATGAAGCGAGCATCGGGAACATCCGCCACTGCGAATGCAATTACCTGCCGGGCATGCTGAACCTGGGGAACATGGGCGACGTCGCGGGTCTGGTCGCCGGGCGGAACCTGCTCATCATCCAGGGGAAGGACGACACGATCTTCCCGCTGGAGGGCGCGAAGGCGGAATTCCGCAAGACGGAAGCCGTCTTCCGGGCGGCCGGCAAGGGCGCCTGCGCGCTGGCGGTGGGCGACGGCGGCCACCGCTACTACAAGGCCCCCGCCTGGAAATTCATTCACGAGCATCTATGAAACTGATCTTTGCGACAGGCAATCCCGGCAAGCTGCGGGAGGCCCAGGAAATCCTGGGCGACGGGTTCGAGCTGGTGACGCCCGCCCGGATGGGCATCACGGAAGACATCCCCGAAACGGCGGACACCCTGCAGGGGAATTCGCTGCAGAAGGCGGAGTACCTGTATGAGCGCACCGGCTGCGACTGCTTCGCGGACGACACGGGGCTGGAAGTGGACCTGCTGGGGGGCGCCCCCGGCGTACATACGGCCCGCTATGCCGGCGAGGGCAAGGACTTCGGGGCGAACATGGACAAGCTGCTGCGGGAGATGGCCTTCCGCGAACGCGAGGCCGCCGTCGCCCGGAGCTACGGGTTCCGCACCCCCGGCGTCGGCCGGAAAGCCCGGTTCCGCAGCGTCGTCACGCTGATCCTCGGCGGGAAGCCGCATTTCTTTGAAGGCGTGATGGAAGGACAGATTGCCCTGCAGCGCTCCGGCAAGGGCGGTTTCGGGTACGACCCCGTCTTCATCCCGGACGCCTACCCCGGCCGCACGGCCGCCGACATCACCGAAGCGCAGAAGAATGAAATCTCGCACCGGGGGAACGCCCTCCGGGCCATGGCCGCCTTCCTCCATGACGGAAAAAGCTGAGCTGATCGTCCTGGGGCACACCAAGTTCCGGGAGCATTCCGTCGTCCTGCACACCCTGAGCCGGGCCTACGGGCGGCGGGGGTTTCTGGTGCGCGTCGGGCCGAAGAGCGCCATGACCCTCTTCCTGCCGCTGAACCTGGTGGAAGCGGAGGTCTCCCCCAACCCCCGTTCCTCCCTCTGGCACGCCGGCGGCTTCACGCTCCTGGACCCGCTGGAAGGAATCCGCAGGAACCTGTACAAGAACTCGATGACGCTCTTCATGAGCGAGGTCCTCTTCCGGGTCGTGAAGGAAGACACGAACGAGGAAGGCCTGCCGGACTGGCTGAAGAAGCAGATCCTGACCCTGAACGCCCTGGAAAGCGACTTCGCCAACTTCCACCTGCTCTTCCTCCTGTCGCTGTGCGGCATCCTCGGATTCGCCGCCGATCCCAAAGGGCTCGCCCCCTTCGCCGGCGGGCAGCTCCGCCACATCGACGCCCTCCTCACGCTGCCGTTCGAGGAGGCGTTGCCCTATCCGCTCCGCGGAGAAGACCGCAGCGGGATCGCCCGCGTGGTCCTCGCCTACCTGGAGCACCATACCGAATCGGCCATCCGCATCCGCTCGCTGGATGTCCTCCACGAACTTTTCAACGACTGACCCATGCACCGTACCGTGTTTTCAAGCCTGGCCGCCGTCCTCCTCCTGGCCGCGACGGGCGCATTGCAGGCGCAGACGCCTGCAGAGAAGACGCTGACCGTCCGGCAGCGCTACCTGAACATTCCCGTATCGCACGCCGTGGGACGCGCTCCCCTGTCGATGCAGCCCGAGGGCGGCGCCGCGCTGAACGTAGAGGTGCGCATCGCGGAAGGCGAACCCGAATACTGGGTCTTCAAGGACCTGTCCGCCTGGCAGGGCCGCCGCCTCACCCTCCGCTACGGCGGCACGCAGGATGCGCTGGACAAAGTCTTCCAGGCCGACACCATCGTCGGGCAGGCAGCACTGTACCGGGAGCGCCTGCGCCCGCAGTTCCATTTCACGACGCGGCGCGGCTGGAACAACGACCCCAACGGGCTGGTCTGGCACGACGGAGTCTATCACCTTTACTACCAACACAATCCGTACGACCGTGACTGGGGAAACATGCACTGGGGGCACGCCGTGAGCCGTGATCTGGTGCACTGGGAGGAGCTGGACGATGCGCTCTTCCCGGACGCGCTGGGCGCGATGTTCTCCGGATCGGCGGTCGTAGACAAGGACAACACCAGCGGCTGGGGCACCGCGCAGAACCCGCCCATCGTCTACGCCTACACCGCCCACGGGGCGCGGCAGACCCAGTGCATGGCCTACAGCCTCGACGGCGGCCGGACCCTGGTCAAGTACGCGGGCAACCCGGTCATCGACTCGGGCATCCGGTGGGACAGCGGCGACACCCGCGACCCGCGCCTGCTCTGGTATGCGCCCGGAAAGCACTGGGTGATGGTGCTCTTCGAGCGCGGCGGCCATTCCATCTACACGTCCGGAGACCTCCGGCACTGGACCTGGCAGAGCCATGTGAGCGGCTTCTGGGAGTGCCCCGACCTCTTCGAACTGCCCGTGGACGGTGACCCTTCCCGGACGAAATGGGTGATGTACGGCGCATCGGGTTCCTACCTGACGGGCCGTTTCGACGGGAAGACTTTCACGCCGGACGGGCCGAAACGGCACTACACCGCCGGGAATATCTATGCGAGCCAGACGTTTTCCGACACCCCGGACGGACGGCGCATCCAGATCGGATGGGGGCAGATCGAGCAGCCGGGCATGCCGTTCAACTGCCAGATGCAGCTGCCCACGGAACTGACACTCCGCACCACGAAGGACGGCATCCGCCTCTGCAGCCGGCCGGTGGCCGAGGTCGAAGGCCTCCTGCACCGGCAGTTCACGGCGGAAGGACCGCTGGACGAAGCGGCGGCCTCCGCCGCGCTGAACGCGTACGCCGCCGCAGACGGCCTGCACATCCACGCCCGGCTGCACCTGCGCTACGCCACATCCGCCGGGCTCCTCCTGAACAACGAACACCTGGTGCTGTACGACGCCAGCCACGACACCGTGAACGGGTGGTTCTACGGCCTGCAGGACCCCGTTTCGATGGCATTGGAAATGGATGTTTACATCGACCGGACCGGCGTGGAAGTCTTCCTCGACGGCGGTCTCTTCAGCTGGTCCGCCCGGCGGCGCACCGACGGCGACCGGAGTGGATTCCGCTTCTGGGGCACGGAAATCAGCATCACGGACCTGGCCGTCGATACCGTGGACGGCATCTGGGGCGGGCAGCCGCTAGCGGAAGCCCGATGACGATTCGCGGACTTTGAGGTTCACCTCCACCGTCGCGGACGACAGTTCGCCGCCCGTCCGGACCGCCTCCAGGAAAGACCGGGCGGCCAGCTGTCCCAGGACGTCGGGATGCAGTTCCAGCGAACTCATGGACGGGGACATCAGCGCGTCGAAGATCTCGTTCGCCGTCCCGACGATACCGAAGCGGTCCGGACAGCGGAGGCCCCGTTCCCGGGCGGCTTCGATGGCCCCGAGGGCGGAGAAGTCGCCGGCACTGTACAGGGCGTCGCAGCCCTTGTCGATGGCCTTCAGCCCGTTCTCGAACCCGGTCTCGCGGACGATCGTGTCCAGGAAGATGATGTCTTCGTCGACGGGCCGGCCGGCGTCCAACAGGGCCTGTTTGTAGCCCCGCAGGCGCTCGCGGTACAGGTCGGTGTTCATGTAACCGGCCAGCATCCCGATCTTCCGGTATCCCTTCTCGATCAGGTGGCGCGTGGCTTCGTAGCCGCCCCGGAAATTGTCGTTGACGATCTTCGCGCCGGGGAGGTCGTAGAAGACGCGGTCGAACTGCACCAGCTTGATCCGGGACGGGACGATGGCGCGGATGTGCGACGAGTCCGGGTCCTCGATGGAATGGGACATGATGATGCCGGCGACCTGGCTGCGGATCAGGGCCTTGAGCACCCGTTTCTCGTCCTGCAGCCGCTCGGAGGTCTGGCAGATGATCACGCTGTAACCGGCCTGGTTGAGTTCCCGCTCCGCGTGGCTGATCACGTTGGCGAAGAACTGCCGGTTGATCCTGGGGACGACGATGCCGACCGTCTCGGTCACCCCCTTCCGGAGCGACGTGGCGATCGGGTTGTTCTCATAGCCGCACCGCCTGGCCTCGCGCAGGATGCGCCTGCGGGTGTCCTCCTTGACCAAGGAACTCCCGGAAAGCGCGCGCGAGACGGTCGAGGCGTTGACGCCGAGGCGGCACGCGATGTCCCGGATGGTCGGTTTGCGGGGTGTCATTTCAGCATCAGTTTCCAGTCACCCGCGTAATACGCCTTGTTCAGGCGCATCAGCAAAGCGGTGTCCCCTTCCCGGACAAACTTGTCCTCCAGGTCCTTGTACAGATAGAACTGGAACCACCAGCCGTCGTGGTAGCGCTCGCGCAGCGTATTCGGGCTCAGGAGCTTGGCATACCACAGCGTAGGGACATCATAGGCGCGGGCCACCTTGAGGGCGTCCTGCGTGCGCTTCCACATCCCGTCCGCAACTTTCCTGAACAGCTTCGTGTAGTCCTTGTACTTCATCTTCGAGACATCCAGCACCTCGCACTTGTCGTCCAGGCCGAGCTCGAAGAGCGACACCTCGAATTCGTATTCCTTGTCGCCGTCCAGGTCGTACTTGACCGCGTCAAGGAAGCCGTTCCCGTTTTCGTCGAGGTATTCCACCGTGGCGCAGGACTTGGGCATCGTGCCCTGGAAGGTCCGGTTGTAGCCCTGGTAGTAGAGCGTGTTCTGGTCGATGCGCCAGACACCGCGCTCGGCGCCGTACAGGTGGATGCGTCCGTCGAACCGGCCGACATAGATGTCGCCGCCGCCGGAGAAGTCCGTGTCCCACTCGCCCCGGTCGCCCGACACGTCGGCCTGGCCGTGGTTGTCGACGCCGCCCTTGCCGGCACCGATCGGGAAGGGATCCCGGTCCTCATACAATTCCACGCGTTCCCAGCGGCCGCAGTCGTCGTCCTCGTCCCAGGTGAAGCGGGCGGACGTCCACTGGCCGGAGAAGGCCTTGTCGAAGGCCTGGTAGCGGTCTGGATAGATCAGCTCGGTCAGCAGCCGGAAACGCGGGTCGGGGAAGAAGCGGTCCGCCTCCGGAAGGCCGCGCATGTTGCGGAGCGGATGGACGCAGTCGGTATACTCGAAGCCCTTCTTCGCCGAATAATGGAGGGTCATGTCGAAGTCGAAGTCGTTGCCGGCGGCATTGTCGTTGTCCATGTCGATGCCCATCGAGAACCAGCCCATCCAGCCCTGGTGCTGCGACAGGGCGTAGCCCGCCTTCTCCGCTTCCGGGTCGGGAAGGGGATTGTCGCAGAAGCGCACCGCCATCTCGGTGAGGCCGTCGCCGTCGTAATCATAGAAGAGGAAGGGATTCTCCCAGTTGATGCGCAGGTCTTCGAGGACATCCGGGATCCGGTGCGTCTTCAGGAACGTGGAGTTGCCGCTGTAGTCGGTGTAGAAGTCCGACAGGCCGTTCTTCTCCCAGCAGAGGAGGGTGAGGTCCGACCAGTTGATGTAGTTGAACACGCCGTCCTTGTCATCGTCGAAGACATACATGAAGTTCGGGTTCTTCCGCCCGAATTTGGGATAGTCGATGATCAGCTGCAGGTCGGTGACACCGTTGCCCGTCAGGTCGGCGAACTTGACGATCAGGTCGTACGCCCCGTCCTTGTCGCGGTCGACGAGCAGGCAGTCGTTCACGGTGTCGCCTTCCAGGGCGCCTTCCTTCATGTTCCCGTCATCGTCCAGCCACAGGATGGGAATGCCGTCCGCGATGTAGCTTTTCACCGCGTCCTGGCGGCCGTCGCCGTTGAGGTCCAGGAATTCGGGATTCTCTCCGACCGGCGCCCGGAACGGGATGATTCTCAGGCGCTGGTTCCAATAGGTCTGGGCCGGAGCCGCCAGGCCCGGCAGGAGAAGGGCGGCAAGAAGGATGATCTTTTTCATATTGCGGTATGCGTCTTTATGTATGCGTCTTTATTTGTAATGCTGGGGATTTTCGTCCTGCCATTCGTTCACGCCGTCGCGGATGCGGTTGCGGAATGTGAGCGTGTCCGTCACTTCCGTCACCGTACCGTCCGGGGAGGAATACGTGTAGTTGAGGAACAGCTTCCTTCCTTGCAAGAGCTTGCTCCTGTTCCAGGAGGAGCCGGTGTCGGTGATGCTTCCGTCGTTGGAAGACACGCGGATCTGCCCGTCTTCCATCGAAATGAGCATGGCGGCGCCCTTCTGGTTGTGGAAGTAGTTCGTCGTGACGGAATACGGTGTATCCGTCGTCAGTTCATACACGCTCGAGGTATTGTCGTCCGCAGGAATCCGCGTCGGATAGGCCGCTTCGGTCACCTCGCCGTCCGCGGAGGTCACACGGCATTTGCCGCCATGGTACCAGTACCCGAAGAAGGTGTTTTCACACCGCAGGGCGATGATTCCGAAGGACTTGGACAGCAGCACCGTGTCGGCGTCGGCCGACACGACACGGTATCCGATGGCATAGAAGGGCGCCTTGCCGGCATGCTCGTCCGACAGGAAGGCAAGCGAATCCGCCTTGAAGGTGACGGTGCCCGTATGGTTCCCCCTGCCGATCACCATCTTTCCGTTGCCGCTCAGCGTGAAATGCGTCGACGGCAGCGGCGTCAGGGAAGCAATGCCCGACGCGGCCACCGCATCCGTCACGTACCGCTGGCTGAGCGTACCGACAGGAGCGTTTCCTTTCATGCCGTCCATGGCCGTGAACGACTCGTCGCCGCCGAAGGCGGACAAGTCTCCGGCAACCAGTTCGTCATCCAGCACGAAACGGACCGTCCGGTCTTCCGCATTGTCCATCACGCCGGCCAGCACGACACCGAAATCGAATTTCATCCCTTCTCCGACAACGAGCGAACGCAGGTCATACTGGCTGGCCACATAGACGGCAGAGTATTCATAGTCCTTCACGTATTCGTCGTAGCATCCGGCAAGGGTGAACAGCGCCAGCGGAAGCAGGAATATCTTTTTCATCTTTTCCATTCTGTCAAATCATTAGGATGGTTAAACTCGCACACTTACTGTCTGGACCAATTGCTCCACCCCTCATTCTGGACCAGTCCGGCGGCCCGCTGCATGTCCACGTACGGGATGGGCAGGTAAGGGGAACGGAGGTTGAGCGTATAGACGGGTGATTTTCCGTATGAGACGCTTCCGTCCGCCTCGGCGGACACCTCCGCCCGGTAGACGGGGACATTGCGCTCGGAAAGCGGAACGCCCCAGCGCGTAAGGTCCGAGAAACGCTTCCCTTCGAAACAGAATTCGATACGGCGTTCGTTCCGCAGAAGCTGCTCGAAGGTCTCCCGGCTGGCCGCGCACTCGTCCAGATAGGGATCGGATGAGGCGCCCAGGCCCGGCTTGCCGTCATAGCTCGCCCGGGAACGGACGTAGGCAAGCGCGTCCCTGGCGGAAAGGCCGAACCGGTCGTCCGCAGGTCCGCCGACCCGGTTGGCCGCTTCGGCGAAGGCGAACACCATGTCCCGCCAGCCGATGTAGACGACGCAGCGCGGCATCGTCTGGACCGTCTGGTCGGAGCCGTTCCACCCCATGTACAGGTGCTTCTTGAGGAAGTAGTTGGTCAGGCCGTTCTTCTGGAGTCCCGCCTTGTCCTTCCCCGCCATGTCGAAGGTGTACATCACGTCGCCGGCTTTCCCGTTCCGGTCGGCCGTGGCGCCGTGATAGAAAATGGCCGCATAGAACCGCGGGTCGCGTCCGTCGAAGGGATGCTGCGGGTCATAGCCGCTCCGCGCATCGGAAATGGGATACCCGTTGGCCATCGGGAACGCGTCGACGAGATTCTGGCTCGGCGTATAGGTGGCGCTTCCCCGGAAGTCATTGGGATACTGGCTCGTTTCCATCGTCGCCGTCTTTCCGGAATTGCGGGAGATCAGCAGCGCATCCTTGTTGTTCGGATCCAGGAAATCATAGGCGGCAAGCGGATTGAAACCGTGCGAGCCGTCTTCATTGAGCTTGAACTGCATGGCTTCCCAGGCATACCGGGCTGCATTTTCCCACCGCGACATGTCCTGCTGCGGGTTGAACGCATCCGACGCCCAGAGCAGGTACGTCAAGGCCTTGAGCGCGGTGACGGACTGCTTGTCGAATTTCTGCCAGCGGCAGGCGCCCTGGACCTGGGTGTTGACGGCCAGCCAGTCACGGTTGGCGACCGGCAGGTATTCCAGTGCCTTGTCGCAGTCCTTGAGGATCTGCCGCACGCACTCGTCGAAAGACGGCCGCTTCCAGCTGGCCGGATCGACCTCGCTCTGCTCGAAATAACCGTCGATGATCGGAACGCCCGACAGGTTGCCGGACAGGTCGACGCCGCCGAACTTGCTGAGCAGGTCATAGGTGAACCAGGCGCGCAGCGCGTAGGCGTCGCCCTGGTAGTTGTGACGGAGCAGGCTGTCTGCCTCGTGCGAGATCAGGTACTGCGTATTCAGGCCCTTGTCGTCCTTGAGGAAACGGTTGCAGTAGTAGATTCCCTGATAGTCACGCTCCCAGAACGTGTCGAACGGATCTTCAGAGGGATTGATCGCCCCCTGCGCGAACTTCCGGAGCGCGGCGCCGGGAGACGTCAGCACGCCGTCCTCCGTCGCGCAGTCCAGGTAGATGTACTCGTTGGACTGGTAGGTCTCCACGTTGGCCAGCGAATAGGCCTTGTCGACGAAGCCGCGAAGCTTGGTCGGGTACTCCGAGAGGTTCTCGTCCGTGTAATGGCCGTTCGGCATCGGATCCAGGACACTTTCGCAGCCCGGCAGCAGCAGGCAGAGGACCGCCAGGCCCGTCATCATCATTCCTAACTTATTCTTTTCCATTTCAATCGCTGCTTAGAAAGTTAACTTGACACCGCCGGTGAAGGTCCGGAACAGCGGATACTCGGAAACACCTGCAGACGGGCTCTCGGGATCCACGTAAGGCACATTCGTGAACGTCAGGAGATTCGCGCCGCGGACAAAGAGACGGATCCCGCTGAGCGAGAAGTCTCCCTTCATCTTCGTCCGGATATTGTAACCGAGTTCGGCATTCTGGATCTTGAAGAAACCGCCGTCCACCCGCCAGTAGTTGCTCGTGACGAAATTGTTGGAGGAATGGACGTAGGACAGGCGCGGATAGCGCTCGTCATAAATGAACTTGGAGTAGTTGCCGTCGCCGGACCCCATGAAGAAGTACCCGTTCGTCAGGTATCTGTCGAACAAGGCCTTCCCGGTGCCGACCACCGTCAGGTCGAAACCCTTGTACGCCAGGTAGAGGTTCAGGGCGTACTGGAGTTTCGGACGCGTGTCGCCGATAATCGTCCGGTCGTTGGAATCGACGGAGCCGTCGCCGGTGACATCTGCGTACTTCAAGTCGCCGACATGGGTCTCGGAATCGAACGTCTGGACGGAGGAGGAGGCCTCTTCCGGCGTCATGAACTTCCCGATGTAGTCGTACCCGTAAACGGCGCTGACCGGTTTCCCCTCGTGCCGGAGGTTGTCGAAGGACGTCGACTCGTTGTAGTTTCCGTAACGGGCTTCGTCGTGCAGGAGGAACCCGCCGATGCGATAGCGGACGTTGCCGACCCGGTCCTCCCAGGTCAGGGAAACCTCGTCTCCGCGGTAGTAGATCTGGTTGTAGTTGTCCATCATCGAAGACGCGCCGTAGAAGAGCGGAAGGACATTCGCGACATCCACCACGATGCCGTCACGCAGGCTGTTGTAGTGGGTATAGCCCACGGACAGCCGGCCGAAAAGGACGGCGTCGAAGCCGGCACTGTATTCCTTGTTCTTCTCCCAGCCCAGGTTCTCGTTGGCGATACGGTTCGCATTCGTTCCGGTCGCCGAGAAGGAACCGCTTCCGAACCACTGGTTGGTGGAATACGGTCCGTACGAGATGGATCCGGTCGCCGTGTAGTAGCTCTCCCAGTAGTACTGCGTCCCGTAGGGCTCATATCCCAGAATACCGGCCTGGGCCCGCAGCTTGAGATAATCCAGCCACCGGGCGCCTTCCATCCAAGGTTCGCCGGTAACGATCCATCCCAGTCCGAGAGCCGGGAAGAGTTCGTACCGGTGACCCCGCTTGCGGGCGGAAGTGCCGGCATAGTTGACGGCAAGTTCCGCGACATACTTCTTCCGATACTGCCAGTCGGCGGTCAGGATGTAGTTCTGCTGCTTGTGGTAGGCGCCGTCGGAGGAATAGCCTGTCCGGGAACGGTAATAGGTGAAAGAGGTGTTCAAGTCGAAATTCCGCCTGGACAGCCCGTGCGACACTTTCTCGTGGAACTGGATGCCCTGCAGATAGATCGGCGTGATATAGGCCGACTCGGACGACTGGGAAACCCCCGTATGCGACGTCACGGCGCGGCTGCTGTCCGCCGGGTTGAAAAGCCAGGCCACGTAGTCCTGCCCCTGGCCGCCACGGACGGTGTAAGCCAGGTTGTAGGAAATCTGGGTCTCGGATTTCAGCCCCTTGATGAAACGGTCCAGGTCATAGGTGATCAGGGCCTTCGTCACGCCGACCCGCGTGCGCTCCTTGTAATGGCCGGTCTCGGCCGCGGAGGCATAGGGATGGTGCGGATAGGCGGTGGTCACCGCATAGTTGCGCTTGCCGGTGTCCTCGTCGTCATCCAGGTACAGCGGGTACTCGACGGGCGGAGTGTTCCGGACCCGGCTCCAGATGTTGTCGAAAGACTGTGCGCTTCCCCCCTCGCCGTAGGCGGAGAGCAGGGAGTTGCGCAGCGAGAGGATGCCGAGGAAACTGAAGTTGACGCTCAGTTCCCGCGTCACATTCAGGTCGATGTTCATCTTGGCGTTGAACCGGTTGTAGTTCGACGGATCGCCGACTTTGTAGATGTCGCCCTGGTTGACGAACCCCAGGTTCCCGCTGTAGAGGACCCGGTCTCCGCCCCCGCGGACCGTAACATAGCCCTTATGGTAGTCCCGGGTATTCTTGAATATCAGGTCCTTGTAATCCACGTTGGGATAAGTCCAGTCGAGCGGATTGCGCCGGGCGTACGCGGAGAAGGATTCCTCCGTAAACCGCGTCGGGTAACCCGCCGCTTCACGCGCCCAGTTGTTCAGGCGGACGTATTCCACACCGTCCACCCACTCGGGCATCAGGCCGACGACATCGACGCCACGCTCGTAGCCGGCATAGACTTTCCGGGTGTTGTTCAGGCCGCGGAGGGTGCGGATATAGACCACCCCCCGGGCGGCTTCCGGACCGAAACGGGCCTTGTCCACGATGTCGGATATGACGGTGACGGACTCGATCTCCTCCGGGTTCAGCGGAAGTTCCGAAGCATGGGGGATGACGATGTCGTCGACGATGTAGGTTCCTACGGAGAAGCCCCGGACCTGAAGGCCGACGTTGGACGCGCCGAACTGAACGCCCGTCGCGCCGGTATTCTCGGTGACGAACAGCCCCGGGATGACGCCCGTAAAGGAGTTCTTGATATCTACGCCCGGGTATTTCTCGATTGTCTCGCCCGACCATGACCGGGCGGTGCCCGTCGTCAGGTACTTCGATCCTTCCCGGCCGACCGGAAGGTACACCTTCTCGGCCAGAAGACTGTCAACCGCCGTTCCGGCTCTCTCCTGCGCGGACAAGGCCGCGGAGAAGGGCGACAATCCGGCAAGAACCGCCAGCAGCAATGGTTTCAGCATTCTTTTCATAGCGATACTACCACATTTCATTGTTGACAAAATTCTTGAGCTTGTTGGCTTCCTCATTGGGAAGGAAGAAATAATTCATCGCGCTCTTCCAGTTGGACTGGAAGAGGATCGGGGTGCGGGTGTACGCCTTTCCATTGGGATGTACGGCATCTACGGCTGTCTTCTCGATGAACATGCCCATGAGCGGGGCCTTCATCCGGCTTTCCGCGATGCACCAGCGGCGTTCATCGATGTAATAATGGTGCCCCTCGAACATGAACTCGACATTGCGTTCGTTGCGGATCCTGTCCCGCAGCGATTCCCTGCTGCCCGCAAAGCGTTCCTGGACGTCCGGCATCCCGGCACGGGAACGGATCGCATTGACTGCATCCAGGGCTGTCAGGCCTTGTCCCCCGGCCGTTCCGGTGGGGCCGAAGGCCTCATTGGTCGCTTCCGCGTAGTTCAGGTACACCTCCGCCAGGCGGATGAGCGGCTCCGTCACCTGATAGCTCGTGCCCAGGTAGTTTCCGTCCCACCGGAGGGCGCAGTAGTAACCCGTGCTGGTGACGGCGCGGTTCAAGGAGTTCCAGGTCGCGCCGAAGGTGCGGTTCTTGCCGTTCAGCGAAGTCGTCGGCCAGGTCTTCCCGTCGTAATAGATGTTGATGGGCTTCCCCGACGTGCCGCTCCACGCGGTCGTACCGTCATAGATGATGGTTTTCGTCATCCGCGGATCGCGGTTCTGATAAGGATTCTGCTCATAGTAATGATGGAGCTGCCCGTCCGGGCCGGCGACGCCTTCTCCGGTCTGACGGTAGGCATCTTCACGTTCGGCTTCGGTAAAGAGCGGATCGCCCCAGCGGGTCTCGTACATGTCTACGCAGTTCTGCGTCGGCATCACCCCGCCGCCCGTCGTGCTGTTGTGGATGCCGTGCGCCAGGAAATTGAGCACGTAGCCGCCGCTGGCCTGGGACTTGCCGAAATTCCAGGCCCACAACTGTTCGTTGGTATACGATACGCCGTAGACATTGTCCGTCCAATGCTCCCAGGAAAGGAGATCGTACTCATATCGGGCGGCGATCGAAAGGGCCTCCGCGTTGGCATCGGCGGCCTCCTTCCACAGGGCGGCATCGCCGGAGGGGTTGTTCAGCGGACTTGCCGCATACAGCAGGCAGCGTCCGCGGAGCGCCATCGCCGCCACGCCGTTCGGCTTGTTCTGCTCCGAATGGCTCAAGTGGCCGGCCTGGCCGGGACCCGGGTCGCGACGGACCCGTCCGCAGCGCTGGAAGTGGTCGTAGGCCTCCTTGAAATCGGCCGCAGCACGGATATAGGTCTCAGCCGCCGTCTCGCGCGGAAGGTCGAAGTCCTCATCCGCCCGGAGCGCATGGTCCAGATACGGCATCCCGCCGAAATAGTTGCAGAGCGTCATGTGGGCCCATGCCCGGATAAAGTAGGACTGGCCGAGAATGTCTTCAATCTCTTCGGGCGTCCCGTCCTGGATCATGTCGATCTTCTCGATGCACATGTTCGCTACGCGGATGCAGCGGAACATGGCCTGGAAAATCGGCATGCGGTCATCGACGAAGGCGTTGTTTTCACCGAGAACGCCCAGCTTGATGGTCTGCGAACGCAGGTTCTGGCGGCCGGCGTCGGCGATGTCCGTCATCGTCACAAAGGCATAACGGTAGGCGTTTGCGTCCATCCGCAGCGGGAAGGACCCGTACAGCAGGTTCAGATACCCGTTGTCGGACTTGGTTCCGGCACGTTTTCCGGTTCCGTCATAGGCGGCGTTCAGGAAGGCCTTGTACTCCTTGACCTTGGTGAAGACGTCCTCTTCGGACAGGCCCAGATCCGGCGAAATGTCCAAATATGAGCATGCTCCCAGCCCCAGAAAAGCGAATAGTATAATGATAATCTTCTTCATCGCAGCAATGTATTAAAAACCGACTTTGAGGCCGAACTGAACCGTCTTCATCAGCGGGTACGCACCGGTCGTGAACGAGGTCAGTTCCGGATTTCCGCTGATCAGGTCGGTAAAATAGAGCAGGTTGTTCCCCGTCAGGTACAGGGTCAGGGAGCTGATCCCGATTTGCGACTTGAGGACATTCTTGTCGAACGTGTATCCCAGATACAGGTCCCGCAGGTTCAGGTAGTCGACCTGACGCCAGGTCCTGCCTTGCAGGCCCATCAGGACCGTCTGGCCGGCCGTGATGCCGGCCCAGGAATACATCGGGTGACCTGCGGAGCCGTTGAACACCAGCGTGGCGTGACCGGCATCGGGATTCGTCGGGCTCCAGAAGTCGGCCATCGACTTGCTCAGGCGGACGTCTCCCTTGACGAAATCGACTTCATAGGAAGCGTTGTAATTCGCATATTTCCCGTAGTTTCCGTAGAAGAGGGCATTGAACTCCCACCCTTTCCAGCTGAAGCCGAATCCCAGCGACATGAGCGTGGACGGATACTGGCTGCCCGGAATCGAATGGAGGTCGTTGACGTTCAACAGGCCATCCGCCCGGTAGTCCAGGTACTTGTAGGCGCCGACGGGGACATACGTCCAGTCCGCGGCGTATGACGGGTAGTTATGGATATCGTCCACGGAGGTGTAGTAACCGCTGTCGACGACGGAAACGCCGCTCTGCTGTCCTGCATAAGGCTTTCCGGCCACCTTCTGGTAATCAGGGAGATAGGGAGGATCCTCATAGTTGATGATCCGGTTTTCATTGAAGGAGAGCATGGTGGATACATAGTAGCCCAAGCCGCCGGCCAGGCGGTCCGACCACTTGAGTTCCACTTCGAAGCCGTGCTTCTTCATCTCTCCCTTGTTGACCTGCTTGTAGTCGACACCGACCAGGAACGGGATGACAGGATCCACCAGCATGTTCGTACGGTGCTCTTCGAAAAGGTCGACCTCGGCGGTCAGGCGGTTCTTGAGCCAGCCCATTTCGATCCCGATGTCGCGCTTGTGCGCCATTTCCCACTGGGCGACCTCATTGGCGGCGGAATCCTGGTAGATGTATCCCCCGCTCTTGGAATAGGAGCTGTAGTATAGCCACCGGGATGCGGCGGAATCGCTTCCGACATAGCCGTCGGAGTAGCGCATTTTCATCTTGGACCACCAGGGCATGGCCCGCTTCCACCATTTCTCATTCGAAACGACATAACCCACCGCCATGGAAGGGAACAGGCCGAACCGGTTGGCAGGAGCGAACTGCTCGGACCCCGTATAACCTACGTTCCCTTCGAAGAGATACTTGTGGGCGAAGTCATACGTCACGCGGCCGACCAGACCCATGCTCCGGTACGGGAAACTGTAGTTGCTCTTTTTCTCCTGCTGGTTGATGAGCCCCATCACCGTCACGTGGTGGTTGTTCCATGTCCTGTCGTAGTTGGCGGACGCCTCCCAGTACAGGCTGTAGGAATGGCTGGAGACATCCCCCTGCGTCGCCGCGAACGGCGTATCTTCAACGACATTGGTGCCGGACACGCTGGAGATCCAGGGATTGACCTGGCCGCTGTCGTAGTAGTCCCAGTTCAGATAATAAGTAGGCGTCGTCTTGCTGACCGACTCCGAAACACGGGTCATGTCCGTGCTGAAGGAGAATTTCCCCGACAGCGACAGCCCTTCGAGCAGCATGTCCAGCCGCTGTTTGAAAAGCAGGTCGGTGAAGAGGTTCGTCGACGTATACTCGTCATAGGTCGGGATGTTCAGTTTGTTGTACGGATGGCCGTAATAGGTGGTCCATCTCGCCTGCCCCGCCGTCACCATCCGCTCGCCGCTGGCATTGGGATAATCCCAGTCGGGAATCTGCTCCAGCACCCAGGCAGGATAATACGCCGGGAAGGAAACGGTCGAAGAGGAAAAGAGGGACGAAATCGGGGAGGAGCCCGGCGCATTGCGGATACCGATGCTGCCGCCGACCCGGTAAGAAATCGTCGTATAGTCCGTCACGTCGAAATCCAGGTTCGCGCGGTAGTTCAGGCGCTGGAAGTTGTAGTTGGTCTTGTCGAACTTCTGCTTCTTGAAGATCGATCCGTCGTGCTTGTACCCGAGCGAGACGAAGTAGCGTGTCCGGTCCGTGCCGCCGGACATGTTCAAGTTCCCGTTGGTCGAGTGGGCGACATCCCGCATCAGCAGGTCGTACCAGTTGTTGTCCGGATACCGGATGGAATTGATATCGGAAGACGGATGCCTGAACTGTTCGAGGTCATAGTCCGATACCAGCTGCGACCAACTTTGGTTGTTCTTGTAGGCAACATTCAGGCCCGAAACCGTCGTGTAGGCGTCCTGGTGCTCGGGAATCAGGGCGGTGAACTTGAAGGCATGGGCGACGGATGCGCTCAGGGTCGGTTTCCCCTTCTGCCCGCCGCGGGTCGTCACCAGGATGACACCGTTGGCCCCCTTGGCGCCGAACACGGCGGTCGCGGAGGCGTCCTTCAGGACGGAAACCGTTGCGATCTCGTTGGGATCCAGGGTGTTGAAGGCACGTTCCACACCGTCGACCATGACCAGCGGAGAGGAACCGTTCCAACTGGAAACGCCACGGACAAAGATGGAAGCGTCGTCGCTTCCGGGCGCGCCGGAAGACTGCAGGGTCACGACGCCGGAGAGCTTGCCGGCAATGGCCTGGGTCACGTTGGTCAGACCGGAATTGACGATCGATTCGGTCTCGATCTGGGAGATGGCGCCGACCACGGACTCCTTCCGCTGGACGCCGTAGCCGACGACGACCGTTTCATTCAGCATCGTGACGGAGAACTTCATCCTGATCTTCAAGTTCGTACCCGCCGTGAAACGGACGTCCTCATATCCCGTCGAGGAAGCGACGAGGACGGCGCCTTCCGCCACCTTCAGCGAGAAACGGCCCTTTTCATCCGTCGAAGTACCGACGGACGGCGTTTCAGGCAGGTAGACAGCCGCACCGATGACAGGCAAGCCCTCTTCGTCCACGATGACACCGTTCGCCACGATGGTCTTCGTCTGGCCGGCGGCCAGGACGGAGAGCAGGAGCAGCAGCGGGGCCGCGGCAAGAAGCCTGGTCAATAGTTTTTTTGCAATCATAGGTAAAATCGTAAATTAATCCAATGACGACTACAGCGGAGCGTCGAAATCGAACGTCACCGGCTCGGGCTTCACCCATTCCTCGTCAGGAGCGATCTCGTAAGGAAGCCGGAAGACATTCCCCTTCGAATCGGCGAAGAAGAAATGAGAAATCGAGAACACGTCCGAATTGCCGTCAGCCCAGAAGCACCAGAACGGATCCTTGCAGTCGACCGGACGGCGGACATAGCAGTGGTTGAGCGGCGAATTGGCGGTATACCGGACGGCGAGTTTCCAGGTCTTCCCGTTGTTGCGGCTGACCCAGGATTCCACCTCTCCGCCCTGGCCCCACTTCTGCGGGCCGGGCGCGGTCGGTGCGATGACCGTCCACGTCTTCCCGTCGACCCAGATGGAGCCGGAGTCATAATTGTTCGTTGATGTGGTGATGAAACGGAAGTCCCACTTCTTCCCCGTCCAGTGCGCCGTGTACCATTCCCGAGGACCCTGTTTCGGGCCGGGCTGGTGGCCGTAGCTGGTCACATAGAGGATGATTGGATTCCCCTCCGTGTCAAAGTTGACATCTTTGATGTAGCAGTTCTGCCCGTTGTGTTCCACGTCGAGAATCTTGCACGGAGCATTCCTGTCGGTGACCGGGAGGGAGACGGGCGTGCCGTCCACCAGCGTCCAGTGCTCGCCGAAATCGGTCGTCTGGAGGAAGTAGATGTTGGTCCGGGTGTCGCAGTTGCCGTTCAGATGCCGGTTGAACGCCGTCACCAGCTTGTCGCCGCAGCGGCCCGTGATCTGGTAGTGGCCGGACTTGGTCTCGCCCAGCGCCGGGTCGATGATGCTGGCGATCTGGCGGTAGTCGGACCAGTGGACACCGTCCGGCGAAGTCTGATAGAACAGCTGCCGGACACCGTCGTAACGCGTTTCGAAGAGGAAATGTCCCTTCCCTTCCACATAATACGGCTGGGGATAGGCCATGATGCCGCCGCCCTTTTCCTCGAAAGCGGAGATATCGAACGGCCGGACCGAGCGGTAGCGGAATCCGATCCGGTGGTTGCCTCTGCCGGCCACGTACACCCAGAGATAGCCGTCCGGATCGATCAGGAGGGCCGGGTTGTCGTGCGGATCGTTCACCTTTCCCTTGTCATAGACGACCGTCGGCTTCTGTACCATCCCGGTCTTGTGGTCGTAGCAGCTGATCATGCACAGCAGGTGTCGCTGCTTTTCTTCCGTCGTCCCGCCGAAGACAAAGAAGGTCTTGTCCACCTCCGCGCTATAGATGGCCAGCGGACGATGCTTCATCGTATAGGTACCGAAGGCGCCGATGTACTTGGAACCATACTCGCTCTTCTGGCCCAAATCGAACCAGATGGGGCGGAAACCGTCCACCTTCGTGTTGTTGAGCGCGCCGGGCTCCTGCGCGGGAAGGCCCCAGGCTGCCAGGAGGAGGCAGATGGCGAAGAATGCTTTTTTCATAATGGATATCTTTTATGTTGTCTCATTCTATTCGACTCGGACGGTCATTCCCAGCCCGCCGTAATCGCTGTTGGCCTGGAAACGCAGGGACGAACCCTTGCCGGCCACCGTCGAAATCGTCGTGCCGTTGATGGCGAATGTTCCGTCAGCGACACGGATCCGAAGCTGGATTTCTTTCTTCTTGATGGTTTCCGGCACGACATACCTCGCTTCGAACGGCAGGGATCCCGCCACGCTCAAGAAGAGGTTCGCCGGCGCCTGAAGGTTAGGGGACTGGTATGTCGCCCCGGTATCCATCATGACCCAGGTCCCGTCCAGGTTGATTTCGGCCGCCCAATAGGCAGGCTGGCCGCCGAGGCCCTGCATGTTGAAGAGGAAACGGACCGTCTTCCCGGCCGGCAGCGAAAGCACGGGGATATGGAAGACCAGGGCGTCGTCCGTCCAGTTGTTGCGGCTCACGAGGTTGCCGTTGCTGGCGATGACATACAGCAGGTCGAATCCCATTGCCAGGCTGGCTTCGCAGGCGACCCACTGGCAATAGGCGAGATCGGCGTGCGTAGAAGGACGGCCGATGCCCTTCGTGGCCCACTCCGGAGAATATGCCTCGACGGCGGCCTTCGTATCCTTCGTCGGCCATACCAGTTCCTGTTCCTTGACCAGATCGATGAAATCGGGCGAACCGCACTCCTGGCTGACGGTGATGACGCCCGTCAGGCGGCCGCAAGTCACCGTTATCTCGCCCTGGCGGTCGTCGATGTCGTTTTGCGTCGCACGCACCGTAAGGACGGCATCTCCGTCACCGGACGCCGGAGAGACGGTAATCCAGTCCGGAGCCGAGACCGTCCAGGGGCCGCTGGCCTGCAGGTCGACCTGGCAGGGCGCGCCGTCCGCGGCGGATCCGGTTCCCTGCGGATTCAATGCGACCGTTTCGGCGGACAGGTCCAGGCGCTCCCAATACTGGGTGACGGTCAATTCCATTTTCCTGCCATGGTTGTCGAACACGACCTTCCCCTCCCGGTCTTTTGCCGTCGCATTGCTTCCGGCGATGATCTTCACCGGGGTTTCGCCGGCTTCACCGCTCGCAGGTTCCACCGACAGCCAGTCGGCATCGGAAGACGAGGTCCACTCGGCATTGGAGAAAAGGATGACGGTTTCCGGCTCGACGGTGCCGGATGCCGAGGCCGTCACGGAATTCACGGACAGCGAGATCTCCGCATCGAACGCTTCCTGTTCGACGGCCAGCGTCACGACCGTTCCGTCGGACATCGTAAAGTCGATGTAGCCGGTACGCGGCTCGGTCACCTCGTTCGCCTGCGCGGAAACGGTAACCGCCGTCGGCGTCTTCCGCACGCCTTCCGTCGGAGAGACCGTTGCCCAGGGAAGGTCGCGGAGGGATACCGTCCACTCCAGGTTGGCGGTCATTTCAAAAGAATAGGATCCTTCCATGGAAGGAATCCGGAACGTCTCCCCTTCAAATCCGGAAAAATCCACCGCACCGATGATGACGGCGGCTTCCTGGACGACCTTGACCGTCTTGGTGAAGGAAGGAGAGGCGATGATCAGCTCCCCTTCCCGGGGGAACTCCCACTCATTGACGTCCGACGACAGGTGGATCGGATACGTTCCGCTGCCACCGCTCCCCGGATCGACGGTAATCCAGTCCAGACCCTTTTTCCGGATGACCCAGATTTCTTTCGCATCGATGGTGAACGCTTCCGGAGCCGCAGGGACGGCCGCGAAAGTCACCGTCTCCGGCAAATCCTTGACCTGCAGCCTGACGGCATTGTTCTCCTCCCGGATGCAGGAGGTTGCCAGAAGGCCGGGCAACAGTACGAGCAGGGCTCCGGCGGCAAGACATTGAATCGTTTTTTTCATATGGTAAACAACATTTCAGGTTCTCAAACATAAACAGCGGGGATCAGCGGCCGGATACCTCAACCGCCAGCGGCTGCGCGATGCGCAGGGCTGCGTCACGCAGGACCGCCTTCCACGCCTCGAAATCCTTTACGGGGGTATTCCCTCCCTTCTCCGCAGGCAGGGCCTTCGTCCAGCCGCTGCCGAACCAGTAGGTGAATTCCGAGCCGGGCGCATAGGCGCAGGAGCCCAGCAGATGGCCGGTGGCTCCGTCCGAGATCGGACTGCCGTCCGGATTGAGCGTCACGTAAGCCGCCCGGTCGAAACCGCCGGGACGCAGGACGCCGCAGAAGATGAGGCCGTGCCGCCGGTCGGCGCTGCCGCCCAGGTCGGGATATGCCAGGATTCCCTCCCCTGCGTCGATGAAGCCGTCGTCCGGGTTCTCCTTGTGGACGACGATGCCCGCCGCCGCCGTCGCGCCCGACGACAGGCCGTCATAACGGACGACCACCTTATTTAAATAAGAGCCGGCGTCCAGGGACAGGAGCCGGGTCTCCACGACCGCCGTGTCGCTCCCCACCGTTTCCGGGCCATACGTCAGCCGGACGGTGAAACGGAGCGGACCGTTGTCGAGGATTTCATACTCCTTGTAGCACCAGGGATAGACGATCTCTCCGCCATTCAGCAGGGCGGAGGTCCCGCAGCCCAGCGTCGGGCCCACTTCGTACACATCCATGCCGTTTCCGTTGTCTGCATGGATGCTCTTGCCCTTGCGCTGGAGCCGGTAGCGCTCGTCCACCACCGGGTAGCGGACGCTCTTGGTGAACACGTCGTACCCGAACGAACGGGCGCCGGAAGCCTGGAGCCGGGGACCGAACGCCCGGAAGGCCGTCAGGTCGTTCTCCCAGGCGATGTCGTCGAGCCGGTCGTCGCGATGCGAGCCGCAGGCCACGGTGTCGAACACCGGAGCCGGGTCGCCGGCCTTGCCGCAGACGAGCCGGTAGGCCGCTTTTCCGCCGGCAGGCACGTCGGCCCGGAAGACCAGCTTTCCGTCATAGGTCAGCTGGAACGGAACCGCGCCGCCTTCGCCGTCCTGCAGGGAAAACGTCCTTCCGGCGGGAAGGCCGAGCCCCTCCACGGGAACTTCCACCATTTCGCCCAAGCGGTCGAAATCACTCGGATTGGAAACCACGATCCGGCGCTGGACGCAACAGCCCGCCGACAGCGACATAAGCAGGACTCCCATCACGAAAAGGAGCCATCCGCCAGAATATCTGAAGCGATTCATACCCATTTTGCAATCGTTTGCATTTACCCGTAGAATAAACCCTTTTCGCAAATATATAACTTTTTATCAATTCTGCAAACGATTGCAGAAAAAAACGGATGAAAAGGAAAAACCGGAGCGCCGCTTCGGAAAACGGGCTCCGGGAAAAGCGTTTCCGGAAAGTACGCCGCGCGTCAGCGGCCCGCTTCCGGCGTCGGATTGTCGTACTTTCCGTCGAGCACGTCGCGGACGGCCTGCAGGTACCCGAAACCGTTCTTCCGGTCCGGCAGGAGGTAGCTGCCCTCCACCCACTCGTTCCAGGCGTTGATCATCATGAAACGAGGCTGGTCGGTGTGCGCGTCCATATACTCCTTTGCCTTCGCCAGGAACGTGGCGAACGCCTGCGGAGTGCTGTTGTAGCGGGTGCAGTCGCCGGGACCCTTGCCCGGGAACCGGGGCGTGTCGTCCCAGCCGATCGAGACGCACGGGAAGACGGGCACGTCGAACGCCGCGTCCCACTGCTTGCGGATTTCGATCGACTCCATGCCGTAGAGCAGGTAGTCCTCGTGGAAACCACCCATGTTGTACAGCGCCTCGCTGTTGATGCCCAGCGCGGCGATGTTCTGCTGCATCCGCCGGATGGTTTCATCGGACATGCGGTAGCCGCCGCCCTGGATCTCCTGCAGGTGCAGGTCCGGGAACCCGGCCTTCCTGACCTCTTCACGGAAGTAGGCCATCGCCTTGGCCGCCTCGTCCAGCGAGCCGAAACTCCGGATGAAGTTGCCGATCGAGAAGATGCCCAGCACCGGACAGCCGTCGATCTTCACGTACTCGGGCCGGGTGAAATACTGCGAGATGACGCGGGCGACCACCTGCTTGAACTGGTCCCAATCCACGTCGGGGTTGAAGAGGCGCTCTTCGTTGTCGCCCCACTTGTGGTAGTTCCAGTAGTTGTACTTCACGTCGTGGTTGGCCCACATGATGTAGAAATTCATCTTGCTGTGGCTCGGCGCGCCGAGGAATCCGTCGTTCAGCGCGCTTTCGAGGTACGGGCCGCTGTATCCTTCCGGGTCGTTGTACCAGTACCAGTCGTAGATGAAGGTGTTGATGCCGTACTTGAGGGCGGTCTGGATCCACTTCTCCACCACGACGGGGTCGTTGTCCATCTCGTACCCCCAGAGCGGCTGGCGGGGCTGGTAGTGCTCGGGGAAACGCTTGTCTCCCTGCTTGATCACCTCCCACTCGCCGATGCCTTCTTCCCAGAGCCACTTGTGGGCCAGCGGGTCGTCGTGGCAGGACGGCCAGACGTAGGCACAGACGTAGGTCTTGTCTTCGTTTTTCTTCTCCTGCGGACCGGCACAGGAAACGGCGCAGAGGACGGCCGTGGCCAGCAGCGCACCCAGGGCCAGTTTGCAGGTTCGATTCATTGTTCTGATCATTGCATTGGATGATATGGTTTCTAAATTATGGTTCTTCATACCACGAGGGTACGCCCTCGGAAAAGAGAGCCGCAAAATGCCCCCACCCCTTGTCTTTCAGGTAGGTCTCCCGAGTCCCCTTCGGGATATAGATACGGATCAGTCCGTCCGCATCCGTAACCAAAGGGCCGTCCTTCGGATCGTACAGATCGGCGGGTATGGCGGGAGGTGCCTTGGGAAGCAGGACGAGTTCCTTCAGGGAAGACAGGCCATACAAGCCATGGGCATCCACAGAAATGACGCTGGACGGAATGACGATGCGTTCGATGGAGGTGCCGGACAAGGCATACTCCCTCAGCGCGATCAGGCGGCTCGGCAAAACGATCTCGGTCAGCGAACAGTTCTTGAACAACTCGGCATTCAGGAGTGAAAGCTGTGCGGGAAGGTGAACGGACGTCAGCGCCACGCACCCTTCGAAAACGCCTCGTCCCAGCTCTACCGCACTCTCCGGAAGCACGATGCCCGGGAGAGCAGTGCACCGGGAGAAGGCTTGATTGGCAATCTGCCTCCATCCCTCTCCCAGGGAAATGTCGCCAAGTGACGTACAACCGCGGAAAGCGAACTCTCCGATCACCGCGCCCTCCTTGACGGGAGCCAGCGACAGCGTTTTCAGCCTCACGCAGGACTCGAAGGCGCTTTCTCCGATGGAAACCATCTTCTCCCCCAGGGAAACGACACTCAGCGACGTGCCGGAGAAGGCTTTATTCCGGATTGCCTCCAGGTTCTTGGGGAAAAGCACCGTCTTCAAATTGGGGCAGGAGATGAACGCCTGGGAACCGATCACGCGCGTATCATCGGAGAAGTAGACGGTTTCAAGGGAGGTGCAGCCGCTACATAGGCCTGTAGGGATGGATTCGAGTCCGGGAAGCATGAGATAGCCGAGAGAACGGCACCCGGCGAACGCATAGTTGCCCAGGACGCGCAGCGCTTCCGGCAGGATGAACGAAATGATTTTCCCGCATCGGGCGAAGGCGCTTTCACCAATCTCCTCCACCGGGCCGGAGAAGGTCAGCGATGCCAGCTCACTGCAGTCGGAGAATGCCGACGGCCCGATGCGGCGCACGGAAGGAGGCAGATCCAGCGCTTTCAGGCTGGAACACGCCTGGAAGGCGTCTTCCTCCACTTCCACGACCGTTTCCGGCAAGGGGCAGACGGCCAGGGACGAACAACCCTGGAAGGTACCCTTCCTGATACGGGTGGTAGAAGAAGGCAGGATGACCTCCTGCAGCGTTCTGCATCCCCGGAAAGCTTCCGCACCGATGAAATCAAGTCCGGGCGGGAATTGGATGGCCTCCAGGGCGCCACAACCGGAGAAAGCTTCCGCACCGATGTCCGTCAACTGGTCCGGGAGCTCGACCCGCTGCAGGTCCGGGCACTGTGCGAAGGCCTGCTCAGGGATCCGCTGGATTTGAGCAGGGAAGGTGACCGTGACAAGGTTGGAGCCGCTGAACGCGCCGCTCTGAAGGGATTTCAATCCCGTGAAGAAAGCGAACTCGTCGAAAGAAGTGATCGAGATGTTGTCCTTGAAAGCCAGCCCGATATCCGTGACGGCGGCCGCTTCTTCCTCCGAAAGCTCTCCATCGCCGTCGGTATCCCAATGCTTCGTGCAGATCCGACGGATTACCGGATCCCGGAAAGCGATGAAACGGTCGCCGGGCCTGCGGCCGTAGACCGGCCGGATTTCCAGATCCGTTTCACGCGGCATCGGGATCAATTCCACGGAGGGAGGGGCGCTCGCATTCATCCAGGACGCATGGAAAGCCAAGGCTTCCCCCGGATCCGATGCCGGTGAAGAGGTCCAGAAAGCGCTCTCCTTCGCCGGAGAGGCAGCGTCCGGGAAGCGGGGAGGAAGGGAGATCGTCCTCCCGTTGATGCGGCTCCGGACGGTGAATCCTCCGGAAACGGTATGGGAAGGAATGAAATCGCAATTGTCCAGCAGTTCCTGGACCTCTTCGCGGGTAGGCAGCCGCCAGCCCCCCTTCCAGTGTACGGTGGCAGCGTCCCGGTCCCGGTCCAGATTGCCGGATACAGACCCTTGCAGCGGCGCCCCGCTTGTCGAGGCGGCACCCCAGGCATATGTCAGCGGCGGCAAGGTTTCACCGGTTCCGTCCGGATTGCCCATTCCGATGCTCTGGTCCGCCCACATGACGGAAAGGCCCAGGTCGACATAGGACGTAACGATCGACTCCCTGTCCAGGAGGTCGAGCTCGAAGGAAAGGAGGTCCCCATACAGCGTAACGACCTTGTCGCCCGCCATATGACGGAAGTACCCCCGCACATGGTAAGTCGTCGCGGGCATGAGGCCTTCCAGCAGGACCGAGAAGGTCTTGTCCTTGGTTTCGGCCTTGACGACCGTCGCATCGGCAGATGCGAAGGAGGGATTCGGATCGGTGGATGAGAGTAGTACGCCCTGTTCGAGAGGCTGGCCCAGCGCCGGACTCACTTCCACCCTGACTTCCACGCTCCGGGCGGAACGCGTCAGGATCGACCGGGTCTGCACACCCGTCAGGTCGGCGAATTGGAGTTGCACCGTCCGGTTTTCGCCCAACCGCACGAAGGACTCCTGAGGCAGCAGCAAGCGAAGCGTCTGCAGGCTGGCCAGCCCGGACAGATCGGTCTCCTGAAGCGATCCGCAGTCCGAAATATCCAGCCTCTCCAACGGGAGACCGGAAAGGGAAAGAGACCCCAAGCTGCTCGCGCCATCCAGGTTCAACTCCGTCAGCCCGCCGTCGGCGACCGAAAGGTCCACGAGCGAAGAAAAGCCGGAAAGATCCAACTCCCTCAGCGGCGCCCCGCTGATCGAAAGCAGGCGGAGTTTCGCCTTTGCGGACGAGAGGTCCAGTTCGGTCAGGCAGGAGGCGCCGTCCCATCTGAGGGACATCAGGGAATGGACGACGCCCCGGAAGGAGCGGACGGCCGTCCCTTTCAATTCAAGCAGCTCGACGTCCGGAAAGAGCGCGATCAGTTCGTCGATGCTGTCGATGCCGTACTGATTCTCCGGATCCTCGATCCGGATCAAAGTGGCGTGCGGAACATTCTTATGGCGGGGAATGGTTCCGTCAGGATTGATCTCGACGGTCCTTCCCACGTTCTGCAGCGCGTCGGGATGGTCCCGGAAATACGACGTCAGGCTGGCAGGGAGGGGATAGATGCTACCCGCCGGACGTTCCGGTTCCGGATCGGGGAGCGGCTGTTCACGACCCTGTGAACAGCCCGCGGCCAGCAGGGCAAGCAGCAAGAGGATGTTTCTCCAGTTCATAGTAAAGAAAAAAGTCATTCCAGCGTCCAGTCGACTTCCAGGCAGGCGACGTGGTGCTCGGTGATGCCCTTCTCGTCCATCCAGCGGCGGGTTTCGCGCGTCTTCAGGTGGGCGTGCTGGGGCGCCGGTTCCCAGAGCCACATCGGTGCCGGCCAGAGGCAGGCGCGGAAGTCCACGGCCTTGTAGAACGCCTCGGAGCAGCCGTTCTGCCCGTGGTGCGCCATCTGCATGTAGTCGCAGTCGAGCCAGGTGCGGTGCGGCGAGGCGAGCAGCTTGTCTCCGGCCTCGACGCCCGCATCGCCCAGCAGCACGACGGACTTGGTGTCGTCCCACAGGCGGATGACGACCGACTGGTTGTTGTAGGGGTTGACCCGGATCTCCGGGTTGGAGACGCCGAGGACCTTGATGCCGATGCCGTCGATGTCGAAGCGCTGGCCGGTGTTGTGCAGGTTCACCACGTCGGCCGAGCCGGCCGGCAGGGAATCCAGCGTCCGGTAGTAGCCGCGTGCATATCCCGCCTCGCTCTCCAGGTCGAGGTAGCTGTCAGGGACCCGGGAGTAGACCACCTTGTCGACGGACACCCCCTGCGGGTCCTTCAGGATCTCGTCGAAGGCGCCCATGTGGTCGCGGTGCGGATGCGAGATGAACCATAGGTCGACGTGGTTGCCCGCCTTCCAGAGCAGTTCGCGGACGTGGCCCGCCTCCGCCTCGAAGCCGCCGTCGACCATGACGACCTTCCCGCCCCGGGTGCGGAACAGGTAGGCGTTCCCGTGCGTATTCAGCACGGAGGAGATCTGCGTCATCGAGAAGTGGCCGCGCATCCGGTCACCGTCGGGACCGGCCACGTTGCCGCGCGGAGCAGCCTGCACCGCACCGGGAAATGCGAGGGCGGCGGCGGAGGCCGCCCCTACCCTCAGGAAATCGCGTCTGTCCATGGCTGCCGGAAAAAATGCGTCAAAGCAGGATCCAGTCCTTCTCCACGCAGCTGGCGTGGTGCTCGGTGATGCCCTTCTCGTCCATCCAGCGGCGGGTGTCGCGCGTCTTCAGGTGGGTGTGCTGCGGAGCAGGCTCCCAGACCCAGGAGGGCGTCGGCCACAGGCACGCGCGGAAGTCGATGGCCTTGTAGAAGGCCTCGGAGCAGCCGCTCTGGCCGTGGTGGGCCATCTGCATGTAGTCGCAGTTGAGTTCCTTCGGATACTTGGCCAGCACCTGGTCGCCGCACTCCACGCCGGCGTCGCCCAGCATCACCACGCTCTTCTTGTCGTCCCAGAAGCGGATGATCATCGACATGTTGTTGTAGTGCTTCCGCGCCATTTCGGGATGGGCCACGCAGAGGACCATGATCCCGATGCCGTCGATGTCGAACCGGTGGCCGTCGGTGTGCAGGTCGATGAAATCGATGCCCGAGGTCGTGTCGTCGATGGTCCGGTAGTACCGGCGCGCGTCGGCGGCGTTGCCCGGCTCGCAGTCCAGGAAGGCGTCCGGCAAGCGGGAGTACACGAGCTTGTCAATGGTGATGCCCCGCCGGTCGCGCAGGATGGTGTCGAAGGCGCCCATGTGGTCCTGGTGCGGATGCGTGATGAACCAGTAGTCCACGTGTCCGCCGGCCTCGGCGATGTTCTTGCGGAGATTGTCGGACTCCGTCTCGAAGCCGCCGTCGACGATGATCACCTTTCCGCCTTTCGTACGGAAAAGATAGGAGTTGCCGATGGTGTCCGTCACCGAAGAGATCTGCTTCATCGTGAAGTGGCCTTTCATCTTCGAGCCGAACAGGGCTTTCTCCTGCCTGCTCCAGGCAGCGGCCTCGGGGGCCAGGCCCGCGACGGCCAGGCCCGCCGCAGCGGCGCCCGTCGCCTTCAAAAAGTTTCTTCTGTCCATCATATCAAGTGACGTTTTGTTGTCCAGCGAGAGAAAAAGATGCGGTTATTTCACCACCTCGATGCCCTCGGGGACCTCGACCGTGGAGACGACCTTGCCGTCGGCGCCCTTCTTGTGGGACACCTTGATGACGCCCTTCGGCGTCGGGAAGGTGCCTTCGGCCCAGGTCAGGTTGCCCAGGTGCGGCTCGATCCGGACCTTGGCGAAGCCGGCTTCGACCGGCTCGATGCCGAGGACGTGGCGGCTCAGCCAGGTGGTGGGGCCGGAAGCCCAGCCGTGGCAGAAGCTGTGGCGCAGGCCGACGTAGCAGTAGGCGCCGCCGTCGGCGTGGATGTCGAACTTGCCCTCGGGGACGATCTCGTCGATGCGGCCCGCGTTCTTGGCGTTCACATAGTTGAAGTCCTCCCAGAACGTGGTGGCGCCCAGGTCGATCATGCGGCCCCAGTACTCGGAGATCAGGTCCATCGCGGCCTGGTAGTCGCCGCTCTTGGCGAGGGCCTCGAGCAGGTAGTAGCCCATGAAGGAGGTGCACTGGTCGGCGCCGTTGTCGATGATGATCTTCGAAGCCTCCTTCGCGTCGAGCATGCCCTGGATGGAAAGCAGGGCGGCCGCCTGGCTGTTGCCCATGTTGTCCGGGACGTACTTGCGCAGGCGCTTGGCGATCATCTTGCACTCCTTCTGGAGGGCCTTGTCGCCGAGCCAGAGGGCCATGTCGGCGCCCGCTTCGAGGGCGCGGACGGAAAGGGCCTGCAGGCCGGCGTGGATCACGGCCGGCTTGTCATTGGAAGGCCAGTCGATGAAACGGCCGGCGGAGTAGGCCTCCTTGGTGCCGTCCATGTTCTTCATCACGTTATGCAGCAGGGCGGTCAGGTAAGGCTGCTGCTCCTTGAGGTATTCCTTGTCGCCGTACCACTCGTAGAGATGGTGATGGATGATGATCCACCAGAGGGAGTACGAGCAGATGCCGTTCATCCAGCTGGAGACCGGCGTCCCGTCGCGCACGTAGTCGAGGCTCTTGCGGACGACGCTGTGGTTGCCGAAGACGGTGTTCACCGCCATCACCTCCGGGTGCATGTCGCCGATCCAAACGAGGCGGTCGCGCTTGATGCCGTCCCACAGGTAGTCCTGCATGTTGAGGTGGACGGTGTAGGCGCCCGTCTGCCAGATCTGGTTCAGGCGGTCGTCATTGCACTTGAAGGAGCCCAGGTACGGGATGTCGCGGTAGCGGGCGATGGCGCGGACGGCCAGGATCGGGACGTCGATGTCGCAGTCCAGCAGGTCGAGGCGGGCGAAGCGGAAGCCGCTGTTGCCGTATTCGACGGCGCCCAGCCAGGGCACGGAGATCTCGAAGTCACGGACGGAATGCTCGTTGGTGGCCGTCGTTCCCTTCTCGTCCACGCTGCTCAGGGCTTCGCTGACGGATTCGCCCAGGCAGAGGCGGAAACGGACCGCCTTCTGGTTGCCGGCAATGGCCTGGACGATCTGGATGCCGCCCTGGATCTCCTTGCCGAAGTCCAGCAGGATGGAGCTCTTCTTGTCCGCGGTGGACCGGAAGACGGTCACCTTCGGCTCGGAAGTGGAGACCTGCCCGACATACGGGTTCAGCAGGTTCTCCTGTCCCTTGATCTGTCCGGAGGAGCAGACGATGCGGGTCGGGGTGATGTAATCGTTGACAAACTCCGTCTCCTTCCGCTGCACCTTCGGGTCTGCGGGCTGGGCGGAAACGGCCTGCACCAGCGCCAAGGCGCTCAGCGCGAGAACAAAGAAGCGTTTCATGGGGTTCATTTTCTAAAAAGTGTTATTGCATTTCTTACAAACTTACGAATTATTTTCAAAAAAAGGTGGAATATTTAGTAACTTTGAAGATGATTTGCTGCACTCCCTCTTTGCGGAACGAAGATTGCAGCAGATACTGACTGCGAATGATCATTTAAAGCTATTCATATGAAAAAGATTTTTGATGTCAACGCCCATTTGCACACCCCGTATTCCTTCAGTGCTTTCAAAGATGTGAAGCAGGCCCTCGACATGGCCCGGGAAGAAGGTGTCAAGGTGGTAGGTATCAATGACTTCTATAGCCTTGACGGTTATGGAGAATGGAAGGAGAAATGCGCCGAGCGCAAGCTCTTCCCCCTGTTCAACATCGAATTCATCTCCCTCAACAGCGAGGACCAGGCCGCCGGCCTGCGGGTCAACGACCCCAACAACCCCGGCCGCACCTACCTCAGCGGCAAGGGTCTCGCCTATCCGGTGATCCTGAAGGGCGAACCCGCCCGACAGCTGGCCGCCGTCAAGGCCGAGTCCAACGCCCAGGTGGAGCGGATGTGCGGGAAGCTGAACGACCATCTGGCCGCCATCAAATCCGGCCTGCATATCGATTTCGCCGCCGTCGTGAAGGACCTCACCCGCGGTTCGGTCCGCGAGCGTCACCTCGCCACGGCCCTGCGCATGGCGGTCGACGCCAAGGCGAAGACCGAGGCTGACAAACTGTCACTCTACGAGCAGGTTTTCGGCGGCGCCCCGCTGAAATCCTCCCTCGCCGACAACGCGGCCGTGGAGAACGAAATCCGCAGCAAGCTCCTCAAGAGCGGCGGCGCGGCCTTCGTCCCCGAAGACCCGAAGGCATTCCTGCCGATGGAGACGGTCTGCGACATCATCAAGGCCGCCGGCGGCATCCCCACCTATCCGTTCCTCGCCGACGACGCCAAGGGCAACTTCACCGACTTCGAAGGCGACCTGCAGAAGGCGGCCGACACGCTGAAGAAGCGCGGCTTCACTTCCGTGGAATTCATCACCACCCGCAACACGACTGCCGTGCTGGAGCAGTACTCCGACTATCTCCAGGACGAGGGCTTCACCGTCACCTTCGGGTCCGAGCACAACACGCCCGCCCTGGAGCCGATCCGCCTGCGGACCCGCGACCATGCGGAAGGACTGTCCGAGAAACTCCGCGCGACGAACTACCGCGGCGCGTGCATCGTGGCCGCCCACCAGGCCGGCCTGGAAGGCGCGGACGCCGGCGCCGAACTCATCGAAAAAGCGGTGGAAGAATAAAGAAATAATTCATAATCAAGCATCTATAAAATGAAAGAGATTGAGAATCTGGTCGCCGTCTCCCGCAAATACGGGTGCGACGCGCGCTTTGTCATTGCCGGAGGCGGAAACACCTCTTACAAGAACGCCGAGAAACTGTGGGTGAAGGCCAGCGGCCACGCCCTCGCCACCATCACCGAAGACGGATTCGCGGTCCTCGACCGCGCCCTCCTCAACCCGATGGGCGAGAAAGTCTACAGCGCCGACACGGCCCTGCGCGAGGAGCAGGTCAAGAACGACCTCGCCGCCGCGTGCATCACGAAGGACCGCCGTCCTTCCGTCGAGACGTCTCTTCACAACTGCATGAACTTCGCCTACGTGGTGCACCTGCACCCGACGGCGGTCAACGGCCTGATGTGCTCCGCCCAGGCGGAAGCCACCTGCAAGGAACTCTTCCCGAAGGCCCTGTACATCGAATACACCGATCCGGGTTACACCCTCTTCAAGAAGGTCTATGACCGCATCCAGGCTTACAAGGCCGCCAACGGCGCCGAGCCGCAGGTCATCTTCCTGCAGAACCACGGCATCTTCGTGGGTGCCGACACCACCGAGGAGATCGACGCCATCTACGCCGAGGTGCTGGAGAAGATCCTCGCCCGCACGGAGGAGCTTCCCGCCGGCGAGACCCCCGTCTGCGAATGCGTCACCGAGGTCATCCCGGCCATCCGCCAGTTCCTTTCGCGCGGCGGCCGCGGCCTGAAAACCCTCAAGGTCACCAAGGACGCCCTGGTGGACAAGTTCATCGCCGACGAGGCCGCCGCGGCCAAGGTCGGGAAGCCGTTCACCCCGGACATCATCGTTTATTGCAAGAGCGAGTACATCTTCCTGAACGGGGAGACGCCCGAGGAGACGGTCAAGCAGGCCGAGGCGAAGATCGAAGACTTCGTCGCGCGCAAGGGCTACACCCCCAAGGTGCTGCTCATCAACGGCATCGGCCTCGTGGCCGTGGGCGACAACGCCAAGAACGCCCAGATCATCACCGAAGTCTTCTACGACGCGATGAAGGTGGCCTTCTACGCCCAGGGCTTCGGCGGCGAGCACGCCATGGAGCCGGCCTGGATCAACTTCATCGACAACTGGGAGGTGGAGAACTACCGCCGCAAGGTGGCCGCCACCGGCGCGAAGGGCCGCGCCGAGGGCAAGACCATCATCGTCACCGGCGCCGCCCAGGGCTTCGGCGAGGGCATCGCGCGTGAACTGATGGCCCAGGGCGCCAACATCGTGGTGGCCGACCTCAACGACGTGGTGGGCGAGAAGACCGCCGCCTCCTTCAACGAAATCGCCAAGGGCAACAAGGCCATCTTCGTGAAGACGAACGTGGCCGACCTCGACTCGCTGGCCAACCTGATGAAGGAGACCATCGTCAACTTCGGCGCCCTCGACGTGTTCGTCTCCAACGCCGGTGTCGTCCGCGCGGGCGGCCTGGAGGAGATGACGCCCCAGAACTTCGAGTTCGTCACCAAGATCAACTACGAAGCCTACTTCTTCTGCGCCAAGGTCGCCTCGCACATCATGAAGATCGAGACGGCGGCAGACCCCGAGTACTTCGCCGACATCGTCCAGGTCAACTCCAAGAGCGGCCTGCGCGGCAGCAAGGCGAACTTCGCCTATGCCGGCGGCAAGTTCGGCGGCATCGGCCTGACGCAGTCCTTCGCCCTCGAACTCGCGCCCTTCCGCGTGAAGGTCAACAGCGTGTGCCCGGGCAACTATTACGACGGTCCGCTGTGGAGCGACCCGGTCAACGGCCTGTTCATCCAGTACCTGAACGCCGGCAAGGTGCCCGGCGCGAAGACGGTCGAGGACGTGAAGAACTTCTACCTCGCCCAGGTGCCGATGCGCAAGGGCTGCAACCCGGTGGATGTCTGCCGGGCCATCCTCTACGCCATCGAGCAGACCAACGAAACCGGCCAGGCGATTCCGATCTCCGGCGGCCAGGTCATGTTGGCATAACGTCATTTAAATCAAGCGAATCATGAAACAACTGGATGTAACGCTGATGCACCCCGCCGAGCAGATCGCCATCATCATCGGCCGGATCTACCGGAGCGGCATGACGACCACTTCCGGCGGGAACGTCTCCATCATGGACGACAACGGCGACATCTGGATCACCCCCGCGGGCATCGACAAAGGGTCCCTGAAGCCTTCCGACATCATGTGCGTGAAGGCCGACGGGACCATCGTCGGCCCCCACCGCCCTTCGTCGGAATACCCGTTCCACCGGGCCATCTACAAGATGTATCCGCACATGCGGTCGGTGATCCACGCCCATCCGCCGGGACTGGTCACGTTCAGTGTCGTCCACCAGGTGCCGGACACGAGCATCCTGCCGCAGGCGCGGGCCGTCTGCGGGCCCGTCGGCTTCGCGCCGTACGCCCTGCCGGGCAGCGAGAAACTGGGCGAGATGATTGTCAAGGAATTCAAGAGCAACCCCGACTACAAGGCGGTCATCATGGAGAACCACGGCGTGGTGCTGATGGGCGAAGACATCGCCGACGCATACCAGCGCTTCGAGACGCTGGAGCTCTGCGCCCGGACGATCCTCAACGCCAAGACCCTCGGCACGCCGAACTTCCTGACGCAGGAGCAGATCCTCCAGCACGAACAGGCGATCAACACGCCGTTCCAGCACTTCATGGGCGTGAAGCATCCGTCCGACGAGCGGGCCATCCGCTCGGAGATCTGCACCATCGTCCGCCGGGCCTGCTCCCAGGGGCTGATGTGCAGTTCCTACGGTACGGCCTCCGTCCGCTGGCGCGGCAACGACTTCCTGATCACGCCGTCCAACGTGCAGCGCTGGGACCTCGATCCGGAAGACGTCGTCCAGGTGAAGGACGGCATGGTGGAAGCCGGCAAGATGGCCTCGCGGGCCGTCGCCCTCCACTACGAGATCTACCGCCGCAACCCGAAGGTGAACAGCATCATCATGACGCAGTCCCCTTCGCTGATGGCGTTCTGCACGACGGGCGTCAAGTTCGACGTGCGCACGATCCCGGAGGCCTGGATCTTCCTGCAGGACATTCCGATCTTCCCGTTCGGAAGCCAGTACGACGACCTGAACAACCTCGCCGAGGAGTTCCGCCAGAAGCCCTGCGTGCTGATCGCGAACGACGGCGTGGTGGTGACGGGCGACAAGCTGATCAACACGTTCGACCGCCTCGAGGTGGCCGACTTCAGCGCCCGCTCCCTCGTCATGGCCGCCCCGCTGGGCAACCTCAAGCCGATCACCGACAAGGAGATCGAGGAACTCCGCGTGGCCTTCCACGTGTAGGCGATCCCCTTCCTCTTAAAAGACGGCCCGTTGCTGCGGGCCGTTTTTTTATTATCTTTGTTCCATAACCCACACGCACATCATGAAAAGGCTCATCCTCCCCTTCCTGCTGCTGGCGGGCACCCTGCTTTCCGCCCAGAATACGACGAGCGTCAAAAGCGGCGCCAAAGCCCTCCCTTACAACCCGATGATGTTCGGCCAGTTCATCGAGCATTTCGACAACCAGATCTACGGCGGCATCTACGATCCGGGAAATCCCCTCTCCGACGAGGACGGCTTCCGGACGGACGTGATTGAAGCGGTCAAGGCCCTGAAGGTCCCGGTCATGCGGTGGCCCGGCGGTTGCTTCGCCTCTACCTACCACTGGAAAGACGCCGTCGGGGCAACGCGTCGTCCCGCCTTCGACAAGACCTGGGGGGTCGAGGAGCCGAACACTTTCGGCACGGACGAATTCATCAAATGGTGCCGCAAGATCGGAAGTGAACCCTACATCATCACCAACGCCGGTACAGGATCCCTGGAGGAGATGAGCGACTGGGTAGAGTACTGCAACCTGAACATCGGCTACTGGGGCCGGCAGCGCATCGCCAACGGCTTCCAAGAGCCGCATCATGTCAAATACTGGTGCATCGGCAATGAGAATCTCGCGCCCTGGGAAATGCAGTTCAAGACGCCCCAGGAATGGGGGCCCCTGGTCCGCGAAGGCGCGAAGATGATGCTGGTGACAGACAAGGACATCCGGATCGGGGCTTCTTCCCTGACCACCCGGGAGGCCATGCTCCCGCTTCTCCAGAATGCCGGGCACCTCCTCGATTTCATCGCCTTCCACTGCGGCTGGGAGGGAACCGGAAAGTCCTTCCTCGAGATCATGATGGAGACCGGCATGCCCGAAGCGCAGATTTCCACCGCCCTGTCCATCCTGGAAGAAGCCGGATACGGCGGAGGAAAGATGAAACTGGTCATCGATGAGTGGCAGCTCCGCGGCTGGATCCACCGCGGCATGGGAGACCCGAAGCACGGCTTCGACTTCGCTTCCAGGCGGGAGAACGACATCCCGTCCACCTACACCCTTTCGGATGCGGTCTATGCCGCCTGTTTCCTGAACACCTGTCTGCGCCACTGCGACGTGATTGATTTCACCTGCTTCTCCACCATCGTCAACACCCGGGGCGCCATCTTCGTCCACCCGGAAGGCATCGTCAAGCGGGTCATCTACTACGCCCTTCAGATGTACTCCAACGGGCTGCTGCCCTACGTGGTCCCGACGGAGGAAACGGTCGGGAAACTGACCAACGGGGACCGGTCGACCGGGGTGCTGGATGTCATCCTCACATCCGATGCAGAAGGGAAGCGGTTCGTGTATGCCGTCGCCAACAAGGACCCGGAGAACGACCAGCCCCTGACCCTCGACTTCCAAGGGCTGGGGCTGAAAACGCCCAGGAAGGTCCAGGCGCGGATCCTTTCCGGCAGTTCCCCCGACGACTTCAACGATATCGGTCACGAGGACAGGGTCAAACCCTATGACAAGGCGCTTCCGGTGAAAGGCGGGGCCGTCTCCATTCCGGCCCACTCCGTCACTTTCCTCTCGCTCGGCGACTGACCCGGGTCGGGCGGGCGGCGATATCCAGATTCCTGAATGACATGTCGATGTCGTATGTGCCCGGCAGTTCGAACCCGATATACATCCCGCTGATCTGCAAGTCGGCCAACGTGGCGCCTTGCATGCACCCGCCGGCCTGCGCTTCCTTCAGCGCCTGGTCGATGAACGGCAGGATTTCGAAATCCACCGTCACCCATTTATCATACTGGATGTTCCCTTCGGCGTCATAGATATTGTTCTCCGGATGCAGGAAATGGCGCGTGTCGATGTTATAGATCCATTTCCCGCTGGCACTGGCTTTCCCGCCATCGATCCTGCTCATCCCTTCCGGATAGGCTACCCTGTTGTCAAACAGCGACATCCCGAGCCAGAGCATGTCTGTATATCCGATGGATCCTTCCGGTTGGTATTGGACGAACAGGTACAGCATGCAGATCGCGGCGTGAAGGGCCGGATCGGCGCTATCGCCCATATGGTCGACAAATGAATTCATCTTCATGTCGAGCTTCACTTTCAGGGAACGCGCATTGGATACGATCATCTCCCTTGTCGGATCGGCGGCCGTGCCGAAATCCTGGCTGAGCAGCAGATGGGGCCATTCCTGGTTTTCTTCCCGCGGCCTTTTGTAACACTCGCTCGCCTTTAAAGCCAGTCTGAATTCGCTTGTATTCGTATTTACCGCCACGGTTTTGGAGCGGTTTTCATACAGGTATTCTCCATCGCCTGCAACCGTGAAACGATAATCGAACGGGTCGGCCGCATTCTCTTTGTCATGGAATGGATAGCGGGTCGCCCATTGCTGCAGTTTCCAGACCGGCTTCTCCGCCTGAGCGATGTCATAATCGAAGTTGACGCTGGTTTGTTTTTCATAATCGCCGCCATAAAGCTCGATTTCATCACCATAGATCGGCAATCCCAAGCCCCAGACATTGAATCCTCTTGAAAAAAAACGATCGTGCATCAAAGAAACATATCCTTTCTCCGTACCTGTTCCCTCTTTCCGGTTCGCAAGACACGCTGAAAGCAGGGCGGCTAATGCCAGTCCTGCCGACAAAAGCATCGTTTTTCTCATACGTTTCCCTTTTTAATCACCGGCAAGATACGCAATCGCTTTCAAAAAGCAAAACCGCGCCGAAGCCTGGCCACTCCGTCACCTTCCTCTCGCTCGACGACTGACCCGGGCCGGGATGCGGAACTGCCCCTTGTCCTTTCATACGACAGTGTTCCTGCTTTTACGACAATATCGCTGTACGGGCCTTTAAACACAGACTTTTGGCAGTGAGTCTCTGAGTTCAATCGATGATAATGCGGTCCTCTTCCGTCGTTTCTATGTGGAACAGGTAATTACCGGAATCGACGATTGTGGTACTTGTTTCCAGATCGGGAATAAGGAATACGCGGGATTTCCCATAACTTAAAGTATCTATCCAGGCGTTTGCGGGTTCTGAACGAGTCCGGAATAAACAATAAATAAGTTTCGCCCCAGCCGTCAACAGGCGCGTCGTCGAAAGCCAACTCCCAAAACCGCCTTTCATAATCACTTGGAGAACTTTTTTCCAAATATAATTCCTCGTCCTCAAATCCAAGTAAAAATAATGACCGACCTTTCATGAATACTCTTTCTTCCAGCCCGGACGGCATTCCACTAAAGAGGATGAAAACGTCCGCCTCACTTTTATTGAATAAGGCTAAAATGGCTTCCTGGAAACGCTGGTGATCCGGTTGATGAACGAGCCGAAAAGGTCTTCTTGAGGATTTATTACGCTCAAAATAGAAGAATCGATCTTTTTGTAAGGCAAAAAAACCGTCGATTGTAAAGTGTTTGGAATCAAACATCTCCCAAAAGGAACCGCAACTTAAATATTGCTTGTCATTGAGTTTTGAGAGGCGAGTACAGACATTGGGTTTCCAGTAGATATCAACGACAGGAATAAAACGGACGCTGTCCGCTGGATTCATTCCTTTGCAATAACTTGAATAACAACGCTTCATTATCCGTTGGGTATGCTCTTTCATAATGTACTCTTTCACATGGGCGGAAAAAGTATCATAGGAAGATGCAGCATTCGCTGAATCAACAGATAGCAAGCAGATTAAAAGAAGAAGCCGCATTATTTTAGTGTTGTGTAATATTTGTAATAACGTGATTTTCCCGGACGTGTAATACTGGGAAATGTTTATGCTCCCTGTGCGAGGATTGAGGTATGGGGATCTTTTCCTATCTTCTTGGCAAGTAAAACTCGCCTTGTCAAAATAATCAGGACTTCCTTTCACAAAACCATCTTTTTGACTGCCATAGTATTTATCAAAGTACGCTGCACCTTTGTAACTTGCATCAGCCTCAAACCATCCGGGTCCACCTTCATCGTCATTGACGTACTGATCCAATGACAGTGCTCCGCGTGGTTTAAATCCGCGGTAGCTTGGGGCGCGTATTACTGTTCACGAAACGATTCGTGCTGTCCGGCTTGGAATCATACTTTACAAAATGATAGGTCAAGTCTTCAGTGTAGGTTTTATTGGTTTTGTTACTTGTGGATTTATACAAAAAGAAAGTCGTGTCATTTAGTATTTTCCCACAATCAGTAAAAGTATTAAGAATATCTCCACCAATTATCCTCCCTGCATCATTCCAAATCTCTATTTCAATATCTATATTCTCTATTTTGAATATTCCTATATTCAAGGGAATTTTCTTAATTTTAGATATATAATCATCATTTAGCAACCTTTTTTCAAGGTAATTTAAAGCATCCAGACCAAAATCATTAGGTTTATGTGTAAAAGTATGGATGCAAAAACCGTCCCGGTACAATACGGTCAAATATAGGTAGTCTTCATCAACGGAATAGTAATAACCATCGGTCCGTAATTGATTCCCGGTGTACTCAACTTTTGTAAGTGGAACGGGTATGTTTGGTTTCAAGCATCCACCCGCAGATATAGCGATTACAACAAAATATAATATCTTTTTTACCATAACGTGTAAGGATTTGGTTACCATTGTATGTGTCTTTAGATCTCCGGCAAGATATGCAATTGTTTTTAATAATCAAAACCGAAGGAACGAAAGAGACACGTGGCAGCGCCAGGCGACCACGCAAAAAAAGAACCGTTCAGGACGGGCTCAGACCAGGAGGGCGGCGATGTGGAAACCGATGAAGGCGGCCAGCCAGGCGACGACGATCGTGTAGGCGCAGATGCCGATGGCCCAGCTCCACCTGCCCGTCTCGTTCTTGATGGCCACGAACGTGGCAATGCACGGGAAATACAGCAGCACGAAGATCATGAACGCGATGGCCGAAGGGAAGGACACCGACGCGGCCAGCGCCGCCTGCAGCTGGGTGTCGTTCTCGCCCGCGGCCTCCGCCGCTTCGCCCGCATACATCACGCCCAACGAACTGACGACGAGTTCCTTCGCGGCGACACCGGTCAGCAGGCCCACGTCCAGCCGCCAGTCGAAGTCCATCGGCGCCATCGCAGGGGCGACGGCCTTTCCGATCTGGCCGATATAGGAGTTCTCCTGCTGCATGGCCGGATCGTTGCTCCGCGGGAAATACCCCAGGCACCAGATCACCACCGACGCAATCAGGATCGTCGTCGCCATCTTCTGCAGGTACTGCTTTCCCTTCTCCCATGTATGCCGCCAGATGGCCTTGCCGGTCGGAATCCGGTACGGCGGCAGTTCCATCACGAAGGGAAGGTCGTCATCCTTTACGAACTTGCTGAACAGCAATGCCGTGACAATGGCCAACAGGATGCCCAGCAGGTAGATGCCCAGCAGGGCGAGGGCCGCTCCCTTGGCGAAGAAGGCGCCGCACAGGAGCACGAAGATCGGCAGGCGGCCCGCACAGGACATGAAGGGCACGAGGGCGATCGTGATCAGGCGCGACTTGCGGCTCTCGATGGTGCGCGTCGCCATGATGGCCGGCACGTTGCAGCCGAAGCCCATCACCATCGGGATGAACGACTTGCCGTGCAACCCGATCCGGTGCATCAGCTTGTCGACGATGAAGGCGGACCGCGCCATGTACCCGGAATCCTCCATCAGGGAGATGAAGAAATAGAGGATGAGGATGTTCGGCAGGAAGACGAGGACGGAGCCCACGCCGGCGATCACCCCGTTCACCACCAGGTCTTTCAGCCAGCCGTCCTTCATCAGCAGGGCCACTTTGTCGCCCAGCCAGCTCACCAGGGCGTCGATCCAGTCCATCGGATACTGCCCCAGCGTGAATGTCGCCTCGAAGATCAAGAAGAGCAGGACGACGAAGATCGGGAACGCCAGCCACTTGTTCGTGACGACGGCGTCGATCTTGTCCGTGACCGTCTTCTTCCCGCGCGACTCCGCGTGCGGCTGGAAGGTTTCGGCGAGAGCGCCCTGGATGAAGGCGTACTTCGCGTCCACGATGCCCGATTCGGCGTTCGTCTTCAGCAGGGACTCGATGCGCTTCTGTTCTTCGGCGCGCGCCGCCTCGATCTCCGCCCGGTTCGGCAACGCCGACACGACAGCCTCGATGTCCTTGTCGCCCTCGAGGTACTTGATGGCGAGGTAGCGGGAGGAATAATGGCTCCGGATCCGCTCGTTCCGCCAGATGAGGTCGCGCAGCCGGACGATGCCCTTCTCCAGTTCCGCCCCGTGGTTGATATGGATATGACGCGCCACGACGTCCTCGTGACGCTCGTAGACTTTGATGACCGTGTCGAACAACGCGTCGACGCCGGTTCCGTCCCGGCCGACGGTCGGGCAGACGGGCATGCCGAGCAGCCGCCCCAGCTGCGCGATGTCGAGCCGGTCGCCCTTCTTCTCCAGTTCGTCGTACATGTTCAGCGCCATCACCACCCGGAGGTTCATGTCGATGAGCTGGGTGGTCAGGTAGAGGTTGCGCTCCAGGTTGGAGGCGTCCACCACGTTGACGACGACGTCGGGCACCTGCTCGACGAGGTTCTTCCGCACGTACAGTTCTTCCGGGGAATAGGCTGAGAGCGAATAGGTTCCGGGCAGGTCCACCAGGATGAACCGGTAGCCGCCGTGCTCGAACGTCCCTTCCTTGGCGTCCACCGTCACGCCGCTGTAGTTGCCCACGTGCTCGTGGCTGCCGGAAGCGATGTTGAACAGGGACGTCTTGCCGCAGTTCGGGTTGCCCACCAGGGCGACGCGGATCACGTTGTGGCGCTCGGTGGCGATGTGCTCCATCGCCTTTTCGAGGTACTCCTCCTCGCGGGAGGCGTCGAAATCCACGTGGAAATCCTCGTGCTGGTGGATCTGTACGCGCGCCTCCTCTTCACTGATGACTTCGATGCGCGCGGCTTCCTCGCGGCGGAGCGAGACCTTGTACCCCAGGATCTCGTACTCGACCGGATCCTTCAGCGGAGCGTTGAGCACGACGCGGACGGTCTTGCCCTGGATGAAGCCCATCTCGATCAGGCGCTTGCGGAAACTGCCGTGACCGGCCACCTTGGCGATCACGGCGCGCTCTCCTGTCTTCAGGTCAGAAAGGAACATACACGAATCTTTTAACCACTGCAAAGGTACAGCGGCCGCAAGGAAAACGCAATCCTCATTTATGGGGATTTTTCAGCGGCTCAGACGCTCTGGAGGTTCTGCTCGTTGAAGAGGTTCTTCCCCTCGGGCGTGTAGGCGTAGGCGATGCGGTCGGCCCAGCGCTTCTCGACCTTGCCGCGCACGATCTTCATCGTGCTGTTGACCAGGCCGTTCTGCTCCGTGAACGCCTCGGGCAACACCGCCACGGCGGCGGGCAGCCAGCGCTCCGGGAACATGCCTTCGTGCGCGCCGCCCTTCTTGTAGGCGTCGATCTCCGCCTGGATCTTGCGGAGCATCTCCTCCTTGCCCTCGCGGGAGTCGGGATCCAGCCCCTTCGAGGCGGCGTATTCGCGCAGGGCGTCCTTCGCCGGCACGATCAGCACCATCGTGTACGGGTCCTGGCTGTTGTGCAGGATCACCTGCTCGATGTACTTCGACCCGTCGGTCAGGGAGTCCTCGAAGCCCTCCGGACTGTATTTCTCGCCGTCCGAAGAGATCAGCAGCGACTTGAAGCGGCCCACGACATAGAGGAACTCGTTGTCGTACATATAGCCCATGTCGCCCGTATGGAGCCAGCCGTCGCGCAGGGCCTCGGCCGTGCCTTCGGGATTCTTCCAGTAGCCCGCCATCACGTTCTCGCCGCGGACCACGATCTCGCCCTTCGTGCGGAGCGGGACCTCGTTGCCGTCCTCGTCGCAGATCTTGATGTCCAGCGGCGTGACGACCCGCCCGGACGAGCCGAACATCGCATGCCCCTCCGAGTTGGAGGAGATGACCGGGGTCGCCTCGGAGACGCCGTATCCCTGGAACATGGGGATGCCGACGGCGCACCAGTAGCGCTGCAGCTCGATGTCGAGCAGGGCGCCGCCGCCCACGAAGAACTTCATGCGGCCGCCCATGCCTTCCCGGACTTTCCGGAAGATCAGCCGGTCGAACAGGGCGATCAGGGGTTTCTTCCAAAGCTGGAAGAAGCCGCCGCGGTTGTAGTATTCCTTGTTGTAGGAGATCGCGAGCTTGAGCGCGAAGTTGTAGAGCCGCTCCACCTTCGGGCCCTGCTTCTTGATCGTCACCTCCACGTTCTTCTTGAAATTGCGCGCCAGGGCCGGCACGGACAGCATCACGTGCGGACGCACCTCCTTGATGGCGACGGGGATGTTGCGGAGCGTGGCCATCGGGTTCGCCCCCACCGGCACGGTGGCGATGCTGCCGCAGTACGACATCATCGTGTAGAAGCCCGCCACGTGGGCGAAGCAGTGGTCCAGCGGCAGGATGATGAGCATCGTGGAATCGGGCTCGATGCTGATCACCGAATGGGCCTGCTCCACGTTCGCGGTATAGTTGCGGTGGGTCAGCAGGACGCCCTTCGGGTCGGCCGTCGTGCCGGACGTGTAGGTGATGGTGGCGTAGTCGTCGGGGCCGACGGACGCGGCGCGCTCCTCGAGTTCGCCGCGGTGTCCGAACAGGAAGCTGTCACCGACGGCCTGCACCCACTCCATGGGCACCTCGCGCGTCTCGTAGGACGGCTGCGGGTCGAGGACGATGATCTTCTCGACCTCCGGCAGCTGCGCGGCGATCCGGCGGATCTTCGGCAGCTGCTGGCCCGAGACGATGACGAACCGCGACTCGGAATGCCGGATGCGGAAGGTCAGGTCGTTGCTCTCTTCCAGCTTGATGGAGAGCGGGACGCTCACGCCGCCGGCATACAGGATGCCCAGTTCGGCGAGGATCCACATATTGCGCCCTTCGGAGAGGAGGGACACCTTGTCCCCCTTCCGGATGCCCATCGACATCAGGCCCGCGGCGATCCGGAGGCCTTCCTTGCGGGTCTGGTCAAACGTCGTTTCCGTCCACGCGCCGTCCACCTTCTCGCGGAGGAACACATGGGAAGCGAATTCGCGGGTGTACTTGTCCACGAATTCGATCAGCGTCGGTCTTTCATTCATATCACTATTGGTCAATTTTTTCAACGGTAGGGAACAGGCCGAAGAGCTCGGCCTCGATGCGGTCCGTCACGGTCTGGAAATCCTCGGGACGATTCTCGAACTTGATCTCGTCGACGTTCACGACGAGGAGTTTCCCGTCGTAACCGGCGACCCAGTCTTCGTAGCGCTTGTTCAGGCCCGTGAGGTAGTCGATCCGGATGCTCTTCTCGTACTCGCGGCCGCGTTTCTGGATCTGGGAGACCAGGTTCGGGATCGAAGAGCGGAGATAGATCATCAGGTCCGGCTTGCTCACCAGCGACATCATCAGGTCGAAGAGGTCGGAGTAGTTCTCGAAGTCGCGGGTGCTCATCAGGCCCATGGCGTGCAGGTTCGGCGCGAAGATCCGGGCGTCCTCGTAGATGGTCCGGTCCTGGATGATGATGTCGTCGCAGCGGGAGATATCCACCACATCCTTGAACCGCTTGTTCAGGAAGTAGATCTGGAGGTTGAAGGACCAGCGTTCCATGTCTGCATAGAAAACAGACAGATAGGGGTTGAAACAGACCGATACG
>JAEEGL014853199.1_pt1 | contig 52109 bp, 34 predicted proteins | sample 9134231 | NCBI WGS metagenome assembly JAEEGL01 (sample SAMN16246548, study PRJNA631951) | gut metagenome | biome: gut microbiome; feature: rumen; material: fiber-attached | host: Bos | place: Iran: Karaj | collected 2018-10
AAGGAGGAGCAGAAGCTTCTGCAGTCCGTCCCAGGTGAGGGTGTCCTCTATGACCTGCATGTACTTGACCTGGGAGCGTGTCTCCGGAGCCTTGTACTCCACTCCGATGTACCTCTCATCCAGGAATCCTCCGGCCAGCGTACCGTAGCAGAAGGTCTGTATGCCATGTTCCCTGCTGAACTCCAGCAGCTCTCTCTCCGGCCTGCGGTCAAAGCAGGAATACTGCGCCTGGTTGGATACTATGTCTATTCCCGCGTCCAGCAGCTCCCTGAGGCGTTTGGTATCCATGTTGCACATTCCGATGTTGCGGATCTTGCCCTTCTTCTGCAGTTCCACCAAGTCCAGAGCCGCGTCGATATAGCCGGGAACATCGAAATCCCACCAGTGAAATTGTATTGTGTCGATAGCTTCCCTGTGCATGCGCATCAGTGAGCGGTCAACTATCTTTTCAGTATATTCCCTGTTTATCACCGGAAGCACGGACTTGTCCGGCACATATTTCGTGTGTATCTGGATGTCCTCTTCCCTGTAGTTCCCGGATGATTTGAGCTCGTTCACGAACCTTCCCAGGATCTCCTCGACTCCGGTGTAGATGTCCGCGCAGTCGAAGGTGGTGAACCCCTCGTCCTTGAGGCGGTGAAAGGCGTAGATAGCGTCATCTATATCCAGCTGTCCCTGCAGGCAGTGCTCTGCCGACAGCTGCCAGCATCCGTTTATGATTCGGTTGAATTCGTATCCGTTCTTAAACCTGTTCTTCTGTTCCATCTTCACCCTCCAAAGGGACCACCGTGGTCTCGCTGTGTGAGAATGTCCTCTTACCCACTCTCGTTATCCTGAACCTCGCTCCGCAGTTGGGATCCGGACACGCTATGTACGCGTCTGTGCTCATCCAGTCGTGCGGGTCGGTCATGCGCTGCTTCGCTGGAAGCAGCGGAAGTATCGCGCTCAGGGAATACATCGAGAAACTCGCCCCCTCGGGGAACACCAGATTCTCTCCCTGAACATAGAAATAGTCGCCCTCCCTGTGCGAGCACACGAAGGGCTTGTCAGTTGCCGTTACCTCTACCTTGAGGTCGTACAGTTCAAAGGTATCGTCCATTTATGCCGACCGTTCCGTTCTTTTTTGTTTATTATAGCACCATGTTAAAGCGCGCACACCTGCTGAAGATCCTGTCACCTCTGACCGGATACAAAAAAAGAAGGACCTGCTGGTCCTTCCTCGATAGATAATATCCGTATTCTCAATCTCCGCAGAAGCAGAACAGGCAGTCGCCTGTAGACACTGCACTGCTGTCTGAGAAGGCTGCCGTGCCGAGATCGTCCGAATTTGTGACGACCACTGCAACCGTGCACGGATGTCCCGCAGTCGCTATCGCTTTTCTGTCGATAGTCAGAAGCAGCTCACCCTTCCTGACTTTCTGTCCCTTGGAAACCTTCATGGAGAAGCCCTTTCCCTTCATCTCCACCGTGTCCACGCCGACATGGACCAGGATGTCCATTCCTCCACTTTCCAGACCCACGGCATGTCTCGTGGACGGCGCGCTGGTTATCTCACCGTCGGCAGGAGCATATATCCTGCCGTCGGAAGGTTCAATGCCGCAGCCCTGTCCCAGGATCCCCTGCGAGAATACCGGATCGGGAAACTCCGCAAGAGGCATCACTGATCCGCTCACCGGAGCATATACGTGCAGGGGCTCGCATACCGGATCCACGTCTGCCTTTCTGTTTATATTTAGAAATCTGTCAAACAGTCCCCTGTTACCGTTCCTTTACATCGACTTAAGTTCATCCGCCATGCACAGGCATATCTCCTCGGCCTGTACCGTGGTCCCTATCATATCCAGTATACCGTGATCGCATCCGCAGTACTTCACAAGGCGTACGTTCACACCGAGCCTCTTAAGCTTCTTTGCGAACTGTTCGCCGCTGATCCTCAGATAGTCGAATTCAGCATTGTTGATGACGGTCTCGGGAAACCTGGAGAGTACATCATCAGAAGCGAGATATGCCGATATCATCGGATCATAGCTGTCGGTGTACTGCTGGCAGTACAGGTTAGGCGTGCCCTTGACCATATTGTTCTTGATCCTGTCCACTCTGCTGAGGGCTATCTCGCGCTGTTCTTCAAGCATCGGATAGCTGTCATAGGACCAGATGTAATCATCTATGTCTTCGAGAGGACGTCCGTCCGGTGCCGGATAGAGCAGGTATATCTTCCTTATCATCCCCGCGCCATCCAGGATGTCCTTCTGCGCGCATGCGCATGTCAGCACGCCGCCGGCGGAGTCTCCGGCGACCATGAGCTTCGAGCGGTCCACGCGGAGCTCTTCGGCGTTGTCATATACATACCTGACCGCCGCATAGCAGTCATCGTGAGCGCCGGGATACGGCGTTTCGGGGGCAAGCCTGTATTCGGGATATACCACCGTGGCCCCTGACTGCTCGGCGACATAAGCCATCTGCTTTCCGAACAGATCTATGTTTCCGGCGGTAAATCCGCCGCCGTGCAGATAGACCATTACGGGAGTCACGGCATCACCGATGTCAGCTCTGCGGTAGATAAAGAGATCTATGTAGTGGTCTCCGTTGACATGGATGAGTCTCTCGTCGCATACGACCTCCGTCTCGGTGAGGTCGTAGGTGACCTTGTCGGGGCGGTTGCGTTCGTTGGAGAGACGGAACCCGCCTTTTGCCCTGCTGCTGAACATCTTCTTCTTGTTGGCAGCGATCTCATAGAGTCTGGGATCCATCGCATGTTCCCTTCTGTCGTCGGGCACCGGCTTGAACAGCACCTGCATCCCGTCTTCTTGCGATGTGTACTGCAGGTCGCGGATCGCCTGAACAAGGGCCTTGTCGTATTTTCTCATCTTGTCTGCCTTTCTGGTGGGTTTTGTCCTTGCAGTGTGCCCCCTGCCGAGGCAAGGGGGCACTACAGCATATTATCAGTGGAGTCTATGAAAAGTGGCTGGTCTTATGCGTCCTCTTCATCGGTGTATCCGGAGTCGTCCCACTTGGTGGCCCAGACGCCCACGAAGGTGATGACTGCCATGATCGCTACGCCTACAAGGGCTTTGATGAAGTTCGCTGTATCCTGGTTCGGTCCCATGTACAGCAGGATGTTGGTCAGTGAGTATCCGCCGAAGCCGTAGCACTTGAGTCCTACGATGCCCGCATAGATCGAGGTGATGAACGCGCTGGCGAAGAATACTCCGTAGAGCACGGGCATCTTGTAGATGATGCCGTAGGTGGTGGGCTCGGAGATGCCGCCGAACAGAGCGGAGACCGTTGATGTGAAGCCGTACTGCTTCAGTTTGTTCTTCTTTGTCTTGAGTGCTACCCACAGAGCCAGGAATCCCGGCGTGATGGTGCAGCAGAAGAACCAGATATTGATCAGATCGTCATATCCGACATCAGCAATGGACTGCAGCGCGATGGGGATAAGAGCCATGTGGAATCCGGGCATGAACGTTCCGACTGTCGTCGAGAAGAGTACCAGAGCGGGAACTGCGAGCCAGGGAACGGTCTTGCGGATCCAGGTGAGACCTGCATAGATATAATTGGTTACGAGGCCGCCGAGAGGAGCCAGCAGGGGCAGCGTGATCAGCGACATAAAGAACAGCAGCAGGAAGGGCTTGAGGAAGTGGCGCACGCTGTTGGGCAGCACCTTCTTGAGCCAGTTATCCAGCTTTGACATGATCCAGACCGCGAGGACTACCTGCAGTACCGATCCGTTGTAGGTGTTGAGAAGCGTGGGGATCCCGAAGTAGGATGTGAATCCGGTCTCGGAGCCCGCGTTGACCAGGTTGACCCAGTCGGGATGTATGAGCCAGGCAGCCAGCACCATTGCGAGGACGGGCTCTGTTCCGAACTTCTGGGCCGATGTGTATGCCACGTAGATGGGCATGAAATAGAACACGGACTGTGCGAGAGCGTTAGCTATCACATAGGTGGAGCTTGCCGGATCCATGACTCCGCAGAGTTGCAGGATCAGAAGCAGGCAGGTGATGAATCCCGCGGCGATCAGGGCCGGGATGACCGGGCTGAGGACGCTGGACATCATGAGGAGGAATCCGGCAAAGCGCTCGAGCAGGGTCTTGTGCTCACCGGGGCCTGCTTCCACTTCGCCTCCGAGCTTGACCTTTCCCTGAAGCTGCTTTGCGGTTGCGTTGTACAGATCCTCAACGATCTGTCCTACGATGACCTGGACCTGTCCGTTGCGGTTCTCGAGTCCGAGAACGCCGTCCAGTTTTCCGAGTCTCTCGGTGTCAACGGCTGACTCGTCTTTGACGTTCAGACGCAGACGTGTTGCACAGTGGGTGATGTTGGTAAGGTTGTCCGTACCGCCAACGAGCTCGATGATCCGGCCCGCCCACTCTTCGTAATTGCGGTTTGCCATAACTGTACCCTTTCTTTCCTCATTGCTGAAACTGACGTTTCATTGATTTCATTTATTCAGATGCAGACCTCACGGCTGCATGTCCGACACTTCCATCAGCGGCAGAAACCTGTCTATGTCTTCGGCCGTTATGTCCTCGACTGTGGACGCTGTGGCGTTGCCCCCGGCTCCGCCGTATCTCAGCGCTTCCCTGATATCCTTTCCCTTTTCCAAGGCTCCGAGGAAGGAAGCCAGCATCGCGTCCCCGGCTCCGACCTTGTTGACCATCACCGTATCAGGATGGGTAAGCCTGAGCCGGTGTCCGCCGTCCACATACATCGCTCCGTCTTTTCCGAGGGAGAGCAGCACAGCTCCGACTCCCGATCCGACAAGTCTGTCCAGCGCCTGCGGCGCAGTCTGCAGATCCAGTCCTTCCGTGCCCAGTATCAGCCCCAGTTCGTAGAGATTGGGTTTTATGAGATCCGGAGCGCATCTTATCAGCGTCTCGGGGCTTATCCTCTCCATGTCGATCACGAGCTTCGCACCTGTCCCGCGGATGATGTCTGCTGCGCTGATCAGGAACTGCTCATCGAGCCCTTGCATCATGCTCCCGCTGATGACTACAGTGTCATCCTCCCTGACCGTTCCGAACAGCTCCAGCAGTTCGTCCCTCTGTTCCTCACACACGGATGGGCCGGTGCCGTTAATGCACAGCGCTTTGTGGTCATACATGGCCTTGAGATTGATGCGGTTGTTGCCTTCAGTGCGGACCGGCACTATCTCTATGTTCTCATCGTCTCTTAAGGAATCCCGGATGAAATCTCCCGTGAATCCTCCCAGCAGCGCCACGGCCTTGGAAGGAACGCCCAGCACGCTGAGAACCTTTGAGACATTGAGTCCCTTTCCGCCCGCCTTGAACAGTTCGTCCGTTCCCCTGTTCACCTCATCGATCATCAGTTCACCGCTGAGAGTGATGAAATAATCGATCGCGGGATTGAGCGTCACTGTATAGATCATGCCGGTCTCCTTTCGTTTTCTGTCATGAATATACACATATCTTCCAGCCGGCACAATAGATAATTGTGTAACTGTGACAAATGATCACCACTATTTGTGCTATAATATTACAAAACGATCAAATGATCATCCCGTGTGATCATTTCAAGGGAAGGATGTCCGTATGACCAAACAGTTCAGATGGAGACTAATAACTGAAACTCTGACACAGAGACAGACCGCGACGGTGGAGGAACTCACAGAGATACTAAGGGTATCCCCTGCCACAGTGAGACGGGATCTGGCCGAGATGGAGGATCTTAGGATGCTGACCCGCTACCACGGCGGTGCCAGGATAAGCAGCATCCAGAGCGAAGAGCCTCACATGATAATAAAGAGCGAGCTCAACCAGAAAGAGAAGACTTCCATAGCCATAAGGGCTGCCAAGCTGATCTCAGACGATCAGATGGTGTTCCTGGATGCGGGCAGCACCACATTCGGGATGATAAGGTACATAACCGCCAAAAACATTACAGTGGTCACTCCCGGCATACCCCACCTCACCGCCCTTTACGAGCGGGACATAACCACCATAGCCCTGGGAGGTCCCGTGAGGCCCGAGACCCAGGCCATAGCAGGCAGGCAGACCGTCGAGATGATAGAGAGCATGTACTTCGACGTTGCATTCATGGGAGTCAACGGGATCCACGAGAAGATAGGCTTCACCACGTCGAACGAGAGCGAGGCCGCAACCAAGCAGGCAGCCATCTCCAGGAGCAGCAGCCCCTATGTACTGTCGGACAGCTCGAAATTCGGCCATCTGAGTCCCTTCTCCTTCGGAAAGCTCGGCGACGCGGTCATAGTCACCACCTCGGTGCCCGATCATTTCATTACAGCCGGCGCCAGGTATCTGCTGACCGGCGGAAGAGCGGGAAACACATAAGACATACTTATATACGCTAAAAACAGGGGCATGACACGTGTCATGCCCCTGTTTTTATGGTGTAAAGCATTACCTCTTTATCATCCTTGCGATGCCCCTGAAAGGATGTCCGTTGGCCATCTCAAGCATCCCCTGCAGGATGCCGTCTCGCAGGCCGCCGTTGATCTGCATGCTGCGCAGCGGTCCCCTCGCGGTGGACTCCATCATCATGCGGAATACCGGGTCGGAATAGTCCTTTTTCTCCCCGAATCGCTTCGATACCTCGTTCTCCATCACTTTGTAAAGGATCTTCATGGCGAAGGAGCTATCCTTCATGTCCATGACCGAATCCTCCATGGTGAACTGTCCCCTCCTGTGAGGCGCCGCAGCGGTGACCTTGTGACCGAGCATGGTCTCCCACTCATCTCTGGACGGCACGCCTTTGGGATCGAGATACCAGCTGCCGGTTACGGTCTCCGGCATAGGCTCTCCGTCCACATCAATGGTGCAGCTCAGCGGCAGATCCCTGCTGGAACCGCCTGCCCATATCCTGTACGTTCCGCCGATGACCTTCCAGCCTCCGTCATATACCGAGAAGTCCCTGTCATCCAGTTCAAAGCTGACCGTCTTCGACTCTCCGGCCTCAAGTCCGATCTTGACGAAATGCCGCAGTTCCCTTATGGGGCGGTATCCCCTGTCGCCATCCGGTCCCACGTAGATCTGCACGGTCTCTTTTCCGGCTCTGTCTCCCGTGTTCGTGACGGTCACGCTTATCTTCCTTCCTTCCGCCTTAAAGCCGGAATAGCGGAAGAACGTGTAGCTGAGGCCGTGTCCGAAAGGCCAGCGCACCTCCATGCCCGCCGCGTCGTACCGGCGGTATCCCACATAGATCCCTTCCCTGTACTCCGCGTCCCTGGAGCCGTAACAGGACGAGGTCACGCAGTCCTCATAACGGTAAGGCCATGTCTCGGCGAGTTTTCCGCAGGGTACGGCGTCCCCGAAGAGCAGCCTGACCACAGCTTCGGCTCCTCCCTGCCCGGGAAGTCCGGGATAAAGCACCGCCTTCACATCATCAGCCCAGGGACACTCCACCGGAGCTCCGCAGATCAGCACGACTGCTGTGTCGGGATTCCCTTGAACCGCTGCCTCTATCATCCTGATGTGGCCTTCCGGCATCTTCAGGTCGTCCCTGTCGAAGCCCTCGGACTCGTATCTCTCGGGAAGCCCGGCGAATACCACTGCCTGTTCCGCAGAGGAAGCAGCTTTTCTTACCTCCTCAAGGAGCCATTCATCCGTGGATCCGTCCTCATTGCAGCCCTGCGCGTAGATGCATCCGTCCATAAAATCCAGAGGCTGGATCTTCTTCATGGCGTTCACATGGCTGGAGCCGGAGCCCTGGATGCGCATGTCCTTCGCCATCCAGCCGATCACCGCGGTCTTCTTTTCCCTGCTGAACGGCAGCAGCCCTCCATCATTCTTCAGAAGGACCGTGCCCTGTTCCGCCGCGCGGACCGCCGCGGCATGGTGTGCATCATAGTCGGCGTGATACTCCTCTCTGAGGACTTCCGCCTCTTTCCTCATCAGTTCCAGGATCCTGGCGGCGCAGCTGTCCACCGCTTCCTCCGGAAGCCTTCCCTCACGGACAGCGCGGACCACGTCTTTATGCATGTAGTCGCTTCCGCCGGGCATCGTCAGGTCATTGCCGGCGCGCATGCCCTCCACCCTGTCGTCCATGCCACCCCAGTCGGTGACCACGACGCCTTCAAAGCCCCATTCCTTCCTGAGGACCTCTTCTATGAGGAATGTGCTGTTGCTGGCGTGAACTCCGTTCACCTTGGGATATGAAGTCATAAGAGTGCCGGGCGACGCTTCTTTGACAGCTATCTCGAAAGCCCTTAGATATATCTCCCTCATGGTCCTCTCATCCAGGATACTGTCGGAGACGAACCTGTCGTATTCCTGCGAGTTGCATGCAAAATGCTTGACGCAGGCGGACACTCCCATGCTCTGGATGCCCGTCACGGTGCCCGCGGCTATCTTTCCCGCCAGAAGCGGGTCCTCGGAATAGTACTCGAAGTTCCTGCCGCATCTGGGGTCTCTCTTTATGTTGAGCCCCGGTCCCAGTACCAGGCCTACCCTCTGGTCCCTGGCCTCCTCTCCTATGGCCTTGCCTATGTCCTCCATGACTTCGGGATCCCATGTGGACGCGCCTGTGACTGCCGCAGGAAAGCAGGTCGCCGGTCTGGAGTCGTTGATCCCCAGCATGTCTGTCTGCTCCACCTGTTCCTGTTTGCGCAGCCCGGAAGGTCCGTCGCACATGAACAGCGCCGGTATTCCGTATTTCTCCGCAGATCTGGTCATCCAGCTGTTCTCTCCGATGGTGAGCGCCACCTTCTCATCCAGCGTCATGCTGTTCAGAATCTCCTTGATCTCCATAACAGGGCTCCTTTTCCTTTTTATCTGACTTAATTCTATCATACAAAAGCAGAAGGCATCGCTCACGCGGCGCCTTTCCTGTAAGCTGCATATCCCGGATGCTGGAGACTATCCTGTCTCAGTTTTTGTATCTGCTGCGTATCTTTTTGATCTTCACGGTACAGTACACTATCAGGAACAGATCCAGGATGAACACCACGCTGAAGAATATGCTGAACGCATTTCCCCAGGGTCCCACGTATTCGTCATCCAGCATCCTCAGGAAGCTTGGCATCACCGAGCAGAAGAACAGGGTTATGATTGGAAACAGCCTCGTCTTTATGACCTTGTTGAGCTGTTCCACCCTTGATTCGTCATCAGAGAATATCTCTCCTTCCTGCTCCGTCACAGCTTTCGACGCAGGTTTCCTATAGTAGCTCCAGCCCAGACAGTCCGCAAAGTATTCCCATCCGAAGTCACTGATCATCTGCATGTAGTCCTCCGGTCTTTCGTTGTTTCGGAAGTCCAGCCTGTATATCACATCCTCCGGCTCGCATGATTCGAATCTGTAGATGCAGGGCGGCGTCATTCCGGTTAGCTTCCATCCGCTCCTGTGCTGCTTTCTGAGCCAGATCTCCTCTTCCTCATAATCCGCTATGGTAAAGAACCTGATCACAGTCTTATTCATTGACGTACTCCCCCCTGCTGTTCTTATAGAGTCTCTCTATCCTCGCCGTCTCCGTAGCCAGCACCTCCCGTCCCTGGTCAGTGAGCTGATAGAGCTTCCTCTTGTCGGCTTCACTGTGGAACATGATGAGCCCGTCCTTCTCCATCTTGGACAGCGCCCCGTACATGGTCCCGGCACTTATCGCAACTTCCCCTCCGGTCATCTTCCTGACCTGCTGGCTTATGCCGTAGCCGTGCTGCGGCTCCTGCAGGCAGTACAGGATATAGAATCCAGATTCCGTCATGGGAACGTATATGCGTCTTATCCTCTCTTCCATATCCGTTTCCTTTCGATCGATATCCGATATATCGGACTACGATATATAATATATCGGCATCCGATATATCTGTCAAGTGTTTTCCAAAACTTTTCCGGGATCTCCGTATTTGAAAAGACCCGCCTTGCGGGGATATACTGAAATCGAAAAGGAGAACGACAATGAAGCTTATAGTGATAGACATACAGAAGGCGCTCATCGACGAGGATCTCTACGACATGAGAGGTTTCCTGGACAGGATATGCCGGATCATCGAAGCCGCCAGAGAGAACGGTGCCGAGGTGATCTTTGTAAAGCACGATGCAGGTCCCGGCACAGGATTCTCCGACGGTGACGAGGGCTTTGAATTCACGGAGGAGATATCTCCACTGGATAGAGAGAAGGTATTCGTAAAGACCATTAACAGCTGTTTCGGAAACAGGGACTTCACTGCTTATCTCAGTGATTCAGGGGACAGTGATCTCATGATAGTCGGTCTGCAGACTGATTTCTGCATAGACGCGACTGTCAAGTCTGCCTTCGAGAGAGGCTACAGAGTGATCATCCCTCAGGGCACAAACTCCACATTCGACAACATGTACATGACCGCGGGCGTATCCTGCGCATATTACTTCAATGAGATATGGCCGATGTTCGCCGAATGCGTGAGCTTTGATGAGGCTGTCTCCGTGCTGAAGAGCGGCCGTACAGACTGAAAGATTACAATATACGCAAAAGAGCGCTGCCCTGTCCGGGCAGCGCTCCTGTTATTTCTGTTCAGTTTCTATCTGAAAAGATTGCCGGTCCCTTTTTACAGGTTCCTGAATACGATCTGTGCATAGTCATGGAAAGCTGCTCTCCAGACTCTGTACTCATGATATCCGGGGTAGATCTTCTGGATGTAGTTGATGCCCTTCTCCTTGCAGTACTCACGCTCCTTCTCGAACAGCGGCAGGGATACCTCGTGGTCGCCGATCGCTCCGAAGAACGGGTTGACTTCGCGGTTCCAGGTCTCTGCGTCGTCGAGAGGCTTGAGCTGCTCGGACTGGTCTCTTCCGCCGCCCATGACTGTCGGATAGGTGTAGCCGGTGAACAGACCTGCGGATCCGAACACGTCATAGTGTCTCATGATCATCTCGCCGGAGAGCAGTGAGCCCATGGAGAGTCCGCCGATGGCGCGTGCCTTCTTGTCGGGGATGGCGCGATAGTGGGACTCGATGAACGGGATGCAGTCCTCAAGCAGCATGTCATTGTACTTGCTGGTGTCGAGGTGCGGGTTGCCGTCGGTGTTGACCTGCATCATGGCGTTGTTCATTACAACGATGAACGGAACTGCCTTGCCCTCTGCGAGCAGGTTGTCCATGATGAAGTTGATCTTTCCGAGGTGTACCCAGACGGTCTCGTTCTCGCCGCCGCCGTCCTGCAGGTAGAATACGGGATACTTGGTGTCCACATCATCCCTGTATTTGGGAGGAGTGTAGACATAGCAGCTCTCCCACTCGCCCGTGACCTTGGAGAAGAAATACTCCTGGGAGACTGTTCCGTGAGGAACGTCCTTGATGAGGAGATAGTCCTGATCGGTGTCCGGGATCTCGATGTAGTTGATGGCATAGCCCCAGCCGTAGCTGATGGGTGCCAGGGGGTTGACGACTCTCACGCCGTCCACAGTGAAGATCAGCTGCTTCTGGCCGGGCTCGTCGTACTGGATGGTGCCGGTCCACATGCCGTCATCCTGCAGCTCGAGGTTCACCATGTTGTCGGGATATCCCGCGGTGACTTCCTTGGCTGTCGGGCCGTAGAGGGAGACCCAGACCTTTCCGTCCGGATATACCTTGTAGCCGATGTTGGTGTCGCCGTGCTTGCCGCCGTTGATCATGTTGGGGATTAGCTGACGGTTGAAGCCCAGAGGACGCGCGTCAAATACCTGGTTGTCTAGAAACTCTTTTGGAATGTTCATGTTCTATCCTTTCCGCGGAACCGTGTCTGACTTTGCGATACTAGGTGATTCCGCACAATTACCAAAGTATATGATAATACTTTTTTAGTGAAAAAGGAAGCGTATCACCGCTTCCTCTGATCACTTTCATATCGCTTTGTAACAATTACAGCTCTTCCGGTACGCCGGGCTTTCTGGCAAGATACAGCCTGTAAGTGTCCCTGAACACCACTTTGTCCCCTGCCTCCAGCGCCGCCTTTCTGAGTCCCTCAAAGAACTCTGTCCTGTAGGGTTCCGGTATCACTATGTGATCACTGTGGGTGCCGCAGTAGGAAACGTACTCATCCGCCGTGAACACCCTGACGCCGTGATAGTCCCTGTATTCAAGGTCCGTGTAGCCGTAGTCAGACGCGTGCTCGTAACGGAACGGCGGTTTCATGTTGCGGTACTGCACCGAGTACTTATAGTAATACCTGTCATAGAGTTTCTGGATCTCCGCATATAATTCCTCGTTGGGAGTCCTGTAATCCCCTTCCTGCAGCAGCATCATCGCCAGCACTCCGCCCAGCTTCAGCAGGCTGAACGTCTTCGGGAAGGCCACTTCCTCCGGTATCCACTGGATGGTCGCCGCGGAATATATGACGTCGAACTTCATGTTCCCGAAGTCGTGGGTGATGAAGTCGTCATTGACGATGTGGAAATTGGGATAACTTCCGTACTTCTCTTCCATCTTTGCGGCCAGGTGCTCCCCCAGCTCTATGGCGTGGTAGTCGCAGCCCGTTTTCAGGATGGGATCCGTGGCCTGGCCTGTGCCCGGTCCCAGTTCAAGGACAGAGCATCCGGGACCGATCCCTGCGCGGTCTATGAGATCCCTGAAAAGTTCAGGGCTGTATCTGGGGCGAAACCTGTCGAACTGTTCAGGTATCAGGTCGAACACCTTCCTGTACTCATCGAACCCTTCCATGTCAGTTTCTCTTTTTGTAAAGGATCAGTTCGGGATCGCTTCCGCCGTCCCCGTACCTGCTCACCAGGATGAATGCCGTATCCGCCACCACCCCATAGCAGCGCTCCTCACCCGGCGCCTCTATCTGGGACGCGAGATATATCTTCCTGCTATCCAGAAGACCTGCTCTGTCTCCGCTCGGAAGAGGATACTCGAGGTTCACATACGCGCCGCTCATTTCATAGAGGGCTTCAGCTTCGGGGATCCCGTTCCTCTGCAGCAGAGCGTTGACCTCGGCGAGCGTGTCTCTTTTGAACTGCTCATATCTCTCTCTGCCGTTCTTTTTTATATACTCAGCAGCCACGCAGTCCCCGCCAAATGGCCTGCCGCATGTGGCAGCGCATCCGGGACAGTTCTCCGCGGAAGGGCATCTGCTGCAGTCTGCACCGCATATCGTGTTCATATAAAACCTCCTTTGCATTATGTCAGAATACGAAGTTGCCGCTGCGGAACACCGGCACCAAAGTGCCGTCCTCTTTTATGCCATCGACGGACATATCCTCCGTTCCGAACATGAAATCCTCATGCTGCATGGAGTCGTTAGCCCCGTGAAGAGCCAGTTCCTCCTTGCTCATCTCATTACCGCCCTTTAGATTTTCGGGATAGGGCCTTCCGAGCGCCAGATGGCATGCCGCGTTCTCGTCGTACAACGTGTTAAGGAACAATACTTTACACTTCGAAACGGGAGAATCATAGGGCACCAGAGCCACCTCTCCGAGGTATGAGGAGCCCTCGTCGAAGCTCAGCAGCTGCTCAAGCGTCTCCCTGCCCTTCTCAGCGTCGTAATCGACGACTTTCCCGTTCTCGAACCGCAGCCAGAAGTCCTCAATGAGCTTCCCGTTGTAGTTTAGGGGCTTGGACGAGTAAACTATTCCCTCCGTAGCGGTCTTCTCCGGCATGCAGAAGCACTCCTCGGTGGGCATGTTCGGGTCAAAGAACACGCCGTCCGGAGTCTCGCATCCTCCGCCCACCCAGATGTGGTCTTTTACGAGTCCCACATAAAGGTCAGTCCCCAGTCCGCTGGTGAAGTGCAGCTTCTCGAAGCAGAAACTGTTGAGCTTTGAGGCGTGTTCCAGCATCTCTTCGTCATGCCTGGCCCACTCCTCCACGGGGTCGTTGTCCTCGGTTACCCTGGTCACAGCGAAAATCGCGTCTCCCAGTTTCTCGAAAGCTTCCTCTTCCGGAAGATCCGGGAAGACCATCTTTGCCCATTCCACGGAAGGAACGCCGATGACACACCACTGTCCCTCGTTGTTCATGGTATAACCCATGAGGTCTTCCATCTTTGTGTAGTAGGCGATGTTGGCGGCATTCATCTTCTCACCGTCCACACCGGCCAGAGCACCGGGCTTGTCGGAGGCGATGGATATGTAGCACGCCTTGCCATCGTGCTCGTGTTTTGTCCTGTCATACTGCCACTGCGGTATCTCGGATAAAGTCTCTACAGACTGATACTGGTAAGCCATCTTTGAAAGCTCGGTGTCTCTCCAGTCCACCGTGACGTACTTCGCCCCGGCTTCGTAGGCTTCCCTGACGACCTTCCTTACGAAGTCCACGTCATGCACGTGCGCTCTTATTACCACGGGCTGGTCCTTCTGGACATTTACGCCCTTCCTGACCACGAGTCTGGCCAGCTTGTCATACATCCTGTCTGTTACCATTTTTCTTTCCTTCTTCCCTTCGGTGATGGCTTATGATGTACATCGTCTTCGTATATTATATTACATCCGGGGCAGCACGGAAGATTTGCATGACGCCGCGCCAGGATATATATTCTACTATGGACGGATAAAGGAGAGACCTGAGATGGAGAGAAAGGACAGAAGCTCCAATTTCGAGCTGATGCGCATCTTTGCGATGCTGCTCATAATCACATACCACTACGCCCTGTTCAGCAACTTCAGGTATCCCGCCGGGGACCTGTCTTTCAACAGACTGTTTTATCAGTCCATGCTGCTGGACGGAAAGACCGGGGTGAACCTCTTCGTGATGGTATCGGGATATTTCATGGTCCGCTCCAGAGGAGTCAGGACCTCCAAAGTCCTGCAGCTGTGGGGACAGTGCTTCTTCTGGATAATGGGCATATGGATAGTGTTCCACAGAAAGATCAACGGTTTTGCGGGCATGCCCCAGGACACTTTTAAGGGAAAGCTCTTCTTTCTGTCCTCCGGAGTGCAGTGGTTCATCTCCACCTACATGGTGATGTATCTGCTTTCCCCTTACATAAACGAGATGCTTCTGGCTCTGTCAAGGACAAAGTTCCGCAGGATGCTGGTCATCACCGGCATATCCTGGACGCTCATACCTACGCTCAGCTGGATACCCGGCATGATCGTCACGGATTTTGAAGGGAATGACCTGATCTTCTTCCTCTATCTTTACTGTCTCGGGGCATATCTGAGGCTCTTCCACGAAGAGCCGGAGCACAAGGCGCGTTTCTGGTTCCTGAGCGCCGCCGGCATCTGGGCGGTATGCATGGTGATAGTAGTCGCCGTAGACATATGGAGCGGAAAGGTCGTCAGCAAGTACTCTCTGCTGGACTACCTGTTCAATTACCAGAACCACGTGCTCATCCTCCTCTTCTCCATCTTCCTGTTCCTGGGCTTCAAGGAGCTCAGGGTGAGGAACAGCCGGGTGATAAACCTCATCTCCTCGCTCACCTTCGGCATATACCTGATACATGACAACTGGCAGATAAGAAGACACTTCTGGAACAATATCGTCAGAGCGAACAGGATGCAGAACAGTCCCTGGTTCATCTTCTACTCAGCCGGCATAATACTCGGCATTTTCTGCGTCTGCGGCGTGATGGAGCTTATCAGAAAACAGACTGCAGAGAGACTATGGATGAAGGCAGCCGAGCCTCTGTCGGAACGCATCGACAGTTTCATCAGCCGCGTTCTTCCCTGACAGCGCTGCCGGCAGTAATGCGCTGTCATTCCAGGTTCAGCAAAAAAATCATACAGCACACAGATCTCTTCTTTTCACATAAAGATTCTTACGGAGGAAACATGCAGGAAAATCTTTCAGAGGATATCGAGGTCCGGTTCGGATGCGTATCCGCGGATTCGTTTGACATGAGGTACTTCTGTTTCGGAAACGGCGCCAGAACGATGGTCATTCTGCCGGGTCTGAGCATCCAGAGCGTGATGGGCTCCGCGGAGGCGGTCGCCCAGGAATACGCCGTATTTGCAGAAGAGTTCACGGTATATGTGTTTGACCGCAGAGAAGTCCTTCCCGCCAGTTATTCCGTCGCTGACATGGCTTCCGATACTGCGGAGGCTTTCACGAAGCTCGGGCTCAGGGACATATATCTCTTCGGAGCGTCACAGGGCGGAATGATCGCAATGTGCATAGCTCAGGATCATCCGGAACTGGTCTGCAGGCTGATCCTCGGGTCGTCGGCATGCAGGATATCAGAAGATCAGTATAAGGTCATAGACGAATGGGCCGCTCTGGCAAAGAAAAAAGACAGGGCCGGACTCTATCTCTCATTCGGGGAGAAACTCTACCCGGAAACGATCTTCCGCTCTCTGGAGCCGATTTTCGGCTCTGTGGCAGCCACCATAACGGATGAAGAACTTGACAGGTTCATCATTCTGGCAGAAGGCATGAGAGGTTTTGACGTATCCGGCAGGATGGAACTCATCACCTGTCCCGTCCTGTCTCTCGACGCTGACGACGATAAAGTCCTGGGTCCTGAAGCCGGGCAGCTCATAAGGGAGAAGCTTTCCGGCAACCCCTCGTTCCGCTATAACACCTATTCCGGATTCGGACACGCAGCATTCGACACGGCAGCTCCGGAATATCAGGACAGGATGCTGATCTTTTTCCTCATGTAGAGAACGGTAAAAACAAACGGGGCGCCTCATCACTGAGGCGCCTTTTCTGTTTGTATGTGATTCATGCCCTTCTGAGCATTATAAGATACTCATCTGTTCCTTCCTCAGGCTTTCTGTCTCCCGTCGGAAGGAAGCCGTGCCTCTGATAGAAGCGTATCGCTGCTGTGTTCTTTTCCAGAGCCCAGAGATGATCGGCGCCAAGCTCCCTTACCGCATGTTCCAGCAGAACGGAGCCGATCCCCTCGTTGTGCAGAACCGGTTCCACGAACAGCCTGGCGATGTAAGTGCCTTCCACTGCGATAAATCCCTTTACTGTCCCGTCGTCGTAAACATACAGATTGTCAAGCTTTTCTTCATACTGCTTCATGAGATCGGGCACCTGCAGCTCACGGAAGTAATATTCATCGCTTCTGAATATCGGGTAGAAGTACAGCCTGTAGTTGAACACGTGTATCTCCGCTATCCTGGCAAGATCCCCCGCAGTGGCTTTCCTTATGTACTCCATTACAACCGCATCGCCTCTCAGATCCTGCAGTTCTCTTCCGCAACGACTGCGAGAGCCTTCTGTCTGAGCAGTTTCTTGAACTTCTCAGGCTCGTCGCCCATGGGATTGTGTCCCGATTCATCGAACCAGATGAGATCCTTGTCCGGGGCTTCTATCATGTCATACCACTCCTCCACAAGTTCGGAAGGGGTGTTCATGTCCAGCCTTCCGTCGAATATGTAGAATCTGGTATCGAACTTCGTGCAGGTCTCCGGGAAGCGGGTGGTGCAGAGGTCCGGCCACATATTGATGAGAACTCTCCTGTATCCGAGTATGTATCCTATGAGGTCTGAGAAACTGTACTCTCCCGACTTGAGGATCGGAACTATCATGGCGTTCCAGTAACTCTCCTTGCCGGGCTGCCTGGAGTATCCGCCGTACTTCATGAGGAGCCTTCGCTGAACCATCATGCCGTCGAATCCCCCCTTGTACTGTCCCATAACGGGAGGACCCACGGACTCGAGTTTCCTTATAGCATCCGTGTCGTTTTCCTCCACGGCGCATCTCATTGTGAAATCGTAACTTATCTCTTCGTTGCGGATGTTGTCCACCACCTGCCCGAACCCGAACAGCGCTGCGACTTTTTCAGGGTATCTGGTGATGAGCCATACGCCAAGTTCGCTTCCCCAGCTGCCGCCTATCACGAAGATCTTATCCTTGCTGAACTTTTCGCAGAGCCAGTCCACAAGTTCCTTTGCGTCGTCGGTCACCCTCTCTACAGTCAGAGTCTCGTCCGGCACGCCGTAGTAGGAGCCGCCGGTCCCGCGCTGGTCCCATGTGACTATCGTGAAGGTATCCAGCAGATCCCTGTGTTTGGTCATAATGTCATGGCGATTGCAGACTCCCGGTCCCCCGTGAAGGAACAGGAGCACCGGCTTTGCCGGATCATCCGTCACATAGTGTATCCTCTGCTTTACTCCTCCGAGGAGTATCTTTTCTTTAACGTCTGTCATGTCAGTTCTCCCGTAAGTTCACTAAAGCTGTCTGTAAAGATCCCTAGGACTTATACCGTTTTTTCTCGCGTTCACGTCCCAGCTCCTGTTTGCCACGATCATGAAAAGCTTTCTCGGGAACATCTTTGGTTCCGCGAAGATATCTCCCGTCTTTTCACCGTTATCGATCGCTGCGGCGAGTTTTTCTGCGCCTTGCGCTATGGCTGCGGTAGGCCCTATCCTGAACGGAAGATGCTGCATCAGGACTCCCTGCAGTTCTCCCGCGCTGACGCCGAGACCTCCGCAGTACTCGAAGCCCATCCTGTCGCACCATTGCCTGACCGACTCGAACATATTCTGCAGCTGGCTGCTCTCATACAGTCCCATGTTTGAGACGATGTAGATCTTCCTGCTGCCGCCGTGATAGTTCTTCTCGAATTCCTCCATAAGGCGGATCATCTGGGAAGGAAGCCCGTCGACGTACAGCGGCATGGCCAGTACTATAGTTCCAAAATCACTAAGCTTGCTAACCAGGTCATCCATATCTTTGAGATAGTTCCTGAGTTCGATGCTCTCTGCAGGAGATTTCATCAGTTCAGTCACTTTTGCCGCTATCATTCCGGAGTTGCCCGCCGCTCCGCGCATGCTTCCGTTCAGCACCGCGATCCCGGAAGTCCGTTCCTCATCTGAGCCTGCATGTGCGACTGTCTCTTCTCCGGCCTCCAGAAATTCGACTTTACCGACATGGCTTCTTACATTTGCGCAGACCGCTTTCACATACCGCTCCGCGCTGGCCTTTTCCCTGTCTCCAAGGCCTTGTCCATAGAATATGAAGGTGAATTCCTTATCTTCTTCATACCGTCTTTTATGGTGTGTTTCGTTGCCAGAGATCTCAAACTGAGGCAGCACATAACCGAGGCTCCTGTCGAACACATTCTTTACTGCACCGGAGAATCCGCCGTAAGTATATCTGCTGATGACGGTCACTTTTTCGGCCTTGTGGATGCGTTCGCCCATTCTGTCGAAACCGTCTTTGATCACGCATTCTCCGGGCGTCTTTGCCCAGCAACTGAAGCATCCGATACAGGGATGGTTTTCGCCGTTAGCGTCGACTATATCCCAGCCATCATATCTTTCTCTGACTTTTTCCCAGTCCTGCTGACTGAGATCATGGATCAGAAGAGGCATGTTCCCCTCCTTATTACTTCAAAAACATCTCTACCTTCTTAATAAAGTGTACCATTAAATACGATACAGCGCAGATTTTTCCTTTCACTGTTTCTTTTGTCAAGCAAAAAAAGAGCCGCATATGCGGCTCTTTTAATTCAATTGCGAAGATTACTGATCTTCTCTCTTGCGCCTGAAGAACAGGTATCCGAGTCCGAGCAGTGATGTGAGTGACATTCCACCCCAGAGGAGCAGATTTGTCGTATCTCCTGTCGGAGGAGTCTCTTCGGGCTTCGTATACTCGTTGATGATCTTGAACTTAGATACATTTGCCTTATCTGTTTCGTCACCAACTATCTCTACTCCGTCAACTGTCTTGACACACTTCAGAGAATTATCATCATTCGTAGTTACTGTATATACTACAGTGTGTTTCTCTGTGCTGTAAGTGTATCCTTCAACATTTCCGGGAACCTCTGTTATGGTGTAAGTGTATACACCGGGTATCACGAGATCAAATTTCCCGAACTCCTTTGATTCTCCAGCCTTGACATCCACCGTCATCTCCTGTGCGCCATTGGCTGCTTCAGGCATCGGCATTTTACCATTCAATCCTTTTGCAGTCGTGGACACAGCTGTGAGTTTGAATGTGAAAGTCTCAGCTTTCGGAGCTTTATCACCCTTGACTTCCTTCATTACGGGAGGATCGCCCCAGCAGGGCTTGAAGGCGTTAGTTATCGTAAGACCTTCGATCTTCTTCGTATAACCTTCTGTGATCTTTTCTTCATCCACAGAATACTTGACTTCAATTCCTCCGTCACGATACTTCAGAACTTCGATCTCAGCATTCCAGGTGTTTCCGGTGCCTTTCATAGTGACATCATAGGTCTTTCCGTTATCACCGGTCACCGTAAACTTGACGCTGTCGGGTCTGAGTCCGTATTTATCGCTCTCATCATCCCAGATCTTTGTTACTTTGATCCAGTATGTCTCAGGAGTATGGGTGTTGACGATAGTTTCGCCAGCAGTGACTTCGGTCTTATTGGCACTGTACTTATCTATTGCATCTTCCTTCACAGTATAGGCGATATCCTTGCCTGCAGCTTTCTTGGGAAGACCGGTATAAGTAACTGTGTATGTGCCGTCTCCGTTATCCTTAACTGCAGCAACGGCATCCTTGACCTCAGTTCCGTCTGCCATCAGATGCAACTTCGCTTTGAAAGCATCCGCTGTCGGTCTGTAACCATCCTGATCGTTATTATCATCCCATTTCTTTGTAATGGTGATTTCCGTAACTTCAGGAGTATGCTTGTTGGTAACAGTAAATCCTTTTGCGGCATCTCCGCTTATTGAAGTCTCGTACTTGTCGACTTTTTCCTCGGTTACTGTGTAGGTAATGACCTTCGCATTATCTCCGTGCTTCGGAACGTTCTTGAAGGTATAAGCCCATTTTCCGTCTTCATCAGCTTTAACCTTAACGGTATCGACCTTTGTTCCGTCGGCAAGGAGATTGACCGTGATCTCTTCCGGCCTGTAGCCATCCTGATCATCCGCATCATCCCATGTCTTGGTCACAGCGACATCAACGACTTCATACTTGTTAACGAACTCGACGTTCGCTTTGTCATTACCGTAGTCAACAGTAGGCACAAGTTCACCGTTTTTGCCGTCTACAACTTCCACAGTAACAGTTTTTGTGAGTTCAGAATCATTTACGATCCCGCTTACGCTTCCGGACTCTGTTACTGTATAAACATATGTACCGGGTTTGACGAACGTGATCTCGCCGAATTCAGCCGTACCGCCGTCGGCAGCAGGGTTCCTCACTGACTCTCCGCCGCTTGCAGGCATTGGTGCGTCGTCCTTCGCCGCAAGAGTGAATGTGTACTTTTCCGTGACATCAGGAGCAGTTACTCCGGAAGGAGCATCAATAGTCTTGTTGACCTGGAGCACTACGCTGATCTCACTGTAGTTGTAAGAGTTAGTGAATGTCAGCGGCTTTTCGGTAGTGGAAGAAGCAACCGCTGTCATTGTTCCGTCGCTGTTGTCAGTGACCGTAACAGTTACAGTTCCAGAAGCAGGATCCTGATTTGTAACACCATCAACTTTACCGGATTCTGTCACAGTGTAAGTGTAGGTTCCTGGAGCAGTATAAGTTATCGTTCCGAACGAAGCAACACCGCCGTCCTTATCAGGGTTCTTGACAGATTCTCCGTCTGCTTCAGGCATCGGAGCATCATCTATTGCTTCAAGTGTAAATGTGTACTTTTCTGTAATGTCTTCCGGTCCGATTGCGTCGTCAGGTTTGCTTATGACCTTCTTGACAGGGAACGAAATGGAAACAGGTTTAACATCATAGGTGTTAACGAACTCGATACTGCTGGCACCATCAAATGCTGCAGTGAGACTTCCGTCATCGTTTCTGGTGACCTTGATCGTTACGCTCTTCGCAGAAGTCTTATCATTCGTAACTCCGGGCACCGGATCACCTGTGTTGGTCTCTGTAACGGTGTAGGTGTACGTTCCTTCAGACTTGAATGTAATTCCGACGAAGGTCATATTTCCACCGGTAGCCGACTGGTTGGTATAAGACTTAGTCTCAGGCATCGGAGCACCGTCAGATCCTGTCAGGGTGAAGGTGTACTTTCCTGTGATGTCAGGAAGAGTGAGAACCTTGCCCTCTGCTCCTTTAAGAGTCTTGGTTACAGGGATAGAGATTGTAGTCTCATGATAGGAGTTAGTGAATGTAACAGGCGCATTTTCTGTGGAAGTTGAAACAGCTTCAAGCGTCCCGTCTCCCTTATCCGTGACTGTAACAGTTACAGACAATCCGGCAGTAGCATTAGCGTCGTTCACTACTCCTTCAACGGTACCTGATTCTGTGATCGTGTAGTTGTATACACCAGGTTTACTGAAGGATATAGCTTCAAAGTTAGTGGTACCACCATTATCAGCAGGGTTCGTTACTGTTGCTGACTCAGGCAGCGGAGTTACTGCTCCTTCGCCAGCAGTGTTTGTACCTGCTGCAAGTGTGAAGGTATACTGTCCCGTAATATCCGGAGCATTTTCTCCAGCAAGAACTTTCTTCACATAGATCTTAGCAGTAGTGGGTACAACATTATACGTATTGGTAAACTGGATCGGTTTACCGCCGTTTACGGTATAACTCATACTACCGTCATTGTTGTCGGTAACTACAACATCAAATGTTATACCATTTTCGGCATTAGCATCATTCGTTACACCGGGAACACTGCCTGACTCCTTAACAGTATAGGTATATGTTCCGGGAGCTGTTACGGTTATCTTTCCGGATGTACCTTCTTCACCGAAGGTAGCTGTTCCGCCGTCAACTGCCGGGTTGACCAGAGTAGGTGTCGACGGCATCGGAGTTACGACTCCTTCGCCGGCAGTATTTGTTCCTGCTTCAAGTGTAAACGTGAATTCACCGGTAATATCATCCGGTCCTGTAAGCCCTTGCCTATCAAGGATCTTCTGAACAGGAATAACGATATCCAGAGCTTTTACACTGTAAGGGTTATTGAATGTAAGGGTCTGATCGCCGTTAACAACAGCAGAAAGAGTTCCATCACCCTTATCCGTGACTACGACAGATACTGTTCTGGGATCCTCAGACTCCAGTGATATTCCTGTAGTGTCATAGGATTCACCACTGGCATATGATTCTGTAACTTCATATCTGTAGGTTCCGGCAGCAGAGTAAGTGATCTCGCCAAACTTAACTTCATCACCCGATTTTCCGGAGGATACAGTGGTAGAAGTCGGCATCGGCGCACCGTCTATACCGGTCAGTGTAAATACGAACTTGCCGGTAATATCTTTCGCTTCGTCATTTCCGGTGACTTTCTTGATCACCGGTATCTGCGCTTTGCCAGTAGCACTGTATGTGTTTGTGAATTTAACACCATCAGTAGTCGCAGTTAACGTTCCGTCTTCATTTTCAACTACAGAAACGGTGACCGTTTTCCCGCTCGAAGCAGCAGAATCGTTGTCAACGCCATCCACGTTGCCTGTCTCGGTAACAGTATAGGTATAAGTACCGGCAGACATGTAAACTATCTCACCGAACTCTGCTGTTCCGCCATCCTTATCAGGGTTCTTGACTTTTACGCCGTCAGCTGCAGGCATAGGCGCATTATTAACAGCAGCAAGAGTAAATTCGTACTTCTCAGTGATGTCTTTAGGGCCTGTAAGACCTTCCGGTATATCAAGCACCTTGGTCACAGGGATCTGAAGTCTTGCATACTGATACAGGTTATTAAATGTAGCAAGGAAAACCGCGTTGGTGGTATCGATCGAACCGGAGGATTTCCTGCCGGATGTAAATTTCCAGGCAGCTTCTTTATCGCCTTCAACAAAAGTAAGCGCGGAATTCTCGAATACAAAGCCATCCGGAAGGGTGCCTTCTTCAATGGTGTATGTTGATCCAACCGGCAGGTTGTTGACACGGATGGAGTACCCTGCTTTGACATTGAGGACAATGTCCTTTCCGCTTACACCATAGTACCAGCTGCCGCTATCATGGACAGCACCGCTGACCACTGCATCTTCTACATCCTGCTGATCCTTATCCCAGACCGAGAACCAGATCCAGTAATCGGAGTCATGGCCGGGATCGTTCGTCGGCTCGCTCTCGGGTGCAAGAGGATCCACGACGTTCAGCGTGAACGGGAAGACCGCTTCCTCAGGTGCGTCGTCGCCGTGGACGACCTTGGTTATATTGAGACTGGAGCGGCGCTCGTTGGTAGCTGTAAGAGATGTTGCAGCATTATCGACATAATAAGTAGATTCTTTGTCTGTATGATCTTTGAATGTGTATGTCGTTGCTCCGCTCGGCAAAGGATGGTCCTCATCGACTTTGACAAGCATGGTCACTTTGTTTTCGATAAGCATCGGGTGCACGGTCGGAGCATTGATCTCCCACTTGAAGCCTTGGCCTTCAAAGGCGGGCTCTGTGAACGTGAAGTCATGGCCCTCGGACCCAGTCAGAGGCTTGCCATCCGGACCCATGATACCGATGGAGACGTAGACTGTATCCTTCCAGTTATTGCCATTGTTAAGAGTCACGGAATATACCGGATCATCATCACGCGTAACGTCGAGTTTAACGCTAGCAGGTTTATTCCAAGTATCCTCAAGAAGGTTCAGCCAATCCTTGGTGACTGCCAAAGCCTCGATAGCGCTGTTCTCGACAGGATCGGGATTTTCGAAGTCTGATGTCTTAGGACCAGGATTCTCCAGACGAGTGTCGGAGTATGTAAGTTTGGCAGTAGTATTGGTCTTGAGATTGCCCTCATCGTCGATATACTTCTGGATCGCAGGATCGAGTTTTGACCATGCTCCATCATCGTTCTTGATGTCTGCGATAATGTCGAGGGTCTCCTGACTGGGGTAGACATCAAAACTCACCGAGTAGCTGACTTCGTTGAGCAGGGTTCCAACATCCGCGAGATTCCAGTCGACAGCGCCAGTCTCTTCATTGAAGGAGGCAGCAGGGGGAGCAAAGTCATAGAAGTCGGTCTTTTCGGTCCACTTTACCTTAACAACATTGCCGGTAATAGTACCTTCATATGTAGCTGTTCCGCCTTCCCAAGTTATGACGACGTTGTCTCCGCTCGCCTGAGCAGTACACTCGACTTCTTTGCCGCCGATGAATGACGTAAAGGTTTTATTATCGGAGGAAATGTTCCAGGTAAGCCAGTACTCGAACGACTGGTCATCGACCTCAAGGAGTTCGGCAACGCCAGTGCTGGTAGAGACCTGGTTGGTAGTACCGTCTGTCATGGACACTCCGGTGATACCGACGGCTTCGATGATCGAAGTAGCGATCTTGCTGAAGGCATTCTCGATGTCCTGCTCATTGTTGGCATTGAAGTATAATTCTCCTTCAACGCTGTCAGCCTGGTTAGCGTTGCCGTAGTTACCGTAACTGACGACGTTCTTCATGTATGACTGCTCGGTACCAAAAGCGAAGATACCGTAGAGAGCGCCTTCATATGTTGCATTGTGGATCTGATTAGCGTGGTAATAGGCGGAGTTGGCTTCTCTGGCCTGAGTCGATGTACCACCATTGTTACCACCAGCATTGGAACTGGTTCCGTGCGTATGACTTGTAGGAGAGTCGTTGTTGTTGGTCGTATTGCTGAACGTGGGTTCGCCGTCGGAGAAGAACACGATATAGACTTTTTCATCAGGCTGTGCTGCTGCTTTCGCCGCAGCCAGAGCATTCGCGCGATAGAGCGCATCATCCCAGTTGGTGCCGCCATTAGCGTCGAGATTGTTTACCGTGTTTTTAAGGGATGTTGCAGTACCGCTCACCCAGTTATTTGCTGTTGCGCTTCCGGGTGTATTGTAATGACCGTTGCTTTCGAACGTGATCAGCGACATCTCGATTACGTCGGGATTTGCCGCTGTATTCTGACTGGCCAGTGTATCAATGAGGTTGTTGACGGACGTCTTGGTGGCATCCATACGAGAGGTAGTAGAATAACGGGTACCGGTATACTCATAGTACCGTCCATAATAATTGTAATATACTCTTCCTGTATAGTTATCACTGTCAGAAATAGCAGTATATCTATTACCTCCAGTATTACGATACAACTGGAAGTTGTCCTCCCTCGTATCACCGTCAGTCGCAGTTGAACCGCGGCTGCCCGTTGAAGAAGGGATCAAGAAATCCATCGATCCCGAAGTATCAAGAACGATGACCACATTTACCTTGACAGGTTCGGCATCGTAGTCAGCATCACCTGTTACGCTCAGTTCAAGCTTGTAGGTGCCGTCGCCGTTATCTTTCAGTGTCTTGCCATGTGCCGGTGAGCCATCGTCATTTAACGCCGCAAATGTGACATTCGGCATTACACCAAGCACTATGACAAATGTCAATAATACTGCCAGAATTCTTTTCATATTCTGCTCCTCCAAACAGTAAACATGCATTTTTTAAGACGCAGTTTACCAATTAATCAGTTATCATTTTAATCACTATTTCTATAAATGTCTATACCACGTATTTTACTATAATTATTGTTAAATATTTTTGTTTTATATGTATTATTGTCCTCCCAAAAAGCATAAACATCAGCAGTGACCAGCTCCCCATTATTTGTGTCACAATAATGGGGAGCTGGTCACATGCTTGTTGTTTTTCTCTAATAAAAAGAGCCGCACATGCGGCTCTTTATATTCATTTGCGAAGATTACTGATCTTCTCTCTTGCGCCTGAAGAACAGGTATCCGAGTCCAAGCAGTGAGGTGAGTGACATTCCGCCCCAGAGGAGCAGATTTGTCGTATCTCCTGTCGGAGGAACATCAACAGAGTTCGTGATGACGAATCCCTTTGCCATGTCACCTGTCACATCTGCGGTATATCCTTCGGGGATAGCCGCTTCGTCGACTGTGTACTTGATCTCCTTGCCGTCTGCATCGTACTTGTCAAGGGCTTCGAAAGATCCTGCCCATTCGTTTGCTTTGCTGAGCTCGAGGACCTTATCAGTCTCTTTGCCGTTTGCATAGAGCTTGACCTTTATGCTCTCAGGTCTGGTCAGATCCTTGTTATTGCCGTCTTCCCAGACTTTACTAACCTTTACGCTCACTACAGGCTTGGTGTACTTGTTGGTGAATGTGAACTTGGAGACATTTTCTTCAGCTGTCTCTTTTTCAGCCTCGATCTCCACTCCATCCACTGTTTTGACGCACTTCAGCGAATTATCTTCGTTTGTAGTGACCGTGTATACGATGGTGTGTTTCTCCGTACTGTAGGTGTAACCTTCAGAATCTCCGGAAACCTCAGTGATCGTGTAGGTGTAGACTCCGGGGATCACCAGATCGAACTTACCAAATTCCTTGGTCTCGCCTGCGGTGACATCCATCGTCATCTCCTGAGCACCATTCGCTGCTTCGGGCATCGGCATCTTGCCGCTCAGTCCCTCTGCAGTTGTGGATACTGCTGTGAGCTTGAATGTGAATGTCTCCGCCTTGGCTGGCGTATCTCCTTCTACGACTTTCTTTACAGGAGGATCGCCCCACGCAGGCTTGAATGTGTTGGTGATCGTAAGATCCTTGATGCTCTTCGTATATCCCGCTGTTACCTTCTCTTCATCAACACTATACTCATTCTTTACGCCATTGGTGTATTCAGGAACACTGACCTTTGCTGTCCATGTGTCACCTGTTCCTTTGAGCGTAACATCATATGTCGCCTTATCGGAGCCGGTAACTGTGAACTTGACGCTTTCGGGTCTTACGCCATACTTGTTCTCTTCATCGACCCAGATCTTTGTTACGGTGATCTCGGTCATCTTGCGGGTATAAGCGTTCTTTACCGTCAATTCTCCGGTCTTGTCCTTGGCCAGCTGAATCTCATTGGGTATCTCTGTCTTAAGGTCATAACCTGTTACTTCGGCGCCGCTCTCTTTTACTGAGTATGTGCCGACAGGTACTGTCTTTGACCAGTTGCCGTCCTTGATGTCCGCGTATGTCAGTTCGATATTCGCGAATGCCTCTTTGCTGAGAAGCGTTCCGCTTATCACGAACTTCGCGCTGTCCGGCACCTTGTCTGTTCCTTCAAGACCGGTCGCTGTCTTTGTGAGCTTCAGTGTGGCTGTATCAGCTGTGTAGACGTTCGTCAGAGCTGCTTCAGCTGTTTCGCCCTTTGTGACTTTGGCTGTTGCCTCTACCGTACTGTTCTGCTCATCGAGAGTGTAGTAGTCATAATCCGTACCGCTCTCTGTCACAGAATACTCGCCAACAGGCAGTTCAATCGGGTTCTTCTCAGTGTCGGAAAGCTCTGCATACTTGAGGATCGCAACCTCTGTACCGTCAGAGAACTTGACCGAGAATGTCAGATCCGCAGGTACTTTGCCTTCAGGAAGGCCCTTAATCGTCTTTGTGACTTTAAGGAATCCCTTATCCTGGGTGTATGCGTTGATGAATGCCGCAACAGCAGTGTTGTCCTTTGTTACCTTAGCTTTGACTGTGACTACTGTGTTCTCATCAAGAGTGTAATCCGTGTAATCGGTATCGCTCTCGGTTACAGTGTACTCGCCAACCGGAAGCTTTTCGATCAGATACTCTCCGTCTTTGAACTCAGAGAACAGCACTTCCTTCTTGTAATCCTCAGGTCCGGTCACCGTGAACTTGAGTTTCTCAGGTGCTGTGCCTTCAGGAAGACCTGTCAGGCTCTTCGTGATCTTCAGCGAGCCGGTGTCCTGTGTGTAACTGTTGCTGAATGCTGCTACCGCGGGATTATCAACTGTATTTGCCTTCGTTACTTCAACATCCGTGAGCTCAGTTACCGTGTTCGCTGCAAGTGTATAATCCGGATAATCTGTGTTAGCTTCGCTTACCGTGTACTTCCCTGCTTCTACTGCTATCGGATTCTTTGTGGTGTCTGCCAGGTCTGCATAACTCAGTGTTTCTACGGTCTCGCCATTTGCATCCTTTACCGTGAAACTAAGTCCTTCCGGGACTGCGCCTTCAGGCAGCCCCAGCAGTTCCTTCGTGACCCTCAGATAGCCGTTGTCCTTCGTGTAACTGTTGCTGAATGCTGCTACCTTGGGATTATCAACTGTATTTGCCTTCGTTACTTCAACATCCGTGAGCTCAGTTACCGTGTTCGCTGCAAGAGTGTAGTACGGATAATCTGTGTTAGCTTCGCTTACCGTGTACTTCCCTGCTTCTACTGCTATCGGATTCTTGGTCTCGTCTGACAGATCTGCATAACTCAACGTTGCTACTGTCGTGCCTGCTGCATCCTTTACCGTGAAACTAAGTCCTTCCGGTACTGCGCCTTCAGGCAGCCCCAGCAGTTCCTTCGTGATCTTCAGATAGCCGCCGTCCTTCGTGTAACTGTTGCTGAACGCTGCTACTGCAGTATTCCCTCCCTCAACAGCTACTGTCTTTTCAGTTGCTGTATTTGCTGCAAGGGTATAGTACGGGTAATCTGTGTTAGCTTCGCTTACCGTGTAGTTCCCTACTGGTAACCTAATCGGATTCTTGGTGGTGTCTGTCAAGTCTGCATAACTCAACGTTGCTACTGTCTCGCCATTTGCATCCTTTACAGTGAAGCTAAGTCCTTCCGGTACAGCGCCTTCAGGCAGTCCCTGCAGTTCCTTCGTGATCTTCAGCGTTCCTACAGTAAGAGTATTTGTGATGGTTTCGCCGGCATTGACTGTAGTTTTATCACATGAATAGTATTCGGGGACAACTGTCTCTGAAATGGTGTACTTTATTTCCTCACCATCGAGGTACTTGGGCATTCCAGACCATGTGTAGGTCCAGGTATTGCCGTCAGCGCTCTCGGTTACAGAATAATCAGGCACACTGACACCTTCCGGTGCATTGAGCGTCAGAGCCAACGTATCCGGGCGCAGATTCATATCATTGCTGTTGTCATCCCAGGCTTTGTCTGCCGTTACATCGATTACCGAATACTCGTTGGTATAGGTTACTTCATAAGACTGTGCATTATATGTAACGATCGTTCCTGTCGCCGTTTTGCCGTTTGTTTTGAATGTGTCGTCCGTAGCCCCGGTGTTTTCAGCCTTGTCGAATTTGTAATTCCCTTCATCACCTTCTGTAAATGAATAGGTCGTTCCGCTGGGCAGGTTCGTGAAGCGCAAGCTCCATCCAGCTTTCATGCTGACAGTTATTTCCGTCCCGCTGGGAGCATAATAATATCCTTCGCCATTGCTGGTCGCATTTGTCGTGACCTCAGTTACCGTAGGATGCCTGCCGTCCTCCGATGTAACATTGAAGTCCTGAATAGAGAACCATACCCAGTAATCGGAGTTGTGCTCAGGATCATCTGTCGGTTCTTCACTCGGTGCTTTGACGTTATTAACTGTCATTGTGAACGGGAAAAGGGCATCAGGATCTGCCCCTTCGCCGGTTACGGCTTTCTTCAGGTTGAGGTTGGAACGGCGGTAGTTTGTCGCTGTCAGCTCCGTGACCGCCGGATCCACATAATATACCGATCCGTCGATCGTATACGTCGTCTTTCCTGTAGAATCGTAGCCGTTATCTTCATCTTCCTTGATGAGTATTGTGGGCTCGTCCGCTCCGTCAATGATCATCGGGCGAACAGTCGGAGCATGCAGTTCCCATCTGTACTGAGTATCATCAAGTTCAGCAAAGCTGAAGTCATGACCCATTGCGTCCGGGAGAACTTCGCCGTTTACTATCATACCCGCAGAGATATTGAATGTCGCTTTCCATTCACCTGTGCTGTTCAAGGTCGCCTCATAGAACGGGTTCTCCTCATCCCCGTCCATAAGAATGTCAAGCTTAAGATCCGCATTGGGTGCGCTGGCACCTTCCCACTCTTTTTTCACTGTCATGCTGGATGACACAGTTCCTACCGCAGGCGGATTCGTAAACTCCGTCGTTTTGGGCCCGGATCCGTCACGGGAATCGGAGTAAGTGATCGCTCCTTCCGTGTTCGTTTCCAGCGATCCGTCTTCGTGGAAATACTGCTGCAGGGCTTCATCCACTACATCATCGTAGGCCTCACCGTTATCAAGTCTTGCTTTATAGTCAAGAGCTGTCTGGCTGGGATAAACATTAAAGGTCACAGAGTAGGTGACCCCGTCCAGCAAAACGCCGACATTGCTAAGATCCCAGTCAACTGCACCATCAACAAGTTCTGCACCTTTAGGAGCATACTCATAGAGATCGTTCGGGAAACTATCCGCTGTCCATTCAAACTTGAACTGACCGCCTTTGACAGATCCATTGAGAGCAACGGATTTGGACTCGCCTCCCTCTGTCCATGTGACGGTACCGCCGTTTACCGTATAGGTTATTGTCTCAGCAGAACCATCGACATTCTTTGTACGTTTAAACTGGTTATTGCTATCTACAGGGATGCTCATCCAGTACTGATAGGAGCTCTCATCAACACCGAGGAGTTCCACCACTTTACCGGTACTTGCTGTTACCGCACTTGTCGTGCCGTCGCTCATCGACACCTCAGTGATACCCATGACCTCGACGATCTGGTTAAAGATCTCACTGATGGCAGTGTTGAGTGCAGCAGCGTTAGCAGCTCCGTAGTAATTGTCAGCGCTTTCCTCAAGGCCAAAGTTATGTTGGTTCTGAGATGCTGTCTCGATACTATAACCATCTACAGTCCTATGGGTTCCTGTGTTGGCATAATACATCAGGTCATCGAGCAGGTTCGCATCTGTGCCGAGGGCATAGATTCCATATAAAGTAGTATTTTCCCGATTCTGGATGCTTCTTGCATCCGCAACGGCTGCAAGATAGTGGTTGCGATAAGATGTCCACGCAACATTCGGACCGGGAACAGTAGTTCCGCCGCTTCCTCCCGCTGTAGGGCCTCCATCGGTTACCAGGACAACGAATGTCGGATATCCGCTGCGGTCTGCACCGCCAACATTGTCGAGGTCACCAAGCAGTGTTTCAGCTCTGTCAAAAGCAGAAGCCCAGTTGGTTCCGTTATAGCCGTAGTTTCCATGGGCGCCGCTGTTATAAGCGTTGCCGCCCCCTTCAACGCCCTCGTCGAAGTGACCGCGTATGGTGGTGAGATTGTTGGTCCAGCCGGATCGGGTGTTGGATCCCGTGCCAAAGCCTACCTCAGCCATATAGATATCCACACCGCGGTTCTGATATCCAACAAGACCGTTTACAAATGTATACATGGCGTCCTCTGCAATATCGGCACGCCTTGGATCATCATTGTTGCTGACCATGCTTGATGATTCGTCGTATATAATCAGCACGTTGATATGCGAGTCGCTTTCTGTCTCGTCATCGGCATCGCCTGTGACAGTAAGCTCTATCTTATACGTGCCGTCGCCATTGGCATTTGCTGACTTGCTGTGCACAGGCGGTTGCCCCGCGTCTGCAAATGTGACATTAGGCACAAGGCTAAACATAAGCATCAGTGCCAGCATCAATGCCAGAAACCTTTTACTCATTCTCATTCCTCCATCGGTAAACAAATGATGCCTTATAAGCATGAGTTCACCTATATAAAATCATTTTTATTTTAGAACACTCCATTAATTTTGTCCATCCACAAATTCAAATTTATCATGCATTTTTCCATATTATTTTCATTTATTTCTTTATCTTAGCGAGAATATTGTTTCTGCCAGCGTGGTGTACCATATCGACTTTTATTGCACACAAAAAGGAATCACTGTTTTTGCGATTCCTTTTTTCATTTAGTCTTCACTATGTTGCTGACACTTATTTTTTCTTCTTTACTGCATTTCAAGAACAGGCATCCAAACCCGGGCAGCGATGTCATTGAAAGACCTCCCCCACAGCAGCAGATCGGTCGTGTCTCCGATAGGAGGTTCTTCCTCTTTCTCTTTCTCTTCAACAAGAGTATTGGTGATAATAAAGCCTTTTACCATATCCCCTTCGGTTTTTGCTTCATATCCTTCCGGAACCTCAGACTCCTCTACAGAGCACCTGACCTCGTTGTTATTTGCGTCGTACTTGTCAAGGCCTTCAAATGGTCCAGCACATTCTGTCGCCTTGTTCAGTTCGAGGTCTTGCCAGCGTCTTTGTTGCTTACAGGATGTATAGCACTGATGGTACTTGTCCCGGTCAGATCTGCGTTGTTGTTTTCTTCCCAGACTTTACTGACCTTGAGATCGACTGTCTCTTTTTCAGGTTCAGCAGGTTTCTTGTACTCGTTGGAGAAAACAAACTTGGAGATATTAGTTTTGTCCTTCTCCTGTCCACTGATCTCCGCTCCATCCTCTTTCTTTACGCGCTTGAGTGAATTGTCACTGTCCATGGTCACGATGCAGATGATGTTGTATTATTCCTTGTTGTAAGTGCAACCTTCAGCAGAACCGTTTTCTTCTGTTATCTCATAGGTGTATTCACCGTGTTCAGCAAAGTAGATCTCTGCGAATTCCGTGGTTCCTTCTCCGGCAACAGTTAAAGTATACCTATATGATTCCTGATGCGTGACCCCTGTTCTTCCTTCAGCAGCTTAACATCATATAATGACCGCTCTGTGCAATACATACTTTCCGCTTGCACAGAACACCTCATTATCCGGTCCCACACCTTCCATAAGGCGATGCTTTTATCTCTCGGAACTCTTTTTCTGTCATATTCTTTCCAGGATCACAAAACAGATAATTCACATGCAGCATCAATAAAATAATTAACCAGAAGATCTACACATGCCCCATAGCTCCGCAATCCGAGTTCCTGACTGTAGCTCTGCAGGAATCCCTCGTATATGTCATTGGCGACTGTCTGCACAGGCGTCTCAAACTGTTTCCAATATTCCCGGTTGTTTGCGATGTCAGTTTTCACAAGAGGATCAAGACCATCGCGTATCTCAAGCCATGAATCATAGTCGGCTTTATAAAGCGCGTTGCTGAGATATACATATGCGAGATAGCTCGCGGAATAGCAGTAATCCGGATCACCATACATCAGGCTTGCCAGCACAGCGCAGAAGTTCGCCTCCTGCTCCTTTGCGACTCCTCTCTGGTGAGCTAGTTCATGCGCGACTGTAGCCGCCAGTGTGCACTGAGGATAATGGATGTTGACGTTCGCTTCTCCCGTAAACGGAAAAAAGAATCCGGTGTAATCCGTGTAACTCATCAGAATGGAGAACCGGATCCCCTTCGCGTGGACCGCAGGTCCCTCAAGGCAGGGAAACAGTCTTTCCGCGTTCGCGTAGACTTCGTTTGATTTGGAGAGAATGACGTCTCTGTCTTCGGAGTAGACACCGTTCTCATCGCGTTTGACCTGCCTGCCGTATTCCCCGGCAAGATCCGCAAAATACTTCGTGACCAGTTTCAGGTCCTCAACGGATATCTCCCCGCACGGGATACCGCTCTTCGCCTGAAAGTCGTCCGCATAATAGTAGACTCCCCACATCACGCAGAAGACGGCATACACGCACAAGCCCGCGCATACCAGAGTGATGACGAACCTGTACAGTTGCTTAAGCTTCTCAGGTCTTATGATCAGCCTTATGACAGCGATAAGGAGGTAGAAGACCGCCGCCGCGGCAGCCGCTCCTATCAGCACTTCAGCGAAAGAGAACTTAAATCTGTCAAAGAACACCGACATCGCGCGGTGCGCAGGCAGTATGAGGTTGTCGGTCAGGTAATTGTTTATCTGCCTGCTTCCTCTCGTCAGCAGATGGAAAGCGATCACCATCCCGCTCAGCACGATGAGGACATGCCTCAGCGGAGCAAGCGAGAACAGTGACCGTTTTTTCTTGTCTTCCTTCTCTTTTCTCATATGAAACCAAGAAACCTTTTCCGAAAGTAATAAAGAAAGTTCTTGCAATTAGTGTATCTATTCAGAGATAAGCCCAAGTTTCTCCTTTAACTGCAGGATGCGCAGCACGCTCTCATCAAGTCTCTGCGTGCTTATCCTGCCGTCGTTCACCGCGGCAAGTACTCCCTCGCAGGCTCTGACGTAGTTGTTAGGGAGCAGCAGGATGTCTGCTCCTGCCGTGAACGCCAGCACAGCAGCGGTATCGGAACCGTATTTTTCGGTTATCGCCTTCATACCGAGGGCGTCGGTCACTATTATTCCCTTATATCCCAGTTCTTCCCTGAGCTTTTTTGTCATCAGTTCGTAGGAGAGCGTGGCGGGAAGTCCTCCGCGGGAGACTTCGGGCAGCGTGATGTGCGCCACCATGACCATATCAGCGCTGTCCAGGTTGTCCATGAACGGTATGAGCTCCGTTTCCAGCAGTTCGTCCCAGGTCTTGTCCACTTCCACATATCCCTTGTGGGTATCCGCAGAGGTGTCGCCGTGTCCCGGATAGTGCTTGATGCAGCCTGCGATTCCTTCCGAGTGCAGGCCCTCCAGGAACGAGCTCACCATCTTCGATACGAGTTCGGGATCGCTGCCGAATGCCCTTCTGCCTATCACTATGTTGTCAGGATTGGAGTTGACGTCCGCTACGGGAGCGAAATCCACATTGAAGCCGTATTCCTTCAGGTAGGAACCGATGTAGGCGCCGGCGTCGTAGGCCTTTGCGGTGTCCCCGGTGTCTCCTATGCTACCCATGGTGCCGACTATCTTCACACCGAAGTTTCCGTTGTTGGCGATGCGCGCCACTCCGCCGCCCTCTTCATCGACACCGTACAGAAGCGGTATCGAAGAGACCTCCGACAGTCCTTCCATGAGCTGAGCCAATTCCGCAGGTCCCTTGAGGTTTCCGCCGAACAGTATTATTCCTCCGCAGGGATAGCGCGTGAGAATCTGCTTCATCTCGTCGGTCGCTTCCTTGACGCCGAATTCCGTTATATCCTCGACCTGCTCCTGTTTCTGCTCCGAGAAAAGATGTTCCGGTCTGATCATGAACAGCTGGCAGACCTTCTCCTCAGTCGTCATTCCGGCCAGGATCTTCTCCGCCGGCGTGGGATCCGCCGGAGGTACCGGCTCATCTCCGCCGTCATCTGCCGGTCCAGGCACGGGTTCAGGATCAGGTCCGGGTCCCGGCTGAGGGTCCGGAACAGGCTCGGTCTTCCTGCCGCAGGATGTGAGCGTCATGCCGGCAAGAAGCATGATGAGCATAAGTATTGAGATAGCTTTCCGTCTCATGATGAGGATCCCTTCGTTCCGTCCCGTTCCTCTGCCTGACCACGCAGCGCACAGTCAGGTATGCAGGAACTGTACTTCATAAGATATTACCACAATTATATGACATACATATAAATAAGAAACTGAGACACGACAACTATTGGTCATGTCTCAGTTCTTCTTTTATCGTTCTTCAGCCTGCTTCCCTGTCCGGAATGCCTTTCGTCCTTTCAGGAGACTTCTGCCAGTATTTCTTCTCCCACTGGAAGGCGTTCATGAGACCGCGGAACCATTCCTCGGAGGACTGCCCTATCCACAGTCCGACTATGCCCAGTCCCCAGGGTATGGTGCACATGTATCCGAGTCCCACGTTGATCAGCCAGATCGAGAAGAAGTTAATGATCATCGGGCGGAACACATATCCCGCGCTCTTTAATCCGAACGAGAATGAGTGGTTGAGGCTCCTGGCGGCGCCTGTGATTATGTCTATGGTCAGCAGCACCTTCGAGATGCGCAGGATCTCGGCTGACGAGGTGAACAGTCCCACCAGACTGTCCGCGAACGCGCGGCACAGCAGACATCCCGGCACGTCGAAGCACAGCGCCAGAAGATATGACTTCCGTATGAGCCTATAGGCTTCGTCTTCCTTCCCCGCGCCTATCAGGTGTCCGCTCAGTATCTGGGCTGCCCTTCCGATCGAAACGCCGAACTGGTTCGGGTACTCGCTTATGGTCTGCACGTATACCTTGGCCGACAGCACCTCGAGAGGCAGCCCCGTTATGAATCTGGTGGTCAGCATCTGCGCTATGATGAAGCACACTCTCTCCATCGTGCTCATGACGCCGACGCCCAGCAGTCTTCCCGCAAGTTTCCCGTCGATCCGGAAGAGATCCCCGGCTCTCTGTCCCCATTTCTGCGGGACGAACACTATGAGCAGCAACACCGTGCTGAGGATCTCCGAGACGAGCCTCATTATGGCTATGCCCCTGACCCCGGTGATACTAAGCTTTCCGTTCAGCACCATGGATGAGCCGATGAAATTGATCACGTTCGAGATGACGACTATGACGGTCGGTATCAGAGCGCTGCCGTGGCAGCGGAAGTGCGTCGAGAGCATGGTGCCGAGAAACTGGAACAGACAGGAAGCCCCGACTATCCGCAGATATGTAGCTCCGTCCGCGTGCAGTTCCGGGGAAAGTCCCATGAACGACACCAGTCCGTCAGAGAAGATGACTGTCAGCGAGCTACATACCACCCCAAAGAGAGCCGCCAGCGTGAGGCTGTTCATCATGATCCTGCTGCCTTCCCTCTCGTCTCCCGCGCCGATGGCCTGGTTCTCTATGATACCCACTCCCGCGGACATCATGACCGACACCAGCAGCACCACGTTCAGTATCTGGTTCGTGACCCCGACCGCTGCCGACGCGCTGTCCGACACCCTGCTGAGGGTGAATGTGTTCACCGTGCCCATGAGGGTGCGCAACACGTCCTCGATGAGTATCGGGACCGATATTCTGAGTATGTCCTTTACCTTATAGCCTGTGCTCATATTCAAAACAGGACTCTCACCTGCTCCGCCCTGAGACGGCGGGATGTATGTTTTCTTCTTATCTATACTATATCAGTTTCATGCTCTCAGGTCATCCTGCGCATGAGATACTGCCGCAGCGCTCAAAAAAAAGACAGCGGAAGCCTATGCCCTGCCGCTGTCCTTAAGCCGTTTTCTTTTCAGTTTTCCACGATGGTGATGCGGCCTTCGCCGTACGGATCGCCGTACTCTGCTCCTATCTCGCCGCCGAATGTCTCTGTGATGCAGTCGATCAGCACCTGGCTGTCCAGCCCGCCGTTCTCGATGATCACCTTCGCGCCGTCAAATGCCGTGAATCCGTCTCCGTTGCTGAGAAGCGTGTAGTCTATGCCTGCGACCCTGTACAGTTTCTGCGGATCTATCGGCTGGTCACCAACCGTTACGTTCTTTTCATGATCTTCTTCCGTGTTTTACTGCAGACCACTCCGTTCAGTTCAGTCTCTGATGATATGGAAGGCGGAAGCCTCGAAATCCGATGCCGGTCTTACGGTGAGGACGCCGTCCGAGAATGAGTACTCAACGCCATCCGAGCAGACCGCATCCGCTATCCTTCCATCCCCGATAAAGACTTCTATGGTCTCGGGCGCTTCTCCCCCGAACGTGTGCACCGTAACCAGCGCTTCCCCTTCGTTCTCCCTGACGACCGTCTGCCAGCCTCTGAGGTCGGAGTATGAGGTGACTCCCATCTGGACGACTCTGGAATCCCCGTGCGCGATGATGTGCCTCACGTTCCTGTAGAAATCGATGTCCCTGTCGATCACTTCCCACTGCTCGTCGCTCAGATCGGTCACGTCTCCGGAAAGGCACATGGCCCCGAGATACGTGCTCACCAGCGAGTAGTGGATGCGCCTGAGGCTGTCGTCCTTCCTTATGACCGCCCAGATCTGGGACTGCATCGGCAGTATGAGCCTGTGCAGGTTCGCCGCAATGACCGGTATGGTGACGCACTCATGGGCATCCGAGAAGGATGCCATGTCGAACAGCGCCATGAGCGACGGCTCCAAGCGGTGTCCGCCTGAGGCGCAGTTCTCCATCACGATGCCGGGAACGCCCTCCCTTATCCTGCGGAAGAAGTCCCTGCTGCACTCCACTGACTGCCTGAGCCCTTCTCCCAAAGACTCTGCTCCGTCCACCCCGGTGCCGATCGATTCGTTGTAGTCGTTCTTTATGTACCCGAAGCCGTAGTTCCTGAGCTGGCCTATGACCTTCTCATCGAGATAGTCGTTGACCTCTTTCTTTCTCATGTCCAGGAACCTGCGGGTGCCGGTGTCTACGACATATCCGTTCCTCGTATGCAGCATGTCCCCGCGGTCGTGCATGCGGGACTTCGACCCGCATGTTTCCGACTCGAACCAGAGTCCCGGTACCATGCCCGCCTCACGGATCATGTCAGCCGCGGCCTTTATTCCGTCCGGGAACAGTATGTCAGAGGGCACCCAGTCTCCTCCGGTCTGATGCCAGGGATTCTGCTCGTCCTTGTACCATCCGGCATCTATGACGAGGTATTCCATACCCTTGCCGCGAAGCGCTTCAACTATGCCCCTGAGATTGCCGTAGCTGGGTTCTCCCCAGGTGGTGCAGTACTCGTTGAACATCACGGGAGGCAGCGTCAGATGCTTCGGTCTGTTCTTCTCATGGATATCCAGCAGACGCTGGGATGCCTTTTCCGCGCCGCCCTTTACTGCAGTCACATACATGGAGGGAGTACGGAACGTCTCTCCGGGCTTCAGTTCCTTGGCCCAGTGACCGAAGTCGAAGTCAGCTATGCCTGCGGTCACCGCAAGCCCGTAATCCTTTCTTCTGGCTTCTATCTGCCATGACGCCGGCGCTTCCAGCTGGACCGCCCAGGTCACGTCCCTGACCCTGTCATGCACGGCCATGAACGGGAAGTGGTTCCTCACGGGGAGAGATCCCCTCTGTCCTATCCTCTTTACTCTGTAGCCCTGTATTGCCCAGCTGGTCTCTAGGCTGAGCTGCTCAACGGTCTCGGTGACCATGGCTCCCTCAGCGCTCCAGTTCGATGTCGCAGTGGTTATCTCCATGGTGTCCGGAGCCTCTCCTGCGTCGTATGGAGTGAGTCCGCCTATGTTTCCGCTGGATATCATCTCCAGCGTGAATCCCTCGTCTCCGGTGTTTCTGACCGCGGTCCAGCACTCCGCCGCCCTGAGGTCGCCGCGGAAGATCATGTGATGTTCCGCTTCCTTCTTCCCTTCGCTGTCGCGGAAGCAGGTTACTATCTCGTCGCCCTCAGCGTACTGGCGCACGAACCTGAGCGAGAATGTCGATGCCGAGCCGCACATGGTGTTGCCCGCGCCGTAGTCAGAAGGGAGGCAGTCCCCCCGCACATACAGTTCGATCAGAGGCGCCGCGTCGCATTTTTTATCCTTAAGCAGGTGCTCCGTGTCCTTTGGGATGAGTGTGAATCCCACCATCCCTTTTTCGTCCTTCTCGTATATCAGAAGCATGTCGCCCCTGACATATCTGGATATCTCAGTCTTCATGATGTAACACCGGTCCTTTGTTTATTGTCCGCGTTTTCGCTTTCACGTTATCTGACGCTGATGACGCACTCAACGTTCCTGAACTCTTCCTTAAGGTCTCTCTCCTCGGTGACCTCCAGGTCCGGAAGTCCGTTCGCCTTCCAGTGCACGCGTCTGACCGCGGGTCTTCGTCCCAGCGGTCTGCCGTTCTCATGCGGCACCGCGTGGAACACGATGAGATCGTCTCCAGTTTCGGGATCCTTTATGAAGCTGTTGTGCCCGGGTCCGAACATGCCCGGCACCGATTCCTTGGTCATGAACGGCCAGGGATACCACTTCCATACGCCTGGATCCATCAGGTCGTCTCCTGCCTTTGCCCGCAGAAAGCCCAGGGTGTACAGGTCCGCCATGCCGGTGGAAGAGCCCGAGACGCATATGAACAGGTCGTCGCCTCTCCTGAGCAGATATGGTCCCTCCTCGACTTCCGTCTGGCAGCGGTCCCATCCGTAGATCGGTCGCAGCACGCACTGGGGCTCGCTCAGCAGCTGCCAGGGCCTGTCGGGATCTATTATCGCGATATACACATCAGCGGGAGCCGGATACAGTTTCCCGTCTATCTCATGGATCTTGCGGTCCGACCACATCACGTAGTGGACGCCGTTGACCTCGAACTCGGTCATGTCCAGGCTGATCCCTCCCTCGGTCAGGATCTTTCCGTTGGGCTTGACGCAGAACACGGGTGCCTCCCACGCGTCCGGGTCCTCTATGTCCCCGTTGCATCTGAGCACCGCAGCCTGAACCGTAGTCCATTCACCGGGGCAGATCCCCGTAAAGATGTACGGAACGTCGTTTATGATATGTATCTCCGCAGCCCATGTTCCGACGTTTCCTCCGTTCTCTCCCTTGACCGTGTAAACGATCTTTGCGGGAGCGGAGAACACGTCCTCCAGTCTGTCCGTTGCTCTGACAATGATGTCGTTGCTGCCGGAGCTCGTGAGGTAATATCTTCCCCTGTATTCTATGACGCAGGGGTCACTCATCCTTCCGGACACCTCATTCTCCAGCCCATGGACCTCCATAGCGCCTTTGGGTCTGGGCGATGTCTCTATCGGGAAGGGCCAGTGCCTGGTGCGGATCCTTCCCCTGACAGTGTATGTTCCGGGCACCGACGGATCCACCGCTTCCAGGTCATCCCTGTTCCAGTCGACCGGCTTGCTGTGGACGGAACCGTCGCTGTAGAGGCATTCCGCCGCTGGAAGATCATCATACTTCACCGGCCATTCCATGTCAGGCACCCTGACGCCGGTATTCTCCGCGGGCAGGAACCAGGCTCTGAGCCTCGCGCACTCCTCCTCCGTGATCTCGACAAGACTGCCGGGAATGGCCCCGGGCACATCGCCGGGATCGGCGGCGGAAATGGTCCTCTCCGCCTCCTGCGGGCAGAAGACTTCCCTGAGGCTTCCGGAGACCGCCGCGAACGTTCTGCCGTCCTCCGTCTCCCATTCGACACGGTATGTCCCGGATGCGCTGTCATATGCCGCCCTGGGTCTCCTGATCTCCGACTCCGAGAGCTTCAGGAATCCGTAAACTTCATATTCGATAAGATCCTCTGTGCGCCATACCATGGCGCAGCCTGTGCTGAGGGGATCGGGAGCGTTCTGGTTCCTTCTCACTCCCAGTACATAGAATCCGTCCGCTCCTCTGAGCAGATAAGGATCTATGAGCGTCTTGGTGGTCCCCTTTATGACTCCGTCGTTGAGGTCGCATTCCGGGAACAGGATCCCGGTGTTGTTTTTAAGAGGTGTGAACTTCTTTCCATCCTCGCTGACAGCCAGATGCATCGAGTGGTCAAGATCGCACAGATATCCTGGCTGATCCTTCTGCTGAGGGTAGAGTTCCGGAGGGTAGATGCCCTCCCCTTTCTTCATGTAGGATAACAGGTACGCCATGGCAGCCTCCCATAAATGTAGCAGGTTTATCTCTTTATATAATCATATTATTTTGCGGTCCCATTCATCAATCACCGGCGCGGTTTCTTCCATGAAATGTTTTCATGCTGTGTCTTCACAAATGGTATACTGATATCAAAGATATACTGCCGTGCGCCGCCGGAAAAGCCGGCTGCGCACATGTTCGGACATCACCGGGAAGCCTGAACGGTGCATGCAGTTTTATCTTGCATGCCGGACTCCCGGTCATACGGAGGGAACGACAGTGGAAAAAGCATTTGACATAATAGGTCTGGAGAACGGCATAGTCGATCTCGCGCTTCAGATAGACGAGATCCCCGCGAGCGGCGCCGTATCCAGGATGAAGAATTTCCTGTGGCAGCCGGGCGGCAACGTGGACAACGCGCTGGCCGCTGCCGCAAGGCAGGGCTCGAGATGCAGTTTCATGGGCACGGTGGGAACAGATGAGGCTGCCACTTTCTTCCGCAGCGACCTTGAGTATCACGGCATAGATACTTCCCACCTCTTCAACAAGAAAGGCAGCACCACTCTGGTGGTATGCCTCGCAGAGGAGAAGACCCGCGAGCGCAGTTTCATATCGTATAACGGAAAGGATCCGGACAGTTCTCCCGACCTCGGTCCGGAGGATGTCGACGAAGAGTTCATCGCCAGCGCAAGATATCTGCATGTCGGGCATGCCAGCGGAGAGATGATGCAGCGCATCATCGGGATCGCCCGGGACAGTGGCGTCATCGTATCTGTGGACGGCGGATACTACGGCGAGGATCTGGCGTGGACGCTGGATCACTGCGACATCATGATCATGTCGAACCAGTTCTATACCGCGATGTTCGGGGAAGATTACGGATATGTCGCCAACATGCAGAAGCTTGTAAGGGAACGCGGCATCGACACCTGTATCGTCACTCTCGGAGCGGAAGGCTGCGCCGGCGCCAACAGAAAAGGAGAGACTTTCAGGATCCCCGCCTTCTCCGGTTTCGACATCATTGACACCACAGGAGCCGGCGACGTGTTCCACGGCGGATTCCTGTTCGCGCACAGCCAGGGCTGGGACCTGGAGACCTGCGCCAGATACGCAAGCGCCGTGTCATATATAAAATGCACCGCGCTGGGCGGCCGTGTCGGCATCCCCTCCCGCAGGACCGTTGAACAGTTCATAAGGGAAGGCACCATAGACAGGACCGCCATAGAAGCCCGCATGGAGCACTACAGCCAGGTCATGCATCTCGGATAAGCTTCATCTCTTTTCATAACAGTACAGCCCCGTCGTTGACGGGGCTGTCTTTATCTGTCTGCTTTTTCTCAGCTGATATCTTCTCAGATCACCGGAGGCACTGTGAGGTCCTGGGTATAATATCCGGCGGGCTCGCGTGCCTTGTCGATATTGAACCAGTTGCCGGTACACTCATTGAGCAGGTACAGTTTGTTGCCGCGCTCCTCGACCTCAAACAGCAGCATGCGCTTGCGGTCATGCGGATGGTTCGGTGCATGGAAGGTCATCATCTTCTTCCCCTCAAAGGTGCGGAAGATCATGGCGTGTCCTCCGTCCATCACATAAAGCGGTACCGGTTCCTGCACCCATGGTCCCTGTATCTCTCCGGATATACTGCGGGCGTAGCCGACCGCATACCCATGGCGGCAGAAATTGCTCCACAGCATTATCAGCGTTCCGTCCTCCAGTCTGTGGGCAAAACACCCGTCGGTGATGAATCCGGATATCCAGGTCATGCCCTTTTCAGGCATATACCCGAGGCGGTCTTCTCTCCAGGGAGCATCGGAAGCGTGGAACAGCACCTGAGGTTCCCCTACGGCGTGTCCCAGATCGTCCGACAGAGGGATGATGCAGATCTGCCCGTCCTGGACCTGTGTCCACTCGTGGCAGAAAACCATCCAGGGCTTGCCTTCTCCGTCAACATACAGGCTTCCGTCAAGGCACTGCCATCCTTCCGGCGTGACGGGATCCGGTTCTATGGTGCGGAACGGTCCTTCCGGGGATTCCGAGACCAGGCACTGGCATCTGCGGTAAGTGCCGGGTGCGCGGAAAGAAGAGATGATGTAATACTTGCCGTTATAGACATGTCCTTCCGGAGCCCAGTAGTCCAGTTTTGCCCAGAAACCTGTCTCATCCGCATCGAACACCTTGAACGGGCGCGACCAGTTGATTAGGTCCTCGCTGACTATGGCGTCGATCCTACCCGGGGCAGGTCCGTCGCCCGGCTCATAGATGTCGGCGTTGAAACGGCTGTAGATATAGTACTTTTTTGAAACGGGATCCGGCATTACGCACGGGTCCGAGATGCGTATCTCTCTTACGGAAATGGGATATTCGTTCATCTTTGATCTCCTCCTGCGGGATCATCAGAGTCTTGTCTGCCTTTATATCTATATTATCATTTTGATGATGCTCGTGACAGTGAAAATGCGCAGGACCGGAGGACCTCTTAGGTCTCTCCGGTCCTTTTACTAATGCTTATCTGAACAGCAGCGGCAGGAATGCCCTCAGGCTCCTGCGGCAGACATCCAGGTCATGGTATCCCGGGAATATGTCGTGGCGTCCGCATACCAGTCCCTCCGAGACCAGTTTCTCCATGGCCTCATGGCTCTTCATGCAGCCTGCCTCGTGATCGCCGTTGCTGGAATAGAAGACCTTGAGCTTCTTTCCCAGCTCCGCGGGATCGTTCAGGGCTTCCGCCTGTACTCCGATGGGAGCGTTTCCTATTCCGCCGATGATGACGCCGAGATAGGCGAACTTGTCAAGATTGTTGAGAACTATGTTCTGTGACTGGGCCGACCCCATTGAGAGTCCTGCCATGGCGCGGGATTCCCGGTCGGTCCTGACGCGGTACTTGCTCTCGATCATGGGGATGCAGTCCTCCAGCAGTTCCTTTGTGAAGCCGGGGCTTCTGAGCGCCGGGGTCTCATCCTCCCTCAGCGAGAACCCGTAGTTCATGACCACCAGCATCTCCTTCGTCTCGCCCGCAGCGATCTGGTTGTCCAGGATGTAGTTCATTTTGCCCATGTCGATCCATCCGGTCTCGTCCTCACCTGCGCCGTGCTGCAGATAGAGCACCGGATAATCCTTCTCGGGATGATCGTCGTATCCGGCCGGGCAGTATACCCAGCAGACCTTCCAGCGTCCCGTGTGAGAGGATCTGTAGTACTCCATTCGCAGGTCGCCGTGAGGCACGTCCTGCAGGAGATACCATCCGCAGTCCTCGTCGACGCACTCGAAGGCATTGGCGGGCTCTCCGGCTGAATAGACCAGAGGCATCTGGTCATGCAGCACCAGAGCTCCGTCCACGAGATACCTGTGCACATGGATGCCGGGCGTGACCTGAACCTCGACGGTCCAGTAGCCTGTCTCATCCTTCGTCATCGGATGTACTCCGGAGAAGGCTCTGTCCTCACCGCCCACCACGCTCACGCTCTTCGCGTCGGGGTTGTAGTAGGTGAGGCGCACGCGTCCGCCTCCCAGGTTCTTGCAGGGCTCCATCATCCTGAAGGTCTCTTTGAGTTTGAAGTTGAACGGACCTCCGTCCGGTTCCGGATCCACCATCTGGAAAGAAGGAGCAAAAAATGTCAGCGTTGAATTGATCGCCTGATTCTTCAGTATGTCTTTCATGATACTCTCCTCCTTATCTGAACAGTCTCTTGGCGAAATCCCTGGCGCAGAAACGCCAGGTATCCCATTCATGGAAGCCTCTGTAGCCCTGGCCGTCCACATTGTAGCCGGCAGCCTTGTATTCTTCCCATCTGTAGGGCATCACATCCCCGGGGAACTCCCTGCGGGTGCCGAAGCCCTCGCGGAATCCGCCGCCGTGCCACATGAGCCTGAAGCGGCTGTTGAACAGCTCCCTGTCCTTGAATACGTCGGAGAAATCGAAGGTCCTTCCGAAGTAGTTGGCATTGGGGCTTATGGGCATGATATGGCCGCTGAAGCAGCCCAGCCATGCGAACAGTTCGGGATATCTGAACGCCGCGAGATAGGAGTGCACCACTCCGAAGGACAGTCCTGCGACCGCGCGGTGATCCCTGTCGGTGAGGGTCCTGAATCTGCTGTCTATGAACGGCACGCATTCCTGAGCCAGCACGTCGCAGTACTCTATGTTCCTGTACACGCCGTCCTCTTCCGTCGGCGCAAAGGTGTCGAAGGAGTTCATGACGACTATCATCTCCTCGCACTCCCCTGCCGCGAGCAGGTTGTCGAGAATCAGGTTAACCTTTCCCTGCCAGATCCAGCCGATCTCGTTCTCGCCGCCGCCGTGATGCAGATACCACACGGGATATCTCTTCTCAGGTTCCTTGTCGTAATTGGGAGGCAGATACACCCAGCAGTTTCTGGTCATGTTGCAGATCTCGGATCTGTAAAGCTCCATGCGGACGCTCCCGTGCGGGACGTCCTTGAGGAGGTAGAACGTGTTCTCGGGATCCGGCGTGTCGCAGTAGTTCGCGAAATGGCTGGCTCCGTAGCCGATGGGCTCGCGGGGATTCAGCGTCTTGACGCCGTCCACATACACGTCATGGTAATGGAAACCGGGCTCGATCTCATCAGCAGGGACCGTGACTTCCCACCATCCGTCCTCGCCTTTGGTCATAAAATGAGGAGTCTCCTTGGGGAAAGTCCCTCCCCAGCCCCTGATCTCCACGCTCTTTGCGTCAGGAGCATAATAATGGAACACCATACTCCCGTCCTCTTTGGTCTCGAAACCTCTGGGCGAGGTATAGTAGACTCTTTCGCCGTTCTCTGTCCTGGAGTTCTGACGGTTCTGGTCGAAAACCATGACTGAGGAATACAGCGCCTGATTCAGTCTTACTTCCTCTTTCATACGATCTCCTTTCGATCTCATTTATTTGTTTGATTCTATGCAGTGATATCTGCTTTTCTGTTACGGTTCATCCGTGAACTGAAGCCCGAACATTCAGGTTCAGGCTTCAGTGCTTATCTTACGGGTCAATGCTGCGTCAAATGCTGTCCTGAGCGCTCATCTCGCGCTGTATACGAAAGCCTTGTCATAAGCGGAATGCAGCGCGTCATATATCTGTCCGGTGCTGGACGCGTCGCCCACGCAGATCAGATTGCTGCCGAACTCCTTGGCCAGTTCCTCGGCGCCGGGCCTGTTGGGACGCACGCCCATGGCGAGTATCACTGTATCGGCGGGAAGTTCGGTGATCTCCTCCGTCTTGGTGTCCCTGACCTTAACTGCGGTATCTGTTATCTCGACGAGAGCCTTTCCTGTGAGGACGTCGCCTCCGGCCTTCTTGATCTCACCGACCAGGTGCATGGTGATGCTGGGATAGAGATTGCCTCCGACCTTGTCGAGCATCTCCACGACCTTTACGCTGCGACCGGGCGCGTATGTCTCGGCTGTCTCCAGGCCGGTCACTCCTCCTCCGACCACGATGACATCATTTCCCTTGACCTCGGCTCTTCCTGCCAGGACATCCTCCGCGGTGACCGCTCTCTCGATGCCGGGGAATGCGGGTACCGACGGCTTTCCTCCTGTCGCGAGGAACACCGCTTCCGCTCCGACCGCCCTGACCGCTTCAGCTGTGCCTTCCGTGCAGAGCTTCACTTCAACACCGGCTTCCTCGAGCTGAGCTGCCATCGTGTCGACGAACTCGCAGATCATCCCCTTGTTGGGAGGTATCGCCGCAAGATTTGCCGTGCCTCCGAGTTTGTCGCTCTTCTCGAACAGGACCGTCCTGAACCCCCTGTCAGCCAGGGTGATCGCGGCCTGCATCCCGGCGGGACCTCCGCCGATGACGGCCACGGTCCTTCCTTCTCCGTTCTTCACGAGTTTCTCCTCGCCGTACTCGAATTCCCTTCCGAGCACAGGGTTGAGCGTGCAGCCGAGCGGGAGTCCGTCATTGAGTATGCGGAAGCATTCCATGCATCCGAGGCATTTTCTCAGCAGTCTGTCCTTGCCCTGTCTCGCTTTCTCGCCCCAGTCGGCGTCCGCCAGGAATCCTCTGGCTATGCCTACGAAGTCGCAGTTGCCTTCATCCAGCATCTGCTCAGCGAAAGCCGGATGCTTGATGTTGTCGACTGCTATGACGGGGATGCTGACAGCCTTGCGGATATTGGCTCCGAGATGTCTCTTCCAGCCTTCTTCATAGAAGGATGGCTCGATGATGGTGGAACCCGAATCGTACATTCCACAGCTGACATTGATGCAGGCAATGCCGAGCTTCTCGAGATACTGCGCGATCCTGATGCCTTCCTCGTCATCGATGCCGCCGGGCAGATAATCGTTTCCGTTCATGCGCACAGAGATCGGGAAATTCGGGCCGCAGTAGGCTTTGATGCCCATGATGATCTCGGTCACGAAGCGCATCCTTCCCTCGAAGCTGCCGCCGTATTTGTCCTCTCTCTTGTTCGTGTAGGGCGACAGGAACTGGCTTACGAGATAACCGTGGGCTGCATGGATCTCCACGCCGTCCACTCCGGCCTTCTGTGCTATCACGGCTCCGGTCACGAATTTCTTGACCATGGCTTCCACTTCTTCCGTGGTCATCGGTCTCGGCTGCTCGCCTATGACCCTGCATGTGACGTCGGAAGCGGAAACAGGCTGCCTGCCTCCGATGAGCCTGCTGGGAGTCTGGTTGCCGGGATGGTGGAGCTGCACGAACAGCTTCGTGTCATATGCATGCACCGCTTCGACGAGCCTGTGCAGCTGCGCTATCACATGGGTATTCGTGACGCTCAGCTGGTTGGGAGTGCCGACTCCGGTCTCGTCATCTACTCTTGTTATCTCGGTGATGATCAGTCCCGCGCCGCCTCTGGCTCTGTCGGCGTAATACTTTATCATCCTTGCTCCGGCTTCACCGGTGGACTCAGCCAGCGAACATCCCATCGCTGTCATTACGATCCTGTTTCTGATCTCAAGTCTCCCGATCCTGCCGGGCTCGAACAGTTTTGTGTATCCCATTTGTCCTCCTTCTTCTCGAATGTCTGATCTGATGTCAGTCATCTGAACTCTTTCCTAAAATATAAATAAACAAAAGGCATATTATCAATAAAGAAACACTTTTGCGGTGCATTCTCGTATGAATGCACTTATCGGCGCCTCTGCGTTTATGCTTTTTGACGGAAGTATTTTTACACGGCTCTCAAGGACATACAGAAAAGGACCCCGCTCTTCAGCGGGGTCCTTATGTTCATTCGGTGTTCTTAAAGCAGGTTCTTTTACAGAGCTGCCTTGTAAATCTCGATGACTTCTTCCTTGGTGAGCGGTACATACATGCCCATCGGGCGTGCAGTGGCCTGTGTGGCCATCTCATCGAAGTACTCGTCGGTCATGCCGATCTCGGTAAGCGTGCGGGGCATCTCCATCTTGTTGAAGAAGAGGTCCTCGGTCGCTTCGATCGCCTTGTTGGCTATCTCGTACTTGTCAAGGGAAGGATCGATCCCGAACACGTTGACGCCGTATCTCACGAACCTGTCGACTGTCTCATCGCTCAGGATGTGGCGCATCCAGTGGGGCATCAGGATAGCGAGGCCCTGGCCGTGGATGATGTCATGATAAGCGCCCATCGGGTGCTGCAGACCGTGCAGTGTCCAGCCGGACATGCGGCCGCCGCTCAGAAGACCGTTGATAGCCCAGGGTGCTGCCCACATCAGGTTCGCGCGGGCTTCGAAGTTCTCGGGCTCCTTGATGGCGATGGGTGCATACTTGGCGACTGTCTTCATGATGGCCTCTGCGAAGCCATCGACGAGGTCGATATCGGTCGCGGGGTCAAAGTATGTCTCGGAGGTGTGGATGAAGATATCCGCTGCGCCTGCCGATACATGCCTCTTGGGCACGGAGTATGTGTATTTGGGATCCAGGATGGAAACGTCGGGAAGGAACAGTTCGCCCATGAAAGCGCCGCCCTTCTGATGGGTGTGCTCATTGGTGATGACTGCGCCGCCGTCCATCTCGGAGCCGGTGGATGCCATTGTGCAGATGACTACCATGGGGAGGGTCTTGGTGACGTTTCCAAAGCCAGCGCCCCATGCCCACAATCCGTCATAATCGTCGAGATCGCCGGGGAAGAAAGCTGCCGCGCGGATAGCCTTGGAGCAGTCGATAACGGAGCCGCCGCCGATAGCGAGAACGACTTCTATGTCATTCTCCTTGCAGATCTTGGCGCCTTCGATAACAGACCTCAGCCTGGGGTTGGGGTCGACCTTGTCATACTCCCACCACTGATAGCCTTTTTCTCTGAACAGGTTGGTGACATAGTCATAGATACCTGTTGCTGTTGCTGTGTTCTTGTCGAACACCATAAGGACCTTCTTGCCATAGGGTGCCAGAGACTCGTCGAGATGCTCGATCGCGCCTGCGCCGAAGAAGACCTTAGTCGGAGTGTAATACCTGAACTGATATTCTCTCATTGTTAGGTTCCTTTCTTGTAAAATAATGCTACCCTTTGACAATTATATCACACGCATTAAAGCGTTGATACAACAATGTTCTTCTTTTTTATGTATGGCAGCTAAACCGATTTGGCTCCTGTCAGACAAAAAATGAGCTCCGCATGCGGAGCTCATTTTACTGATTTTTCTGCCGGACAGTCCTCGATCAGAGAGCAGCCTTGTAGATCTCAATGACTTCTTCCTTGGTAAGCGGTACATACATGCCGCCGCGTGCGGTCGCCTGTGTGGCCATGTCATCGAAGTGCTCTTCTGTTACGCCGATCTCGGAGAGCGTGCGCGGGATGCCCATCTTATTGAAGAAGAGGTCCTCGGTCGCTTCGATCGCCTTGTTGGCTATCTCATACTTGTCGAGAGAAGGATCGATTCCGAACACGTTCACGCCGTATCTTACGAACCTGTCGACTGTGTTGTCGCTCAGGATGTGACGCAGCCAGTGAGGCATCAGGATAGCAAGGCCCTGGCCGTGGATGATGTCATGATAGGCACCGATGGGGTGCTGCAGGCCGTGCAGCGTCCAGCCGGACATACGGCCGCCGCTGAGAAGTCCGTTGATGGCCCAGGGGGCTGCCCACATCAGGTTCGCGCGCGCCTCGAAATTGTCGGGCTCGGCAAGGGCGATGGGCGTGTACTTGGCAACGGTCTTCATGATCGCCTCTGCGAATCCGTCGACGAGGTCGATGTCGGTAGCCGGGTCAAAGTATGTCTCGGAGGTGTGGATGAAGATGTCAGCCGCGCCTGCCGCTACATGCCTCTTGGGCACGGAGTATGTGAACTTCGGGTCAAGGATGGAGACGTTGGCATAGAAGAGGTCACCTCTGAAAGCGCCGCCCTTCTGATGGGTGTGCTCATTGGTGATGACTGCGCCTGCGTCCATCTCGGAGCCGGTGGAGGCCATCGTGCAGATGACCACCATGGGGAGGGTCTTTGTGATCTCTTTGCCGCTGGCGCCCCATGCCCACAGTGCATCGTAATCATCGAGGTCACCGGGATAGTACGCAGCCGCGCGGATAGCCTTGGAGCAGTCGATAACGGAGCCGCCGCCGATAGCGAGGACGACTTCCACGTCGTTCTCCTTGCAGATCTTGGCAGCTTCGATAACGGACCTCAGCCTGGGGTTGGGATCGACCTTGTCATACTCCCACCACTGATAGCCTTTTTCCCTGAACAGATTGGTAACGTAATCATAGATTCCCGTTGCCGTTGCAGTGTTCTTGTCGAACACCATAAGGACCTTCTTGCCGTACTGGGCCAGAGACTCGTCGAGATGCTCGATGGCGCCTGCACCGAAGAAGACCTTAGTCGGAGTGTAATACCTGAACTGATACTCTCTCATCTTGTTTGTTCCTTTCTTTTATTTATTATTTTTTTCAAATAATAACTGATTAAAAGACACTGCAAATATTATAAAAAAAACAGTATTCTTATTCAATATATTGGTATATTGTGTTAGTTCCCTTAAGATTCCGTACGCATCGCCTCCCCCATCCGGCACTCAGATGCTGCCGGTGATGCTTTTATACTTTGTATTCGGTGTCATTCTTAGACAATTATGAATTTTTATATACAATTCCGTTTCATACCTTGTTTCCCCAAAAATGAAACACTATCATTTCCGTAGAGGATACAGTTAACATCTCCGAATAACTCAGTATCCCGGAAAAGGAAGGGTTCACATGCGCTCCGACCGGCACAGTGCATCAGGTATTATCAGATACATACGTAAAGAGATACTGACTATCCCCAACATCCTGAGTCTTTTCAGGATACTGATAATCCCGCACATCATTTCTCTGTATTTCAACGGTGAGTACGGCACCGCGTCGATATGGATCCTGATCTCCTTTGCGTCTGACGTTGCTGACGGCTTCATTGCCAGGCACTTTGATATGATCTCAAGCGTCGGAAAAGTTCTGGACCCTATTGCAGACAAGCTCACCCAGGGAATGATCTTCATCTGCCTTATCTCCA
>JAEEGL016066832.1_pt1 | contig 52093 bp, 42 predicted proteins | sample 9134231 | NCBI WGS metagenome assembly JAEEGL01 (sample SAMN16246548, study PRJNA631951) | gut metagenome | biome: gut microbiome; feature: rumen; material: fiber-attached | host: Bos | place: Iran: Karaj | collected 2018-10
ACTTGTTAAAGTCCACCATGCGGTTGATGGGGTCGTTGGTGTCCACAATCAACTGGCCCTTCACGTAATTCTCGATATCGACCTTGGCATAATAGGCGGTCAACTGGCCTTGTGCCCACGACATCATCGGCAGGCACATCAACAATGAGATAAAAACAAATCTTTTCATATCGGTTCTTGATTATGGAGTGTTACTTCAACTGCAAAAGTAATAAAATTCCCGATTTATTGGGATTTATTGGGATTGTTTTTTCGCCGCCCACGTTCCTGCGGCTGCAAATAATCCCCTCATGAACATCGAGGTCCACGAGGGGATCAGCAACTAAGCGTTATTGTTTTTTTCTGCTTGAGATATCTGAATTACTTGATACCCAATTTGGCTTTCACCTTGGCACTCACGTCCTCGGCATTGGTGCCAGTGTACAGAATCGAGCCGGCAGCCTGGTCAAAGATGAAGGTGTAGCCGCCCTCGGCACCAACAGCCTGAATGGCATTCTGCAGTTTCTGCGTGATGGGGGCGATGAGCATATCCTGCTGCTTCTGCATATCCTGGGCAGCGGTCTGCTGGAAGTTCTGAATCTTCATGTAGTCATCCTGCAATTCCTGGTTATGACGGTCCTTGATGGCCTGGGGAGTGCTGGGGTCCTGGTCGGCTGCCTCATACTCGGTCATCTTCTTCTGGAAGGCATCCTGCAGGTTCTTGAATTCGGCCTCATACTTGTCGCTCACCTGCTTGAGGGTATTCTCGGCAGTCACCTTGTCAGGCATGACGTTGAAAATCTCGTTGGTGTTGACGTAACCGAATTTCTGGGCTTGTGCACCAAGGCACAGCGTGGTAGCCATAACGGCTAAGAGCATAAATCTTTTAAACATGTCTAAATAAAATTGTTTGCTTGTTAGTATACTATAGTATTGTCTAAATTCTCTCGTTATTGCTCAGTGTTCAGAATCTCTCTTTTCTATGAACCCTAAACCCTAAACTTCAAGTTATCTTGAATTACTTGTAACCCATCTTCTCGAGGATCTCGTTGCTCACGTCGATGCGGGGCGAGGCATAGATGATGCTCTGGCTGCTGGCGCGGTCAAAGATAACCTGGAAACCACGCTCCTCACACACCTTCTTGCAGGCGTTGTAGATGTCGTCCTGGATGGGCTTGATGAGCGACTGGCGCTTCTTGAACAGTTCACCCTGCGGGCCGAAGTACTTGTACTGCAACTGCTGGGCCTCTTTCTCCTTCTCGGTAATCTCAGTCTCTTTCTTCTTCTTCTGGTCGTCGGTCAGGAACACCATGTCGGCCTGATAGTTCTTGTACATCGTGTCGGCCTCCTTCTTGAGTTCGTCAACCTCGCGCTGCCAGCGCTGTGACACCTGGTTGAGTTGCTCGTTGGCCATCTCATAGGCGGGAATGTTCTTCAAGACATACTCCATGTCCATCAGGGCGAACTTCTGCGCATGGGCGGCCATAAAGCCGGCAACGAGCGCTACTGCGATTAATGCAATCCTTTTCATATTCTTCATTATTTATATATTGTTTGTTGAAATTCGACTTTTAGACTGACGATTTGGCAAATCGTTTATTCGGCAGTCATAATTCAGAAAATCGCGGTTAGAATTCCTGGCCGAGCACAAAGTGGAAGTTGCTGCCACCCTTCTCGCCGAAGACCTTGTCGAAACCGTAGCCCCAGTCGATACCCATCATACCGATCATCGGCAGGAAGATGCGGGCACCCACACCGGCCGAGCGCTTGATGTTGAACGGGTTGAAGTCCTTGACACTGGTCCAGGCGTTACCGCCCTCGATGAACACCAGGGGATAGATGGTGGCGCTCTGCGAGAGCATCAGCGGGAAGTGCAACTCAACGGCAAAGCGGTCATAGGCGTAACCCTCGGAACCGTAAGGCGTAAAGGCGCCGTTCTCATAACCGCGCAGGGCGATGGTCTCGGTGGCATAGGTATAGGAACCCGACATACCGTCACCGCCGACATAGAAGGTCTCGAACGGCGACTTCAGCCACTTGTTCCAACTGCCCGGCAGACCAAAGTCGGCGCGGGTCATCAGCACGAGGGTCCAGCGGCCGTCGGTAACGGTGGGCGGCGTGTAGGTCTTGGCCATGAACTTGAGTTCCCAGTACTCGATCCAGCGATAGAGATCCTTCTTGGAGGCCTCGGTGGTGCTCTGGCTCAACGCTCTCCAGTCCTTCTTGCCGAACAGGCTGGCAGGAGGCGTGGCGTTGAACGACAGGGTGAAGGTGCTACCCTTGCGGGTATACAGCGGGTTGTCGATACTGTTGCGCTGGAGCGTCAGTCCCAGCACGATGGAGTTGGACACACCGTTCTTCATATAATAGAGGTACTCCCAGTTCTTGAGGCTGTACCACTGGTAACTTACCGATGCCATGAAGGTGAAGTAGTCATCGGGCCACTTCAGACGCTTACCGAAGCCCACCGTCACACCAGCCATCTGCAGGTACTTGTTGGGGTCATAGGCGTTCTCGTAGTAGTTGTAACCGCTATATCCAGGATACATACCCGAATACATACCGCCATAGTTGTACATCATGCTGTTGTAATACGCGTTCTGGTACAATTGGCTATAATAGGACGAGTTGATACCCGTCTGTCGGCTGTAGAAGGCCGATACCGAGAGCGAGTTGGGACGCTTGCCGCCAAACCACGGGTCAAGGAACGACACGCTGTAGGCCTGGTAGTACTTGGCGTTGGTCTGGGCACTGATGGTAAACGTCTGGCCCTCGCCCTGCGGGATAAGTCCCTTGTAGGACGACGGGTGCAGCAGGTTCTGAATCGAGAAGTTGGTGAACTTGAGCGACGCCTTCAGGATGACACCCGTCTGGCCCCAACCGGCGCTCAACTCCACTTGGTCGTTGGCCTTGCTCTCGAGGTTGAGGATGATGTCCACGGTACCGTTGTCGGCATTGGGTTCGGGGCGGATGTCCATCTTCTCGGGATCGAAGTGGCCCGTCTGGGCAATCTCACGAGCCGAGCGCATCAGGTCGTCCTTGGAGAACAGGTCACCGGGGCGCACACGCAACTCGCGGCGCACCACCTTCTCATACAGACGGTCGTTGCCGTTGATGACCACGCGGTTGATGCGGGCCTGCTTGCCCTCGAACATGCGCATCTCCAGGTCGATGCTGTCGCCCTCGATTTTGGTCTCGATGGGGATGAGTTGATAGAACAGGTAGCCGTTGTTCAGGTACAGGTTGGACACGGCATCGTCGTCCTCCTGGGTACGCTTGGTGAGCAGTTTCTGGTTGTAGACGTCACCCTTCCTGATGCCCAGAATCTCGTCAAGGATAACCGAGGGGTAAACCGTGTTGCCCACCCAGGTGATATCCGAGATATAGTACTTCTTGCCCTCGTCCACGGTGAGGTAGATGTCCACGCTCTTCTCGTCATAAGGCACCACGCTGTCCTTCACAATCACAGCGTCGCGGTAACCCTTCTCGTTGTACTTGTCGATGATGAGTTGCTTGTCGGCCTCATAGTCGCTCTGGACGAACTTCTTCTGCGAGAAGATTTTCAGGATGTCCTTCTTCTCGTTGGTCTTCTTCATGGTGCGCTTGATCTTGCGGTCGCTCAGCACCTCGTTGCCGTCGATGTAGATTTTGTGCACCTTGATTTTCTCGTGCTTGTCGACATTGATGTTGACAATCACCTCGTTCTGCTTGCTCAGGTCAGGCTCGGTGACGACTTGGCACGTTGCCTGGCCGAAGCCCTTGTTGGCATAGTACTTCTCGACGATGATTTTGATGCGGTCGGCAATGTTGGGGGTCATCTGGCTGCCCGGCTGGAAACTCAACCGCTCCATGATGTCCTTCTTCTCGCCGCTCTTCATGCCGTTGTAGTTCACCTGGGACACACGGGGCTGCTGGCGCAGGTTAAACACCAGCCATGCCTGGTCCTGGTAGACCTTCTCGACCTGGATCTGGACCTTGGAGAACAGTCCCTGACGCCAGAAACGCTTGGCGGCACTCTTGATGTCCTCACCGGGGATGTCGATGCGCTGACCGACGGCCAGGCCCGAGTAGCCGATGATGATGTTCTCGTCGTAGTTGTCCACACCCTCGACACGCAAGCCCGCAATCTCATACTTGGTGGGGGTGCCTGCGAAGACGATTTTAGGGTTATAGATCGTGTCGTTGACGGTGCGCGTCTCCTGTGCCCCAGCCGCAACGGGCAGGAACATGGCTACAGCCAGCAACGACAACAATTTATGCTTGATATTCATTGATGCGGTTTTCTTCATTTTTCGTCATTAACCTGTTCGCTCGTTTTACCATAGCGGCGTTCGCGCGCCTGGAAGTCGGCTATCGCCTCGACAAAGTCTTCCTTGGTGAAATCGGGCCAATATTTTGAAGTGAAGTATAGTTCGCTATAGGCTATCTGCCACAACAGATAGTTGCTCACACGCAGATCGCCGCCCGTGCGTATCAGCAGGTCGGGATCGGGCATGTCGCGCGTCGACAGGCGCGACGAGAGCATGGCGTCATCGATGGCGGCGGGGTCAATCTCGCCTGCCACGGCCTCGCGGGCCAGTTGCCGGCAGGCCTCGACGATCTCCCAGCGCGAGGAGTAACTCAGGGCCAGGCACAGCACCAGACCGGTACAGTGTGAGGTGTCCTGCATGCACTTGCGCAGCCTGTTGGCGGCAAATGCCGGCATACGCTCCATGTCGCCGATGGTGGTCAGCCGCACGTTGTTCTTGATCAGGTCGGGCGTCTGCTGCTCGATGCTCACCACGATGAGGTTCATCAGTGCATCCACCTCGTCCTGCGGACGGTTCCAGTTCTCGGTCGAAAACGTGTAGAGCGTGAGGTATTTCACACCCACCTCGCTGGCAATCTCGGTGGCTCGGCGCACAGTGGCCACTCCGTTCTCGTGGCCGAAACTGCGCTCCTGCCCGTGCTGTTTGGCCCAGCGGCCGTTGCCGTCCATGATGATGGCGACGTGACGCGGGATGCGGGTCGGGTCGAGTTGCTGTATCTTTTCGCTGAGTGATGACATGCCGTTATTGTTATTCTATATAGTTGCACTTGATGCACCGCTTGCCGAACTCGTAGGACACCGAGAACATGGCAAAACTGTACCAGTCGGTGTTCTTGGCAAACGAGTGCTTGATGCCGTAAAGGTCGCTCAGGTGGTCGATGCGGTCGCTGAATTCCTTGCGCATCGTGAACTCAAAGCCCAGATTCAGACGGTCTTTGAACTTGTATTTCACACCGATGCCGATGGGCACCGTGAACGATGCCTGGTTGTGGCCGTTGCTGATGGCAAACACAAAGCCCACACCGGCAACCATGTAGGGCGAGATTGGCTTGTATTTCTTGTAGGCGGGACCACGGCCAAAGTTCAGGAAGTTGAACTCGGCGGTGAGGCCCAGGTCGATGAGGCTCGACGAGAAATCGTATTGCTGCTCATCGGGGAAACGTGTTTCGATATCCTTGCTGTTACCGCTGATGCTGGCATAATTGAGGTTGGCCTTGAAGGCCCAACGGCTGTTGTGGGCATAGCGGAAAATGGCACCGCCGGTCACACCGGGATGCTTGAACAGGTTACTGTTGTTCACATCGCCCAGATAGCCCGTCATGCCCAATGCGGGACCCACCTCATACTTGTATTGCTGGGCCGTCGCCGTCAGAGCAGCAAGCAGCGCTATCAGTGCTATGTACAGTGATTTCTTCATCTCGATCAATATACGGGGGAATTGGTCATGCGCAGGTACACGCCGCGCCACACGTAGGGCAGCAACGCTCCCTGGTCGTTATATCCGCCAAACAGGTAGAAGAACGGGCATTCCCACGTCACGACGGGCGAGACGATGCGCTGCGGCCCGCTGGCGGTGACACTGGCCGACAGGCTCTCGTAGTTCACAAAGGCCTGAGCGCCATAGAACTTGGTCATGTAGCCGGGCTGCACCATGGTCGAGTCGGCGACGGTCCAGGTAACGCCCTGGGTGCTGGACAGGTAGATGGTACTGTTGAGGGTGCCGTCGGCACGCTTGCCACCCATCACGAACAGGGTGGGCTGGCACTTGTAGCGGCGAACACCAGGCGCCGGACGGTAGATGTAGTAGGCAAACAGCGTGGCATCGGCCAAGGCCGGCAGAGCCGTGCTGTGGATGTTGTTGATTTTGCCCCAATGGCTGCCGTCATATCCCCACACGTTGTTCAGCGGGTTGCCCTCGCTGTCCAGTCCGCCCACCAGCAGGGTCTGCTGTGAGACGGTCCAGCGGTTGTCGGTCTGGAGCATCCCAGATGCATTCGACACGGGGAAGCCGTCTTCGAGTTCTTTGGCAGTGAAGCCCATGGGACGGGGATACTCGTCATGATAATAATACCCGTCGCTGCCAGCAACACCCAGCACGCGGTCTTCATAGGAGCCCAGCAAGGTGTGCCACACCACGCCGCACGAGGTCCACTCCCCGCCGTCGGCCGAAGTATAGAGTGTACCGTCGGCACCGAGCACATACAGGGCATCGTCGGTAGCACACAGCGATTTAACCTGGGGGACAAAGGGCACGTCGACCGTTTGCGGCGTCCAGATGGGCTGGTTGGGGCTGTTGGCCCACAGCATGGTGCACACGCTGCCGTCGTAGGTCATGATGCGGTACACATCGCCCTGCTTCACGGCTTTGTGGCCCTGCAGGTTGCTGGCATAGCCGGGCAGGTCACGGCGCCACGACTGCGGAATGACCAGCGAGTCGGGGTTCATCTTGTGCACGAGCACCTTGACCTCAAAATCCTTGACCTGGCTCTCGTCGGCCGAGGTCACGGTCAGTTTGGTGTTGCCCGTGAAGTCCAGGCTCTTGGACATCTGGGAGGTGTAAGTGATGGTCGTGTCAGCCTGAACGGTCGCTCCAGTGATTGAGAACACAGCCGAACTGACGGTGTTCAGGAACTCGACGGTGACCTTCAGGGCACTGATGTCGGTACCCACGGGGAGCGAGTCGGCATTATAGATTAAACCGTTGTTGTAGTCGATGGTGAAATGTACCGAGTCCAGGCTGGCCAGCACGTCGGCATCGTCCTGTAGGGCAAACCCGGTGACGAGGGTCGTCTGTTCGCTCTCGCTGTAGGAATAGGTGCTGTTATCGTCGTCTTTATCCTTGTTGCAGGAAACAAGGGCGGGCAGCGATGTGAAAAGCATGGCCACCATCAGGACGAGATACAAAGATGCTCTATTATTAGTCATTATCGTTTCTATCGGTTGTTCGTTCGTTGTAATAAACGGCAAAATTACTAAAAAATTCGGTCACACACGCGATTTTTTCTTTTTAATAATGTCACTTGCCGTTTTTTGCAGGGCCAAAGATAGTATTTCGGGGGCATATGGAATGTACCCGTTAAAGATAATAAACGGTAAAATGCGGTTTTTTACACCTTTTTAACGTGATTTTACCTCGATGCAGGGGTAACAATGAGGATGCTGTTGCCGTCGACACGGTAACAGGCCGACCGCAGGCCGTCGATTGGCGGGGCCGCGACACCCTGCCCCACCCTGCGCGGGCTCACCTCGATGCGGGCTTCGTCCCAAAGCCCCGCATCGAGCAATGACTGCAGCACCTGGGCGCCGCCCTCGACCATGACGCTGGTCACGCCGCGGCGGTACAGGTCCTGGAGCCACAACCTGGGTTGCGAGGTGTCGGTCTTGACATATTCCACGGCTCCGGCTATCTCGTTTTTCACGTCATTGTAGACGATGGTAGGCTGGCCGTCGGTGAGCAGCCTCAAGTTGCCGCCCAATGACAAATTGCGCGACAGCACCACCCTCAGCGGCGATTTGCCAGGCCACTCGCGGGTGGTCAGCGACGGGTTGTCGATGCGCGCGGTGGCGGCCCCCACGACGATGGCATCACACAGGGCACGCTGCCTGTGCATCAGGCGCATCGTCACCGGAGTGGACATCCGCAAGGGGTTCTCGCCGGCATCGGCAGGACGGGCAATGAACCCGTCGGACGTCTGCGCCCACTTGAGTTGCACCCACGGCCGACCCGTGGTGTGGGCGGTCATGAAACGGCGGTTCAGCGCGCGGCATTCCTGCTCCAGCACGCCGACAACCACCTCGACACCGGCCTCACGCAACAACGCCACTCCACGGCCTGCCACCTTGACAAAGGGGTCCAGGCAGCCCACCACCACACGGGGGATGCCGCGCTCGATAATCAGGCGGGCACAAGGCGGCGTCTTGCCATAGTGGGAACAGGGTTCAAGGGTAACGTATAACGTACTGTCTTTCAGCAGGCTGGCATCGCTGACACTCGCCACGGCATTGACCTCGGCATGGCCCCCGCCACACCTGCGGTGCCACCCCTCGCCGACGATGGTGCCGTCGGGCCCGACAATCACCGCGCCCACCATCGGATTGGGCGAAGTGTGACCCTCGCCCTGGCGTGCCAACTGCAGCGCCCGTCGCATATACTTCTCGTCAATTTCCATCAATTTCAACTGGTGTGAAACGATCTGTCAAACAAACCCATCAAACATTGATTGATTATCGCATCATGGCAACCGCAAAGCGCACCTTGCCGTAACTGTCCTCGACGATGCGCACCTCGCCAAAGCCGTTATCCTCGAGCAGGCGGCTCATCTCGTTGCCAAAACGCTGGTTGATTTCCAGATACAGGTGTCCTCCGCGCTCCAGCGACCGGGCGGCATAGGGGACTATCGCCTTGTAGAACATCAGCGGGTCATTGTCGGGCACGAACAGTGCCTGGCCTGGCTCATAGTCCAGCACATTGTGCTCCATCGTCTCGCGCTCACTCCAGCACACATAGGGCGGGTTGCTCACGATGATGTTGTAGCGTGCAAGCGGCTGCGGAGCCAGCATATCGCTCTCGAAAAAGCGCACTTTGACCTTGAGCGCGGCAGCATTCTCGCGCGCGATGGCCAACGCATCACGAGAGATGTCGAGCGCATCGACCTCGGCAAACTTCAACGCCCTGGCCAGCGAGATGGCAATGCAACCGCTGCCGGTGCCCATGTCAAGCACCCGCAGGTCGCTGCCGGGGTTCTCATCAACAATCATGTCAACGAGTTGTTCGGTTTCGGGGCGCGGGACAAGCACCGCGGGAGTCACCTTGAAGCGGTGGCCGTGGAAACGGGCGCTCCCCACGATGTACTGCAACGGCTCGTGTCGCTGCAGCCGCGCAATGATCTCGGCAATGCGCTGGGGCGCAAAATCGGGCAACTCGCTGTCCTGCCGCAGGGCGACATCCACCGGGTCATAGTTGAACACATCCTCGCAGATGACGCGTATCATCGCCTGCGCTTCTTCGGGCGCTACCCTACCGGCAAGCCCCTCCTTGAGTTGTTCTATTGCTTCTTTCAGTTTCATCACCCCACAAAGATAGTGCAAGCCGAATACAATGGCAAACAAAAAAAGTATTTTTTGACTTGCCATTGTTGAGGCGCAGCCTATCTTCGGCGAGGAGCGATAGCAACGAGCCAAAGTAGTGCAAGCCGAGCGGAGAACAAAACAAGAAACGAAGTTTTTTGTTTTTTATCCCGAGGCGCAGCCTATCTTGCCCGAAGCCGAAGGCCGAAGGGAACGATAGTGCAAGCCGAGCGGAGAGGCGGTGTGTCATAATTCAACTGCTAGAATTATGACCGCCCTCGGGCGGGAAATTATTCAAATTAATATAAAAATTTGTTTAATTTCCCGTGCGATAGCACGGTTATATTACCTAGTCGCAATTATGACACATCATCATTGTTGAGGCGCCACCTATCTTCGGCAAGGAGCGGCAGCCAATTCGTTTAATTCGTTGTCAAAAATCACCGAGAGCGCCAGCCTGCAAGAACACGAAGGCGTAACAATCCGAGTAATCCGCACTAGTCGCGCAATCATACAGAATAAACTGAAAGCCATAGCCCCAACTGTTAAAAACTTACAAAATGAGAAGATTTTTTGTAAATTTTCTTTCGATTTATCAATTTCTTTAGAAAAAATGTTGTAACTTTGCGCTCAGTATATAGGCATCCATTTCAGGCCCCTTGCTGATTGTAGCCTGTAAATGAGCCTATTATAACAATAATTCACTCTAATATTGGTCTCTAATAACTAATAAATATTTCTTATGGCAACTAAACTCGATTCACTTGATTACAAAATTCTGAAAATGCTGTCGTTGAACGCACGCAAGCCTTATCTGGAGATTGCAAGAACCTGCAACGTGTCGGGCGCTGCAATCCACCAACGCATCCAGAAACTTTACAACATGGGCGTCATCAACGGTTCCATTTCCCTCATCAACCCCGCATCAGTAGGTTATCAGACCTGCGCCTACATCGGCTTCTTCCTGAACGACCCCTCCAAGTTTGACGAGGTGGTGGCACGGCTCAAGACGGTGCCCGAGGTCGTAGAGTGCTATTTCACCACCGGCAAGTATGACATGTTTGTCAAACTGTATGCCAAGAACAACGACCACCTGTTGCAGGTCATCCACGACCGTTTCCTGAAGATGGGCCTGGGACGCAGCGAGACGCTGATCACCTTTAAGGAAGTGTTCAAACGACAGATTCCCATCGAGCCAGACGGCGACAAAGCAGCCGGGGCACAGTAACCGACAAGGGGGGCGAGTCAGTCGCCCCCTTTATTATATGACACCTCTCCACACCATCCATAGTTTCAGGTTTAATTACAAAAAAAGCAAAACAAGATGAAAAACATGATTACAGACAACCTTACCGCACAGGAGCGCCAGTGGCTCGAGGCGGCAACCCGCATGGCCCATGACGGAGGCCAGGTGCTGAAAGAGCACTTCAGACAACGCGACCTCAGCATCGAGGACAAGGGCGGCAGCGCCTACGACATCGTCACCGAGGCCGACAAGGGCAGCGAACGCATTATCCTGGACCTCATCCACAGCACCTTCCCCGACCACGCCATCCTGAGCGAGGAGAGCGGCGACGACCATCGCCAGGCACGCTACCAGTGGGTCATCGACCCCCTCGACGGCACCGTGAACTACAGCGCCGGCATCGCCACCTACTGCATCTCTATCGGCCTGAAGGTCGATGGCGTGACACGCTTCGGCTACGTCTATGCCCCGACGCTCGACGAGGAGTTCTGGGCCGTCAAAGGCAAAGGCGCCTATGGCCCCTACGGCCGCCTGCAGGCCAAGGGGACAACCGAGTTGCAGCGCGCCGTCATCTCCACGGGTTTCCCCTATGACAAAGCGACCAACCCCGACAACAACCTCGACCGCGTGGCACGCACCATGCCCCGAATACGCGGACTCAGGCGTCTGGGCTCGGCGGCCATAGACCTGTGCTATGTCGCCGCCGGATGGCTCGACGGCTACTGGGAACTCAACCTCAAGGAGTGGGACGCCTGTGCCGGAGAACTCATCGCCCAGGAGGCCGGCGCCACCGTCAAGCGCTACCGTGAAGACCACGGCATCTGCATCATGGCAGCCTGCCCCGGCATCGCCACCCAACTGCTGGAGATGATCGAGTAAACGGCATTCCATCATAGCGCACATAGCCATTAACGATGTTTAACAAATTCGCTCGTTGTTGAACATTGGGCGCTTCGTATCTTTGCAGCATTAACAATCCTATTCAAAACGACCTTAATACGATGATGAGAAGAATCCTTTACCCTATTGTGATGTGCCTTGTGGCATTCACTGCCCTTGGCCACGCCACCGAACAAATCACCAACGATGAGAGCCAATATGCTGTATACCAAACCCTTTCGCCCGAAGCGGCCAGGGCCGTCGACTCGCTGAGTATTGCGCTCGGCGATGCCTTTGGAATTGGAGCGGGCCTGGAATTGCACAATATTCCAGACGCTGACATCGCGCAAGCCTACAAAACCATCAACCAGATGGTCTATTGCCAAGAGGGCAGAGATTTCATCACCGGAATGCAGGGGGGAGTAATGATTGCCCAAACGCTTCAGGATATTAAAAATAACCGTGGCTACGAACTCAAGAAACAACTGTATTTAGAGCATCTGAAGGCTGAATTATTGACCGAGAACCCTATTGACTCTTACAAAGCAGGCGCCATAGAAGAAATAATCAATGACCTTGTTGAGCAAATCGTTTCCAACGGCGAGGGCCAGAGCGACGCCTTAATCGACTCGTTAAGCAGCGCTATCGGCACTGTGTCTGGCTTCTATCTGCGCAACAACCTTGACAGCCAAGACCCAGACCTTGAACAGGTTATTAAGGGCCTTGAATACGGTGCCGGACAGGAAGGCGATGATATCTCAACGGCCTATACACAAGTAGGAATCCAAATCGTTCAAGCATTAGATTTTTTCCAGGAGCGAACACGTATGCCGCTCAACAAAGACCTGTTTATGGAGCACCTGACCCGTGGGTTGAGTGTTGCAGCCATCGACGAAGAAGAGTATCGAACACTAAATGACAAAATTGAGATGTGGATGGAAAGGGTAGCCGAACTCTCACCCGAATCTATCGCCAACAAGAAAGCCGGCGAGGCCTATATGGAACAATTACGCAAAGACAAGAGTTTCAAGTTCACCAAGAGCGGAATGGCCTATAAGATGCTCAAGAAGGGCAAGGGCGAAAAGTTTACCGAAGATGATGTGGTAAATACCATCTATGTGGCCAAGCACCTCGACGGCACCGAGTTCGACTCGAGCGACGGCGAACCCATGCCCCTTAGTACCAATCAGGTCATTCCGGGCTTTGCCGAGATGCTGCAACTCATGAAACCCGGCGGCAAAGCAATCGTTGTCATCCCCGGCAATTTGGCCTATGGCGCTATGGGCGTCGGAGATCTCGGCCCCAACGAAACCCTCATCTTCGAAATCGAAACCGTCGACCGCCAACAATAACGGCAGAATAAAGATTGGTAAGCGGCAGCCCCCTGGGTTGCCGCTTGTGTTTTCGCGTATCTATGTGCTGAATATGCCTTGAGCCGCTTGAGGCTGCCGAGCGATTATTTCCCTCTAATCAGGAAATGTTTATTCCTTACTGATTTTCCTTAGGGCTGACAGGCCGTGACGGCGACCGATGATGTAGATCGGGTGTTGTTCTTCGCCATGGATGTGATTGGTGGCCATCACCGGCTGGCCGACACACATCACCAGCGTCTCGAAAGTGTCACCCGGCTGCAAGTGCTTGCTGCCTGTAACCTCAACGACTTCAAAGCGGTGTTTTCCCAAATACCTCACATGGCAGTATCTGCTGGGCAACCATTCAAATTCCACCTCCTCGCCTTCGGCCAGGTCGCTCGACTGGATGACGTCCTCGTTCAGCGAGCCGGATGTCGTATCGTCGATCTGCATCTGCAAGGCCATCCAATTGGGATACCCCACATAACGGGCCAACAGGTTCAATGTGGTAACGCTAGGCTTGTGCTCATCATTGACATAGCCCACCAGTCGCTTGATTGTCGAAATGCTGATGGTTTCGTTCAAAGTCTTCTCGACTTCAAGAGACAACAGGCTGAAGTCCACAGGAGCAGCCAACGGCCTTCCCAACTTGCTTTCCACAAGCCGTATCAATTCTCTTATTTCGTGGTCAGTGATGTTCATAAGCCGCAAATTTACAACAATATTTATTTTTTGTTATTAATTTCCCGCTGCGTGAACCAACTTGAACCAAATCTTGTCTTGTTTTTTTACAGCCATCCAGTAATTTTGTGAGCAATTATTTACTCAAATACCCTTATGATTATGAAAAAAACTGCACTATTGTTATTTGTAATTCTTGCAAGTGTATGCATGGTCGCTTCAGGCCAAACAAGAAAACGCCAACAGGGCAAGGCAAAGGCTAAGACAACTGCTACCGTCGTGGGCCACACCTATCAGTGCGACAATTACGGCGGCAATACGATTAATAGCATGGGAGCCAGATTATGTATGACCGTGACCTTTATTTCTGAAAACAAAGTGATTATGGAAAGTGAAATCGTTGAGCAGCCGACAGGAATTTTTGATACGCCACGGATACACGCACGACTCTCACAGTTTGAATCAAGTTTTTTCAATGGCACCAAAAAGGTAGAGAAGAACAATGGCTACTATGAAATCATCGACACCGATGGCGAAGTCATCACCCGGTTCTCACCCAGGAAAGGAAGCCTTGAACTCGTTGAGAAGGATACCGACAACCTGTTTAAAAGAATCAAATAATATCCACCTTGAGATAACACGTATCGACGATGAAAAAAACATTATTGATCACATTGGTGATGGTCACCTGCTGTTGCCTGGTGGCTTCCGGACAGTCAAGAAAAAAGAAACAGACGCGCACGGCAGTCCCGGCTTCGGCTATCGTGGGACACACTTATCAGAAGAAAGACGTCAAGATCTGCGATGACGAATTGGCCGAGTCATTCGACAACGGAATGTTCAAACTCGTACTTGACTTGACCGTTACCTTCTTGAGCGAGAGTGTCATGGAGGTGAGCGTTGATGGAGACCTCCAGTCCAGGGTGTACTCCAAGGAGCAATTGCGGGAAGTCATGGGCGGTTTTGACAGTTATTTTGACACAGACCAATACAACTATACCGTCAAGAACGGGGTTATTTACATCCCTACCCAAAAATACCCGTTTGCCGTTATCAACAAGGGCGGGCAAAGCATCACGATCAAGGACTACGTTCCCTTTGACGGCAACGTCCTGCAACGCATCGAGTGACACGCGTGACTCATAGGCCCGTTAACTGAAGCATCGCGACTAAAGCCGGCCCACGAGACCGAACCTATTGTTTAATTAAAAATATTTACCTGTTATGAAAAGACTGATTCTAATCTTTACCGCTATGATTGGCCTAACCACCTTTTTCACTTCGTGTGGAGGTGGCGAGGAACAAAAAACCACTAAGTGGGAGTACAAGATCGTGAGAGCCAACGGCCTCATCGACCCGAATTTTGAAGATCACAGAGAGTTCGCTTCCAAGTATGTCATCATCGATGATGAGGAGTTGAACAAACTCGGTGCCGATGGCTGGGAACTTGTCGACACCTACGACGAACTCGAAACCGTATACCCCAACTGGGGCAATGAGAAGTACGTGACAGGCATCCAACCCAACGTGCGTACCATGAGCGTCGTTTTGATTTTGAAACGCCCGGCCCAAGACAAGAAAGCCGAGAAAAAAGAAGAGTCCACCGAGAAGAAAAAATAACATTATCATCAACTTTTAGGCAATGATATAACAGTTGACCTTGAAAGTATTTTTAAATGCGAATTACGCTAATTAGACGGATTACACGAAAGAAAAATAAACTATTCGTAAAGTTTGATAAATCCGTATAATTGGCTTCGCCGAACTAAAGGTTCGCATTAGCCCCGCTGGGTTTGGGGCCAACTGCTATGTCGTTCCCAACTTTTAATCACCTTATAACATTTACACAACAATGAAAAAACAATTATTGATTATCGCGACCCTGATATTGGGTCTGACGGCTGCTTTCACCAGTTGCAGCAATTCATCACAAGAAGCAGACAACAAGGAGCAGACCGAAGAGAGCGCAAAGCCCAAGGGCGAGGACTACAATCTTGAGGCTTTAGAGAAAGGCTCATTGTATCAACGAATTGACTCAACCGCTACACCCCCGAATGTTCATTACGTCAGATTCAACCCCAGCATGATATTCTTCATGTATGCCGAAGCGAAGCCTGACGCTACAGCGAATGAGATGGCGGCTCAGTACTATGTGAAGCATGATGCACCAAACCACCAACTGACGATTGATCACTGCGTGTTTAAACATCAGGCAACTGAGGAGTTCGTCAACCAGTTCCTCAACAAAACCATTACCATCAAGAAGGAAGGCGACAAAATAACCATCAATGGCACCAACACTGATTTTGATGGATCCTACAAATGGATTGGAGATGACGATAACCTCCCCGAATGATGGGATTTAACGGGGAATAATCTTATTTACAACATAATTGTATTATGAAAGGAGAATTATTCAAACGTTCGGCCATGGCGATGTTGTTTGCCTTGACCCTGTTAGTGGCTTATCCACAGTCGGCATCGCATATCAGATTCATGGGAATTCCTATTAATGGTTCCGTAAGTAACTTCAACGCACAACTCGAGAAGAAAGGATTTAAAAAAACGGGAGACCATTACACTGGTTATTTTAACAAACGCAAGGCTTGGGTTGGTGCTAATGTCGAGAATGGCATTCTCTATGGTGTTCATGTGTCATTTGTTGATTTACATCCCGATTTAGGTGGAACCACAATCATCAATCAATATGTAATGTGGGAACTTGAGGACCAGTATAACATCGAATTTGTTGAAAAAGAATCGAGTGACCCCTACATACACTATTTATATTATGCTGTAAATGAAGTTGGTTTTTTCATGACAACGATTCAAGAAGTCCATGAACATGAATACGGAATTGACGTAGATATTATAGATATTGCAAATGCTCGAAAGGCTGGTGTTTTTGGTGATTAATTGACATATAGTTTCAGTCTTGCCAGCCGGGGGTGGCAGCAGGGAATGGCGGGATGGTCAAGTCGGGGAAGGCCTCATGCAGGATGATCTGCGCCCTCTCGAGGGCTTCTTGACGACCAGCATCGATGAGTTGGCGGCCAGCCGGGGAGGCCATATACTCACGCAGGGGCTTGAAACGCGGGTCAGTGGCTGAGAACATGTCGTTGGCCACATTAATTACCTCCAACTCGATGCGCTTTCTCAGGACTTCTGTGATGTGCTGGTCAAACAATTCCTGACCTTGCGAGCGATAAACCTCAAGGAGTCGGGCTCTGCTCTTGCGGGCTTCGTTATATCCGACTTGAGCGGTCTTGGCAAGGTAGAGTTGCCGCATGTTTGGCGACAATTCCGGCTCCGGGGCCGGTTGCTCTTGCGGCACTTGCCGGTTGGGAGATGTGACGGCTGGTGTTTCGTCCTGCTGGATAGGCCGGACAGACTGGATGGGTTGGTCCTGGGGCGTTGAGTCCTGCTTCTCGGCGTGCTGAACGGGCGCAGTAGTGCTGGTGGCCACTGTATCGACCATTGGGGCCGATGGAGTCGCTGCGACATCCCGCCGGGATGAGCGGTCAGGCAACATCGTCCATACAATAGCGGCAATAGCCGCTGCAACAACGATGGCAGCCAGATAATAATACCGCCTTGAGGATGGACGCCGCAGGGCTTTGAGCACCTCGCCGGACGAGGCCGGGCGTTGTGCAGGGTCGACAGCGCTGCACCATTTTGCCACCTTGGCCAACCGGCGGTCCTGTCGCGGCAGGTGGCTGTTCATCTGCCCGATAATCACCCCCAGGGAAAAGATATCGGCACGCGAATCGACATTCTCGCCGGCCATCAGTTCGGGCGCTGCATAGGCACGGGTGCCGGCAGGCCCCTTCAAGATGGCATAACTGGCGGTGTCACTCACGCCGAAGTCGATGACTTTCACGCTGTCGCCGTCGGCGGTGATGAGGATGTTGCTGGGCTTGAGGTCGCGGTGCACAATCTGGCGGGCATGGATGTACTTGAGCACCTCACACAACTGTGCAATGATGTGCCGTGCCTTGGCGGCCGAGAAGTCGTGGCCCGCGATATACTTGTCGAGCGTGATGCCGTCGACCCACTCCTCGATGATACACTCGCCCAGCGACTCCACCTGCTCCAGGCCCAGTGTGGCAGCGATGCCGGGATGCGAGAGATGAAAGCCGATATCAAACTCCTTGCGCAGCATCGCCTGACAGGCCGGAGTGTCGCGATACTCCGGTTTCAAGGCCTTGAGCACGTGCCACTTGCCGTGCCTGCGGGCGCGGTACAGGTCGCAATACCCATGTCGGTGCCCTCCAAGCGCAGTGATGTCGGTGAAGGCATTGTCCCCATCGCCTGTACTCATCTCGATATCCCATCCCGAGTCGGTCGTCATTGTCGCTTTACAGTAGTTTTAACCCAATGCAAAGATACACATTTTTCCCGATTCAAAAAATATGATTACCTTTGCAGTCTATTTATTGAAAATACAAGAAATCAGAATATGGATAAGAAGATTGTTTTAAGCGGAATCCGCCCCACGGGACAGTTGCACCTGGGCAATTACCTGGGCGCGTTGAGTAACTTTGTGAAGATGCAGAACGAGGGCAAGTATGACAGTTACTACTTCATTGCCGACCTGCACGCACTCACGACCAACCCTGACCCCAAGGAACTGCACACCAACGTGCGCCACATCCTGGCTGAATATCTGGCCGCCGGTCTCGACCCCGAGAAGTCGACCATCTTTGTGCAGAGCGATGTGCCCGAGGTGAGCGAGATGTACCTGTTGCTGAACATGCACGTGGGCATCGGTGAACTGATGCGCACCGCCGCCTTCAAGGACAAGGCCCGCAAGGCCCTGGGCATCACCGCCCCCACCCAGGGTGATGACGACGAGGACGTGGCCAAGGAAATCATCGGCGCCAGCACCAACAAGCGCGTGAACGCCGGCCTGTTGACCTACCCCACCCTGATGGCTGTGGACATCCTCATCCAGCGCGCCGACTTCGTGCCCGTCGGCAAGGATCAGGAGCAGCACCTGGAGCTGACACGCCGCTTCGCACGTCGCTTCAACTCGTTCTACAAGACCGAATATTTCAAGGAGCCGCAGAATTTCAACTTCGGCAGCGCACCCGTCAAAGTGCCCGGCCTGGACGGCAGTGGCAAGATGGGAAAGAGCGAAGGCAACTGCATCTATCTTGTTGACGACGAAAAGACTATCCGCAAGAAGGTAATGCGCGCCGTGACCGATGGTGGTCCCACCGAGCCCAACCAGCCCATGGCAGAACCTGTGCAGAACCTATTCACGATTCTCAAACTCGTCGGCACCCCCGACAAAGTACAGTTCTTTACCGACGCCTATAACGACTGCTCAATCCGCTACGGTGACCTCAAGAAAGAGATTGCCGAGGATATCGTGGCCATGACCACGCCCATCCGCGAGCGCATCCTTGACATCGAGAACGACGACGCCTACCTGCATCGCGTTCTGGAAATGGGTGCCGAGCGCGCACGCGCCCGTGCCAGCAAGACGCTGGCCGACGTCCGCGAAATCATGGGCATCACCAAGTTCTAAGACCACTATCAATCAAACAACTTGAACAACAAAAAACAACATCAACAACTTAATAATTTTAATAATTGTTGTTTTATTTTGTTCATTGTTGTTATGGTTGTTTGATTAATTTGGAAGCTATCGATGAAAGGTTACATCGAGGACAAGGAATTTGGGAAGATTTACGTTGAACTGCGCCGAGGCATGACCTCGGTGCGGTTCACTTATCATGCTAACGGTCATCTGCTGATGCGCGCCCCACTGGGCGTGAAAGCCAGCCACTTACTAAGCATGATAGAGATCAACCGAGAGCAGTTGCGACGGCTGCCTCATCCACAATCCGTCTCGTTCCAGTTCGGTCAAGTGATAGAATGTTTCAGATGCCGTGTGGTGATTGAACCCACCAACCCGCGTCCAGGCTATCTCAAGACCGAGTGGCATGACGACAATGTCCTGCATGTGACGATGCACGAGAGCACTAACTTGGATGAATTCTCTGCCAAGCAATATATATCTGACCGAATCAGTGAGGCCATGGGCTATATTGCCAACAAGGAGTTGCTGCCCTATGCCCGTGAAATTGCCAAAGGCTTGGGGCTCCAGCCTGCAGGATTTGAAATCGGGCGCGGAATGCGCAAACTAGGCCACTGCACGGCAAAAAAGGTCATCCAACTCTCGCGTAACCTCATGTTCCTGCCCGAAACCCTAGTGCGCTACGTCATCTGCCACGAACTGGCCCATCTCACCCACATGAACCACTCTCCCCAGTTCCACGCCCTGGTCAACCAATACACCGACGGCCACGAGAAAGACCTGGAACAACAACTCCGCCACTTCCACTACCCCATCCTCAAATAACCTCAGACAACTTAATTAACATGAGTTTGACGAGGATAATGCCTTGGTGCTCAACTCATCCGCTATGTAGAGACGCAAAATTTTGCGTCTCCAGAGCAGCATTAGGTAATGTTTAACGATGGAAGGCCGTATCATCATTCGCCTCTGATTTTTAATCGGCCTAACGGCCGTGAAATAAAACAAATTTTGTATAAAAATTAAATAAAGTAAATTTTGTTAGAATTTTATTTATGATTTTGCTTTCTCGCGCGAAGCGCGATTATCTTTGGGGGCATTAGTTTTAAACACCCTCACAAGATTATTGGCTTTGAATTGTGACACAGCCTCTACTGGTCATCTGGTGGCAAGTTCATTGAGACCTAGAATAGAATTTCATCGAACTCGCGTTAAATATCACGTTGGCAACCCAAATAACCGCTTATCCTAAACCTTCATTTAACCCCATTGAACATAAATATCCATGAATAGGCAATAAAATTGCCCAAAGAATCACCTCTTGTTTCATATATGGAGATAAGTAAGGATAGACATCCTAAAAATGATTAAAAGTTTTTTCTATTTTCTTGCGTTATTTTAAAAAAATATTATACTTTTGCAGGATTAAATCAGAATTGCAAATAATTAACTCGTTAACTTGACATGTTGGATTGAAGCGTTTTGCGCATAACTTGCTTGTTGAAGGCATGGGGTAACTTTCATACTAATAACAAAGGAAAGCACAGGAGCTTCCCCACTAAGATGTGGACTCACTATTTTTACCCTTTTACATTCAAGGTTTACCCTTTGCCCATCAGCCAGTGAAGCATGACATAAGCAGTTTAAGCTTTATTTTTTTGTGTTAACTTGTTAAAAGGACTGATGACTGATGTTTTTATTCATATTTATTAATACTTAAACTTTGGTTTTTATGAAAAAATGTGTGTTACAAAAACCGCAGTGGCAGTATTTAATGATACTGCTATTGGGGATGACGTTTGCTTTAAATGCTGCAAGCGCTGAGCCCGAATGCAAATGGTCTCTTGAGGTGTGGGATACCAGCAATGATCTTCCCATCGGAACGTTCTCGTTTTCTGATTTTGAACCGACTGTAACCTTTAATGACGGTCAACTGATTGTCACTACGAAGTATCTTGATGTGTACTTCTATGACCTTAATGAAACCAGGAAACTCACTTATAAGTATAGAGAAGGTTCTGGCATCAATGATATCGTTGCCGAAAAAGCTTTGATGAAGTTTACAGGCAATAACATCGTGTTCACATCTCTTGAAAAAGGGACCAACATTATGATTTACGCTGCAAATGGCATGCTCGTGATGAATAAGAGTGTTGAAGACGCTGGAGACTGCACACTCTCTCTGGCAGGACTGAACCAAGGCGTTTATGTGATTAGTGTGAATGGTAAAACCCTTAAAATCGTGAAGAAATGAAAAAGATTAGTTTGACCTTGTTGATTGTTTTTGGCATGCTCTTCGGTATTTTGTATGCCCAAAACTATGTAGTTGTTAACCAGAGAGCAAAGAAAACTGGTTTCCTCATGTCAAAGGTTAACAGCATTACACATGATAACTGTGGCGTGACAATTAAGACCAACGTGGACAATTTCTATGATATAGAGACTGTTGATAGTATCACATTTGACGCCGAAGATGGTATCGTCAGGCTGTATGATAATATTTGTGACTATGACGTGGCATTTTTAACTAAGTATTACGGTAATTTTGCCATGAAAGAGGGATGTGTCTGCACTGAGAACAGCCAATTCAATGCAATAACTTATGCACCTCCAGTTGGTGTTGCTGATACCATCTGCATCATTTCTACCGCAGAGAATAACGTACCTACTCAAATGATTACCGTTGAAGGTATTTATTACTTCGGTTATCCGACTGACACCACATTTGAGCTCGTTTATGATGACGGTGTGACTGCGGCAATGGTTGGTTCAATGAAAATCTCGATGGATAACCTCAAAAACTGTATCTATGGTGAAGATGCATTCAAGTCAACGCTGGCCAATGCTGCCTCATTATTAGCTGACTGCAATAATCAGGAGTTCCTGAAGACCTATGCCAACTTGTTTACCTCAGTATGCAATCTGCCCTATGTCGATGATGAGGAGTTTATTGCAAGCCTGCCTATCGGTGAGTCCGGTCACTATGAATTCGCTGAAAGCATGGGCAGTTGGTATGATGACCATGTTAGCATGATTTGTAACACGCTCTTCATGTGGACTGGAGACGCTTCTTACAAGGTGGGTGGTTCTTCCTGTACCTTGAGCGGATCTATCTGGTGTCCCTCTAATACCTATAACGAATACGGAACCTATGGCATCTTGTGTGATACCGACCCCGATAAGTTGTTATTGGGACAAGCAGAGTATGAGGATACAGGTTTCCAGTCTTACGACGAGTTCAGCTTCAACATCGACTATCGCGGACTGAAGCCTAACACCAACTATTACTATCGTGTATATTATAAATTCAATAACGCCAACCATGGTGGTCTTGTTCCTCGTTATGGTGAAGTTACCGATCAGGTGGTCTATGATCCTGAGATCAAATCATTCCGGACTGGTGAAAATATGCTGACTGTAGACGTGGTAATGTGTATTGACGTTACTGGTAGCATGTCAAACATTATTAATACTGTAAAACGCAACGCTATAGGATTCTATGACGCATTCAAGGAATGCTGTGACAATAACGGCATCCAATTGACAGGACTTAATGCTCAAGTGATTGCATTCCGCGACAAGAATGTTGATGGAGATATGTGGATGCAAACCAGTGAAACTTATTGGTTGCCGGAACAAAAGACTGATTTCAATAGTTTTGTGAATTACTTGTATGCAGATGGTGGCGGTGATTGGGCTGAAAGTGGTCTTGAGGCTCTTCAGACGGCATTTAATAAGACAGATTGGAGTGTTGATGATGGTTATCATCGTCAGGTAATCATTCTTTGGACTGATGCACCTTATCTGATAGATGATACTTATTATAACGTAGATTACTCTGATGTCGAACTGAGCGATCTGGCAGCCCAGTGGAATACCATGTCCTCCGGTCGTCGATTGATTCTATTTGCACCTTATGTTAGTAGCACCTATGATAGTTACTCTTATAGTTACAATTGTGGTAACTGGGGCAACTTTGACAGTTGGAATAATGTAATCCATGAGACTGACCTTTATAATGGCTTCAATAATTTCCAGTATATACTTGAGTCCATCATTGGTGAACTGACCAGCAAGGCCAAGGCTACTACCTTGAGGAATCCTATTCCGTATACCAAAAACTTCCGTCCCAATAAATAATGAACCATCTGTACGGATCACACGATCCATGATACAGATTTCTCATTAATGAGGACTTAATCGTTAATATTACAGGGGTTGAAATCCAGCATGATTTACTTCAACCCCTGTGTTTTTTAACCTATTTTTTTAATGTTGTTGGCATTATGAAAAGTTTATTCCTTTCGATTATAATTATTTTTACTTGCATTGCTATGGCCAATGCTGTTCCAGCCCAGCCCGGGTGGAGCACATTTATCCAGAGCGACGGCAAGACGGTAACCCTCGAGCTGGTGGGTGACGAGTGGAGCAGTGCTACGCTCACCCGAGACGGCCTGATGGTGACCCGAGACAAGGACGGAGATTTTTATTACTACTCGTCATTAACTGGACGCACCGCAGTGCGCGCCCACGACATCGAGCACCGCACCGCCGTCGAGGCCGCATTTATCGAGGCACAACGCCTCCAACTCAAGTATGAGTACAAACGACATGACATTGCCGAAAAGTCAATGCGTTTCTCTGTGCCATTCCGTGCTGGAGGCCTTGACAATTCATGCCCAGCAGAAGGTGATCGCGAAATACCAGTTATCTTGGTAAATTTTAAAAACAGATCATTTTCTCACACAAAATATGAGCTTGTCAATTCTATGCTGTTAGGCGACAAAGGCGTTTACAAGTATTTCCGCGATCAATCAAATAATAAGTATCGACCACGGTTTGAAGTGCTAGGCCCTTATACACTGTCTGAGGATTATGAATACTATGGTGCTCCTTATACTGATGAAGCTGGAAAAGAGCATAAAGACATTCATCCTCGTGAAATGGCAAGAGAGGCTATAGACTTGGCTCGCGCCCAGGGGGTCGATTTCAGCAGATTTAGCAATTATGTTATTGATGGCTCAGATCAGCCTTTTTTGGATGCGGTAATCATTATTTACGCCGGCTATGGTCAAGCATCTGGTAGCGGGGCGGATAAAAACACCATCTGGCCACACCGTTGGATTCTTACCAATCCCGAGGAGTCTTACTATTATTCTGTGGATGGAGTTTATGCATGGCAATATGGCATGTTCAATGAATTGGATGGAACATCAGGAAATATAATCAGTGGTATTGGCACATTCTGCCATGAATTCAGTCATTGTTTAGGATTGCCTGATTTTTATGATACCGAAGATCAAAGCCGACACTATGGGATGGGCCGATGGAGTTTAATGTGTTCTGGTCAATGGAATGATGGTGGTTTTACTCCTATCGGATACAATGCTTATGAGAAGCATTTCATGGGATGGCTGGATTATACTAATGCAGTGCCAGGAACCTATTACACACTACCCGTGCTGAACAAGGGTAATGACAAAGCCGTGTGTGTCTCCAGTGAAGTTAATTCAAATGAATACTTCCTATATGAGTACCGCAAAAAGCAAGAATGGGATCAATTTATAAAAGGCGAAGGAATCATGGTAACACATGTTTCTTTTGCTCCAAATCGTTGGATAGACGGTAATGTTAATAACCAAGATATACAATTAATGACGATATTACCGGCTGACGATAATCTATCATTAAATGATGAGGATAAAGATCTGTGGCCCAAAAAAGGAAAAAATGAACTGACAGATGACACGTCTCCTTCAACTAAACTATATTTGAATAATGGCGGGACGGTCACTGGCAATGCTGGTTTTCTTGGTAAACCAGTTACCGACATGGTGATAAACAGCAACGGTACTGCAAGTTTTTGGTTCATGAAGGATTATGGTAATAGACTGAGTTCATCTACCTCGATGCTTGATTTTGGCAGAGTGAAGTGCAACACTAAGAAGACCATGACGATATCAATCTCAGGAGAAAACCTTACAAATGATATAACATTGACGATCACTGGTAAGAACAAAGATAAATTCTCAGTCGATAAGACAACCATACCTGTTGCTCCGGTATGTACTAACGAAGGGTACACGTTTACGGTAACCTACACCGCACTAAAATTGGATATTGCGCTTATCACTCATGAAGCCACTTTGAACATTCGTTCCGGTGATCAATATCTTGACGTAGCTCTTAAAGGAAAGTCGTCAGTCTTTGGCGATGAAAATGGTGACGGCAAATTCAACATTGACGACGTGTCGTCTGTAATCGACTACATGTTGGTTAACCAGGATTCTCCCTATTCGGGTGAACTGAGCATTGCAGACTTGTCAACGATGATTGATTATCTGCTGAATGGAGAAACTACTGTTGACTTGGAAGACGGCCTTGTGGCCTATTATCCTCTTGATGGTGATGCCAGAGATATGAGTGGCAATGGCAACCATGGCATCACTACCAATGTTACCGCAACTACTGGTGTCACAGGCACGCAAAATGGCGCTTATCGCTTTGGAGGCACGGCTAATTCTGGCTACATTCGAGTGCCAAACAGCCCTTCCTTACAATTCAATGACGGTTTCACGTTCTCGTGCTTTGTGAAACCCATGGATTGGAAGGGTATGAATGGTACCGGCAGTATTGTGGAGAACGGCTCTCACTGTATCTTTGCCAAGTCCAGCGACCGCACTGGCCCGGCTATGATGTTTAGCGGTAATGATGATGGGCTGCATGTGTGGTGCGGTGCAACTGGTGACCAATGCCAATGGGCCAACATCGGATCAAGCGACCTGTTGAACAATGGCAATTATTTGAACCACTGGGTTCATGTAGCCGTTTCCTACAGTTATAGCAAGCGAAGGGCACGACTGTATGTCAACGGTAACCTCATACAAGAGAAATTCCTAATGACTCCTGTGGACTATTCTCTGATGAACGCCAGTGACCTGTACCTTGGCCGCTTCAAGACTACCAGTTGGTGGAATCCGATGAACGGAGTCCTTGATGAGGTGCGTATCTATAACCGCGCCCTTGGTGTCCCTGAGGTCAAGGAACTTGCAGGCCAATTCATCACAGATGCCCAAGTAGGACTGTCTGAAAGCGTGGTGGTCATGGCTGTCGGTGAGGAAGTCTACGTCGACATCAAGAACGGCTGTGGCAATTATAGTGTGGGAAGCTGTCCCGATGTAGTGGACTGTCGCCTTGAAGGTGAGTCGATTATCTTGACTGGAATGGGCGAAGGCACGACAAATGTCACCTTTATTGACATTGACAGTCACACAACTATCCAGTTACCCGTAACCGTTGTAAATGCTTCAACGGTATATACGGTCAACGGTGTTTCATTCACTATGGTGCCCGTGCTGGGAGGCACGTTCACGATGGGTGCCACCAACGAACAAGGTACTGATGCTGCCGATAATGAAAAGCCGACCCATTTGGTGACCTTGTCAAATTACAGCATCGGTCAGACTGAAGTGACACAGGCACTGTGGCAAGCTGTCATGGGCAGCAATCCCAGTATGTTTACCGGAGACCTGCATCGACCAGTGGAAAATGTCAGCTGGAATGATTGCCAAAGCTTCATCACAAAACTCAATGGATTGACAGGTCTCCATTTCCGCTTGCCTACTGAAGCCGAATGGGAATATGCAGCACGTGGCGACGGCGTGAGCCAGGGCTATAAGTATTCTGGTGGTAACAAGATCAGCGAAGTTGCTTGGTGGGGATGTGGTTATGACGAGACCAGCACGGCTGGTAACAGTGCTTACACAACCCATCCTGTCGGTCTGAAGATAGCCAATGAGCTGAGCTTATACGATATGAGTGGCAACGTCTATGAATGGTGCCAAGATTGGTATGGTACATATAGCAGTGCAGCGCAAGTCAATCCCCAAGGCCCTGCTTCGGGCACCAATCGTGTTACCCGTGGTGGAGGATGGGGCTATGGTAATACCAATTGCCGCGTTTCCCATCGTATGAGCTGTTCGCCGACATATCGACATCCGGCCATCGGCCTGCGTTTGGCATTATAATGGCAAAGCATCTATGGAGATTTATGCAAGAATCTGAATACTCTTGCAAGTGATATTTAATGCTATATTAGAGGGTACACCAAAATTTTGGCGTACCCTCTTTGCTATTCAAAAGGCCATTACTCCAACAACTCAGGTCTCCTATGAATTGTTGTTTAAATTGTACAAAGTTGTTATTGTTGTTTGACCTAAAGGGGATTCAGTGGATTGTAACCTGGGTGGCGCCGAAGCCGTATTCGCGGAAGCTGGCATCCTGGGCCGTGCAACGCGGGTAGCGGCGTTTGAGCTCGCTCAGCAGGTGCTGACGCAACTTGCCCTCGCCCTTGCCATGGATGAAGACGATGCGCTGGCCACGCTTGCTGATGTTGGCATCCATCACTTCACGAAACTTGTCCATCTGGTACTCGAGAATAGCACCGGGTGTCATACCATTCAGGTTATCCATCAGCGAACTGATGTGCAGATCCTGAACGATAATACCATTGTTGTCCACCTTCTTCTGGACCGGTTTGCGCTGCGGGCGGTCCATGCGCTTCTTCTCCTTCATGGCGCGCTCTAGCTCTCCGCTGTCAATGCGCATCTGGCGGGCAGGGCGGTCGTTGGTCACGATTTCCACCACAATGACGGGAACGTCAAAATAAGGATTCTCATGGAAACAGTGCACCTTGTAGAATTTGGTCACATCCAGGCGCTGTTCGATGAGGGCGGGATTCTTCAACTTAAAGCCCTTACCCTGCTTGAAGGCGACATATTGCACTGCGATGTGTGTCATGTCGTTCAGATCATCGTGACCGAACTCCTCGAGCTGCACCTGGATATTAGGCTCAACAATGCCATGATAGCGTGTCTTCCACTCGCCGTCACCATCACCGCGCGTCATGTAAGTGAAATAGAGGAAATAGTTGCTGTCATTGACCAGCGAGGCATAGAACGTGGTGGTGTTCAAGTGCTTGATTTCGCGTGCTTCATAACCCAGCACGACATTCAGCACCTCGCCCTCGGGGGTCTCCTCGATGGGAAGGACGGGCTCTGGCGCAGGCTGAGGCTTGGGAGCGGGTTTGTCGGGTTCCACCAGTCGGGTGCGGATGTCGAGAGGCCGTTCGTAGGCCGACGCCTTAGTACCCGCCTGGCCCACGACAACAAGGTCACGTTCTGATGCAGGACGCTCAAAACCATCCTCGTCCTCCACATATACGGTCTTGCCGTCAATCCTTGACACTCTTCCGCCTCCCACATCATTCAGGAAGCGCACGATATCGTTAATCTTTACATTCATGATATTCTGTAATATTTTGTTTTTAGGCTGCAAAAATACAAAAAAATGCCATCTGCGCCCTATATTTAAAACAACAAAAACAACTCGAATTAACAACAACTGAATAATCTGAACTTTCGATATTTTATCAGAAAGTTCAGATTATTCAGTTGTTGATATAAAAATTGTTGTTTAGAAAGTATAGATGGTATCAATACTTGTGGTCGGTCTCGTTGAGTTCGTCGCTGGTGAGTTTCTTGTGGTCCATCTTGTACCAGCAATAAGCGATGTAGGCCAGGACGAAGGGGACGAGGATACTCACAACGCTCATCACAGTGAGGGTAAATTCACTGGACGAACTGTTGCGCAGGGTGAGCGAACTCTGGACGTCGAGCAGCGAGGGCAGATAAGCGGTGTTGTTGTAGCCCACAACCCAGAAGAGAGTCAGAACCACCAGCACTGTGCCGATGCCTGCCGGCCAAATGCCACACTTGTAGTCGCCCTTCATCAGCGTCTTGCCAACGCCGAACAGCACCATCACCACGCCAATGAGCAGGATGACCAGCGCCCACCACATCGAGAGGTAGTTATGCAGGTACTTGTAAGCTACCCATTGGGCATTGCCGCCGTCGTCATATCCCACACCTGGAGAAGCGAGTATCACCACAACAACGGCGATGAACAAGGGCACAAACACACCAGCATTAACCAGCAGCAGGTGACGCTGGCTGGCATTTACCTCCTCGTCATCAATATTGTTGATAAAATAGAGCGAAGCCAACGTACGGGCAAGGAAGAACACCATCACACCGAAGAGCAGATTTTTCCAACACAGGATAGCCTCGATACCGTGCTGGGGACCCCATTGGGAAATGGATGAACTCTGCACATTGAGGATATTGCTCTTGGTCACCGTAAACTCCGCGCCAAAGAACATCGTTGCCACCGCCACGCCCAGCAGCACCGGGCCAACAATACCATTGATCAGCAACAGTGTGTCATAGAAGCGCGCTCCGTAGATATTACCGGGTTTAGAACGGTATTCATAGCTGATGGCCTGTATCACAAAGCTGAACAGGATGAGCATCCACAACCAATAGGCACCACCGAAACTGGTGCTGTAGAACAGCGGAAACGATGCGAAAAAGGCACCGCCAAAGGTCACCAGCGTTGTGTAGGTCAATTCCCACTTGCGGCCCATCGAGTTGATGAGCAACGCGCGTTTGTCGGGCTTAGAGTAATGGATGAGCATCGATTGGCCACCCTGCACCATGAGCAGGAACACTAACAGCGCACCGAGCACCGACATGATAAGCCACCAGTAATTCTGTAAAAGATTATAAGTAGTCATGACTTGGTTCCTCCTTTCCTTTAATCGTTAACGGTGTCTAAGTTGGTCTGTGACTTCTTGGAAATCTGCTTGCAAATGATGCCGATGTCGGCAATCAACAGCGCGGTGAACACCACAGCAAAAATCCAGAAGGTCACCTGCACATAGCCCGCACTCAGGTCACTGATAGCCACCTTGTTAGGCATCAGGTCCTGAATTGTCCACGGCTGACGGCCCACCTCGGCAACAATCCAACCACTGGCGCTGCACAGGTAGGTCAACGGAATGGTGATGATGGCCAGGATATACCACCACTTAGCCCACTTGGCCTTATTGAGAATCTCAGGCTTATAAGCAAACAGCAATGCAAGCAGGAGGAACAGCATCAGGTAGCCACCAACAGTCACCATGAAGTGGAACGTGTAGAAGGTCAACGGGATGTTGGGAATCGCCTCCTCGGGCTTATCCAAGTAAGCATAACCGAAATTCTTGAAGTCGGCATTGATAACGCTCTTGAGGCTGTCCTGCATCAGCGTGTTGCCACTGTTTATCGCAGCATTGTACTGTGAAAGCATCTCCTTCAACTGACGACCGCGTTCCATTCGTTCGGCATAGGAAACGGTGTTGATTTCATTGCCCTCGTTATCGTAGGACACACCATTGATGATATCCTCGACACCGGGAACAAACGCCTTGAAATCGTGGGTGGCGAGGAACGAGAGGCCGTAAGGGATACTGATGTCGAACAGGTAAGGATCCTGCTCGTCAAATGCCTGCTTGGACGGATTCAAAATGCCGAAGGCTACAATCGACTGCCCATGGTCGCCCTTGTAAAGGCCTTCCATCGCTGCCAATTTCATAGGCTGGTACTTGGCCACGGTCACGGCGCTCGTATCGCCGGTAATCATGGTCAGCACGATACCGATGACGCCTACCCAGGCGCCCACCTTGAGGCTGCGCTGGCAGTGTTCATAGTTGCGCTTCTTGAGCATCATCCACCCACACACGCCACACACGAAAACGCCTCCCAGTGCCCATGCACTCAGTACCGTGTGGAAAAACTTACTTATCGCCATGGGCGAGAGTGCCACAGCGGCAAAACTCGTCATCTCGTTACGCATCGTGGCAGGGTTGAACTCACAGCCCGTGGGATACTGCATCCATGCGTTAGCAACAAGAATCCACAGTGCCGACAGGCTGGCACCGATGGCAGTGAGCCAAGTGGCTGCCAAGTGGAACTTGGGGCTCACCTTCTTCCATCCGAAGAACATCACGGCGATGAACGTCGATTCCATGAAGAAGGCCAGGATACCTTCTACAGCCAGCGGGGCGCCGAAGATGTCGCCCACAAACCAACTGTAATTGGACCAGTTGGTGCCGAACTCAAACTCCAGGATAATACCTGTGGCGACACCGATGGCGAAGTTCACACCGAAAATCGTCATCCAGAACTTGGTTGTCGCAAGCCATTTCTCGCTCTTGGTCTTGTAGTAGATTGTCTCCATTACGGCGACAATGATACCCAAACCTAACGTCAACGGCACGAACAGCCAATGGTAGATAGCCGTCAGCGCAAATTGTGCCCGCGACCAGTCAACAACATTGATTAATTCTTCCATATGATTTAGTTTATAGTTTAGTGATGATTGTCTCGCTAGCGATCCACCAGTTGATGGCGAACGTATTCCGTCTTTTCCTGCTCAGTGTCACACTTGCTGCTCAGGAAATTCGGGAAAAAGATCATCTTGATGATGACGAAGAAGATAAACAGCTTGATGCCGATAATCAACCACAGCGTCTTGCCCACGGTCATGCTGCGGAATCCATCATAATACAGATGGAAAACACGCGACCAAAACCCTTGTTTATTATGATCAGGTTGTTCACTCATAGGGCAGAGAAGGCTTTAACTGTTAAAAACGCAAAATTAACGATAATAATTCTATTTCCAAACATTATAGCGTTTATTTTTGGCTTTTTGTAAGGAAATCTTTCCATTTACTGCATTTGTCTTAAGAAAATCACATCCTCGACCTAAGTTGGAAGGGGAAAATGTCTCCGACTATCATCCATCTGAACTCGGCGATCGGAATTACAATTAGGGCACTGGGGCGACGACTGAGATGAACATTCCTGCCCAAAAACGGCACCCACAAGGTATATTTCAATGACAACGCATTGCGATACAATCACATCGATCAATAAACGTTAACCAATAATCAATGAGGACTTTATATTTCCAGAACACTCATTTTTCATATCCAATGAAAACACTGCTTTTTTAAATAATGTTATAAAAGTGAGGATATTTTACCAAAAATACCTTATCTTTGTGAGTTAAAAACAACCATTATAAGTTCCATCATGGAGTTCAGGACTACAGTGAAGACAGGCGAGAACCGCAGTTGGTTGCACCACAGCGACAGTGTGGTGCTGCTGGGGTCATGCTTCAGTGACAACATGGGCGGCAAGATGCACGGGGCACTCATCAACGCCCTGGTTAACCCCATGGGTACGCTTTACAATCCCATGAGTATAGCCAGCGGCGTGCAACGGCTCATTGAGTGCCGGCCCATGGCGGGACAGGAATTGTTCATGCAGAGCGGTGTGTGGAACAGCTATGACTTCCACTCTCGCTATTCCTTGCCTGACAAGCAGGTGACGCTTGACCGCATGAACCAACGCATCGAACTGGGACACAAGACCTTGCGTCAGGCTCAGCTACTCACTATCACATTAGGCACGGCCATAGTATATCGGCTACGCTCCACAGGCCAGGTGGTGGCCAATTGCCACAAGGTGCCCCAGCATGAGTTTGAACGCAAAATGGCATCGGTGCCCGAGATGGCACAGGTGCTCGACGGCATGCTCACAGCACTGCACCAGTTCAACCCCAATCTGAGAATCATCTTCACGGTGAGTCCCATCCGTCACATTGCCGACGGGTTGGATGTCAACTCGCTCAGTAAGGCCTCATTAAGGGTAGCCATTCAGAACGCCATAGTGTCACATCAAGAGTATTGCGACTATTTCCCAGCCTATGAAATCATGCTGGATGACCTGCGCGACTACCGGTTCTACACCAGCGATATGGTTCATCCCAGCGATGTGGCGGTGGAATACATCTGGCAGGCGTTCCAAGCAACTTATCTTGATGACCGCAGCGCCCTTGCAGTAGCACGCTGTGAGCGCATACACAAACGGTTGCAACATCGTCCCATGAGTGCCAACCGCGAGACGGTCGAGCGTTTCAACAATGACACGGCCAGTGTGGTACGCAACCTCATCAAGGAATACCCGTATCTGTCTCAAAACCCTGAACTCAAAGACTTTATTCCTTAGATTTAAGCGAAGTAGGGACTAATAACAAGAAAACAAGAAATGAACTATTCTATAACAGAAATATATAACGTCCTGGAAGTAACCGGAGGACAAATCGTAGACGAAGATGCGATTGTCAGCCAGTTGCTCACCGATTCACGTTCCCTGACAAACCCCGACGAAACCATCTTCTTCGCCCTGCGCACTGAGGCTGGAGACGGTCACAATTTCATCCCCGACCTGTATGACAAGGGGGTGCGCAATTTTGTTGTCTCCAGTGACTACTACACGCTGCCCGAGTGTTCCGGTGCCAATTACATTGCTGTGGAATCGCCACTGGATGCCTTGCAGGCGCTGGCCACCTTCCACCGCAGGCGTTTCCGTGAGTTGCCCGTCATCGGCATCACGGGCAGTCGCGGCAAGACGACCGTCAAGGAATGGCTCTACCAATTGCTCAAGGAAGATTATCGCATCGTGCGTTCCCCGCGCAGCTACAACTCCCAGATAGGCGTGCCGCTGTCGTTGTGGGACATCGATAACAATACCGACCTGGCCATCATCGAGGCCGGCATCTCGACCACTGGCGAGATGGACAACCTGCAGGCGATGATACGCCCCACCATCGGCATTATCACCAACCTGGGCAGCGAGCACAACGACGGCTTCGCATCGATGGAGCAGAAAGCCCAGGAGAAGGCCAAAATCCTGTTCAACTGCGAGTGCATCGTCTATTGTGCCGACGACCCGCTGGTGACGCACACCATCGCACCGCTGGTCGAGAGCGACGTAGCCATCGGCATGTCCTGGTCTCGTAACCACTGTGAGGCACCCCTGCAAGTGGACGGCACCGACCGCAACGAGAACACCATCACCGTGCACTACTCCTACGATGGTGAATCCAGTACGGTGACCATACCCTTCACTGCCGACCGTGACCTGGACAACGCCATCACCTGCCTGGCTGTGCTGTTGCACTTGGGACTGGATCGCGAGGTCATTGCCCAGCGCATGGCAACCCTTACCCCCGTCGGGACCCGACTCAATGTCATCGAGGGTGTAAACAACTGTACTGTGATTGTCGACAGTTATACCAGCGACTACAACTCGCTCACTCCCGCGCTCAACTTCATGACACGCCGCGCCGGCAACCGTCCCTGCACCGTCATCCTGAGTGACTTGAGCAACGAGAGTTACAGCGGCGATGAACTGTACATCCGTGTGAGCGAATTGCTCAAGACCAAGCGGGTGAACCGCCTAATCGGCATTGGCAAGGACATGTGCCGCTTTGAGCGCTACTTCAACGACCTGCCGCACACCCATTTCTTTGACGATACCCAGGACTTCATCAGTCACTTCGCCAAGGGCGACTTTGACGATGAGACCATCCTTATCAAGGGCGATCCGCGCTTCGGATTCAGCCAGATTATCAACCTGTTAGAGGCCAAACAGCACATGACTGTGATGGAAGTTGACCTCAATGCCCTGGCCCACAACTTCAAGTTCTTCAAGTCCCTGATCAAGCCCGGTACCAAGACTGTGGGAATGGTCAAGGCGAGTGGCTATGGTGCAGGCAGTTACGAGATTGCCAAGACCCTGCAGGACTGCGGCTGTGACTATCTTGCCGTCGCCGTCCATGACGAGGGCGTGGAACTTCGCAAAGCCAGCATCACCATGCCAGTCATTGTGCTCAACCCCAACGGTGTGAACTATAAAGCGATGTTCCAGTATCGGCTGGAGCCAGAACTTTACAGTCTGGACATGGCGCGTGACCTGATCAAGGAGGGAAAACGATATGGGGTGCAGGGATTCCCTGTGCACATCAAGATTGACAGCGGCATGCACCGCCTGGGCTTTACACGTGAGCAATTACCTGAACTCATCGAGTTGCTCAAGAGCCAGAACATTATCACCCCCGCGTCAGTCTTCACTCACCTGAGTGTAGCCGATGAACCCGTTCAGGACGCTTACACCCAGAACCAATTTGACTACTTCGACGATTGCAGTGCGTTACTGCAACAGTCGTTTGACCATTATATCATGCGCCATGTGCTGAATACCAGCGGCATAGTTCGTTTCCCCGAGCGCCAATACGACATGGTGAGAATCGGCATCGGACTTTACGGCATCCGCACGTTGTTCGATGGTAGCGAGGACACCCTCAAGCCCGTCTCGGCATTGCGTTCCATCATCATCAGCATCAAGGACTGGCCCGCGGGGACGACCATCGGCTATGGCCGACGCGGTGTGCTGGAGCGCGACAGCCGCATCGCAACGGTGACCATCGGCTATGCCGACGGCTTCGACCGCCACTTTGGCAACGGAGCGGTGAAGATGTGGGTCAACGGCCAGCTGTGTCCCACAGTGGGCACCGTGTGTATGGACGCCGTGATGATTGACGTGACCGATGCCCCCTGCAAGGTGGGAGACACCGTCGAAATCTTCGGTGAACACGTGCCAGTCGAGCAACTGAGTGAAGCGCGCGGCACCATCCCCTACGAAATATTGACCAGCGTATCACCACGCGTCAAGAGAGTATATTACCGTGAATAAATCATGAAACGGATTCTTTTTGACATATTACTGCTGATAGCCTTTTTGTCGGGTGGTTTCTCTACAGCATTAGCCCAAGACATTGAGGCAAACGGCATCTACTACAATATCATCAGCGACACCCAGGTCGAGGTGGCACCTGCTTTCTATGATGGTGTGAACCATTATGAGGGCTGCATCATCCTGCCTGAACGGGTATATTGCGACGGCGTGAACTACGAGGTTGCCGCCATCGCTCCGAGGGCGTTCTGGAGGTCAGCCGTGACCGAGGTGCAGATCCCTAACAGCGTGACCATGATAGGTGACGCGGCGTTTGCCGATGCCGAGGATCTCACCAATATTACCCTGCCCTTGGGCCTGAAGGCCGTGAGCAGGTACATGCTTGCAGGTACAGCCGTAACCCACGTGGCCCTGCCTGAAGGCGTGGTCAGTATCGGCCAGAGCGCTTTTGAAGATTGCAGTTACCTGCGGACGATATTCCTGCCTGCTTCGCTGCGCTACATTGGGGAGTCAGCATTTGGCTACTGCTCGATACTCAACGAGATTTACAGTGATGCTGCCACCCCACCCCTCACGATGGGTGATGACACCTTTGAGGGCTGCGGTAACATCCACGTGATGCTGGCCGATGGCGCCACAACGAGCCGTTATCAGAATGATGCCGTGTGGGGCAATGAGGACATGTTCACGATTTGGATCGACGAGGGGTTAGCCGTGATGCCCACGATGCAACAGGAAAACCTCGGTGAGAACTGGACGGCATTGACATTGGGCAATAGCCTGGCCTATAAGATTTATGGTCCTGACGGCTATCTGATCGCCATGACCGCTGCCGACCGTTACTTCCTGCCCATCGGTGCCCAGAGCACGGAATACTTGGTGGTACCCACCACTCTGATGTATGACGAGGAAGACTTAGAATTGGTCGCTACGGCCGAGCCCGCTGCCATCGAGGAAATCGAGGAAGAGCCTGAAATTGAACTGAATATCGTGGGGATTGACGGCACAATCTACATCCAGGGCGACACCCACGGGTTGTGGACATTCATCTATGACGTCTATGGCAACCTGTGGTATGAGCGGCCTGCCGTCAACAACTGGATCAGTCTTCCCGGGCCGCGCGTCTATATCGTGCGCGTGGGCAATACTGTCCGTAAAGTCTTTGTGAACTGATGCTGAACAAGGAAGATATCGACATCAAATATATGCGTCTGGCCCTCGATGAGGCCCACAAGGCGCTAGAGCGCGACGAGGTGCCCATCGGTGCAATCATCGTGAGCAAGGGGCGCGTCATCGGCCGTGGCCACAACCTGACCGAAGCCCTGACGGACGTCACCGCCCATGCCGAGATGCAGGCCATCACCGCCGCAGCATCCACCCTGGGTGGCAAATACCTGACCGACTGCACGCTCTATGTCACCGTCGAGCCATGCCTGATGTGCGCCGGAGCCCTGGCCTGGAGCCAGATTTCGCGCATCGTCTATGGCGCGAGCGATGACAAGCGGGGCTACCACACGATGTGCGCTGCTCCCTTCCATCCCAAGACGATAGTCACTGGCGGCGTGCTGGCCGACGAATGCGGTAAACTGATGACCGATTTCTTCAAGAAGAAACGACCACTTAAAACCAAGGAGAAATGAGAAAGCTGTTCTTGAGATCGATTGTTCTCGCTGTGACCGTCCTGTTCATGACGGCCGGTGCATGCGCCCACCCCGCACCCAGCACGACTGAGCCACAGGCAAGTGCCATGGAGGCGCCCACCTCCCCTCAGGCAGATACCATCGAGGTGATGAGCCAAGCCATGGGCCGTACCATTAAGAATGTGGTCATCATGCCCGAGAGTTACTGTTATCCAGCCAACCTGCAGCAGGATCGCTATCCCGTGCTCTATCTGCTGCATGGCGCTTACGGCTGCTATAGCGACTGGTCACGCAAAACCGACCTCAATCAGCTGGCCAGCAAGTATGACGTCATCATCGTCTGTCCCGACGGACAAGACAGCTGGTATTTTGACTCGCCTGTGGACCCCAAGATGCAGTTCGAAACTTACGTGAGCAAGGAACTGGTATCCTACATCGACAGCCACTACCGCACCATCCCCAACCGCTACATGCGCGCCATCACAGGATTGAGCATGGGTGGGCACGGCGCGCTGTTCCTGGCTTTCCGCCACCCCGACGTCTTCTGGTCATGCGGCAGTATGAGCGGCAACATGGATATCACCCAATTCCCTGACAGTTGGCACATTAAAGACCGCTTGGGCAACTACGAGGACAACAAGCAGCGCTGGCGCGACCATGCCGTGTGCAACCTTGTGGACCAGGTGAAAGCCTGTGAACTCAAGCCCGCCCAGAATATCATCATCGATGACGGTCTGAACGACATCTTCATCAAGAATAACATCGCCATGCATGAGCAACTTGTCGAGAAAGGCATCGACCACGATTTCACCACACGACCTGGCCGTCACAGTTGGGGCTACTGGGTGAATTCATTGGATTATCACCTGATGTTCTTCCACAAAGCCTTTATCCGTGGCGCTGAACTCATGAACCAATAACCATTGACATCACAACGACTATGCTTAAACGACCTAAAATACTCATTATCTATACCGGCGGCACCATCGGCATGATTGAGAATCCCGAAACTCACGCCCTGCAGCCGTTTGACTTTTCACACCTGATGGACAATGTGCCCAAAGTCAAGAAGTTGGACTTTGACATCGACAACATCCAGTTCAATCCGCCCATCGACAGCTCCAACATGGACCCGTCACACTGGCGCGACATCGCACTGGCTATCGAGGAGCGCTATGACCTGTACGACGGCTTTGTCGTGCTGCATGGCACTGACACTATGGCCTTCACGGCATCTGCATTGAGTTTTATGCTTGAGAATTTGAGTAAACCCGTCATCATCACGGGTTCCCAGTTGCCTATCGGCGAGGTGCGCACCGACGGTGAAGAAAACCTCATCACCGCCTTGCAGGTTGCTGCCGCCATCGATGAGAAGGGACGGCCGCGCGTCCAGGAAGTCGCCATCCTCTTCGAGAACTACCTGTGGCGAGGCAACCGCGCCACCAAGATGAGCGCCGACAACTTCAACGCCTTCAAGAGTTTCAACTATCCCGAGTTGGCAGAAATCGGCCTCGACATCGAGTATAATGACAACAGCCTGAGGAAGATGCCACCACGCCCATTGAAGGTCTGCACCGACATGGACACCAATGTCATGTTCCTCGAGCTCAACCCCGGCATGACCGAGCAGACCCTCGATTACCTGCTGCACACACCAGGCATCAAGGGCATCGTGCTCAAAACTTATGGTGCTGGCAATACGCCCAATCATCCCTGGTTCATCAAATGCATCAAGGAAGCCGTTGACCGTGGCGTGGTTATCGTCAACGTGACCCAGTGTGTCAATGGCGGCGTGAACTGTTCTCTTTATGAGACAGGCAAAACACTTCTGGACGCAGGAGTCATCAGCGGCTATGACATTACTAGCGAGGCCGCAATCACCAAGTTGATGTTCCTCTTCGGGATGCAATACTCCCCCAGCATGGTCAAGAAATATATGGCCAGCGACCTCTGCGGCGAAGTCACCATCCCGTAGTAACGCCCCATATCATCACATAGCAAGCCGCCGGGATTCCAAGAAGGTCCCGGCGGCTTGTTTAGGTTGAAGGATAGACCTGGATCAATAGGTCATGCGAGGCTCAAGTTCCTTGGCCTGATCAATCATCTTCTGGATTTCGACCTCGGCGGGCACACGGCCACACAGGTGTTTCTCCTCGTTGACTTCAGCCACCTTAGCGGCGAGATTGGCAGCAACGCGGTGACGCAGTTCCTTCACGGTGTCCACACCTGCAGCCTCAAGCAACTCGGCAAACTGCGGGCCGATGCCGTTGATACGGAACAAGTCAGCGTGGTTGGTCCACTTGAGAATCAGTTTTTCACTGATACCGGTCCTCTCGGCCATGATTTTGCGGCCCGTAGGACCAGCACAAGCGTCAAGCAGTTGCTCAACGGTCTCAATACCTTCAGCAATGAGTTTGGGAGCATATACTTCACCAATGCCCTCAATGTCAACAATCTTGTAGTTCATAGTTGGAATTATGTAATAAGTTAAATAAGAAATTACTCAGCCTTCTTATCACAGTTGCAGTCGATAATCTTCCAGATCAAGGCTGCAAGAGCGCCACCGATAAACGGACCGACGATGAACACCCACAACTCGCTCAGCGCCTGACCACCCTGGAAGAGAGCCGGACCGATGGAACGTGCGGGATTAACCGAAGTGCCCGTGAAGTGGATACCCACCAAATGGATGAGAATCAGCGACAAGCCGATAGCCAAACCTGCAAAGTTATTGGTAGCGCCATTGGTTACCGAGGTAGCACCCAGCACAACCAGAACAAAGAGCATAGTGAGCACAATCTCCACAATCAGTCCGTTGGTTACACCAAATGCACAGGAGTTGGCACCAGTGCTTGTCGTGATGATAGCATCGGGCGAAGCGGTTCCCACAATGCCTGCCAGCACTGCAGCAGCTAGGATGGCACCGATAATCTGGAACACGATGTACATGCCGCAGTCCTTGGCACTCATACGGCCGCTCAAGAAACATCCCAACGAGATAGCGGGATTGATGTGACATCCGCTGATGCCGCCGATGGTGTAAGCCATGGCTACAACAGCCAAACCAAAGGCTATGGCCGTGCCGACCACAGCAGCAGTTCCTGCTACATGTGCAGTGTCACAGCCCAGGCTGATAGCTGCACCGCACCCCAAGAACGTCAGCACGAACGTTCCTAAAATTTCAGCTAAATACTTTTTCATAGTGTAATTTTGATTTTATTTTGGTTAAACAAGTGATTTCTTGAGTAAAACAACGTTTTATTGATTTTAGGATTTGCAAACTTAGCAATTTTTAATGTAAATCACAAGAATTTTTGATAAAAACTTCCTATATTTGCAAATTCATTACACTTGCAAACCCATTAACGGATAATAATATAGAATACAATGAATGTTTCGATAGTTGGAACAGGATATGTGGGTCTGGTAAGCGGCACTTGCTTTGCCGACCTTGGCGTTAATGTCACCTGCGTGGACAGTGACAGCCAGAAGATTAACCGCTTGGTCTATGGGGCCATCCCCATCTACGAGCCTGGGCTTGACAACATGATTGCCCGCAACGTGAATGACAAGCGGTTAACATTCTCCAGCGATTACAAGAAAGGCTTCATCAATCAGGATTTCGTCTTCTGTGCCGTCGACACTACGGCCGATGAGGATGGCTCGACCGATGTGGGCCCGATTCTGGAAATCGCCAAGACCTTCGGCGAGAGCATTTCAAGTTACAGCGTGTTTGTCATCAAGTCAACGGTGCCTGTGGGCACAGCACAGCATGTGACAAAGATCATCCGTGAGACACTTGAAGCCCGTGGTGCAGGAGACATCAAGTTTGACGTCGCCAGCAACCCCGATTTCCTGACCGAGGGTAACGGCATCAAGGATTTCATGAAACCTGACCGCATCGTCATCGGCACCGAGACCGCCAGCGCCCGTCAAGCGATGGAACGCCTGTACCGCACCATATTGATGCACAACAACCGCAACGTCATCTACACCGACACCCGCACGGCCGAGATGATCAAGTATGCAGCCACCTCGATGCTCGCCACCCGCGTGAGCTTCATGAACGAAATCGCCAACCTGTGCGAAATCGTGGGCGCCGACATCAACATCGTGAGACACGGTGTGGGCACCGACAGCCGCATCGGTCCCAAGTATATCTTCCCGGGCTGCGGTTATGGCGGCACCTTGTTCCCCCAGGATATCAAGGACTTGATCAAGATAGGCAACGAGCACAACTTCGACATGGAAGTGCTCAAGGCCGTCGAGAACGTCAACACGCGGCAAAAACGCATCATGTTCAAGAAACTCAACAACCACTTCAAGGGTGACCTTGAGGGCAAGACTGTCGCCCTGTGGGGACTGAGTTTCAAGCCCGAGACCGACGACATGACCGCCGCACCCGCCATCGACACCATCAACCTGCTGATGGAGGCCGGCTGCCACGTGCGCGTTTATGACCCCGTTGCCATGAACGCCACCAAGCGCCGTTGGGGCAACGTGTATTGCGGTGTGGATATGTATGACGCTGTGAAGGGTGCCGATGCCGTGCTGCTGCTCACCGAGTGGCGACAGTTCCGCATCCCGGCATGGCAAACCGTGAAAAGTCTCATGAAGACCCCGCTCATCATTGATGGCCGCAATGTCTATGACGGAGACGAACTCCAAGAAATGGGATTCACCTACTATTGCATCGGCCGATAACCATCCATCCTCACGCTAAGCCACAAAGCAAATTATTGCTCGTAACTTTTTTATTATCGGCCTAACGGCCGAAAAATTAAGCGAAAATTATATATATAATTAATTAAACTTGGCTGACAATCAGCCAAGTTTAATATTATTGCTTAATTTTAAATCAGAATTTTTGTTTAATTTCTCCGCGCTTGCGCGGATATTAAAACTTTGCGACTTAGCGTGAGATTTGGACCGAGCGGAATTCTCTAGTTTTTAATACTCATAACTGGTGTCGAGGACGGTGAACTCGGTGCGCCGGTTGATTTGGTCGGCTGCCTCCTGGTCCTCTTTGCTCAAAGTCTTGATGAACTCCTCGTTGAGTGTCACACCTTCTTCAAACTGCGGATACTTGCTGTGGATGCGCTTTGTCACGGTCTTCGGACGTGACTCGCCATAACCCGCGGGCTTGAGTCGCTCACGCGGGATACCACTCTCAATCAGATAATCCACTACGCTCTGGGCTCGACGCTGAGAGAGGCCCTGGTTGTACTTGGCACTGCCCACACGGTCAGTGTGTGAAGCCATCTCGATGACGATGTTGGGATGGTCCTTGAGAAGCATAACCATGCTGTCGAGGGCCAGTTTGGACTCGTCGCGCAGGACAGCCTTATCAAAATCATAGAAGATGTTCTCAATAATCTGAGCCTTGAATGTCGCTGCAAGTATAAAGTCTACATTATACTCAGCATCCTCCTCGGCATCGTCGCTCACAAATTCCTGACGGGCGTTGAGGTAACCCTCGGCACCGGCAAGCATCGCATACTTGACGCCGCGCTGCAGGTCGAAGCGGAACGATCCGTCGGGTTTGACGGCGGTCTTCTGGTTACTGCCGTCATCACCCACAATGCGGATCACTGCGTTAGGCACAGGTTCATCATCCTTATCGACCACATAGCCCGAAATCCAAATCTGCAGGTCAGGTTTGATGAAGTCAAAGATGTGGTCATAGCCACGGGCATCGCCACGGTTGCTGGAGAACATGCCACTCTCGCCCTGACCGAAGGTGATGCCGAAATCATCGCCCGATGAGTTCATCGGCACGCCCATATTCTCGATGACCCAGCGGTCCATCGCGGTCTTGTCTTTCTCGTCCCGGGGCTGCAACTTGGCCACAAACAGGTCGAGGCCGCCCATTCCGGGATGGCCGTTACTGGAAAAGTACAAGAGGCTGTCGGTGCGCATGTTGGGGTAACGCTCGTTACCCTTGGTATTAATCTGCGGACCCATGTTTTCAAGAGTACCGTGCTTGTCCTTGAGGTTGATGCGCCAGATGTCGGTGCCGCCTTGGCCACCCGGCATGTCACTGGCAAAATAGAGCCACTGGCCGTCAGGGCTAACGGACGGATCTGAATAATTGCTCAGCGTGTCGGCAGTGATTTCAAACTTCTGCGGAGCGCTCCATTTGGCTTCGCTGCGGGTACTGGTGTAGATTTCGACTGTCGTTGGCCAATCTTGGCGGACGGCACGGGCCAGATACATCGTCGAGCCATCGGGAGAGAATGCGGCAGCACCCTCATCATGCTCGGTGTTCAGGCCGCCATCAACGACCTCGGGACGTGACCAGGCGCCCTTCTCATCCTTCTTGGTGAAGTAGATGTCTCCCTTCTTGGTTCCCGTAATCTCGCTACGCAACTCGCCAGTGGACTTCTCGTTGGTCGAGGTGTAGTAAATGTACTCCATGTTCTTGTCGAGGTACATCGGGCAATAGTCAGCACGACGGGAATTGAGCAATTTGTTCTGCTTGACAATGTAGCGTGAGCCCTCCTCCTTCAACATCGGAGCCAGTTCACAGCCGCGCTTACCCACCCGGGCTTCCCAGTCGTTGGGGAACATGGCCAAATACTCATTGTAACTCTTGATGGCAGCAGTATACTGTCCCTCGAGTTGCTGAGCCTGGGCAAGCCTCAGTAACGTTGTCGAGTCCTCAAATTCATAGCGGATAGCATTCTGGAAAGCGGCCGAGGCACGGTTGCCCTGATTGAGTTTCAAGTGGCACATACCCAACTGGAACGCCAACTCACCACGCAACCAGGCATCTTCCTTGCGGTTATAGCGGTTGTATAGCTTACGGTAAATGGTCGCGGCGTCAAAGTATTCGCCACGGTCGTATGCCTCGTCTGCGTCCTTGAGTTTGGGACCCTTGCATGACGTCAATGACAATGCCACCGACGCTAACATCAGCCCCACCATAATATATAATATCCGTTTCATGAAACTGCGGTACAATTGCTTTAACATTATAAACGTCAAAGCAATCCCTTTTATTGTTTTTTAACCCTAAAACCTAAAGCCTACTCACCGTAACTGCGCGTGATGGTCATCTGGTGCTTGCCGTCGAGGGCAACGTTGACGCGAGTGTAGCGCCCGTGTGTGTCGATATCGTAATCGAAGGTGCGCACGTGCACAACCTCGGTTCCCTTCAACTCCTCGATGGAGATGAGGAATTTCTTGCCTGTTGCCGTGTCAAAGTCATAATGATAGCGGAAAGCCTTGCCGGCCGTCTCCTCACGCACGACATAACCGCCCTGATAGAGCAGTGTGCGCTTGTCACCCTTAGCAGGGGTGATGACCAGTTTGGTAAGGTGACCTTGATCGTTGTAGGTATAATCCTGTCGGTTGCCATTGCTGCCCTTGATGGACTCGCGACGGCCATGCTCGCCATAAATGGGCGCATAATAAATCGTGCGGTTCTTGCTTTTACTCTGCTTGATGGTGAAGCCTAACACTTCGTCATAGGAGTAAGTGTAATCCACCACGGTCTTGTTGCCCTTGCTGCCTTGGATGGTAGATTGTGTAAGCAAGCCCTGTTTGTTGAAAATGAACACGTTGTCGCGCTTGGAGCCATCGGCCATGACAACCTTCTCATCGACGCGGCCCGTGCACCCGTTGAACCCTAAATCCAGGTGCTCAATACGGTAACTGTGGGTGGGATTGTTCACCAGATTGGTATAGAACAGCCTCACACTGGGATCCACGGGACGAATGGTGTCGATATAGGCGGCCAAGTCCTCAAGGGCGACATGATCGTTGCAATAAGTGCTGTTCAAACCCTGGGCGTTGGCAACCCCTATCGCAATAATGGCCGTGATAGCCAGCAATATAAATCTCTTCATCATGACAGAGTGATCTATTTTAATGTTTAGTTGTGCAAAGATAATTAAAATCTTCATTCTTACAAAAAAACACACATTTCCCACCGTGAATGGTGATGGTTTCTCGTTTTTTGTCTATCTTCGCAGTTTGTTAACCCGATTAACCATCTATCAAATTAATAATCATTATGAAAGACGAAATCATTGTTGAACAACAGCAAGACGAGATCGCGTTGCCCGATAACGCCGCTCGCGAGCTCAAGCCCGGGGAGAAATATGTCCCCATCTTGAAGCCCGACAAGACGTATCCCGAAATCACGCCCTACTCTGTCTCGCTGGGTCTGATCATGGCGGTCATCTTCAGTGCCGCCGCAGCCTATCTGGGCCTCAAGGTGGGCCAGGTCTTTGAGGCTGCCATTCCCATCGCTATCATCGCTGCCGGTATCGGTGCGGTGACCAAGCGCAAGAACTCACTGGGCGAGAATGTCATCATACAAAGCATCGGTGGATGCTCTGGCGGCGTGGTGGCAGGTGCCATCTTCACCTTGCCCGCTCTGTACATCCTGCAGGAGAAGTACCCTGACATCACGGTAAACTTCCTGGAAGTCTTCCTCAGTTCACTGCTGGGTGGCTGCTTGGGCATCCTGTTCTTTATTCCCTTCCGCAAGTACTTCGTGAGCGACATGCACGGCAAGTTCCCGTTCCCCGAAGCCACCGCGACCACCCAGGTGCTCGTCAGCGGCCAGAAGGGCGGCGACCAGGCTCGTCCGCTGCTCATCGCGGGTCTAGTTGGTGGTCTATACGACTTCCTGCTTTCGACCTTCGGCTGGTGGAAAGAGGTACTGACCACTCAGGCCATTCCCGCGCTGCAGAGTTTCTCTGACAACGTGAAGATGATCTTCAAGATCAACACTGGTGCTGCCGTGCTGGGTCTTGGTTATATCATCGGATTGCCTTACGCTTTCATCATCTTTGCTGGTAGTGCCTTTATCTGGTGGATTATCGTCCCCCTCATGGGCTCGATGGATCCCGCTTTGGCTAGCCAGCCTGCCGACTATATCTTCGCTAACGGTGCACGCTATATCGGTATCGGCGGTATCGCCATGAGCGGTATCATCGGCATCGTCAAGTCGTGGGGCGTCATCAAGAATGCCGCTGGCTTGGCAGGTCAGGCCTTCAAGGGTCAAGACCAGAGCCAGCAGGTGGAACGCCACCAGCGCGATATCTCCATGAAGATCCTCGTGTTTGCCCTGCTGGCAGCACTGTTAGTGACCTTCGTATTCTTCTACATCGGCGTTATCCACAACCTGCTCCAGACTGTGGTTGCCTTCATCGTCGTGCTCATTATCGCCTTCCTGTTTACCACCGTGGCTGCCAATGCGATTGCCATCGTGGGTAGCAATCCCGTGAGCGGTATGACCTTGATGACACTTATCGTGGCCAGCGTGATTTTCGTCGCCATCGGCCTTGACGGTTCCAAGGGTATCGTTGCCGCCATGGTCATCGGTGGCGTGGTTTGCACCGCCCTGTCGATGGCGGGTGGCATGGTAACTGATATGAAGATCGGTTACTGGATCGGAACCACACCCGCCAAACAGCAGACGTGGAAGTTTGTCGGCACCCTCGTGTCGGCTGCCACCGTCGGCGGTGTGATGATGATTCTGAACAAGGCTTACGGCTTTACTGGCCCCAATGCCATGGTGGCCCCCCAAGCCAACGCGATGGCTGCCGTCATCGATCCCTTGATGATGGGTGGCGAGACCCCCTGGTTACTCTACGGTGTGGGCGCTATCCTCGCCCTGCTGCTCAACTGGTTGAAGGTGCCCGCCTTGCCCTTCTCGCTGGGTATGTTCATTCCCCTGCAACTCAATGCCCCGCTGCTCGTCGGCGCCATCATCAGCTGGTTCGTCGGCAGCCGCAGCAAGGATGAGAAGGTCAACAATGCTCGCAAGGAGCGCGGTACCCTCTTGGCATCGGGCTTCATCGCCGGTGGTGCCCTCATGGGTGTTGTCAGCGCTGCGATGATTTTCTTCGGCTTCAAGTACGTCAGCCCGCTTAGCGATACCGCCAGCAACATCCTGGCCATCGTGATGTACATCGCCTTGATCCTCTTCCTGGCCATCTCCTGCCTCCGCGCCAAGAAAGACAACTAATAAAACACGAGCCGGTGGCTCGCACTACTACAACTGGTAACCAAGTGCAACAACTGCAATCACAGCAGCACCACTAGTTGTAGTAGTGCAGGCCACCGGCCTGTTTAAAGCCCCAGTAGTATTAGCATCCTGATCCACATGAGTAACGAGAGACACGAGCGCGACAAGAAGCGCAGGCAGTGGTGGCAGCATCACCACGATGACTTTCAAGTAAATCGCTCCATGAAACGTCGCAATGCTTGGCACGACTATCACAGCCGCTGCATTTATATGGTAACAATGGCCGTGGAGGGGCGCAGGCCTGTGCTAGGAGAGTTATGCGACTCTGATGACAGTCACCTCGTGCCATGGATTCGCCCAAGCCACTTGGGCGAGAGGGTGCTTGAATGCTGGCATGCCATCCCAGCCCATTACCACGAGGTGAGAATAATGGACATCCAACTCATGCCCGACCATCTGCACGGAGTCCTCTTCGTTACCTGCCAAGTACCATACCATTTGGGTAATGTAATAAACGGTTTCAAGGTGGGATGCAATGCCGCAGCAAGGGAATTACTGGGCACAACCCTCTGGGAAGAGGGATACCATGACAGAATCCTCATTAACAAAGGGCAGTTGGAAACCATGTTGAACTACCTGCATGACAATCCCCGCCGACTGTGGACAAAGCGCTACCATCCCGAGTTCTTCACCGTCCAACAAGACATTACTGTGGGAAATACTCAAGTCGCCATCGCCGGCAACCGATTTCTGCTTGAACACCCCTTCAAAATCATGGTACAATGCTCGCGGAGCATCAATACCGATGAAGCCATAGCACGCGAAGTCAACCACTACATGGCAATGGCCCGAGACGGGTCCATATTGGTCTCACCCTGCATCAGCCCATGCGAGAAAGCAGTGATGAGAACTGCCTTCGAAGCAGGAATACGTGAAATCATTTTGCTGGAGAACGGATTTTCACCGCTGTGGAAACCAGGTGGCCAGCAATTCGATGCCTGTGCCAGAGGGCAGTTACTTTTCGTCGCCCCCTGGCCCTATCATAGCGAGAAAAAGAAAATTACCCGCGACCAGTGCCTGCAACTCAACAACCTGGCAAAAAATATCGCCACCCTACCATCCTCGTAGTTCAAGCAAAAGCAAGAATTTTGGTTATCAAAAAAGAGGCGACAGTTGTTGTCGTCTCTTCTTTCTTGCGGAGTGACCGAGATTCGAACTCGGGATACGCTTTTGACGTATACACGCTTTCCAGGCGTGCCTCTTCAGCCACTCGAGCATCACTCCTTTCGCTAAATGCGGGGCAAAGGTAATACAATTTGGCGGAAATCCGCAAGTTTTTCTTGTTTTTTTAATATTTTTGTGGCCATGAATAACAACAAGCGACTGCAGAACTACAACAACACGGGTGGGGCCGACCGACAGGACCCGCGCGTGAAGCAACTAGCCGTGGATGTGCTGCGGTGGCTCCCTTATGACCCGAACGACGACCAGATGTTGGTCATCGTGGCGCTGGCCCATTTCCTGCTCTATGCCCCCGAGCGTTCGGTGTTTATCCTTGGCGGCTATGCGGGAACGGGCAAGACGTCGCTCACGGGTGCCATCGTCAAGGCGCTGCACCAGCAGGGAGTGAAGTCTGTGCTAATGGCGCCAACTGGCCGTGCCGCCCACATCTTCAGCGACTACTCGGGCCATCCCGCCTACACCATCCATCGCAAGATTTACCGCCAGCAGGGCTATGGCATCGATGCCTTTGGCCTCGCCGACAACAAGCACACCAACACGGTGTTTATTGTAGATGAGGCCTCGATGATCAGCAACGCGAACGACGGTTCAATGTTCGGTAGCGGGCGGTTGCTCGAAGACCTCATCGGATATGTCTATAACGGCTTGGGCTGCAAGCTGGTGCTCATGGGCGACAATGCGCAGTTACCGCCAGTGGGGCAACTCGTGAGTCCTGCCCTGGATGACGAAATATTGCGGTCATTGGGGCTGGCGACCTATGGCGTGTTCCTGCAGCAGATTGCCCGTCAAGCCCAGGAGAGCGGCATCCTGCACAACGCCACATTGCTGCGGCAAGCCATGGAAGACGGTACGTTGGGACGTCCCCGCTTTGACCTTGACGGCATGGATGACATCAGCACCGTGTCGAGTGAGTTCCTGCTTGAGACTATCAGTGACTGCTATGACCGCGACGGCATGGGCGAAACCATCATCGTGACGCGCAGCAACAAGCGCGCCACATTATTTAATATGGGGGTGCGCAACTCAATCCTCTACCGCGAAGACCTGCTGGTGAACGATGACATGCTGCTGGTGGCCAAAAACAACTATTACTGGGCGCGCGACTATGAAGAACTGGATTTTATCGCTAACGGCGACGTGTGCCGCGTGAGGCGCGTGTGGGGTGACATCGAGCACAAGTATGGGTTGCGTTTTGCCAACGTCACTGTCGAATTTCCCGACCACGACGGTCTAGAAATGGATTGCAAGATTGTGGTCGATTGCCTGTTGAGCGATACTCCGGCGCTGAACCGCGAACAGAGCGAACGCCTCTTCAATGAAGTCTATAACGAACTGACGGGCGACAAGCGCGAGCGCTACAAGCAACTCAAGGAGCACCCTTACTTCAACGCCCTTCAAGTCAAGTATGCCTATGCCGTGACGTGCCACAAGGCACAGGGTGGCCAGTGGCGCAATGTGTTCATCGACATGGGAGGCATCATGCCCGACGCGATGCAGTCGATGGATTTCTACCGCTGGCTTTACACCGCCATGACGCGTGCACGGGACCGCGTTTACCTCATCAACTGGATCAATAACCCAGAAAACTAACGGCTAAAAACCGACAAGTGAAAACTTTTCACTAACTTTGCCAGCCATAACGTTTAATAATTAAAGCTATGATTCCAAAGAGATTATACCGACTCGCCATCGCCATTGCTGCCATCACAGCATGGATGGGCGCCAGCGCTACCATTCCCGCCGGCTACTACAGCTCACTAGACGGCAAGAGCGGTGAAGCCCTCAAGGATGCCATTCACAACCTAGCAATGCAGCACACCACGCTGAGTTACGGCAGCCTGTGGGGTTACTTTACCGAGACCGACTGCCGTCCCGAGAACCCTAATCAAGTGTGGGACATGTACAGTGACGACGTCTTCTATTTCAGAGGCTACAGTGCCCCATACGGCATGAACAGGGAACACTCCTTGCCCAAGAGTTGGTGGGGTGGCTATGACGCGAGCCAAGGCTACTCGGCTTACACCGACATCAACCACCTCTACCCCTCGGAGGAAGATGCCAACATGGCAAAATATAACTGGCCGTTAGGTGAGGTGTCGATGGTGGAATTTGATAACGGCGTGACCCGTGTGGGCTCTCCCATGATGGGCCAAGGCGGTGGTGCCAATCAGGTGTTTGAACCGGACAACCGTTACAAGGGCGACTTTGCCCGCACCTACTTCTATATGGCATGCGCCTATCAACATTACAAGTGGAAATACACCTACATGCTCAACAACACTTCCTGGAAAACGCTTAACAACTGGTCCATCGAGATGTTGTGCCGCTGGGCACGCAACGATGCCGTGAGCGACAAGGAAGTGAACCGCAACGATGCGGTACAGAAGCACCAGAACAACCGTAACCCGTTCATCGACTTCCCTGATTTATTTGAATATATCTGGGGCAACCGCCAGGGACAGATTTTCTACGTTAGCGAGGCAGGCACCAGCAGCGACACGACCACTTATGACGGAGAACCTGAACTCATCGCACCCACACAGGGGACATCACTCAACTTTGGCGAAGTCGCCCTGGGCAAGTCGCTTGACTATACCCTCTACGTCAAGGGACACGGTTTGACCAATCCGCTCTCGCTGGTGCTGTACCGTGACGACTACAAGATGTTCAGCATTCCCGTGTCGACCATTAGCCGCACCGCTGCCAACAGCGCCGACGGCTATGCCCTGACCATCACCTACACACCCACGGCCCTCGGCAATCACTCGGCCCATCTGGTAATTTATGACGGCGGACTCGTCGGCAGTGTGGAGGTGGAACTCATCGCCAATTGTCTTCCCGTCCCCACCCTGACAACCCTCACAGCCCTTGAAGCCACCGACATAAACGGCAGCAAGTATATCGCCAACTGGAAGGCGGCCAACGAGAAAGTTGACTATTACGTGATTACCCGCACCATTTATAACAAGGAGAATGGTGAAGTACGTACCGAGGTCACCAACACCGATGACAGCAACACAACCAGCTACTTATTTGACGACCGCATGCCGGGTGAAACCCACACCTACTACGTGCAGTCCTACCGACTGGGCTACTTGAGCAATCCGTCCAATACCATTACGCTGGATGCCAGCGGCATCACCGGTATTGAGGCCGACAAGCCCTTACACATCATCGGCAAGGAAGGCGGCATTCTCATCCAGTGCAACGAGGACCTGGGCGCCGCTACCATCTATGACATGGCCGGACGCGTAGTGCGCCGCATTGACAACCTGCACAACGACATGGTTATCGACCTGCAGCGTGGCATCTACCTGCTCAAGACTGCCACCAGCCGCAGCGCTTGGAAAGTCGCCGTTCAATAACCGATAGTTGGTTCCTATATAACACAATAACGGTTGACCATACGGCCAACCGTTATTGTTATTAAATGACTTCTCGGGATTACTCCTTGATGAGGTTTCCACCTTCCTTCAGAGCCTCCTCGTTGAGGGGGATGAGGTGCCAGTGGCGCTCGGGAAGGGTCTTCTTGAGGGCCTTGAGCACGCTCTCGATGGTCACCATCGGGCGCACCTTGAGCATCGAACCCAGGACGATCATGTTGAAGGTCTTGGAGTTCTTCATCTCGATAGACTTCTCGGTTGCATCGATAGGATAAATCTTGATATCGGTGCGGGTGGGTTTCTTG
>JAEEGL010077279.1_pt1 | contig 52071 bp, 53 predicted proteins | sample 9134231 | NCBI WGS metagenome assembly JAEEGL01 (sample SAMN16246548, study PRJNA631951) | gut metagenome | biome: gut microbiome; feature: rumen; material: fiber-attached | host: Bos | place: Iran: Karaj | collected 2018-10
TAAGGTATATAATATATATAGCGTGCTGGAATCGTCTAGTGGCAATGACAAGAGACTGTAAATCTCTCGGCTTCGGCCTTCGTAGGTTCGAGTCCTACTTCCAGCACCATTTTTGTTCTTCGAACAAAAATCTCAAAAAATAGGACATCGGGCTTCGCCAACGAGTCCTGCATCCGTGTTACAATAATTAATATGAAAGTATTAAAATGCGTCGGGATAATCTTTGGCTCGCTGCTGGCCCTAGTAATAATTACTATATTAGTTGCTATTTTGAAAACTAATATAAAAACCAGTCAGATTTTGGACGATTATTCTGGTATTTACTCTGACCCTAAATATCAAAACGCTGTTAGTGTGCATGACGTTGCCTTGGTCAAGCAAGATATTTCTTGCGGTTATGCAGTAATTGAAATGTATGCTAAATGGAGCAAAAACGAAAATATTACAGAAGAATCATTATATGATGAATATGGGGGAGTGGTTACTTCTACTGGGCAATCTTTTGAAACAGAGATGAATAAAAGATTCCCAGAATATAAGACTACGATGTATCGGTATTTGAAAAATACTGAATTAATAGACGCAACTTACACTAGTCTTTCTAATGGGGTTCCTGTTCCATTTGAATGGGCTGCGAAATATGATAACGAATGGACTTTGCATTATTCTTTAATTACGGGTATGGATATATCGAATGATCTAGTGACCATCTTAAATCCCTATGGTTATGAAGAAAAAACTACTATTAGTGAATTCTTAGATCGAACCAGTTTTAAAGCATACGAAAACATGCCGATCTTTCTTGAGCTTGGTTTTGCTTTTGATATTTTCGAGAAAAACACTATATTTATTGTTGAGAAAAAGTAAGTTTCATATTTCTATTTCTTGATTTTTTCCATCTTCTTTAGGCTACATTCTTTGCATCTAAATTCTGGGCTTTTGTCTTCTGAGCGATCGTACTTGCCCCAAGATACTATACGATAACCACGGTTAACCTTTTTGCAGTCTACACATTTTACCTTGTTTTTAATCTCCCACAAAGGCACATCACTTCTCTTTTTGAAGATGATTCTATCAACCCAAAAGAAGATTAGGCCACCAATGAGGTTTGCGATAATTGTTGCCCAAATAGTTGGCATATTAGATAGCCAGGCTAGTACGATTGCGAGGATTGGAGTACTTAGCTGCCAGCGAATAAGATATAATATGTATTTTTTAGTTAGTTGCATAAGACCTCCACAGATTATTTGTCCTCAACTATTATAACACTTATTCTAAATATATTACGTTTATGTTATTATGAAGATATGATAGCATTAGCGTTTATCATTGTGGGGGTAATAGCAGTCAATGCCTACGTTGTTATTCGTTTTTGCCAAAATTGTTAAAATTGTGATATAATATATACATTGCCGCTATAGCTCAGTTGGTAGAGCGCATCCATGGTAAGGATGAGGTCACCGGTTCAAACCCGGTTGGCGGCTCCATTTTTTTTGGCTTGTGTTATAATGAAAATATGAATAAGTTAGTCGTGAGCGGATTTAATATCTGGAAAATCTTTATAAAGAACAAACTTGCGTCTTCTATTATGATGCTTATGGGTGGCGTGATGATGCTTATTGGTGCGCTTAATGGCCATGGCAACGATACCAAATCTCTTCCGATGCTTATTACTTCTGTTGGTATTATTCTTAGCTTCTGGTCTTTCTATAAGATTGGATATATTAAATCTAGCTATGATCATTTACGCGATCGTCAAGAAAAGATCGAGCAAAGACATTTATTCTTTTCACAGATTCTTGAATGTTTGATTTATGTTGCGGTTGGATGTCTTGGTTTCTTCCTACTTCTTAATGAGGGCTTTACTGATAAGGCGCTTAACCTCATGTCTGCATTCTTTACTTGCCTAAATGGTGTATTTGGCGTGATTTATGTAATTAAGAATCGCGAGAACCAGTCACTTTGGTGGAAGTTTAGAATTATTCTTACCGTGATTGAATTTGCAGTCGGTATTTACTTCTTTATTTCCTGTGATGGCATTGAGCTTGGTTGGTATATTGTAATGGGTTCTCTCACTACTGTCGCTGGCGTGATTGAGGTAGTTTCTTCTATCACCGCTGAGAACATCCGTAATACATTGAACGATGGTAAAGACATCGTACGTATTGTAAAGAAAACAAAGAATGATGATCTTCTTCTTGACGATGGTGAAGATGACGAAGAATAATGTATATCGCGATTGATCTAAAATCATTTTACGCGTCGGTGGAATGTGTAGATAGAGGGCTAGACCCTTTAACTACTAAGCTTGTTGTTGCGGATGAATCTCGTACGGAAAAGACTATTTGCTTAGCTGTTTCTCCGGCTCTTAAAGAATATGGTATCCCCGGGCGTGCTCGACTTTATGAAGTGTATCAAAAGGCACGTGGTGTTGATTTTATTGTCGCTCCTCCGCGCATGAAGAGATATATGGATGTAAGCACTAAGATATTTGGTATTTATGCTTCTTTCATTGCTCCGCGCGACATTCATGTCTATTCTGTTGATGAAGTCTTCATGGATGTTACTTCGTATTTAAAATCATATAATATGACTCCACATGAACTTGCCCGCACTATTATTGCGAAAGTTCTTGAAGAAACTGGTATTACGGCTACGGCTGGAATTGGTACAAATATGTACCTTGCCAAAATCGCGATGGACATTAAGGCAAAACACATGCCAGCAGATAAAGATGGAGTTAGGGTTGCGGAACTAGATGAAGAGAGTTTCCAGAAAGAAATGTGGAACCATGAGCCACTGACGGATTTTTGGCGAATTGGTCCAGGTATTGCTAAGAGACTCAACAAACTCGGTATATATAATATGGGGCAGCTTGCTAAGTATGCGCCAACTGGCTATGAGAACTTATACCGTGAGTTTGGGAAACTGGCTGAGCTTGTAATTGATCATGCATATGGGTATGAACCAGTAATGATGAAAGATATCAAAGCATTTCATTCTAGAAATCGTAGCATGACGGAAGGGCAGGTGCTTTCCGAACCTTACACGGCTGATAAAGCTAGGCTTGTGATTATGGAAATGGCTGATAAATTATCGCTTGATTTAACTAGAATGAGGCTTATCGCTGACCAGATCGTGCTTGACATTGGATATGATGTATCAAATAAGACGGAGGATTTTTCTCTAGATCGATATGGGCGTAAGGTGCCAAAGCATTCGCATGGGACGATTAACTTTGATGAGCCAACCTGTGCTACCGAAATAATTATGGAAAAAACCGGGGAATTATATGACCGTATTGTGAAGCCGGAACTATTAATTCGTAGGATGAGTATTGTGGCTGGTCATATCAAAATTGATAATGGACGCAAGGTTTCTCGCCAGCTAGATTTGTTTACGGATTATGATGAGAAACAAATTCAGAATGAAAAATCTAAGCGCAGGCAAAAGGCGATTCTGGATATCAAGTCGAGATATGGTAAGAATGCTATTCTTCGTGGTATGAGCTATGAAGAAGGCGCAACTATGAGAGAGCGCAATATGCGTATTGGAGGGCACAAGGCATGATGAAACCTTTTCACGCACCAGGGAAACCTTATATGACGAACTATGAGCGTGCCGGGCAGTTTATGCCGTTTATGTCGCTCAAAGGGTTTGATGATATGATTGGCGATAGTACGGATGAGATAGTCAATAAGGAATGGGTGCATATTGATTTTAATGATGATGCACTGTATGATCTGGATCACTCTCAAGATGATGGTGATGATGGTGAGAGATTTTTGGAAAGATAAACTCTAGACCTACCTTAAAGATGATTAGAGAGATGGCGATTGATACATAGGCTTCGATGTCTACTTTCCAGATTAGATAAATAATTGCTGAGATTAATACTGCTACAGAAATTAGTGTATCGTTCATAGTTTCGGCACCACTTGCCATTAAAACTTTTGATTTAACTCTTTTGCCGGTTCTTTTGAGATAGAAAGCCAGAGCGTATTTTGCGACGATGCTGGCAATAAGAACAATCATCGTTGGCAAACTATAATCTACTTCTTCCGGTTCGCAGATTTTTTCTATTGCTTCGACTATGATATGTACGCCGGCGGCAATAATGATGAGTGCGATGAGGATTGTGGTGATACGTTCAATCTGTTCGCGCTTTTCGGAATATTTTTTGTGATTGGCTAGTTTTTCGCTAATCACTACGAGCAAGCCTGAAACGGCATCGATAAAACTATGAGCAGCGTCTGAAACGATGGCGATTGAATTTGAAAATAGTCCTACTGCGATATTAAATGCGCCTAACAAAAAATTAGTCAGGATAAAGTAATATCCGGACGCGACGACAGTTTTACTTCGCGATTTTTCCATGTCATTATTTTACCATAATTTGGTATAATAGTAAGAATGAAAGGAGATAATACTATATGTTTAGTTTAAAAGGTAGAGTGGCTGCTGTCTCTGGCGCATCTTCTGGGCTTGGTCAGCAAATGGCTCTCGCAATGGCACGTCAGGGTGCATCACTAGTAATTATGGCTCGTAGAATGGAGCGTTTGGAGGAGTTTAAGCCAAAACTACTTGAGGCTGGTGCAGAGAAAGTCTTGTGTCTTAAAGTTGACGTAACTAGCACTGACGATATCAATGCTGCTGCTGAGGCCGCTGAGAAAGAATTTGGCAAGGTAGATATTCTTCTTAACTGTGCTGGTTCTTCTAAAGATAAAGGCGTTCTCGAAATGGCTGATGATGAATGGGACTTCACTATTGCCACCGATGAAACTTCCGTATTCAAGATGACTCGTGCATTCGGTAATATCATGAAGAAGAACAAATATGGCCGTATTATTAATATTGCTTCTATGTATGGCCTAGTTGGTAATACCGAGATCCCTACTATTGCTTACCACACTTCTAAAGGCGCCGTAGTTAACTTTACTCGTGCTGTTGCAGCTGAGCTTGCTACTTCTGGCATTACCTGTAATGCAATCTGTCCAGGTTATTTCTATACTGAGCTTACGACTGCTGTTCTCGATACTCCACGCTTTCAAGAGTTTGCAAAGACTCATGTGCCAATGGAGCGCTATGGCAAACCAGGGGAACTAGATGCTGCAATTGTATTTTTGGCATCCGAAGAAGCTTCTTATGTAACTGGCCTCATTATGCCAGTTGATGGTGGCTACACTTGTATCTAATTTTGTAGGAGGTTCTATGTATAAAGGAACTAAAACTGAAGAGAATTTGAAAGCTGCTTTTGCAGGTGAATCAGAGGCTCGTAATAAGTATGATTACTTTGCATCTAAGGCAAAGAAAGATGGCTATGAACAAATTGCTGCTATCTTTGCTGAGACTGCTCTTAACGAAAAAGAGCACGCAAAGATGTGGTACAAGGAACTAAATGGCGGGGTTGCTGATACTCCTGCTAACCTTGCCACTGCAGCTGAAGGTGAAAACTACGAATGGACTGATATGTATGTAGGTTTTGCTAAGACTGCTCGCGAAGAAGGTTTTGAAGAGCTAGCAAAGAAATTCGAAGCTGTAGCTGAGATTGAAAAAAATCATGAGGAAAGATATCGTAAACTTCTTTCAAATATTGAAGACAAGAAAGTATTTTCTCGCGATGGTGATACGATTTGGATCTGCAGGAACTGCGGTCATATTGTAATTGGTAAGGATGCCCCTGAGGTTTGCCCTGTGTGTGCACACCCACAAAGCTACTTTGAAATTAAAGCAGAAAACTATTAAACAAAAAAAATGGAGCCGACTGTCGGGTTTGAACCGACGACCTACGGTTTACAAAACCGTTGCTCTACCAGCTGAGCTAAGTCGGCAATACAATTATTATAGCATACATTATACCTGTGTGCTATAATTTTTTTATGGATATAGTGTTAATGGTTTTGGGGGTAATAATTGTAATTCTTCTTCTTGTCCTTATCTTTAAGAAGTCTACTCATGAGAAGTCTGCGGATTTTAAGGCGATGGAAGAACGTCTTATTCGTATGGAGGGGCAAGTTAAGGAAATCAATCCTGCGATTGATCGTAACTTCCGTGAAAACCGTAAAGAGATTGCAGAAAATCTCGAACGTCTCCAGAATGGTAACGAAAAGAAACTCGAAGAGATGCGTGAAACTGTAGATGAGAAACTTAAGGCCTCTGTAGAAAAACGTTTTAACGAAAGTTTTAAATCTATTTCTACCCAGCTAACGCAGGTTTATCAGGGCCTAGGTGAGATGAAGAGCATGGCAAACGAAGTTGGCGATCTTAAAAAGGTAATGGAAGGCGTAAAGACACGTGGCATTTATGGCGAGGTCCAGCTCGGTGTGATTATTGAGGATATGCTAAATAAATCTCAATACGAAGAGAATATTATCACTAAGCCTGGTTCTAATGATCGTGTGGAATTTGCAATTAAGATGCCAGGAAAAGAAGAAAATGTTTACCTTCCGATTGATTCAAAATTCCCTGTAGAGAACTATTCTAGATTGATTGCAGCTTATGATGAGGGTAATAAGGCTGATATTCTGACTTATCAAAAAGCACTTGCTACCGATGTTAAAGAACAGGCTAAGAAGATCTCTACTAAGTATCTAGAGCCTCCAATGACCACTGATTTTGGTATTATGTTTGTTCCTACTGAGTCACTCTATGCTGAAATTATTCGTATCCCTGGGCTTTCTGACGAGATCCGTAAGAAATTCTCTGTAGCGATTGCATCGCCTTCTACTTTGCCTGTAATGCTTAATGGCCTTGTGATGGGCTTTAGGACTCTTGCGATCGAAAAACGCTCTGCTGATGTATGGCAAACTTTGGGTGCCGTAAAGACACAGTTCGGTAAGTTCGGAGATCTTCTTGAAGGTGTCCAAAAGAAACTCCAGGAATCTGCTAACAAGATTGAATCTGCTCGAACAACATCTCGTCAAATTGAAAGAAAACTAAAAGACGTAGAGGAATTACCAGAATCAGAATCCGTAAAATTAATCGGTGATATTTCTGAAGAATAATTAAAACAATCTCATTTTATCGAATGGGAATAGGCGGAAAACTACTGGGCCAATAACGCGGCAGTAAGGAATAGTGCCGAGGCCATTTCTTGAGTCCCAGGAATTTGAACCTTCACGGTTATCGCCCGAGACGAATAATTCACCTTCTGGGACTACGGTGTCTACTTCACCGGAAGTGTATTCTTTTGGTCCGTCGTTTTCGGAGACACGCCACTCGGTGTCATAAACAAAACCATCCGGGTGCTCGTCGTTGTAGATTTTCATGATGCCGTTTTTAACGGTGACGCGCTCGCCAGGGAATGCGATTACGCGTTTAATAATATATTGATCGTTTACATTATCTGGAACGTTGCAGGTCACAGGGTGTTTTACACCTTGCTTTTTGTATTCTGCTACGAGTTCGGCGTCTTCATTTGCGAAGACGATTACTTGGCCACGTTCTGGTACATATTCTTGGCCAAATAAGTGGGCCCAAGAAACTGCAGCGCGGTTTACGATTACGCGATCATCGTTGTGGAGGGTATTTTCCATACTGCCACCAACTACATTATAGGAACGGTATATATATGTATTAAGAAATAGGGTACCAAGTACAATCGCAATGATAAATGAAAAAAGACTTAGCACGTCTTTTACCATCGGATGTTTTTGGAAAAAAGTTGGTTCCATAACGGTTATTATAGCATTATTTATGCTTATTTTAAAATATTTGCTATAATATATAGATATATGGCAGACTTTGTCTTTATCCGTAAATCTCGTAATATCGCTTCTTCTGCGGTACATGTTTTTCTTAATATTATGCTTGGTCTTGGGGCCGTTCTTATTACTGTTTTTAGTGGCAATCCAATCCTTGGTATTATTCTTGTGATGGTTTCCAAATGGCGTATCTTTGCTGTAAGGAGTCGTTACCTATGGGTCAACATTAAATCTAACCTTGTTGATATGATTGTTGGTATTAGTATTGTGCTTTTGTCTTTTTATGCTGGCTCTTCACTTGCTCCTATTCATTTTATTCTTGCGGCCGCTTATGTCTGCTGGCTACTCTTTATTAAGCCTCTTTCATCCGAAGTTGCGAACCAGGCTCAGTCTCTAATTGGTGTATTCCTTGGTATCTCTGCCTCGACTCTTCTCACTGCAAACTTAAACCCAATTTTTTCCGTATTATTTGCTTTTTTGGTAGGTTATGCGGCTTCTCGTCATGTGCTCGCCCAGACAAATGACGAAGACTTCACTCTTACTACTCTAGTTTGCGGCTTGATTTTCGGTGAGATTGCTTGGCTTTGCCATTCTTGGGCAATAGTTTATACTTTTGGCATTACCGGCATTCATATTCCGCAGGTCGCTATTATTCTAACTATCTTTGCCTTCATTTATAACTATGCACGCCAAGCTATGATAAAATTTCAGGATGATTTCAGGTTCAAGCATATAATGGGACCTGTAATATTTGGCGCACTTCTCGTCGGTATTATCGTATTATTCTTTAGCAATCCAATCTTTAATATCTAAGGAGGTAAAATGGAAAAAGAAGAAAAGGCCGTAGTGTCTAAAACTGCTAACGCTAAAAGAAAAGGTAATGGGTTATTATATTTTCTAGTGTTTCTTGCCCTTATTATTGGCGGCGTGGGAACAACTTTTTCGCTTCTAGCCTATTTCAAGGCCGACACTCCAATCACATTCCTAAACAACGGTAGTGATGGTAACTCTGTGAACTTTGTGGAAGGTTCTATTGCTGAGGTTGCAAATAAGGTTTCTCCTAGTGTTGTTTCTATTGTTACTTCCATTAAACAGCGTACTCTTTTCGGCACGTATAATTCTGAGGCAGCCGGAACAGGTGTAATTGTTTCCAGTGACGGATATATCCTCACCAACAAACATGTCATCAGTGGTGCTTCAAAGATTAACGTTGTGCTTGATGATGGCACCACCTATGAGGGTGTAAAGTTTGTCGCTACTGATCCACTAAATGATATTGCATATTTAAAGATTAACAATGTCTCGAATCTTCCTGCTGCTACTCTTGGTAATTCAAAGACTATTAATGTAGGTCAACAAGTCATCGCAATTGGCAATGCACTTGGTCAATATCATAATACCGTTACGTCTGGTATTATTTCTGGACTTGGCCGTTCTATTACCGCTTCTGATAGTAGTGATTCTTCAAACTCAGAAGAACTCACCGATATGATTCAGACCGATACTGCAATTAATCATGGTAATTCTGGTGGTCCGCTCGTAAACGCTGCTGGCGAAGTAATTGGTATTAATACTGCTACTGGTGATTCTTCTTCTGTCGAGAATATGGGTTTTGCTATTCCTATTTCTTCCGTAAAGGGTATGCTTGCTCAGCTTATTGAGAAGGGTAGTGCAAAGCGTGCGTATCTCGGTGTTTCTGGCATAGAAATCACCGCTGAAGATGCAAAGAATTATGATCTTCCAGTTTCACATGGTGCGTACCTTTATAGCTCTAGGTATTCCGCAATCAGATCTGGCAGTCCTGCCGATAAGGCTGGTCTAAAAGACAAGGATATTATCACTGCTATTAACGGCGCAAAGGTTGGTGTTCATGGCTCTATGACAAACCTTCTTGGCGAATATAAACCTGGTGACACTGTACAACTGACAGTGATTCGTGGTAAAGAAGAGACTGCGATTAATGTTACTCTTGGCGAGTATCAGGACTAAAAGTTAAGATAAATCCGCGGGTTTCAGAGTACTGGAACCCGTTTTTTTCTGCAAAATCAATTATGTCTTTATGCTGGCATGGGTCAGCTTCGAGAATTAGGAAGTTTGGTCTTGTTTTAATATCTGTAATTAACCTTTTAATTAAGGCGAGGCCGTGGTCTTCGGCGTAGAGGGCCAGGTTTGGCTCTTTTGATAAGGACTCTTTATCTAGCCAGTCCCAATCTGGATCAACATAAGGTAGATTTGCAATAATAATATCGTATTTTTCTTGGCAGTTTTCTAGTAAGTCGGACTGTTTTAGTATAATATCCGCATCGAACTTTTTGGCATTCTGTCCGGCAACTTTTAGTGCGCTCTCATCGATGTCTACCCCTGTGACTTCGGCGTTTTCTAATTCTTTTTTAACTGTAATGGCGATACAGCCTGAACCGGTGCCGACATCTAGAATTTTTGGGTTTTCTGGTAAAACTCTTTTACTTGGTTTTACTCCGGGTAAGATAGAAAGACCCGCCAAGCTTTTGACTTTGTCGACAATTTGCTCGGTCTCTGGGCGAGGCATCAAAACATCAGGCGTAACAATAAAGTCGCGACCATAGAAATTAATTAAGTTCTCGTTCATTTTTGATTAGTTCTTTGATGATATCTTCGATGTCTCCATCCATGACGGCAGGGATATTACTACGGGAATAATGAATACGGTGGTCGGTAACACGGTCTTGTGGAAAGTTGTAAGTACGAATCTTTTCAGAGCGATCGCCTGTACCAATAAGAGATTTACGAGCTTCAGAAGCATTCTTTCTTTCTTCTTCTTTTTTGCGCTCGAGAAGGCGGGAGCGAAGAATATTCATAGCTTTGATGCGGTTTTGTTGCTGTGAGCGTTCGTCCTGCATAGCTACTACGAGGCCTGTAGGGAGGTGGGTGATACGGACGGCAGAGTCGGTAGTGTTTACGCCTTGGCCGCCATGGCCACCTGAGCGGTAAATATCAATACGTAGATCTTCTGGATTGATTTCGAGATCGGATTCGGCTGCTTCTGGTAGTACTGCTACCGTTGCAGTGGACGTATGAATGCGGCCTTGGGATTCGGTGACTGGCACGCGTTGTACGCGGTGTACGCCGCCTTCGAACTTGAGCTGACCGTAGGCGTCTTCACCGGAGATTTTAAAAATTACTTCTTTCATGCCACCGGCTTCGTTTTCATTTTGAGAAATTAATTCAACTTTTAGGCCATGAGATTCGGCATATTTGGTATACATACGATATAGCTCGCCAGCAAAGAGGGAAGCTTCGTCGCCACCAGCGCCAGCACGGATTTCGATGATAGCTGGCTTGTCGTCTTCTGGATCGCGGGGAATTAATAGCTCTTCTAGCTTTACTCTGTCTTCTACGAGTTTTTTCTCGAGATTTTCGATATCTTCTTTTGCGATTTCACCGAGATCTGGATCGTTTACGAGCTCCTTAGCCTCCTCTAATGATTTCTCGGATTGTGTAATTTCAGCATCTAGGGATAAGATTTCACGAAGGATTGAAGCGCGCCTAGATTTGCCGGCAAAATCTGGATTACTATAGGCATCAGGGGTTGCCAAAAAATCTTCTATTCTCTTTAGCTCGTCTTCAAATTTCGTTTTGTCCATGCTATAATTATAGCATATTCAAAGGGATTTTAGCTCAGTTGGCTAGAGCGCAGCATTCACATTGCTGAGGTCACAGGTTCGAGACCTGTAAATCCCACCACATATTATGACTGTTTTAGATTTAAGAAATGTTTGTTTTAAAAAAATCCTGAAGGGGATTAGTTTTTGCTTAAGTGAAAACGAGCTCGTGGTTATTACTGGGCCAAATGGTTCTGGTAAGTCTACTCTTGCTAAATGTATCATGGGTGTCAATGGAATTTCAGAAGGCTCAATTCTTTTAAATGATGAAGATGTCTCCGAACTTTCTGTTACTGACAGAGCTAAAAAAGGTTTATCTTTTTCTTTCCAGCAACCGGTTAGAATTAAGGGTGTAACCGTTAAAGACCTTTTGGAGGCTGCAGGCGGTAAGGACTATGATGGGCTTTTAAATACCGTTGGACTTTCCCCTGAAGAATACTTGGACCGTGAGCTTTCTGGTACGCTTTCTGGTGGTGAACTAAAACGTATCGAAATTGCCTCCGTACTCGCCCGTAATACCGACGTAATGATTTTTGATGAGCCTGAGGCTGGCATTGACCTCTGGAGTTTTAATGACCTTGTGGATGTCTTTAAAAAGATTCGCAAAGATAAGATTATAATCATTATTTCTCACCAAGAGAGAATTATTAAGCTTGCTGATAAAGTGTTAGTACTTGAGAATGGATCCATCTCAAAAGAATGTTCTCCTGAAGAATTTTTGAAAGGTGTGGCATAATGGAATTTTGTGAATTTGGTGAAATGGAAAAGAAAATGCTAAAGGAGATTGCAGGACTTTATGCAATTCCTGAAGGTGCATATAATTTTAGAATTAACGGTAAGTCGATTTCTCGTCAGTCTTCTTCGAATATTGATGTGAATATTGTCGATGGTGGACTTGTGATTGATGTGAAACCTGGAACAAAACATGAGAGTGTACATATTCCAGTAGTTCTTTCCAAGACTGGCCTAAAAGAAACCGTGAGAAATACTTTTAATATTGGCGAAGGTGCAGATGTTCTAATCATTGCCGGTTGTGGTATATATAATTGTGGCGCTTCGGATTCTGAACATAATGGTATTCATGTTTTAAATGTTGGCAAAGGCGCTAAGGTAAAATATGTTGAAAAGCATTTTGGCTCCGGCAATGGCCGCGGCGCAAGAACTTTAAACCCAACTACAGAAGCGTATCTCTCGGAAGGTTCTTATGTCGAGATGGAGCTCGAGCAGATTAAAGGCGTTGACTCTACCATCCGTAAAACAATTTCTGAAGTGGGCGACAATGCAAGGCTCGTCATCCGCGAGAAGCTTATGACTCATGGCCGTCAAACCGCAGAGAGCGAGATTGTGACTACTCTTGTTGGTAAAGATTCTAGTGTTGATATTGTTTCTCGTGCTGTGGCGCAAGATATATCTGTACAGAAATTCCGTTCACAGATTGATGGCAAGAATAGATGCCATGGCCACTCTGAATGTGATGCAATTATTATGGACGAGGCCAAAGTACTTGCGGAACCTGCTTTAAATGCAGAGTCTGTTGACGCTGAGCTTATTCATGAAGCTGCAATTGGCAAGATTGCTGGCGAGCAAATTTTGAAGTTTCTTACTCTTGGCCTTACCCAAGCTGAAGCCGAATCACTTATCATTAATGGCTTCCTAAAATAGTCTTGTTGTAAAATTTACTTTTTTAGCATAAAAGTATTGAAATGCTATATTTAGTGGTGTATTATTAGAACAAGACGCTAAATGTAGGGTCATACAACAACAAATTTAGTCTAATATGAAATACGTTGAAGGAGGTATATTTCATGTTTAAACGCATAGTAAAGAGAGACGGAAAAATCGTAAAGTTTGATCCGGAGAAAATTGTTGAGGCTATCTCTAAGGCTGGTCTTGTGACTGAAGAATTCAAGGCATCCAAAGCTGAAGCTCTTGCTGAAAAAGTTTTGAAGAAAGCTGAAGAAAAAATCACCGCTCGTACCCCAAATGTAGAGCAAATCCAAGATATCGTAGAAGAAGTTTTGATGGAGTCTAGCTACAAAAAGACCGCTAGAGCATATATTCGTTATCGTCAGGAACGCTCACGTGTACGTGATGCTAAGTCTGACCTCATGATGATCTATCGTACTATTTCCCATGCTGATGCTTCTGAAGATTCAGACGTTAAGCGTTCTAACGCAAACGTTGATGGCAACTCTGCCATGGGCAAGATGCTTCAATTCGGCGCTGAAGGTTCGAAGGTTTTTGCAAAGACCCTTCTTCTTCGCCCAGAGATTGCAGCCGCTCACGACAACGGTGATATCCATATTCATGATCTAGATTTCTACGCAACTGGTACTCTCACTTGTTGTCAGTCTGATCCTTTGAAGCTATTCGAGCATGGCTTTAATACTGGTCATGGTCATCTTCGTACCCCAAATTCTATTGGTTCTTATGCTGCTCTTGCTGCTATTCTTCTTCAGGCGAACCAAAATGAGCAACACGGTGGCCAATCTATTCCAAACTTTGACTATGCAATGGCTCCTGGCGTAAATAAATCTTTCCGCAAAGCTTTGAAGCGCAATCTTGCAAAGTACAACAAGTTCACTGGTAAGAAGCTTGACCTTGAGGTTAAAGATTCTTTCGAATATGGTGACGAAAAGAAGCTTCAAAAAGCAAAATGGCCACAGGAAGTAATTGATGCTTCTAACGAAGATGTCGAACATGAAACCTTGCAAGCTATGGAAGGTTTCGTACATAACCTTAACACTATGCACTCTCGTGCTGGTGCACAGGTTCCATTTACTTCTATTAACTTTGGTACCGATACATCTCCAGCTGGTCGCTTGGTATCTCTTGATCTTCTTCAGGCTACCGAAAATGGTCTTGGTAAGGGTGAAACTCCAATCTTCCCAATTTCCATCTTCAAGGTAAAAGAAGGCGTAAACTACAATCCGAAAGATCCAAACTACGACATCTTCAAGAGATCTATGGAAGTGTCCGCAAAGCGTCTCTTCCCGAACTTCTGTTTTATTGATGCTCCATACAACTTGAAGTACTACAAGAAGGGTGATTACCGTACTGAGATTGCAACCATGGGCTGTCGTACTCGTGTATTTGCATCAATCTTCCCAGAGTCTGATGGTATTGTGACTGGCCGTGGCAACTTGTCATTTACTACTGTAAACTTGGTTCGCATTGGTATCAAACATGGTATTTGCACTGGTGAACGCAAGGAAGCAGATTGGGATGGTTTCTACAAAGAACTCGATGAGAAGATGGATCTTGTTCGTGACGAACTTCTCGATCGCTTTGAATTCCAAGCTAACCAACACGTACGCAACTTCCCATTCCTTATGGGGCAAGGCAACTGGATGGGCTCAGAGAAACTTGGTCCAAATGATACTCTTCGCGATGTAATTAAGCATGGTACTCTCTCTATTGGCTTTATCGGTCTTGCTGAAACTCTCGTTGCTATGGTTGGCAAGCATCACGGTGAAGATGACGATGCTAGAGACCTTGGCCTCGACATTATCACTCATATGCGTGAGAAATGTGATGGCTATTCGAAGAAGCATAAACTAAACTTCTCACTTCTTGCAACCCCTGCAGAAGGTATTGCTGGCCGCTTTACCAAGATTGATAAAAGAGAATTTGGTGTAATCCCAGGCGTTACTGACCGCGAGTTCTATACTAACTCATTCCATGTACCTGTATACTTCCCAATCTCTGCTTTCCGTAAGATTGAGATTGAGGCCCCATATCACAATCTTTGTAACGCTGGTCATATTACCTATATCGAGCTCGATGGTGATCCTTCACAAAACATTGCTGCATTTGAATCTGTAATTCGCAAAATGCATGATGAAGGTATTGGTTACGGTTCTGTAAACCACCCAGTAGACCGTGATCCAGTCTGTGGCTTCTCGGGCATCATCACTGGTGATCGCTGTCCACACTGTGGCCGTCTCGAAGGCGATGTTCCTTTTGAAAAAATTTGTAGCTGCGCCAAAGGGGAATAAAGATGGCCTTTGATCTCCACAAGTATCTACTTGAAACGATCTCTAGGCAGATGACGGATGTACCTGATGGGTACATCCGTACCTCTGGCCCACGTGAACATGATAATATTGTAAACGGTGACGGTCTTAGGGCGGTGGTTTGGACGCAGGGTTGTCCTAACCATTGTAAAGGCTGCCAAAATCCTGAGACTTGGTCTTATGAAGTTGGACAACTAGAAAAGATTGAAGATATCTGTAAGGAACTTGCTACTTTCCCAGGTCAGGCTGGCCTTACGTTCTGTGGCGGTGAGCCATTTATCCAGCCAAAAGCTTGCAAACAAATTGCCGACTTTGTTAGAAAAGAGCTCGGATGGAATGTTTGGAGCTTTTCTGGTTTTACTTATGAAGTAATTAAAGAGTATGGTGGAGAACCTTGGGAATTTCTCAAATCTCTTGATGCGATTATCGACGGACCATTCATGCTAGATAAATTTGATCTAAGCCTACGTTTTCGTGGCAGCAGGAACCAACGTTTGATAAAATTAAAGTATGGTACAGGTGAAATAATATCAATCGAGTAAAATATGAGCGAAAAATTTACAGTAACCCCAACAAGTAACACGATCGACCTAAAGCCTGGTGAAACTCACGAAGGCTATATAATGGTCTCTAATCCACAGGATTCTAAGGAAGATTTTGATTATTCTGTAGAAGTCTCTCCTTATGGCGTAGTTGGTAACGACTACAAGGCTGATCTTACTACTTCATCTGCTCGCACTATGCTTGCACAGTGGGTTACCATTAAAAATCCTACTGGTACAGTTAAACCAAATGAAAAAGTTCGTGTTGAATATACCATCACCGTTCCAGAAGATGCTGCTGGTGGCGGTCAATATGCTGCGCTTGTCGTTAGCAAAAACTCGAATACGGAAGTAACGGATGCTAACATTGGTGTAAATAACGTTTTCGGTATCGCTAGTGTGCTTTACGCAAAAATTGATGGCGAAATTAATAGGTCTGGTGATGTCCTTGAAAATTCTATCCCTGGTTTTACCACTAATTTGCCTGTAGCTTCTTCTGTGATGTTAAAAAATGATGGCAACGTGCATGAAGATGCTGATATTTATCTTTCGATTAAAAATGTACTAAATGGCGAAACTGTTTATCCGAAAGATGGCCAAAGTGGTGGCATTACCGAAGAAATTATGCCGGGCACTACTAGATATCTAACCCAGAACATTCAAAACATTTCACCGCTTGGTATTTATGAGGTTAAGCAAACAGTCCAGTACTTAGATTCCGAACATGTCACTACACAGATTTTAGTTGCTTGTCCGATCTGGTTTATGTTCCTAGTCTTTGTTACGGTCTGTTCTATTGCGGCTTTTATTGTGAGCTGTATTCTAAAGCACAAACATCGTAAAAATCTGGTATAATATTCCTATAGAATTGGAGGAAAATGAAAATTGCAATTTTGGGGGCTGGTGCTTTTGGCACTGCACTTGGTGGGATTTTAGCCGAGAAGGGCTACGATATTGATTATTATGATTCCAAGTGCATGAACGATTCTCTCGAAGAGACTCTTTCTGATGCAAAAATGATTGTCCTTGCTGTACCATCCAAAGCTGCGCCGTATCTTCTTCCAAAACTGCCAAAGAAAAAACCCCTTATCATTGCAACTAAGGGTATTTTGTCATCTGATATGTTTAAAGATTTTCCTGACTACATGATTCTTTCTGGTCCAGGTTTTGCAGATGATATTAAAGCCCATAAGAAAACTGTCCTTACCGCTACGGATGATCGCATTGTCGATATGTTTGGCACAAGCTATCTTACCTTTGATCGTACCGACGATGAACGTGGTGTACTTATGTGTGGAGCCCTCAAAAATGTTTATGCCGTGATGGCTGGTATTCTTGATCTAAAAGAAGGTACTCCGGAACATTCAAAGTTCCTACGCGATGTCGCAAAGGAAATGAAGCTCGTTCTTGATAATAATGAAGCATCTGGTGATACTGTTGATCTTGTATGTGGCAAAGGCGATCTGAAGATCACATGTAATTATCCTTCTAGAAATTATGAATTTGGGCAAATTTTGCGTAAGAATCCAAAGGCTGAGCCGGAGAAGACCGTTGAGGGGTTGTCTGCTCTCAAGCGTATTAAACGTGGTGAGATTAAGGTTCCTGCGGATGCGGTGATTCTTAAAGATTTGATTCGTAGGAGCGAAGAATGGGCTTAAATGCTAAGCAAAAAGAAGCGGTTGAATATCTAGATGGCCCGCTTCTAGTGCTAGCAGGTCCAGGAACAGGCAAAACTCAACTTCTTTCTGAAAAAGTTGCATATATTTTGAAGAATACCGATGCTTTACCGGAAAACATTCTTTGTGTTACTTTTACTGATAATGGTGCGCGTAATATGCGCGAACGCCTTAAGAAGATTGTTGGAAAAGATGGTCTTAAAGTAAATATATCTACTTATCATTCATTTGGCTCAGACATTCTTGCTCAGTACAAGAACTATTCTGATGACTATAACCGCGTAATAGATTCTGCAATCGATGAGGTTTCTAAGTTTAAACTTGTAAAAGAAATCCGTGACAAGCTACCTGGAACTGACATTCTTCATGGCGACAACGTAAAAGACATTATTGAAGTTATTTCTAGTGCTAAAGGCGCAAATCTTACTGCCGATGATTTATCATTCATTTCAAAGACTAACACCGAAGATTCTAAAATTTTATCCGAAGCAATCTCCCCGCTTCTTCTAAATGTTGTTCCGCGTGCGTTTAAAGAGTCTTACGAAAATGCATATAAACCGATATACGAAATCTTAAAATCTTATACAGAATCTCATCTTACTATTGAGCTTTCTTCTGGTGAAGATGTAAATATCTATAGGAATATTGTACTTATTGCTAGTGATATGAAGACCGCAATTCTTGAAGCGGAGGACTCTGGCAAGATTACTCCACTTACTAAATGGCGTGATGACTATTTTGAAAAGACTGACAAAGGAAATTATAGACTAAAGGATCGTATTTCCAACAAGAAGCTTGCTAGCGTCGCCAAGGTAATGTCTATTTATGAAAAAAATCTACGTGAAGCTGGCCTTTATGATTATGATGATATGATTCAAGAAGCTGTTCGTATTTTACATAAGGATCACGGTTTTAGCTTGACGCTTGCTGAAAGATATCAATTTATCATGCTTGATGAGTTCCAAGATACTAATCCTTCGCAACTAGCCATTATCCAGGCCATTACTGACTATGATAAACCTATGATTATGGCAGTAGGTGATGATGACCAAGCGATTTTTGAATTTCAGGGTGCGCTTTCTTCTAATTTTGATTCCTATCAAAAACACTACAATGCCCATGTGATAGCTCTTACCGAAAACTATCGTAGCACCCAGGAAATTCTTGATTTTTCACGTAGTATTATTGCGCAGGCTCCGGATCGTTATGCTGACAAAGAGCTAACGGCCCACAAAGAACCTCTAAAAACTACTGGTATTTATCGTAAGGAATTCTTAAGTTCCGATATGGAGTATGACTATGTTGCTTCAGAGATTTCTAGACTAATCAAATCTGGCGTGAATCAAAATGAGATAGCGATTATTTCTCAGAAGCGTAAATATTTCGAACCTCTTTTACCATTCTTAAAGCAACACGACGAAATCAAGATTGCTTATGAAAAACAAAACGATCTATTGAATGATGAGCGTATGCATCAGATCTTTACGATGGCGAGATATGTATATGAGTGTGCCAATGAAAAGCGTGTCGATGTTTCGTTGATGGAAATATTATCGTACCCATTCTTTAAACTTCCGATCCTCGAAATTATTCGTTTGAATGGCAGAGTACGTAGTGAAAAATCTTCTACTTTTGATGTTTTTGCTACTTCTGACAATGAAGATATTAAACAAGTAATGTCTTTCTTTGCAAATCTAATTGTGAAATCCTTCAATGAGCCGCTAGAAGTATTCTTGGACTACCTAATTGGTGCGGTTGAGCTTGATGGTTACAAATGTCCATTCCTCGATTACTATACTAAAAAAAAGGATTATTTTTCGTTCCAACTATATGAGAATATTGCATCTCTTCGTGGTAAACTCCATAAACATTTCGGTGAACGACCGCTACGTCTTGTAGATCTTATTTCTATGGTTGATGACTATGCAGAGGCCGAGATGGGCATAAACGTTGTGAGCCCTTATCGTGAAGCCGACGAAGCTGTGCAAGTGCTTACTGCGCATGGCTCTAAAGGTCTCGAGTTTGATTATGTCTTTATCATCTCTGCCGATCATATTGCATGGGGTAAGGGAAAAGGTAACAATAATCTCCTATCTCTCCCAAAAAACTTAACCCATATTCGCCACACCGGTGTGACTGATAGCGAGAGACTTCGTGTGCTGTATGTGGCCCTTACGCGCGCCAAGCAGTATTTATATATAACAAATTCCAAGTATGATTTTAACGATAAGTCTCCGGAAAGGCTCGAATATTTTGAAGAATATGAGGAGGATGGTAATGTATTGTCACCTCTTATTCCATCTGGCAGAGTTGATACTTATTATGATGCAGTGTCTCCGGAATTAGCCGTTTCCAATATTCATACTTGGCTTTCTCCATATACTGTTGCAACTCCAGATCTTCTATCAATCTATAAAGAGCGCGTCGAAAATTACCGAATGTCTGCATCTTCTCTAACTTCGTTTGTGGATGTTTGCTATGCTGGACCTGAAGCATTCTTTAAAGACCGTATATTAATGGCTCCTCGCGAGCAAGAAACCGATGCTATGGTGTTTGGCACACTTGTTCATGCTACTTTTGAAAAAGTGACTAATGAGAACCTTTCTGATGAGGACGCGCTGCAGTTCTTCTTGTCTGAGCTAGAAAAACAAGATCTTTCCTTAGATGTTAAGACTCGCCTTCAAGAAAAAGGTCCTGCTGATCTTGCTATTTCGCTTAATGCTTTTAGAAATATGCTCCACCAGGGTAAAGCTGAGGTGAATTTAGGCCCAGATAAACTTGTTATTGGTGGCGTTCCTGTAACTGGCAAGATTGACCATATTACTATTAATGAAGAGACAAAAGAAATTGAAGTATATGACTATAAGACCTCAGGCTATCATAAGGAGAAGTGGACTTCTCATGCCACATTATACAAATATATGCTTCAACTTGGGTTCTATAAGTTGCTTCTTAATCACTCTCTTAAATTTTCTAAATATAAAGTGACAAAAGCTCATATCCTATTTGTAGTCCCCGACAATGATGGTGAAGTATATGATAAGGTTTATGAATTTAATGATGAGGATGAAAAGGCCTTAATCTCTTTGATGCAGGCCGTATACGACCAGATATATAGTCTTAAATTCATTTCCGATCCAGAATTAATGATCCCTGCGGACTCTTCCAAGGGCATTAAAGATATCAAAGCCTTCATTGAGCTTTTGCTTGCAAAAACTGCTAAAAACTAGTAAAATATGCTGAGCATCGACGATACTGTGTAAAAGGGATAAATAGTCGATAGTATTTTACGGAAGGGGGTGTTATGGGTGCTCTACATTCGTGATGAAACTTTAGGAATTACCTATACTTTTAATACGGATAGTGCTGGCTACGCAGCCGCTAGGAATCAGATTTTGATGATTAGTGAAGCTGGCCATGTAGTTGGCGATGAAGATTCCGGTAGCATTAATAAGGTTTTCGGTTTCTTCGGAGGACGTATTTAGTCCTATTTATTACTTCGCACCAAACAAAAACTGACAAGGCGTAAAGTCTTGTCTTTTTTTTGTTTCTATGGTAAAATTGTAGGAATTATGGCAAAGAAGAATAATACTAAGCGTAAACTCGTAGGCCTCGTTTCTGAGGAATCTGGTGTTCGTGCATACTACACCAAGAAAAACACGATGAATACTCCTGATAAGCTCAGTCTTAAGAAGTATGATCCAGTTCTTCGCAAGCACGTAGTCTTTACTGAAACCAAGAAGAACCTCGGTCGTAACGAAGTTAAAGAGAAAAAGCGTTAAAAATAGCCCTTCAAGGGGCTATTTTTTTATTCTTAATCGATATTCTATATCGCGGAGGACATTCATGAAGTACATGAAGCCTTCGTATGGCGAAGCGTAGGCTGAGAAGTAGGCATGTACGTCGCCATCGTTCCAATATTTTGTACACATTGCATATGGGTGATCTGAGGTAGTCATTCTACGCCAATCTGAGATAAGCTTGGCGTCTTTTGTTGCTAGGATATCTTTTCTCATGGAATATAGATCGTTCATGGCTGAGTTTTGCATTGAATTAGATAACCAGGCTGAGAGATCACGTTCCGTGTCGGCCCAAGTTACTGTTTCTGGCATAGAGATTTCGTCCGCAGGTTCTTCTAAGCTGCAGGCTTCTGATACCGTAACAAATTTATTGTCGAACTCTTTTAGCCATTTTGGGATTAGGTCATTCATGAATTCAAAGATCCCCGTGTCTTTCCATTGGTGTTCGCCAAAGGTCTCAAAATCCATGAATAGATTAATTAGATTGCCGCGAAGACATTCCATGTTTACCCAATTAGTGTATTTTGGAACGGTAAGTGGCCATTCCTCCCAACCACGGTTTGAAAAACGGAAGGCAATATCATCTGATAAACGATAGTTCTTTAGAAGTAGCTTTACGTTTTTGCAGCCAGCTGGTCGGTAAACATAGTTTGGGCTTCTCCAACCGAGGATTTTGTCCCAACCTTCTGCAAGAATACCTGTGTAGCCTTTTTGGTCTGCCCATTTTGCAAGATCGTCATTATAGGCGAGCTCGGTATTTCTGAACACCTTTGGATGGACTCCAAATAATTCAAATACTTTGCTGTCGTGCATGTCTACCTGTTCTTCAAACTCTTCTTTGTCAAAGAAAAATGCAAGGGAATGATAATATGTTTCACCGACAATCTCAACTTGGCCAGTCTTTACTATTCTTTTAATTTGATCAATCAGGTCTTTGTCCCATTTTTCAGCTTGTTCTAGCCATGTACCTGTAATTGAAAGAGATACCTTAAAGCCAGGATACTTCTGAATATTCTTTTCTAGAAGGTTTAGCATTGGGTGGTAGCTTTTAGCGGCTACTTTTTTAAAAATACGTTCGTTTGACTGACGTGAATTATAGTTATCGTTAAAATAGTTTGAATCGTTTGAAACGTCAAAAATGGAGTATTCGCGGTAGCGAATTGGCTGATGTATGTGTAGATACAAACAGATCGCACGCAAAATTATTATCTCCTCTTTTTGTTTATGCTTTTATTATAGACCTTGAGACATTTTTTCGCAACTTCATCCCAAGAGATTTTATGGTATTCCTTTTTGATATTTTTCTTTAGTTCTTCTTTTAAGCTTGGGTTGTCGGCTACAGAGAGGATTTCGTCTGCGAGCTTTCTTTCGTCCCAGAAATCGTATTTCATGGCTGACCAAATAATTTCTGATACACCAGACTGTTTAGTGAGAATAAGTACGTCTCCATGGTGAGCCGCCTCAAGGGCGGTGAGGCCAAAAGGTTCAGACACTGAGCTCATTACGAAAATATCTGAAATTGAATAGATATCACGAAGTTTCTTGCCGCGGATAAAACCAGTAAAGATGACGTTTTTTGATATTCCTAGATCTGCCGCCATTGAGATAAGTTCATTTCTCTCTTCGCCGTCACCTGCAAATACAAACATAATCTTTGGGTTCTTGCGAATCACCATGGCCGCTGCTTGCATCAAGTGCCAGAGGCCTTTCTGAACAGTGAAACGTCCAACGGTGGAAACTATTGTATATCCGGCAGCCTTCAAAGCGCTGATATATTGATATGATTTGTCGCTAAATTTGTAGTCAGACTTTTCGTAATCTTCGTCTAGGGAATTATAGATTACGTCAATTTTGTTTAGAGGAATATGGTATTTTTCGTAGATGATTCTTTTGGTTGTTTCGGAAACGGCGATAATTTTATCTGCCATCATGAGACCTTCGTATTCAATCTCGTGAATGAGTGGATTACCGGTGTGCATACCTGCGCGGTCATATTCTGTTGCGTGTACATGTGCAACTAGAGGTATTCCGTATTCTTTTTTGGCAATCATACCGGCTTCGTAGGTGAGCCAATCGTGTGCGTGAACTACGTCTGGATGATGCTCTTTTAGATAGTCTTCTACGAATTCTTGGTAGGATTTTTGGACTTCGCGAATAGATACGAGGTGGTCTTTGTCGATTGTTGGAATGATTTGTTCCATAATTCGCATTGATTCATATGAACCACCGCCATAGCGATAGATTGGATCTAGATGCGAAGCTGAGACTACGTTCATAAAATCAATCTCAGGATGTTTTGCTTCGTATGGAACTACAAAATCGATATTGGCGCCTTCGTGTGCCAAAGCTCTAGCCATATTCAAGCAGGCTACTCCAAGACCACCACTGTTGTGAGGAGGTAGCTCCCAACCAAGCATTAGTATTTTCATCTATATAATTTTAGCACAATTTTAAACATTAGTGGAGTTTTTGTGTTAAAATATATATGTGAACGTTATAGGGGTGTAGCTCAGTTGGTAGAGCACTGGTCTCCAAAACCAGGTGTCGCGAGTTCAAGTCTTGCCGCCCCTGCCACAATATATATGAGAGTTTTATTTTTTAGACATTCACTAAAAACTTTATTCATTGTGGTTTTATGTCTTTATTTTTCTTTCTTAGCCTCAACTGGCTATTTTTTTAGTTATCGACCGGAGATAAAGGATGTTTATGCGCCTATAGTTGAGATTCTTGGAGGGGAGAATATTACTATTCCGATTAATACTACTTTTTCGGACCCTGGTGTTGATGCTTTTGATATCGGCGGTGAACTTAGTCTCGAAACTGTTGGCCAGGTAGATTCTAGTACGGTCGGCGATTATGAAATTAAGTATATTGCTTCTGATGATTCCGGCAATACTACTGAAGCCTTGCGTAAAGTTCGCGTAATCCAGCCGGCCGGTATAGTGTATTTAACTTTTGATGATGGTCCTAGCGAGCATACCGGCAGGCTCCTCGATGTTTTAAAAAAATACGGTGTTGAGGCTACTTTCTTTGTGACTGGACGTGGTGACCCAGCACTTATCAAGCGTGAATATGACGAAGGTCATACTGTTGCCCTCCATACTAATTCTCACAATTATTCATATGTTTATTCTAGTATTAATAATTATTTTGATGATCTTAATGCTATCTCTACATTGGTAAAAAATACTACCGGCGAAGAGTCTAAACTCCTTCGTTTCCCGGGTGGAAGTTCAAATCTGGTCAGCAGGAGATATGACGGTCGAACTCGCATCATGAGTAAACTCGTGAATGAAGTGACCGCAAGGGGTTATACCTATTTTGACTGGAATGTCGATTCTAATGATGCGGGTGGAGCTAAGACTGCTGATGAAGTATTTAATAATGTTACTTCTAGACTTGTAGCTGGCGGCGAATCTGTTGTTCTGCAGCATGACGTCAAAGGTTTTTCGGTTGATGCAGTCGAACGTATTATACAGTATTGCAACGAGCATAACTTCCTTTTAAAAAAGCTTAACAAAGATTCTTTTAATGCGCACCACGGCGTAAACAATTAGATGCTATAATAACGATATGACATTTAGTGAATTAGAATCTATTCGCGAAGAATACTCAAACTATTACAACAAAATTAAAAGAACTTGTCTTCTTGTTTGTTCTGTCCCTCTAGCTATTATTCTTTTATTTTCATTAATAAACACCGGTGGTAGGTTTTTTATTTTTAATCTTTTTCCGGTTGTCTTCTTTAGTATTTTTTCGCTTGTCGTATCTTTAATTGTTGTTTCTTTTGCCACTAAAAAACCTCGCGAAAGATACGAAAGAGCCTATAAAGAATATTTTGTTTGTACTAGCCTAAAAACCATATTTAAAAATGTAGAATACGAACCTTCGATGGGTATATCTCCTGATGTCCTTAGGAATACGGGGATGATGTATACTGGCGACCGCTACCATTCAAATGATTTTGTGAAAGGTGAGTATAAAGATGTTGAATTCTCTCAGGCTGATGTTTTTATTGAGGAAGAACACAGAGATAGCGATGGAGATTCAACATATGTTATCGTCTTTCGTGGTCGTTGGATGACTTTTGAATTTCCAAAAAAATTCGCATTTAAACTTGAAGTTGTGCAACGTGGCTTTTGTGGTGCAGTTGTCCCGAAAAGCTCTAAAACCGGGAAGAGGATCAAACGTATTGAGACTGAATCGATTACGTTTAATAAACTATTCAATGTGTATGCAGAGGATGGTTTTGAAATGTTTTATATTTTAACTCCTGATATTATTGAACGTATTGAAGAGCTTGCTTCTAATCCTAAATCGCGTGTTATCCTGTGCTTTGTTGATAATAAGCTACATGTTGGACTCCACAACAATACTGACGCCTTTGAAGCCCCTAATCCTCATAAGCCGATCGACGAAAAGGCTGAGTGCGAAAGGATCTCAAGCGATATTAGCGTAATTGTGAAGTTTATTGATTCTTTGAAACTAGACCGTAATTTATTTAAGAATTAGCGCAATTCTTGCCAGATTATTTATATCTGTGATACAATTGATGTATTATGGAAGGTAATAAAACTAAATCACGTGCTCTGCTTGTTTTCGGTGCGCCTTGCAGTGGCAAAACTACATTTGCAACAAAGTTTGCAAAAAAATTTGGGTTGGCATTCTATAATTTTAATGAAATTGCTGTGAAAGGTGCATTCTCGCGTCCAAATGTGCTTCTTGTACTTGAGCAGATCGCAAAGACTGGTGCGACTATTGTTATTGAGGGTGGTATTGGTACAGAAAAGAAACGCGATGAGTTTCGCAGGATCCTTATGAATGCTGGATATGATGTAAAACTTATCTGGATTCAAACTGATGTTAATACTCTTCGCACTCGTTTTAGAAAGCGCTTCAAAACTGTAGCAGAAGCAAAGACTGCCTTTGATGACGCGACTGCTAAGCTCGAGGCTCCTTCCGAGGCTGAAAAGCCAATTATTCTTTCTGGTAAACATACTTTTGAGACGCAAACAAAACACGTCCTAGCTGGACTTGCTGATGGTAATTAACGACCCTGAATTTGGGGAAGTAATTGTTCGCAAATCACCACTTTCAAGAAATATAAAGTTTACCGTTTCTACTTCTGGTCGTTTGCAAATGTCTGTCCCGACGTATACTTCTGATTTTTTGGCTAAACGTTTTTTGAATACTAATCGTGATGTAATTCGAAAAAAATTACCCATAAAAGATCCTTCCACCCAACGAGCACGTGATTACCAAAAGAAGCTCCTTATGAAGAAGGCAAAAGAATACTTGCCTTATCGCCTGGAGTATCATGCAAAGATGCATGGCTATACGTATGATAAGTGTAGATTAACTCATGCAAATACTAGGTGGGGGAGCTGCTCGTCGAATCGTACGATTTCATTGAATATCGGGCTCATGAATGTCCCTGAGCCGCTAAGAGATTATGTTATTTTACACGAACTAGCCCATTTGAATCATATGGACCATTCCAAGGCTTTTTGGGCCGAAGTAGGCTCTCACGACAAAAATTACAAAGCCCACGAAAAGAAATTAAAAATGTTTAATCCTGGCGTTTAGCTAGGTTGATCGTAAAAGTGGTACCAAACCCTACTCGGGATTTTACTTTAAAGTGTTCTGTGGTCATATTTTTGCAAGTTGTTTTGTCGATAACGGTGCCCGTGTCTGTAATGGAAATTTCGCCTTTCTTGATCGTAAGTTTGATTCGTCCGTTTTTAGTGCGGGAGATTGAAGACTTTAGACCTTTCTCGATATCTTTTTTAACTCGGTCTTTATCTTCGATATTTATAGTTGTGTCCGGGAAATCTAAATCAAAAGTAATACTTGCTTCTCTAAACTTTGGTAAGTATTTTTTTACTATATCTGAAACTGAATCGGAGAATCTTTCCATAAAAAAATTATATCACGTTAATTAATACTTATGCTATAATATATGAAAAGGAGGTCTGTGAAACACAGGTGGAAGTTTGATTACCAGACTGTTATGGCGATTATTTGTTTTGCTATCTTTACTTTTTGTATGCTAAAGTATTTTGAACCTGTAGAAGCTATTTCTTACGAAGTTTCAGGCAATGTATCTATTCCTGCGATTGGTCTTACTTCCGATGTCACAAAAATAAAGATGGAAAAAGGTAGACTTAACACTCCCGCCACCATCGTTGGAAGTTTTAAACGTTATGATAATAAGACTTTGCTTATCGGGCACTCATCTACAGCATTTTCTGGTCTTGAGAATGCTAGAATTGGCCAGGAAATTGAATATAACGGGCATATATATAATATATATAGTATTGAGCTTGCGGCTAGAGATGCTGTCGATATGGACCAACTACTCGTAAACGAAGATGTTGATACTTTGGTTCTTATGACGTGCGCCGGTAAGTCTTACGGTAATGGCGATGCTTCACATCGTCTAATCATTTACGCGCGTTAATCTAATTGCGAAGCCACCGCCCGGGGCCATGTAGATTTTAATTGAATCGTTTTTGTCTACATGTTTTGTTGTTATTTTGTATCCAAACGGGTTTTCTCGGTAGTGTGCGTCGTCTTTGTCTGAGTATATCATTGCTTCATATAGGCCGTCAGAAAGGAAATCTAAGTTTAACACAAATTTTCTTGCGGACTCGTTGGTAACTCCGCCTACATACCAATCTTTACTGCTCCTATCTTTTCTCGCGACAATATAGTATTCTCCAATTTCGCCAGCAATGGGTAATGTTTTTTCAAAATTTACTGGAACGTCTCGGATAAACTTATACAAATCCCTAAATCTTTCTTCATAAATGAATGGACGATCTGCTGCCATCGTCATACCGGAGTAAATTGTTATAAAGTATGCGAGTTGACGAGTTGCGGTCGAGGCAAGTCTCTTTACACTATTTGCGATATCTAAGATGCCATTTGTGTAATCCATCCCGCCCGAAAGAAGCCTAGTGTATGGCAAGAAGCAGGCGTGTGATGGGCTGAGTGACCCGCCTTCATATTCTTGGCCACGTGCACCTTCACGGCTAAGTAGGTTCGGCCACGTGCGTTCTATGCCAGTGCCTTTGATTGGTTCGTGTATATCAAGGCAGATATGCTTTTTTGCTGCGAGCTCAATGGTCTTTTGATAATGATTCACACCTAATTGCGAATGATGGAATTCCTTACGACCATTAATCGTCATCATGCTCCCAGCATAGCCGGTTTTTATGTAATTTATTCCTTTTAATACGTAATAATTGTATGCATCTTCGAGTTGTTTCTCGTAATTATCGACAAATCCAACCGTTTCGTGATGACCGATCAATTCAATTTTGTTTTGCTTCGCATATCTACTTACTGCGTCCATGTCAAAGTCTTTTGTAGCTACGGTAAATTTATTATCAATCCCGTTTTCGAGCCAGTCGCCTTCCCAGCCTTCGTTCCACCCTTCAATGAGTAGACCACTAATTCCTAATCTTACGGCCGCGTCAATATATTCTTTTGCATGTTCTGTAGTCGCGCCGTGCCTTTCGCCTGGAGCCCATGTATATTCACCAACAAACATAGCCCACCAAATGCCAATAAATTTAATAGGTTTTACCCAGGAGAAATCTCTAGTTGGGGCTTCGTTTAATGCATACATTGTACGGTTTGAAGTTAGCTCGATGGCTGAGTCTGCGATCATGATTAGGCGCCATGGTGAGTTAAAAGGTAGAAGCAAATGGGCTTTTGTTCCGTCTGACAATGGCGTAATATCTGATTGAAGTTTTCTTGCTCCATTTAGCTTGATTGTCATTGAACCGTAGTTATATAGTGCTGCCTCGTGAATGGAAATATAATATCCAGTTGGAGTTTTGATTGTTAAAGGCGTATGTACTGATCCTTCAATTTCAAATAGGGAGCATTTTTCGTAGTTATATTCATATCTGTCAGGCTGATATGCCGGAATTTTCCAAGCAGTTGAGTTTAGATCCATGTTAAACTCTGTGAGTTCTTCTTTGATTGTGATGCGTTGGAATTTTGGCTGAGGTGGTATTTCATAACGAAAAGCAACGGCATTATCAAATACCCTGAATCTTATGGTAAAAATACGTTTTTTATTTTGGGATTCAGATAGGTAAAATGTAGCTTCGTTGTAGTTGTTGACGATTTTTTCGTCTTCGCCCCATTGCATCTTAACCATCTCTTGATGCTTTCTTGTCATTGTTCGTACTAATCTAAGGCCGTCCGCAAGTGGGTCTTCGCCACAGATGGAAAAACCTAGACCGGAGTTTTTTATAATCGTCCTTTCGTCTTTTATCACCTGATAGTATAGTCGGCTATTTTTCAAAGAAAAAATACATTTAATGCGCCCATTTGGTGACATTATTTCTTTTTCGACATCGCGTTTGCCTTGCAGCTTTGCCCACTTAAACATAAGTATATTATATCACGTGGCCTTAGCTTATTATGGTATAATATTTGTATGGCTAGGAAAAATAAATTTTCTAAAAAACTTTTTCTTATTTCGCTTTTATCATTTGTAATTATTACACTTGGGACTTTCTTTGGTGTGCAATTCTTTACAAAAACCGGTATTTTTAGAATTCCCGGTGTTGTTTATTTTGATGGCCCTTTCGATGAAGAGCTCGAGTCTAAACTTAAAAGTGTTTTTACAGATGAGCTTGATCTAGATAAAGATGTTCATATCTCTACCTATGCTTCATTTTCGAAGAATAGCTTGGGAGAAGGTGAGTTCTTATACAAGATCTATGTTCCTGTTTCTGATTTTTATGATCTTAGTGATGGAATTACTGCCGAAACGCCCGATGAACTATTTACGAATGAATCAGACACGTATTCTTTGATTGATTTTAATGAGCTTGACTTTACTAAGCACCTATTAAAGCTAAATAATAGCTATTACCTTGATGATTTCGAAAATGGTGCAGTTTTTGGAATAATTAAGTTTGAATCTGAAAAGTACGACGAAGAGATCGCTCCGCTTATCGGTTCTGATTTTAGTATTGAGGCTCCATCAAAAGATTCTGTTTTAACTTTTGCGCAAACTGGTGTTACTGCTCTTTCTCGTGGTATGAATAAGAGACTCTACGGTGTTGGTGATGCAAAATACTTCGCTGCTAATATTAAAGATTTTCTATCTTCTTTTGATCTTACTCATACTTCGAATGAATCTTCATTTACAAATTATGCCAATGGTTCTAATATCTGCTCTGATCCGAGGTTCATAGATACCCTTACCGAGATTGGCCTGGATATTGTAGAATTGACCGGCAATCACAACCAAGACTGTGGCGACCAGGCTGCGCTTGATACTATTGACACATATATTAATAATGGTATCCAGATGGTTGGTGGTGGCAAGACTGCCACTGAGGCCGCAGAGCCTCTTAATATCAATCAAAAGGGAACTGGTATTACTTTTCTTGCTTATAATCAATCTACTGGTGGCGCCACCTATGACAACACTCCTGGCGCAAATCAATATTATGAAGAAAACGCCGCTAGTGAAATACAGAACGCTAAGAACCGTGGTGATTTTGTAATTGTTGATGTTCAATACTATGAGTGTAATTCTTATGCATCTACATACGAAGATCCTATCTGTGACCGCGCAAATTCTAGTGCTGGCGATCAAATTGGTTTCTTTAGACATCTTATTGATCTTGGTGCAGACCTCGTTGTTGGTACATCTGCTCACCAAGCTCAAACCTATGAACTATATGGCAATGGCGCTATATATTATGGTCTTGGTAATTTGTTCTTTGATCAGGTTTGGTGGCCTGGTACCACGAGAAGCTTAGTTCTTGGTCATTATTTCTATAACGGAAAGCTTCTTCAAACTAAACTTACTGGTACTGTTTATGATAGTAATATGCAAACTAAACTACTTGATGAGGAGACAATGAAATGGTGGCTCACGAGGCTTCAAAGCGTAAAACCTTAACCGATAGTTTTTCGGGAAAATACGTTTTTCTTGGACTCATATTTTGTCTTGCCGCTACAACCATCCTTGTTGTTCTTTCCATTATCTCTGGCCTAAATGCCCCAAAGCCTTGTGGTGAGCCTGAGGAAGAACCTACGCCAGTACTACCAGAACCGGAGCCAGAACCAGAATACCAGGCTATTGATTTTCAACCTGTAGTTGATCAATTCGTAAACTCTACAACTGGCAACCGCAGCGTCCTTATATATGACTTAGAGCGTGACGAGATAGTTGGACAATACAATCCGACTGAGGATTATGGTACTGCTTCTTTATATAAACTATTCGTTGTGTATGAAGGTTATAGACGCATCCAAAATGGAACTTGGGATCCTAACGCTAAGGTCGGATACACTGGGAATACTATCTTGGAGTGTTTAGATCGTGCAATTCGTGAGTCTTATTCTCCTTGCGCTGAGTCGCTTTGGGCTATGATTGGTCATGTCGAACTAGATAATATTATTAAAACTGATTTTGGGATAATGAACTCTGATATCTCTCATCTTGTTTCTAATGCTAATGATATTCTCGCTATCATGAAGCTTTTCTATAATCATGAAGCACTAACTAATGAGACCTATATTGCCAGGATGAAGGATTCGTTCTTGAACCAGCCTATTACTACATATAACTGGCGCCAGGGGCTTCCTAGTGGCTTTACGCGCGCTAATGTATATAATAAAGTCGGCTGGGAATATAATCCAAATGGAAAGTATTGGAATATCTATCATGACACTGCTGTAGTAGAGTTCCCGGAAGATAATAGACATTTTATCGTCGTTGTCATGACAAACCGTGTCCCATTCCAAAGTATCAGGGATTTTGGGTCTAGCCTAGAAACGTTTTATTATCAATAAGTACTAAAGAATTGTGACCAGTAGGTTCTGTATTCTGTATTTGGGTCGAAGCTAAAACCGACGGCCATATTTAGATAATCTGGGTTTAATATATTTGCACGGTGACTTTCACTGCCCATCCAAAGCGATACTACTGTTGCTGGTGATACTGCAGCATTTCCAATTGCAAGGTTTTCGCCACTAACTCCACCCTCTGGTGCAGGGCATGCCGTAGACCAGCTTGTGCCATCTGGACGCGTGTGACTATACTCTGTTTTTGTCTCTTCGGCTCTAATGTTTGCCGCTTCTTCACAGGTTGTACCCCATGCAAGCTGGCTCAATGAGTTTTTTGTACGGATTTTGTTCACTAGTGTTAATACTTCGTGTTTCCACTGGTCTTCTGGTGGCATTTTGACGGTCACAGTTATTGAATCTTTGCGTTTACCGTCATATGTGCCTGCCGTAATTACTGTCGTGCCGATTCCTTTAATGACTGGGTATTTGCACACGCTGCTGTCATAGCCGAGCCATGTGCGGGCAGTGTCATAGAAGCCTGAAATTACGCTCTTATCTGAGGTCTGCCAATACATATCTCCGAGGTTTGATAATCCGCCGCCTACACATATATCAATATCGGGTGTGGCGTAGATCGTAATTGATGATTCATTCCAGAGTTCGCCCATTGGTACATCCTGGCTGTCGTATTCGTGGCTTGAAGTCGTAATGTAATCATCATTGCCAAGGTTGTAGCTGATTTGGTTGGTATTTTCTGAACCCGATACCGACTCTAGTAGTTCTAGCTCTGGTGAAGAGCTATCTACGACATCCGATCTTTCGCCAACAATATGGAATTCACCACTATCTTTAAAGAATATTGCGCCTGCTATTAGTGCACCTGCAAGCATTACCGCAGCGGCATTAACCGACAAAAGAATGGTCATTTTATTCTTTTTCGGTGTATTTGCTTGATACTGTGGTAGTTCTGGTTGCATTTAGTCGTCTTTCTCGTCTTCTATCTTCTTGCTCGCCTTGCTTGAAATCACGGCTTTTACTGAATTTATGAGTTCATTTACTGCTGGCATTAGTATCATTATGATCATAATCATTACGAAGTTTAGAACGATTACCTCGGTACTTGGAGTTGCTCCTCTAAACATGCCTGCAAATACTACTGCAAAGATAATCATGTATAAGATTGCGAGTGAGGTAATAATTACTACGTACGAAAGGATTCTAAGCGTTACTGAGTTTAGATTTAGATTTGAATACTTTAGAGTTGTATAATAAAATCCAATAATCATTGCAGCGAGCGCTAATGGGCCGAGCCAGATTAAATCCCAATTGCCCATAAGTGGTAAAATAAGGTCCGCCACAAGTGTAATTATACTTGAAATTCCAAAGCTAAACATGATGACTATGTCGCCAGTCGGTTTTTTGCCGTCTACTTGCTTTGAAAGATAGTGGCGAATTAAGGCTGTTACTACTGCTGGCACTAGAGTTGCAAAGAAAACTACATATGCAATATATAGTGGGCCGACGTTAATATCTACAGTGTTTCCGGCCTGTGAAAGGGAAATGTTTGAGAATAGTAATTCTGGACGAAAAGCGATTAATCCCGAGACGGTACCGCCAAAGATAGCATAGAATAATGCAATGAAGCGCCCATATTTTTGTTTCCAGGAAACATATGCGAGGAATGAAACGTCGAGAAGAATCGCGCAGATAAAGGTGAGTTTTACTGAGCGCTCGACTGTGTCTCCCCATTCTGGTTGTGCCGACATAAATAGGGAAATGGCGGTCATCCAAAGAGTAGAGAATATTGTTGCTAGGAGGAACCAAAAAGCCTTAATTTTATAACCTTTGCTTGAACCACAAAACACAACAATACCCGACAGAATTGTGAGAATAGATACTGCTGCAAGTAACAATATTATTAATTGCACATGACCTCCTTTTCCATTATTATAGCATAATCGCTATGAATGTGCCTTGTTTTTGCCCATTTATGTATACTGTATACTCTTCGCCTTCATTCAATCTTGGTGTATTGATAATGAAGTTGCTGAATTGTTTCTTTGTTTGATGTTCTATAATGGTTTTGCCTTTGCTATCCTTGATCTCAATCTTTGTGCCGGCCAACATGCGACCTTCTAGCTCATATTTGATATTCGCTTTTTCTGTTCTACTATTTCCAATTGCGAACACTTCGCCGCCCTTAATGTTAATGTCTAGGCCAGCATCGATAGCGTTGTTGTTTGTTCTTGCTGGGCCGTCGATCACTAGTTTGCCACCGTTGATATTTACATAGCCATTGCTATCAATTCCGTCTCCTGCAGAATTAATATAAACATCCCCGCCATTAATTTCTAGTATGCAGCGTGGGTCTGCATTTACTTGTCCTCCAGGACGAGGCGTATTGGACTCGCTCGTCCCAAGCCCCGCATTAATGCCGTCGTCAGTTGAATTTATTGATACTTCACCGTTATTAATAATGACTTTTACGGCTTCTAAACCTTCATATGCGCGTTCAATGTCGATGATCCCGCCGTTTATTATTAATTGGTTCTTTGCATGAATAGCGTCATCGCCAGAATTAATCTTTAGATAGCCATTTTCGATTTCTATTACGCCGTTTTCTTGTTCGTTTGTAGCCTTCAAAGCATCTGCTACTGTTTCTAGTGAGAACGTCCCATTTTTTATTAGAATATTATCTCTTGCCTTAATGCCGTCATCCTTAGATACAATGTGATACTTACCGGATCTAAATATGATATCTTTTTTGGATACAACAGCGTCATTACCATTTGACGTAATATTTAGAGTACCATCTCCAGTAAATATCAGATTTGAGTTTGTAAATAGTGCGCCGTCAATATCACTAGTTTCATCTTTTAGCCCTTCGCCTTCAATTGTATTTTCACCGCGGAGTTCAACTACGATATTGTCAGCATAGTAACATGCTATCGCCGGGCCTTCAGCGTTTTTAATTGTGGCACCATCTAGCACTAGTTTTATGTTTTTTTCTCTAGCTTTGATGGTAATTTGGCCATCTAGATTACCTCTTAAGATATATGTGCCTGAATTTGCGATCGAGAATGAATCACTTAACTCTATTTCTTTGGTTTCGTATTTGTTCCAGTCAATATCTAAATCGTGTTCTGTGATTTCTGTGCTTTCAGATTGGTCTACTGACACATTGCCGATATTGTTATTTATTAAAATTCCAAGGGTGCACAAAATCATCAGAAAGGGGACGAGTGCTAGCCATCTCCAGTCAGATCTCATTACATCTCCTCTTCTAGGACTGGTTGGCTTAAGATGACTTTAAGGTTGCAGTTCTTTGTGCGAATTGCATCAATAAAGTCCTTTTCTTTGATTGAACTTTTAAGTTTTACATTATAGGTAAGATCATAGAGGCTGCCCATATTTACGGTTTTCATACGTAGTAAAGTTGCTCTTCTACAATATTTCTTAAAGATCTCGTCGAATACTTCCTCATAATCTAAATCTTCTGGAATAGTAATCTTTAGAACTTTTTCATATCTATCTGGTTCGAGGAAATTAGTGTACGTAAATAGAATAATCGCAAAGATAGCAATGGCGGTAATTACGATTGCGAATAGTATATGCCCCATACCGAGTGCGAGACCTACCATCATTGCGAAGAATACAGACAAAAGATCTTTTGCGCGGCCCTGGATGGAACGGAAACGGATAAGGGAGAATGCACCTAGAATCGCGATTGAAGTACCAAGATTGCCATTAATCATGATCATTACCGCCATGACTAGTAGTGGCAAAACCGCGAGCGTTGTAAGGAATCCTTTGTTGCTATTGCTGGTGATTTTGTGGGTGATTGCGATGGCTACGCCTAGTGCTAGTGCTACGGCTGCACATATTAAGGCATTCGTGATACTAAGCCCTGTAGCTGTAGTATCAAATATACTATTAAACATTTTGCTCCTTTCTTAATGTTTCGTAAACTTTTCCAATTTTTGAAAAACTCGTCGGGTAGGCTTTGACGCATGATAATGCCTTTACTAACCATAGTGGCATCACGCCATTTGCCTTTATTTCCATTATAATATTTTTTTCATTTTTAAAGTATGATTCATCGCGTTTGTTCTTTTTGAATTTTAAGTTTTTTGCTCTGTATTTTAGGTTTTCGTCGAAGGTAATCCTTAGGGCGTTTTCTCCTTCGTAGCTAGTTCTATCGTAATATACTAATATTTTTGGTTTTAAATCGAAGTGTTTAATTAGATGGTCGACCTCTTTTGCTATTTGGGCATCTGTGCCTTTTTCTACTTTTAATGCTGCTAGCTCTTCAGTTGTCTTTTTGCCTTTAACCAGTTTTTCGTAGTCTTTTGTCGTAATAAGCACACGTCTTTTGTATCCGACATTGTATTCTTTGCCTTTAATCTTGGTTTTAATCTCTAAGAATACCTTGTCGTAGCCTTCGTACGAACGTGCTCTCAGCTTTTCCTTGAATTCTGGTTTATCGATAGATTTAATAATCAGATCAAAATTGTCGTTGTCGAAGTATATATTAAATACTCCGGATTCAAAGTAATTACTCTTATTCATGTGGTTTTCGATCACAAAAAGAATATCCTTCTTTTGATTTTCGTCAATCAGGTATTTTTTCTCTATTCGGTCAAAAACCTTCACATCCATAAGCTTATTATAGCAAACTTTCAAACGGATTTGTTTTGTGATATTATAATATATATGTTGGAACTAAGGGGTGTTACCAAGTCTTATAAGACTGGTGGGATTAAACGTGTTGTACTAAAGAAAGTTAGTATTAATTTTCGTGCAAATGAATTTGCTGCTATTCTTGGCCCTTCTGGCTCCGGTAAGACAACGCTTCTTAATATTATTGGCGGTCTAGATAAATATGACGCTGGTGACCTGGTTATCAATGAGAAGTCCACAAAGAAGTTCAAGGATAAGGACTGGGACTCTTATCGTAATCATCGTGTTGGTTTTGTATTCCAGAGTTACAATCTAATTCCACACCAAACCGTTTTGCAAAACGTATGTTTAGCACTTACTCTATCCGGTATCTCTAAACGTGAGTCTATTAAACGTGCGAAGAAAGCCCTTCACGACGTTGGACTTGGCGAACATATTGATAAACGACCAAATCAGCTTTCTGGTGGGCAGATGCAACGTGTAGCCATCGCGCGTGCACTTGTGAATGATCCCGATATCTTGCTCGCAGATGAACCAACTGGTGCACTTGATTCCGAAACCAGCATTCAAATCATGAATCTCTTGAAGAAAATTGCTAAGAATAGGCTCGTTGTGATGGTTACACATAACCCAGAGCTTGCTGATGAATACGCTACACGCATCATTACCTTGAAAGATGGTGAAATTACTTCTGATTCTAATGCATATGACGGCAAAGATGACACTGCCTTCGATGAGGTAACTTCTAAGCGCAAGAGCAAAAAGACTAAGATGTCTTTTGCCACTGCTTTGTCACTTTCTCTTAATAATCTGCTTACGAAGAAAGCTCGCACTATACTAGTTTCTGTGGCTGGCTCAATTGGTATTATCGGTATTGCTCTAATCTCTGCTGTTTCTACTGGTTTTCAGAATTATATTGATTCCATTGAGCGTGATACACTTACTTCTTATCCACTTGCAATTATGAAGGAATCTACCAACTTTACCGGGATTTTGCTTAGCCTTTCTGGCGGCGGCGAAAAAACCGATGATGGTAAAATTCATGAGAATCAGGTTATTACTAATACTCTTGGTGATGTCACCCAGAACGATTTGAAGTTTTTCCGCAATTACTTAAATGAGCATTATAGCGAAGTTGAAGATGATATTAGATTGATCGAGAGTGAGTATAATATTGATCCTTTGATTTACACTATCGATGCTACTAATGAGCTCGCAAAACTAAATCCAAATTCTCTATTTTCTTCTGTCCTCGGTGACAATACCTTGATGACATCATATTCAAGCCTTACGTCCGTCTTTAGACAATATGAATTAGAGAATATCAAGAATGACACCGACATTGTCGCTGGTCGCTATCCGGAAAAATATAATGAGATTGTGGTAGCTCTTTCTAACCCATCCGAGATTAATGATTTGCTCACTTATTCGCTCGGCTTCCATGATACGGATGCTCTAAATAATACAATTACAAAAATCATGGGTGGGGAACGGGTAACAATTGAAGAAGACCCACTAACTCTAACTTATGAAGATATTTTAGGACGTGATCTTCGCCTAATTCTTCCTGCGGATACATATCAATACAATTCTAAGTATGAAGTATATGAGGATATGTCAAATAAAGAAGATTTTATGATGAATCTTTATAAGAATAAATCCGAGAAACTAAAGATTGTTGGTATTGTGACACCTAAATCCAGTATGCTAGCACTGGGGAATGGCGTCTTGTATCTTCCAAGCCTCGTTGAGCACATCATCGATAAATCTGCTGATACTCAAATTGTGAAGAAACAACTAGAAAATCCAACCATTGATATCTTTTCTAACAAAAAATTTGGTGAAACAAATAATAATTATAGCTTTAGATTCGAAGATTTAGTTTCGGTAGACGAAGCTGCTCTTTCTAAGGCTTTTGGTGTAAATATTGACCAAACTGCAATTTCAAATAAGATCCAGGAATATATTAATAATATTTCTAATGATATCTCTGTAGACACTAAACCTGCGAAGGATGCGCTAGTTGCTAAGCTTACTGCACTTATTATGTACACTGCAAATAAGTATGACGGCCTTTCTCCTGCAGACAAAGCTGCTCTAGCTGAGCCTGCTGCTTTTGCCGTCTTTGTCTCTGACTGCGTAGATGAAGTTGGTTTTTCTGATATTACTAGCAATTATTATCTCCCTGCAGAATCGCTAAAGGAGCCTTTTGTTGGTCTTGTTGCTGGTTACTTCCAAGCTCCTGCTGGAACCCCTATTGACACGTATGTGGGATCCGCCCAGGTTTCTACTGCTTTTGACACATTTGCTGTTATTATGACAAATACAAAGATTAAAACTGAGGTTCTTACAAAGGTAGGCGATCTTTCTAAATATCTCACCTCTAGTTTTGCAAACGCTTTCCACGTTGATCCAAATGCTATAACTGGTGCGTTTAGGCTCAACTTCACCCAGGATGAGCTCCAGCGCGTAGTGTCTGCTATGTTTACTAAGAAGAAATCCACTCTTCTAACTAACCTTGCGCTTCTCGGCTATCAGGCCAAAGACGAACCTACACATCTATCTTTCTATTTCAAGAGTTTTGATGGAAAGACGCACTTTATGGAATGGCTTGATAATTATAACGAAAAAATGAAGGCTGCTGGGCAAAACAGTAAAGCTATTGAGTATAGTGACACTACTGGCATGCTTATGTCTTCTGTAAAAGTTATCGTCGATGCCGTAAGCTATGTTTTGATTGCTTTTGTGTCTATCTCTCTCGTAGTCTCTTCTATTATGATTGGTGTTATCACATACATCTCGGTCTATGAACGTACCAAAGAAATCGGTATTCTTCGCGCGATTGGTGCGTCCAAACGTAATATCTCCAATATCTTCAATGCCGAGACCTTTATTATCGGGCTTTTGTCTGGCTTGTTTGCAATTGGGTTCTCATATCTCGTAATCCCTATCATTAATCTTGTACTTCATAAATTTACTGGAGATATTCCACTTTCAGCCACTCTTGCGCCAAATACTGCTTTATTCTTGGTCGTTCTTAGCGTAGTCTTAACTCTTATCGGTGGCCTTATTCCAGCTCGTTCTGCATCCAAAAAAGACCCAGTAGAAGCACTTCGAAGTGAATAAGACACTACAATTATTTAAAAGCCCGCTTTATGCGGGCTTTTCTTATTTAGCTATAATCTTTTCGTAGTAAGCTTCTCTTGCGTATGTATCAATAACTTTTTCTTTGTGTGCTGGCACAGCTGGGACATCTACTACGGTTTCGTCCCAAGCTGGGGTGGCTAGTTCTGTCTTGTATTCTGTATGATACCAAGGGCCACCACTATACCAAACGCCGCCATGATAGCTACATGTGCCTCTACCGGAAGATCCTGAATATTCACCATCGCGACATCTTGAGCGTGCACAAGTGCCACCCTTGTAGCTAATCGTTGTCTTGATGCATGTCGTATAAGGTACTTGCTTGTATACTGCATCGTGGTGCACTACGTGAGTTTTGGCTGGAACCTCGGCAACCCATACTTCTTTGTAGGTTTGTTCTACTTCTGGGTGATATAGATATTTTGAAAAACGTGTGCCATCTTTTGTACAGTTTGCCACCACCTCAAAACCATCACATTCACGTTGCCATTCAATCTCGTTTCTAATTGCACCATAAGCCATCGTACCACCAAGGGTGGTTGCGATAAGAATTCCTGAAATAATACCTGCCTTAGACATATCTACTCCTATTTCTTCTTTATCATAGCTTTAGGGTTTGCAAGGTAATATAGGCCACGGACGATATCGTATATACCTACGAAGATGAGACCGGTGAATACGGTAAACCTATTACCTGGCTTGGTGCCTTGATAAGACATTCCGGTAAGGGCGCCACCGATAAGGAGGAAAACAATACCGAGGCCAATGATCTTTGCAGCTTTTGCTCTCAAAATCGGATAGACGGATTCAAGCTCTTTTGCTTGTCTTGCATCTGCACTAGAGAACACTCTACGCATATCCATACAGGCGAATTCTTCAATTATATTCTGTTTGCTACCTTTTTTGGCCTTGCCATTCACAATTCTTTCGTATGCATCGTGGATTTCTTGGAATTTTTCTGGATCACCGCCTTTGTCTGGGTGATATTTAATTGCTAGTTTGCGGTAGGCAGACTTAATATCTTCCATCGAATCTGTAGATTTTACACCCAAAACATCGTATTCCGAGCTACTCTTTTCGCCCAAAATCACAAGCTTTAGCCATAAATGGATATCGACGTTTTCTTCTTCGTCTTTTAGATTCCAGTCACCAAATTCATTCTCGTTTTCGTCTACAGTAAAACCTAGATCATCTATCATTTTGTTTGCATAATCTACTGCTAGGTTACGCTTAGAAAAACGACGGGTTTCTATGTGCCTACCATTTTTGTCATATACGAGGTCAAAACGTACTGCAGAATCTTTGTATTCTCTAATGAGAATTCCGACTTCTTTACCGTTCTTAAAGACCATTTTGTGAGTATCTTCATCAACGGTATAAATGGCGTCAACATACTGATCTGCAGCTTCGGAACAGGCATTAATATAGTCTACAGCGTCGTCATGACTATCAAAACAAAATGCAGACTTTGCATTGTCCATGTTGTAGATAACTATATATTTCATAAATGCCTTCTCCCCTGAACGAGAATTACTTTATATCTTATTATTATAGCACATATGGTTAAAATTGTCAATGATATGATCACAAAAAAAATGGCTAGGGCGGAAGGATTCGAACCCTCGAATGGTGGGACCAGAACCCACTGCCTTACCACTTGGCGACGCCCTAAGCTTCCTTTATTTTAGCACATCTTGACTAAAAATGCTATAATGACCTTATGGCTAAGAAGAAAATCTTTACAAAGACAGAGCTTTCCCAGCTTTCTGCCGAAGAAATTATCGACAAAATCAAACATGAAAATTATTCACTCCTAGATTCTCTAGGCTCCGAAGATCTACGTAAGGAGATGGTAAAGGTCGGCAAGATTTGTAATGCTGCTGTAAATTACTTTTTCCGTACTACCGGGCCAAAGAGCGATCCAAAGAAACAAGATATTGCTGCTAGAAAAAAGCTCGTAAAAGTATTCAAAAAGATTGCACCGGGCTCATATGTCGGCATGCCAAAACCATCTAAGAAGGGCGTAGTAATTGGTTTTAATCACCCATCTCTTGGTGAAATTGGCCGTCTTATGTCTATGAAGATTGACCTTATGGGCGATAAGCAAACCTGTTTTCCTGTAAACCTTCCATGGTATGAGGCCCTAGCACCAAACTCAGAGCGTATTGAGCGTCTCGGCTTTAAGCTTACCCCTACCATCACTCCGTCTACCTGGAAAAAGATGAACCTAAAAGAGGGGACCACTCTTTACGAATCTGCTTCACGCCTTAAAAAAGAGTTCCGCGATCTTTATACCGATCTATCACATGAAGTAGTAAAGAATGGCGGCGTAATCTTTGTGGCCCCATCTGCTACTCGTCAAGCAACCGTTTTTAAGACAAAAGATGTATTTGATAAAAAAGAAGACGTTATCCCAACCATGTCTATGCTTGCTGTAAAACTATACCAAGATAAAGATATGGATTGCGATTTTTTGCCAATCGCCGTAAAACCACCAAAGGATTACAAGCGTGGCCTAAATATGTGGAAGCATTACGACTTGATTCCATGTGAGCCAATGACTGCAGAATACATTCGCAAGACTTACTTCAAGAAAAAGGATGTTAAGCGTCTGGAAGGTTTTGACTACGAATTCCATCAGAGAATCGCAGACAAATTACCAAAAGATATGTGGTACTAAAAAATCCCCGGTACGCCGGGGATTTTTGGAGGTTATTCTTTGCCTTTGACTTTTTCTTCGATCTCTTCTATTATCTCTCTTTTGATGTCTTCCTGTGCTTCTTCTGAGAGATAGTCATATTGCGGATAACGCTTTCTTGCGATCTTTTCGATTTCGGACTTATTGATTCTAGGCCCAACAAATGTCATCTCGCGTTTTCTACTACATTCACGTATGTCTTCAACCGTCATGTGACCTTTGATCGAGTTTAATACGTATTTTCGCCAAAAGCCTCTAATCATCTCGTCTTTTACTATTTCTTCTACAAAATCCTTGCCCAAGATCCTTTCCAGTTCTTTTTCTCTTGAGGCATGATTTCTTGAAGCTAACTTGCCTATATCTCCCCCTCGCTTTTTAGCCTTATCCTTGACTTTTTTCAGGAGAGAATCGGTAATTTTGTCTTCCGGGTGGTCTGTGTTCCAATTAAAGAGCATCACGGCCATCTCGGGAGTTATGCATGGATCTTCGAAAACTTTGTTTAAAACGTAGCGTTCACGAAGCTCTCGTCTCTCTCCTTTCGTCATAATTAACCCTCCTTTTAATGTACATTGTTTGTTATATTATATAATTTCACCTCTGTTTTGTCAATTCTACATAATGGAACAAGCTTATGTTATAATTGATTCTATGGACGATGGGCAATTCTTTTATCATCCTTTGGAAAACATTGAAGACACCGATGATTTTTATGCTGCCATTAATCGCGAGCATCTCACTAAGGCTCTCTCTCCTGAACGCCCATACACTTATTGGACTATTGAGCTATATGACCAAAAAAATGGCATCCGTGGCGGTGGCGGACTTGGCGTGCTTGCAGCCGACACTAGGCGTGTAGCCGAGCAGATGAAGGTACCACTTACCCTCATTACACCTTTTTATCCATTTGAAGCTCATCAGAAGCTTAAAAACGGGGTAGTTGTAGATGAACATATCCCAGTAGATTATCATAAATATGGCTTTAGGCTAATTGATTCCGTAAATATCCATTGTGACAATAATCTTTGTAAACTTGATGTAATTGAAAAGAAGTTTGAATCTACTCGTATTCTCGCTATCACCGAACCAAATTTTGGTGAACTATATTCTGGGCTTTCTGGCGGAGACCATAGATTATATCAGGAAGTTTCTCTTGGCTTTGGTGGCTACGCTGCACTTAAACTACTTGGTCTTAAGCCTGCGATTATGCAGCTCAACGAAGTTGCAACATTCTTTGCTGCGCTCGCTCGCCTAGATGAACTTGCTTCGAATGGTATGGATTTTTATGAAGCTGTAGTATACACACGTAAGCATACACTTTATACTAATCATACCCTCGTACAGGCCGCAGAAGCAGAATTTCATCTTTCTCAATTCGAGCGTTTCGTATTTCCAAATCTCAAATCTCTCGCCGTAAAGAAATGGCTCATTGATAAGTTTGAAAACGATCGCATCAAATTATCCTCTGTAACAATTGAAATTGCTGAGCTTAGGAGCGGCGTGTCAAAACTCCATGCTAGAGTTGCGAATTATCATGACATTGCGGGAAATAAGGTTAAATTCAAGGCTGTTACTAACGGTATTGATATGGAGACTTGGGTTCTTCCGGAAATTCTTGATTATTATCGCCACATTGGCGCCCTTGATAAATTTGATCTTCCTACCGATGATTATATTGAAAAATTGGCAAGCATTGCTGCCGGTAAAATTCGTGAGCTTAAGCATATCGGGCGTGAAAAGCTAAATATCGCGCTCATGGAGCGTCCTGATCAGAATGGCACTATTTTACATTTTAGCGATAATGACTTTATCTTTGACTTTAAGCGTAGGTTTGTAGATTACAAACGCCCAGAGCTACCTTTTTCTGACCCCATGCGCCTCCGCGCGATATTGGAGCCCGTAAACGGACATTATATCTTGGCTGGCCGCGTTCATACTGGTGACAATATTATGGCCGGCAAGCTTAAAAATATCCTTGAAACCATCAAAAGTGATTCTTACCTCAAAACTCACGTCCACTATATTGCTGACTACGATGAAAAACTAGCTTATGGGCTTTCTTGTGGCTCAAACACCGCAATCAACGTGCCTGTTGTTGGCCTAGAGGCTTGCGGTACTTCCTGGATGAAAGACATCGCAAACCTAAATCTCCTCATCTCTACTCATGATGGTGGTGTCGCTGACGCATCGGCTGACAGCTATCTTAATGTCCACGGTGATTCCGAGGAACAAGAGGTCGAAGAACTCTATGCCCGCATGGAAGAGGCTGTAAATATTTGGAAAAATGATTTTGATCTTGAATATACTCTGCAGAAACAACTTGCTGCCTATCTCCCTGTGATTTCTGGCTCCAGAATGCTAAAAGACTATCTTGCGTTTTTGTTTAAAGCGTAGTATACTATTGACAAGTCTGGTATCAGACTTTTTTTAATATAAGGAGTAAAATGGCTAAAATAACCAGAATCAAGGCAAATGACGGCCCTCGCAAAGAGGAGAGATCCGCTGAGCCTACAATTACTCGAAAAAAAGTTGTTGTAAAAGACAAAAAAATAGAGAAAACAAAGCGCGCTGAAGCCAAAAAAGCTGTGAAGGTAAAAAAGTCTGAAGGCAAGAAAACTTTCATTCTTTTCCGCCCATTTGTAGCTCTTGGCCGTTATCTTCGCGATTCATGGCGTGAAATCCGCCAAGTACGCTGGCCAAACCGCAAGGCTACCTGGAAAATGGTAATTGCAGTATTGGTATACACAGCAATATTTATTATTATAATCTCGCTACTAGACCTGTTCTTTACATGGCTCTTTAGCTTAATTCTAAAATAAAGGAGAAAACATGGCAGTAAACCGTTATGATGACACTCGTGCGTGGTACGCTATTTCCACCTACAGTGGCTACGAAGACAAGGTTGCCGATTCTATCAATCAGAGAACAGGCACCGTAGAAATGGCCGATAAGATCTTTGAGGCTATCGTTCCAAAAGAGAAACAAATCGAAATTAAGAATGGTAAGCGCAAAGTTGTAGATCGCAAGATTCTTCAAGGCTATGTATTAGTTGATATGAAGCTTTCCGATGAAACTTGGTACATCATCCGTAACACCCCAGGTGTAACCGGCTTTATTGGTACTGGTACCCAACCAACCCCTGTTTCTGAAAAGGAAATTACCAAGATCAAGAAACGTATGGGTGTAGAAGATCCAAAGTTCTCAGTAAAGTACGAAATCGGCGAAGTTGTATCTATCACCGATGGTCCATTCAAGGGATTTGATGGTACTGTTTCTGAGATTGATGCTGCTAAAGGTAAGCTCAAAGTTATGGTATCTATGTTTGGTCGCGAAACACCAGTCGAACTTGATGCTCTTCAAGTAAAGCAACTCAGCTAATCTGTTTACACAAAAATTGGAGGCCACTCGGCCTCCTTTTTTTATGCACGGAAGAAATCATCCGTAGCGTCTTTTGACGTCCTGCGACATATATTAAACCTAGAAGGTGGATTGTCCGCCAAGCTATACTCGTAGGCACTCCTTTTTATGGATGCTTTTTTGATCTCGGCTTTGTATTCGGATACTTTCGTAATTAGTGTCCTATATACATAGTCTTCATTTACGATCAGATCAATCTGGTGAATGATTACCAGGCAATCCATATCTGTCTTTTCCTTCAGATATCTTTTGGCAACATTTCTATCCGTTATAGATAAAAACTCATTTTCCGGGAACTCTCTTAAAACTGACCTATTAATAGGGCGCAGAATAAGCTTTAGCTCTCGTTTCTTTTCCAAAAGTTCTTCGTATTCAGAAACTATAGTATTATAAGACTCCGAATACATATCCCACAGGTTCAACGCTTTTTCTTTAAGGTTCATGTCATATCCCTCCTTTATTTACATGACAACGCAATATACTTATATTATATCACACTTATGCTTATTTTGCAAGAGCAAACAAAAAGCGACCCCTGTGAGAGTCGCTTTTTTATTAGTCTACTACTTCTACACCCATTGAGCGAGCAGTGCCGGCTACTACCTTTACTGCGCCTTCTAGGTCTACAGCATTGAGTTGATCCATCTTTTTGTTTGCGATTTCTTCAAGCTGAGCGCGGGTGATTTTGCCTACCTTTACGGTATTTGGCTTACCAGAACCCTTGTCTAGTTTGATAGCTTCGCGGATAAGATCATCTACTGGCTGACCAAGACATGTCCAGTCAAAAGTGCGATCTTCGTAAACCTTGATGTGGACAATAACATTTTTGCCCATGAAATCTTTGGTTTTTTCGTTGAATGGATTAATGAAATCCATCATATTTAGACCCCACTGACCAAGGGTAGAACCTACCGGTGGACCTGCTGTGGCCTTGCCACCTGGGATACGGAGTTTAAGATTTCCGATAACCTTTTTTTCTGCCATAAAATATCCTTAATTTAAATTATATTTTAGAAGCATTTTGCGTAACATAAATATTATACCAAAAACCCTGGTAATTGTAAAGAATTTGTGGTATAATGACTCTATTATTATTTTTAGGTTGGGAGAGCTTAGGCTCGCTAATACCACAGAAAGGAAATTATGGCCGAAGAAGAGGTCAAGACTACTATCGCTGAAGAAGTTGTAGAAACTCCTGAAGCTGAAGAGACTTTTGCAAAATCAGGCAAAAAGTCCAAAAAACATATTGAAGAAGTTAAGGCAGAGGAGGAACGCCAGGCTCGTAAAGAAGAGCGCAAAGCTGAAGAAGCTGCTCCAAAAGCTAAAGGTGTCACCCCTGTTACTCGCCCACGCATCGAACGCCGTGGTAAGAAGTATCAAGAAGCTGCTAAGCTCGTTGAGAAGGGTAAAGTATATGGCCTTAAAGAAGCTATCGAACTAGCTCTTAAGACTAGCCCAGTAAAATTCGATGCTAGCGTAGAAATCCACGCTCGTCTTGGCGTAGATCCACGTCAAGCTGATCAGAACATCCGTACCACTCTAGTACTTCCAAACGGTAACGGTAAAACTGTACGTGTAGCTGTATTTGCCCCTCTTGATGTATGCAAGGCTGCAAAAGCTGCTGGTGCCGACATTGCTGAAGATGAAGAGTTCCTAAAGCAACTCGACAAGGGTACTATCGATTTCGATATCCTCATTTCTACTCCACAATACATGCCAAAACTTGGTAAATATGCACGTCTTCTTGGTCCTAAGGGTCTCATGCCAAATCCAAAGGCTGGTACCGTAACTATGGACGTTGAGAAAGCTGTAAAAGAAGCTAAGGCTGGTAAGGTTGAATACCGCGTAGATAAGCAATCTATCGTACACATTGGTGTTGGTAAAGCATCATTTGGCACCGATAAACTTCTCGAGAACGCAAACGCTTTCTTTGACTCCCTAAAGAGCCAAAAGCCAGCTTCTCTAAAGGGTACCTATGTAAAGTCTGTTTTCGTAACAACTACCATGGGCCCATCCATTGCTATTGAAAATCTTTACAACTAATATTCATTAGCAGTATAATAAGCTCATATGGAAACGTATGAGCTTATTTTTGCGATAATACTAGGGTTATTATTGCTTCTTGCGGGATACCGCATTAAAAAAATCACATTCTTTATTGCATGGTTTATTATCGGCCATTATATTATGACCACTTATCTTATGGGCGTAATTAATAACGCCGTACCTCAAATCGCCGGTGATCCACTCTATCAGAATCTTCTTCCACTTGCTGGCGGCATTCTAATGGGATGTCTTGGTTTTACCCTAGAGAAGCTCTGCGTGGCCGGTATTACTCTTGGCGCCACTATGATGATCGCCACTCAATACTTCGGCACAGAGGTCCAAACCCTTCTTATTGGCCTTGTTATTGGTGTAATTTTGGCCGGTGTAGCTACGGCCCTTATGAAGCCTGCTTATATTGTTGCTACGTCTGCAATGGGCGCATATCTTCTTACTATCTCGTTACTACAGCTCGTCACCGCTATTGATTTGCATCCTTATTACTTCTTGGTCCTCATCGCATTTGCCGCAATTGGTATCGTTTCACAGTTCTCAACCACCAAGGGAATGCACTAGCGTTTTATTGACTTTTTTGCCAATCTATGCTATAATTATAGGTAGATCGTTTATTTTTTAGCGTTTTTGTACATTAAAAAGAAGGAAGGTGATTTTATGAGTACGAAATGGAGACTCGCGTTTCTTGATACGCGAGAAGCCATGAGATATCTTGATGAAAATCAGGAAGAATCTCAAAGATTTTTTACTGTCGATCGTACAGTTTCGTTGCTTGCAATAAGCACGTTACTGTCGCTTTTACTATTAGGAATTTCTGTTGTATGGAACCTTTTTCCTGAGAATCCGCAGATTACCCCTCTGTGCTTTCTCATAGCAGAAACTTCCTTAATCCTATGTATTTGTCTTGGTTTTGTTATATCCTATGTGTCAATTCGAACCCATATTCGTAATGATCGCAAGAAGATTACAGCTTACCAGGATGAATGGCCCGACATAATCGACATCGCAAAGGAACATGAAAATGATCTTTGCATGCCAGAGATAGAGCCTAGAACTAGGGATGACTTACCACTCGAGTGGGACGGAAGTATTATTGAGGCGGAAATCGACGAATTGCCACCTCCGCCACAAAAACCACATGAGATCCCGACTACGGTCGAGGAAATGTTGCGTCAGATCGAGATGATAAGGAGGTAGAGTATGAATAGTTATAGTGTACAGTTGTTTCAAAAGAAATTTGAGGAAAATAAGTTTTTATATAATCAGCCTTGGCCGCAGCTATGGCTTGATTATAGACGCTGTCGTGGCGCATTGAACGACATAGATAAGAAACCTGCAATCTTTAGACCTTTTTTCGCTTTGCGACAGGCTAAAGTAAACTCTAGGCTCGAAGTCTATGAAGGAAAATATGGTAGCGAAGTTCTTGACACGCTTTACCATGAATACGGAGCCATGGATATGCCTCTGCAGCCACAAACAGTCTATGAAACCTTAGAATTCCCCGATGATTCAAATCTTGATTATGATATCGATGACATCAGCGATGAAGAATTTGAAAACTTCACAAAGAGCACCGATATCAGAATGTTTGAAGCCGAAATCAAGCAAAAGTTTGCTTCGAATTTCGAATCATTCGATACTCCAGAGGAAGAAAACGAGCCAGAAACAAAACCGGAACCTGAAAAAGAACCCGAAATAGTTTCTGAACCCGAACCGGAGCCTATAGTTCCCGAGCCCGAAACAGAACAAGCCAATGAGCCTGATGTTGAGGCTACCGAGCCGGTCGTTGAGACTGTCGCGCCTGAGCCCAAGAAAGAGCCCGAGCCTGTTCCTGAACCGGAAATACCTCTGGTGATCACTTACACAGCAGACGAGCCTGCTGAAATTGCAAAACTAAGAGAAGGGGTGCCTTCTTGTGAGGATCTCTTAGCTGCAATTTCGCAGTTAAAGTCTTCATAAATCACTTCTTCTTTTTTCAAAAGACCCGCTCCGGCGGGTCTTTTCCTTGCGAAAACATCAAAATTAGGGTATAATATATTTCATATAGGGAACTATCGTTCTTTGATTTTTTGTTAAGCTGTGCAGAGTATATTGGAGGTGATTTATATGGAAAGACACTTGAACGAGCTTAGTCTAGATACAATAAAGAAAATGGTGAAGTCAAATGACGCCAGCGTACGCTCAGCCGCTATTCTTGCCGCTATCGACAACGACCAAATTCCACTTAGTCTTATCATGAGTAGATTTGGTGACCCCGATATCGAGGTGAGGAGAGCAGCCGTAAATGCCTACAAATCGCGCGGAATCGATTACAACTATATCGCTAGGATGCAGAGATCAACGAATCCCTCTAGTAGGATTACTGCTCTTGAGATATGCTATGATGACAAGAATATCCCTACCTCTATCATTGAACGTGGTCTAAAAGACACTGACTCCAGGGTCAGCAAAGTAGCTAGCAAATTGTTTGATGCTTGGCTTTTAGACAACAAAAGTAATCCTCAGGTAATCAATGATTTTCTTATTTCATTGCTAAAAAAGCCGAACGACGTCATTTTAAGGTCAGCTCTTAGCTATATGATAGCGAATCCGGATATCCCTTTTGGCATAGTTTTGAAATACTTTGAAGTTTGTCAGGATGCCGGAAGAGGGCTTTCCTCTTGGCTTACGCATGATTCAAAGCTTTCTTACGATGAGTTCACTCGTCTTCTTAATGTTTCTAAGGACCCGTGCACCATCAAAACTATTCTCGACGCCATTACGTCGAATTATGCCGATCTTGTTGATATCAAATTGATTACACGTTATCTTGAGCATAAAGACGAAGGTGTACAGGAATCTGCGATTAACTGTTTTATTGCAAGCAACCCATCTGTTACTACAATAGAATCATTTGTTAAGCATTCTGGTAGTCCATTTCTTATAGCAGCTATGAAGGCTTCCTTCAAGAATCCGGACGTTCATTATGCCGCAATTTCTCCTTGTCTTCATAGCGCAAATGTCGCTGTAAAAAATGCAGCTATTTTAGCATGCGAAAAGAGAGATTTTGTCTCTTCCGAGATGCTTGACTCTTGGCTTTCTGTACACGAAACGAACAGTTCCGGCAGAGCGGTTCTTTCTTGCGTTCGCGATACGTCTATTTTCAGAAGCTTAATGCTTTCTGGATCAGTAGCCGTACGCCTTGCGGCCGTAGAATGCTATACGAGCCGTATTAAACCAAGTACAACTGAGCTTTCGGCTTTCGACAAAGAGATAATTCTTCTTGCCCTTGATGATACCGATTATGACATTAGGAGGCTCGTTTTGCCATATGTGCAAAACAATAAGCTATCTGCTAGGCCCTACCGCACGTTTGATCCGCCTGAGCATGTGTATGCAAAATGCCTTGGCGGCGTAATTGCCGTTTTATCAATTCCTGATGATGCGATAGTCTGCGGTAATCCCTCCAGGGATCCTTATACTAATAAGGCAAAGATTACGAATATCATCGGTACTGTTGGTGGCGAGAAGATTGCTATTTTCGGCAACAAAAACAATTATCGAATATTTGATATTTCTGACGAAATTGTAATTAGTGACGAAAGATTCAATGCATTTGGTCCGCATACCCCGAGAGCTTCGATTGAACACGCTATTTTCTTCTATACTACTCTAGAACAAGCAAAAAGCAGCTAACAAAAACCCGCCCTTTTTAAGGGGCGGGCTTTTTATTTACAATTAGCGATCTAGAATTCAGATATTAAGCAAGCTCTACAGTAGCACCAGCTTCTTCGAGAGCTTTCTTCATAGCCTCGGCGTCTGCCTTGGCAACTTTTTCCTTAACGGTAGCAGGAGCACCGTCTACGATAGCCTTAGCTTCGCCAAGACCAAGA
>JAEEGL012593902.1_pt1 | contig 52071 bp, 51 predicted proteins | sample 9134231 | NCBI WGS metagenome assembly JAEEGL01 (sample SAMN16246548, study PRJNA631951) | gut metagenome | biome: gut microbiome; feature: rumen; material: fiber-attached | host: Bos | place: Iran: Karaj | collected 2018-10
TACTGTTGGCAAGATCCATCAGATTTCTGCATAACAAACACCCTCCTGCAAATACTATCTTAGAATTTGGACAGTATCGCAGGAGGGGTTTTCATATGAAGGCAACCGGAATTGTGCGCCGGATCGACGATCTCGGGCGCGTGGTGATCCCAAAGGAGATCCGCCGAACCCTGCGCATCCGCGAGGGTGACCCGTCGCTGATGACATTGGAAAAATGGCAGATTTTCAGCTTTTCTATGTTGGATTTGTATAAGAGAATTGGGCTTGAGTAGTACATATTGACGGAGAAAAGTTGTCGGACTGTGTCAATCCGCGAGGGCTCAAAAAATTGCACAAAGAGGCTCGAGGCATTGATATAACTGCTTTTTTGCCTTGTTTTGCCGTGTCAATGTTTTCTGAGACGGTAGCTCAAAGGCCAAAATCTATGTGCACTTTTACCAGGAGAGATTGCCAATTACTGCTGATTTTGGCGTCGTACATTTGTTCAGTCATGTTATATCTTTCCGCAAACGGAAAAATATCAAATTGATTGATAATTTTCCGTTTGCGTTTGACTTTCTTCCTTCTGCGGACATCTTAATCATCTATACTAGATTATTTGAAAACACAATGCCGAGCTTCAAAGCTGAAGTTCGGCATTGTGTTTTTTTTGTTTTCCTTTATTCGCTCTTAATGCAGACTTCCTTCCCCCGGAAAGAAATTCCGATGCAGTGGATTTCTTTGACGCCTGCTTCCTGCATTTCCAGCGAATACCGCTTTTCTTTGATCTGCTCCAGCGCTTCTTCAGCGAGCTTTTCCAGATCCACAGATTTGTCTCTGGTTGCCTTTAACTCGATGATGAAGCCGGGCAGGTCCGGAAATAGCGGAAGGAGTTCGATATCAAAACGCCCGAAGCCCGCCTCACGGTTGGATTTGAGCCGGTAGGCATTGTTTACAGCTGAGCACAGGCCAAGCATCAGACCGTGATAGAACCCTTCGTTACTGCCGTCATGGTGGCTGATGGTCTGAACGATAAATTCCTCGATCGCGCTTTGCAGCTTTTTGAAGTCGCGCTCAAAGATCGCCTGCTGAATCTTTACAGCCGTAGACTGGGATTGAATCGGAACGACCTTGGAGAGGATTTCCTTGGAATAGACGAATGTGATTTCCTTATTCGGGATCTCCACTCTGCACATGAAATTGCCATCCGCCTGCGGGACGATCTCTGCATTTTTCAGATAGCCCGTGATGAGAAGAAAGCTGTAAATGCTGGCGGGATTCTCCGTCACACGGGGATAGATCACGTCGGTGTCGATATAGGTTGTCACCGTCTCGCCCTGCATGAGTTTTCTCAGATTCTCCGTGATTTCCGGCGTTGCGGCTGCGGCGATTTCTCCGATAATCTCGTTGCTGCCCGTCGATTGCCAGAAGGCCTTTGGAACGCAGCCCTCATCGACGTAGTTGATGACAGACCACGGATTGAAAATATCGCTGTTGCCGAACCGATAGCCGTCATACCATTCGCAGACTTCGTTCAGCTTTTCGCTCTTCCCGTAGTAGGTCAGCAGCTCAGCGACCTCGTCCTTTGTAAAGCCGAAATACGAGCTGAAACGGGGCTCCATGATGGTCTGCACCTTCAGGTTGTTCATGCCGCTGAAAATGCTTTCCTTAGCCACACGCAGAATGCCGGTCAGGAAACCGTAAGCGAGATCCGAGTTGTCCTTGAAGGCGCCAGAAAACAGGTTACGAATGAAGTCCACAACTTCCTGATAGTAGCCGTTGAGATGTCCCTGCTGGATCGGCGTGTCATATTCGTCCACGATGATAACCGCAGGCTCTCCGTAGTGTTTGTGAAGCATGGACGAGAGCATGGATAGGGATCTGCTCAGATCCACACTGTCAGGCGTACCGGACACGATACCCTGATAGTAGGTCTTTTCACGCACGTTGCAGTTGGGGCTATCCGCGAGTTCCGCATGGCGCGCAAACTCTGATGCCAGGCATTCGGAAATGTCCTTCCGGGCATCTTCCCAGCTGCTGTACTTCACGTCTTTGAAGGATAGATAGATCACAGGATATCTGCCCTGAAAGGCGCGGTAATGCTCTCCACAGTTCCAGATCGCCTTGTCCTGAAAATAGACAGAGGTATCACGGTCGCTTTTTTCAAAGAACACGCGCAGCATATCCATGTTCAGCGTCTTACCAAAGCGGCGCGGGCGCGTGAACAGCGACACCTTTGGGAGCGTATCAATGAAGTCGCGGATGAGCAGCGTCTTGTCCACATAGTAATAGTTCGTGACCGCCTCCACATAGCTTGAGACGCCGACAGGCAGAGGGAGCGGCAAAGAGGACTTGATAGACTCGCGTCGTTCCGGAAGCACAGTGTCTTCAGGGATCTTCCACAGACGACCCTCTTTGACTGCGCCATCAATTTCGCCAGCTTTGCACATCTGCTGAAGGCGACGGGTGGAAACCCCAAATCGCTTCGCAGCCTCACTGATTTTGAGAAATGACATACTAAGCACCTGCCTTTGCGAAATCATTATAACCAATTTCGCGAAACGAATCAACTATTTCGCGAAATTATGCGAAATAATTTCGTTTGAATGCGAAATCTAACTGTAACTGTACTTCAATAATGATATTACCTTGGGAAGCCATCTACGACATGCAGTGACTTCAGCATTGAATAAAAATATTTTTTGTGAAAAATTATTGCATAAAAAATATTATATGTTATAATAATTAACTGGGAGGTGTTCTAAATGTTGCTTTCATTGCGAGTCAATAATTGCTTAATCTACAACTCTGAAGTTGAATTCTCTATGCAAGCTGATATGCGGTACAAACGCTTTCCCAGCAATGTTGCAAAGAATGGAAAAGTAAATGTTTTAAAAGCGGCTGTTTTGATCGGCCCTAACAACTCCGGAAAAACGAACTTTGTCCGGATTGTTGCGATGCTGAAAAAGCTGATGCTCAATCAGGATGTTAAAATTGGAGAGAACCTTTTTTCTGATGATCCGATTGCAGTACTTGCAGTCTCGTTTGTTCAGGAAGGATCAGAATACCTTTTTGAGATGAAGCACGATGTCCGGAAGCAAGAATATATCTACGAAAGGTTTGCCCAGATTTACAGAGACAAATATAACAACAGCAAAGAAGTCACTTTGCTTCTGCGTGACAGTATCAACAAGGAATACTATGCAGAAGATGATAGTCTTGCGGCTGCGATGAAGGTTGCAGCAAAAAACAATCTGCTGGTATATCTTGTGGATACGGATAGCTTCCCTTCCTTGAAGAGAATCAAGGATGCTATGGTTGCTTTTGCTTCTAAGATCGACGTGATTGATATGAACAATATTCCGATCCAAAAGACAATTGAAATGCTCAAGCTGTCAGAAGAAGCGCAGAAAAGAATTGCGAATTTTATTCTGAATGCAGATCTTTCTCTGGAAGACTTCAAATATTTAAGTGACGATGAAGTCCGATTTGAGCTGAGAATGAATGGAGAAGAAATTGCGCCGCAGGAGAATGCGCTTCGTATTTCGACTTCCTTAAATGAAATGCTGCATCTCACTTCGTATTACAAAGGAGTACCTGTCCCGAGCCTTCTTTTTGATTCAACAGGAACGAAGAAGATGGCTGCGCTGGCAAGCTATGTCATCAACGCTTTGGACGCCGGTCGTATTCTTGTTATTGACGAATTGGATAACAGCCTTCATTTCCGCCTTACCAGAGCGATTGTTTCTTTGTTTAATAACGAACTGAACGAAAATGCTCAGCTAATTGCGACCGTTCATGACGTTTCTCTGCTGGATTGCCAGACACTCTTCCGCAAAGAGCAAATCTGGTTTACTCACAAGGACAAGGAAACAGCTTATCTGTATTCTCTTGCTGAGTTCACCACAGAAAAGACAGGAGTAAGGGATACAACAGATTTGATTGACAAGTATAGAAAAGGAGTATTTGGTGCTCTTCCGGAACCGGATCTTTTTCAGTCTTTGATGGAGGTGCGAAGCAATGGCTAAGCTTCCGCCGATTTCTCACCAACATAGAATTTGTGTAATCTGTGAGGGACTGGAAGATATATCATATTTCAAACGTTTATTGGACTTGAATGTCTGGAGCAGCACGTATAAGTTTACTCCGATCAACGCCAAGAGTGCTTCCAATATCCCTGCGCGCTTTGAAGACGCGTATCATAACAATCAATATGAGATCATTCTGGTTTTCTGCGATACGGATAAAGAACCGTACCGGGAATATTCTCTGATAAAGAAGAAAATCAACCTGTTCCTTGGTAAGCAGAAAGCGGATGAAAAGCTGATTATCTTTGCCAATCCCTGTACAATGCAGATTATTCTCTCTCATTTTGGAGAAGTCTCGTTGACAAGTCAGGGAAAGAAAACAAATTCAGCCCTAATTGAAGAGCTAACGGGAGTAAAAGATTACGATGCACACGAAGAACAAGTAAAGGCTCTTTGCTCCCGTGTCGCTCGCAGGACATATCAGGATATGAAGAAGAGAGTCTCTGCCATCAATTATCCTGATACCACACCGGCGAGTACCAACTTCATTCTTTTTCTTGACCGTTTTGAATCTGACGACGCAAAATGGATTAAGGTGATTCAAGACTATCTGAACGGATGAGCGACACATTGATGCCATATTAAGCAAGGAGAAACACATACTAATAAGGGTACTTTTTGACCCTCTGTATCCGATATCATGGAGCCACCAACGCAATGAGATGAGGTGGCACATGGATGACAAAGGAAGAAGAATTGAGGATTCATCGCTGCTGTATTGTCGGGACACGGCCGGAGGAGCTTTGCTGTAGCGAAGTCGTGGCACAGCGCGTGCTGGAATGTGAGCTTCGCCGCGCGGTTGACGACGGTTTTCGCACCTTTATCACCGGCATGTCCAGAGGCGTTGACCTCTGGGCGGGGCAGATCATTCTGCGGTTTCGCGGCATGAAACTGGACGTCCGGCTTGTCGCCGTTTCGCCGTATCGAGGCGTGGAAGAGACATGGTCTCCGCTGTGGCAGCGGCAGTACAGCCACATCATCGAGTGGGCGGACGCTGTGCGGTACATCAGCCCGGAATACTACAACGGAGTATACCGGCGACGAACCGAGTGGATGATTGATCGATCCAATTTGGTCATCTCCTTTGACCGCAGGCCCAACAACGCGATTCGGTACGCGCAGAACCACGGTGCCGAGGTGCTGAATCTGGCAACGCAATTCGACTGATTAATATATTAATTGCCGTCATCCCCGACTAAGGGATGACGGCATTGGCTATAGCGTTTAAGTTTTATTCGTCAACAGATTTAACAAGCCTTCAATATCATCAGAATATTTGAGATACGTTTCTTCATTAAGAACGCTAAATTGATCTGAAAAGAATAATTTGTGGGCTTTTCCGTTATCATCTACTCCAAAAGTATCATAGTCAACTGTGGCTACAATGACCTGTGGAAGTGAAGAAATATTTGCAATCATCGACAGTATTTCTTTGCTACTAGACATGCTGGATTCCATACCTCGAGGAGAATCAACTACAAAAGGGAATCGTATTACGGAACTGCTCATACTAGCCATCGTTTGAAATAATCCGGTATATTGTGACAGAATAATTTTGGGAGTAAGAGATCCTTGGGCGTTTATTGCATGCAATAGTTTTATTTTGCCTTCGTATTCATGCGACCAAGCACCAAGAGCGATTAAATTTCCTCTAACGTGAGATATATAAGTCTGTTCAATCTCCGCTTTTTCCGGAAGTCTTCTCAGTTCCTTGTTGATGGTTTCTATCTCTGAGAGCAGTTCAGATTGTTCCACGAGGTTTTGACCAAGTTCAGCTTGATATTTTCGGACTGTAGCCTTTAGTCCTCTATAACGCAAATATGATTCGTATGCGTTTTGCGACTCATCATATGCTTTTTCAAGAGCTTTTAACTTTGCCATCAATGAAACATATTTCTTTTCATTTTTTTGCAATTCGCTATTGATGTTATTTACAATAAGCTGTACTTGCGCGAGTAGATAATCTGCATTTGACTGATTATAATTGTTTCGGATAATATCGTATAAATCAGAATCGAGTTCATATCCACAGCGCGGGCATGTATGTAGTGGTCTTTCCTGAGGCTTTTTTTCGAAATTTATAGCTTGAAATTGTTTGATAATTTCTAGTTGCTTTTCATGTTGCTGAAGAGCAGTTTGAAGTTCTTGAATTCTGTTTCTTACCGTTCCGATAGCCTGCACCAACGCCTCAATCTCTTTTTTTGGCTCCTTTAGATGCGCTTCCAATTCCTCCTTGTTTTCCGCAGGAATAATGTTGTTGACTTCTTCTGACAAAGCATTAATCGTGATGTGGAGTTCTTTTTCTCTCTCTTTTAGCCTGGCAATTTCCTCTGTAAACAGGTCCTTTTTTGCTTGGAGTTCGATGCGAGATCTTGTGTACAGGCCAAGATGAAAGTAGAGAGATTTTGCTCGTTCAGGTTTTGAAAACTGATCAAGTTTCTCGAAACTATCATAAAGCTCTGACCATCCTTTATCTTGATCAATGTAATACGGCATAAAAGTGAATGCCGGGGGAGCTTGGATAACTTTCTTGATTCCTGTTTTTTCGGCAAGATATACAGAAAAGCCGAATATTTCTGATAGTTGTGGTGCTAATTCTTTCATTACAGAATCTGTTAATAAAACAAGTTCTTTCTGCTTGAATACTGCAAATCGCTTGAGCAATCGTACAATTCGATATTCTTCTTCATTGACGATGATAGTTACTGCTGATAATTTCGTATTTTTACACCATTGGGAATCAAACTTAACGTCAGCTCCAAGAGTATCATATAAGGACTTGATAACAGATGATTTTCCAACATGATTCTCTGAACTTGTTAGGACATTTAGCCCTTGATCAAAGGAGACAAATCGAGCAGTATGCTTCTCAATATCTGCAATCAATATGTTTTTAAAATACATACTGTTCATGACTTCCTCCTGAATTTGTTAATTAAAAGGCATACTGTTAATACTGCAATATAGTCGCAGCTATAGGGCACACATAAGACGGGTTCTTTCTCATGAACTAAGGTACCAATATGAAGACCATATTCCCAAGGCGTTTTTGTTCCGTCAAATTCGTTATTGCTAATGGCCTTTAAGACCTCATTAAATAGCATGGGAAAAGACTCGTCATCTTTTTTGTTGCTATCAGCGAGTATCTGAACATATGGAAGGCTTATCCTCTGAAGTAATTCAGTTCCAGCTCGTGCGTACTTAATAACATCCTCAAATGTTGGGATCGATAACATTATTCCTTTGTCAATAACTTGAGAGATATCGTCTCTGGAAATACCTTTGTTCTTTTGAACATCGGCTAAAGGAGCATCGGATGGCAATCTTTCAAATTCTTGCTTTCTCGTTAAAATCTCTATTAATGAACTATATATACCACGTACAGTGTCGACTGTAATTCGAGGATATTTCTTATAGAGGAAATCTTCTACCTCTTTCTGTGCCAGATCTTTGTGGCGATCAATTGTTAGGGTGGTGCGGAGATGAGCGAATTTGGACAAATCAACTTGTTCAGAAGATATTTCAAACTTACTGGCAATGTCAGCTTTTATCCTTTGCTGGATTTCGCTTGGTAATTCCGAGATAGTTGTTCTATCCGAAAATAGTTTCTCCTTTCGAGTGCTACTGCTTCCATCTTCGTTATTAATACAATAACTTATTTCAAGTGGTGTATTCGTGATTAAACCAAGTTCCCCAACTATCCATTCTTCTGGACGATTAAACTGTGCGTAAAGCTTTGCAAACCATTCTTCCTTAATAGCAGAATCTATAGTAATTGAATTATCGCTAGTTTTCATTTGATAGTAACTAACTACTAATGGTTCCGCGTCTAAGTCGAAAATAGTGATATCATCATAATGGTCAACAACTAATAAGTAGTTTAAGTCTTCATAAAGCTCGATAGCCATGTGTAGAGTTTGACTCAACTGCATTTCAAGCCGATTATAAGTTCGACTCCCCGCTACAGTGTCCACTTTTATCAGTGAATTGTCTTTTTTACCCATTTGAATGACTCCGCTCCAAAAGTTCATAAAGTTATCAATGTAGTTTATTAGTGCTTCTCTTGATGATGTATATACTAAGAGGCTTTGAATACTCAGTATTGTAACATATCAATGAACTTCTTTAAGAATTCTTTGCCTATAAATCAAACAACAATTTCAGATCAGACTGTGCAGTTGAAAACCTATTATGGAAAACAGCCGAATTATTAATCAACACGTATATTCTAGTACAAATATTAGTTTAGTGCATCTTGAACTGAGATGTCAATACCATTAGCTACACGTGGTGGGTATACGCAACGCATCATAATTAGACAAAACATAATATACGGAAAGATATAAGTATGCAAGATGGTGATAGAATGCCCCCTAAAAATATTTCTGAAAATGGTTTGTAAGGTAAAACCATATAGAAATCTTTAGGGGGCATATATTAGTAAGATCATGATCTGGTTTTGCGGCGATTGAGGAATTAAATGGCTAATGATACATGATTCTTGGCTAAGGCCGTAACTGATAAATTACGAGTTAAATATTCTTCTCTCCTTTCTCCCGTTATCAAGTCACTAAATTGATGATCTCGTGATCATGTACGATCGCATATTCCAGTGCGACCGCCATTGCTGGTCCAATCCCGGGTTCCTTTGTCTGTACCGCCAGCACCACGTCTGCTTCATCGATTGCGTCCAGAACCGAGCAGAATTCACAGTCCTCCGTGTAGTCTGTGGAGGTCAGCATGGTCTGCGTGCAGTTTGCAAGAACATTGAAATAACGCTCCCGCAGTTCCGGCGTCCATTTTGTCGCCTGCTCCTCATACGGTATCACACACGTCAGCGTCAGCTTCGGATTGTGTTCCCGGAGCCCGATGACCAGTTCGGCTGCGTACAATCCGATACCGGAGTCCATCGGAACGACAAACGTGGTGTATCCTTTTGTCTGCAGCAGGGAGATTTCCCGCAGCATCCGCAGCTTCAGGTGTCCGCAGGCTTCCGCTTCTTCATCATATCCCCACGGGAAGCTCATGATCGGCTCTCCGATAATCACACAGGCCTTCTGTTCCATGCGCTCAACCCTCTCTTACTTTTATCTATCGTTAGAATTATACGACACAAACTATTATATTGCAACGATACGTAAAAGTATAATTAACGAGAAATCTAAGGTGAGAGGAGACTGGGCCGTGGAAGAGATTCTCGCGAAAATCACTGCGTATCGAATGGAAAGAGGCTGGACGGAATATCAGCTCTCGGAGCGCTCCGGCCTGCCGCAATCCACCATCTCCTCCTGGTATCGCAAGAAGATGGTTCCGACGGTTCCGTCTCTGCAGAAAATCTGCGAGGCATTCGGGATCACGCTGTCTCAGCTGTTCGCGGGTGATGAGGATCTGGTTTCACTCACGCCGTCACAGCGGCGGCTGCTCCAGCGATGGACCCGCTTGAACGAGGAGCAGCAGGAGATTGTCTATCAGTTGATCGACAAAATGTAATAGGAAACAATGAGGGAGCGACGCAGGTCGCTCCCTTTTTGATTGGTGGGAGAAGTTGGATTTGAACCAACGAAGGCCGGAGCCAACGGATTTACAGTCCGCCCCTTTTGACCACTCAGGCATTCTCCCGCATGGTGGGACCTCCAGGAATCGAACCTGGGCGCTCGGGGCTTCAACCCGATGCTCTACCAACTGAGCTAAGGACCCATGGGGTGCGTGAGCGGATTCGAACCGCCGTTCTCCGGAGCCACAATCCGGCGCTTTTACCATCTAAGCTACACGCAACATATCTAGCCCTGCTGCGTTGCAAGCCGCCCTCTCCAATACGGAAAGGCACATAAGCCCATTGTGATACAGGGTGGTACACGAGGTGGGACTCGAACCCACACGCCCATGAGCGGACACCAGATCCTTAGTCTGGCGCGTATTCCAGTTCCGCCACTCGTGCATAATTGGTACGTCCTGAGGGACTTGAACCCCCGACCTTCGGAGTATGATTCCGCTGCTCTGCCAGCTGAGCTAAAGACGCGAATGGAGCATTCTGAGGGATTTGAACCCACGGCCTCCGGGATACGAAACCGGCGCTCTGCCAACTGAGCTAAGAATGCGAATGGAGCATTCTGAGGGGCTCGAACCCACGACCTGCTGAGTACAAATCAGCTGCTCTGCCAACTGAGCTAAGAATGCAAATGGTGCATCTTGAGGGGCTCGAACCCACGACCTTCAGATTAAGAGTCTGCTGCTCTGCCAGCTGAGCTAAAGATGCATATGGTGCGCTCTGAGGGGCTCGAACCCTCGGCCTGCGGATTAAAAGTCCGCTGCTCTACCAACTGGGCTAAGAGCGCATGTGGTGCACAGGGCGAGACTCGAACTCGCATGCCCGGGGTGAAGGGCACCAGTTCCTGAGACTGGCGTGTCTACCATTCCACCACCTGTGCATAATAGAGTTCCTTCAACCGAATCAAAGCATTTCTGCTTTGATTCGGAGAGGAAGACTGGGGAAGCGGATACGGAGCCGTCGCGCTTTGCGCGGCTGCGTAGTGGAGCGCGCCCAGTCTGACGTGGCGCCGGACGGAGGTGTCGATCCCCACAACTCTCGTTGCCCACGGTTTTCTGGACCGGTGTCAGAGCCGTCTGACATCGTCCGGCATATGGAGGTTCCACTCTGATTCGAACAGAGGATCGCAGGGCTGCAACCTGCTGCCTTGACCACTTGGCTACGGAACCATATTGTGGTGACTCCTGCGGGATTTGAACCCAGCGTTTCCAGCTTGAGAGGCTGGCGTCTTAGCCTTCTTGACCAAGGAGCCATTTGTCTGGGGGGGGACGCAAAATGTGCACAAATTCAACTTTGCAGTGGAGACACCAGACGCTGAGTCTGAAGAGAGCGCATCCCTGTGGAGCGGGTGACGAGGCTCGAACTCGCGACACTCTGCTTGGAAGGCAGATGCTCTGGCCAACTGAGCTACACCCGCTAATTTCAGCTCTTGTATAGATTCCGCTCGTAATAACAGTAAGGCGATCTTCCAGCTGAGCTGCACAATCGTTTGGCACCGGATCAAGGATTTGAACCTCGACCGCTTGAGTCAGAGTCAAGCGTGCTTCCAATTACACCAATCCGGCACAGCACCCGATTCAAAGCGAGTTGCTTTGAATCGGAAAGGAAAACCGGGGGCGCGGATGCGAAGCCGTCACGCGAAGCGAGGCTGCGGAGTGCAGCAAGCCCGGTTTGACGTGGTGACCCCTGCGGGATTCGAACCCGGCATTGCCGCCGTGAAAGGACGGTGACCTAACCGTTAGTCGAAGGGGCCGAATTACATTATCCTCGCCCCCCCGAATCAAAGCGTTTCTGCTTTGATTCGGAGAGGAAGACCGGGGAAGCGGATACGGAGCCGTCGGACGCGGCTACGCCGATGTCCGGCTGCGGAGTGCAGCGAGCCCGGTCTGACGAGGAACGCAGTCCTCAAATACGAGAATGTCATCGATCATGACGCCGAACACCGCGGCTAGCACCGCAATGTTATCCAACGTCGGCATTGCCGTGCCGCGCTGCCACTTGTAGATGGCCTGCGGGGTGGCAAAGCCGAAGATGTCCTGCAAATCCTTCACCGTCAATCCCGCGTGCTTGCGGAGACGGACGATGTTCTGTCCGGTTGCGGCCATGTCGATGACCGGCCAAATGTTCATTTCATTTACGCTCCTGTTCCGGCTCTTACATCAGCCGGATCGGAACCGGCTAATTGGCCTTAAAGTTATAGATGGGTTTCAGTACTTCGATGACGTCCACGCTTTCGCGGATGACGTCGATAATGTCCTCCAGACGCTTGTACGCCATGGGAGCCTCATCCAGCGTCGCTTCGTTGACGGAGGTGGTGTAGACACTGGACATCTCGCGCTTGTATTCCTCCAGATCCAGCTGGCTCTTTGCCGCTGTTCGGGAGAGGACACGACCCGCGCCGTGCGGCGCTGAGAAGTTCCAATCGGGATTGCCCTTCCCTACTGCGAGCACGCTGCCGTCACGCATGTTGATCGGGATGAGCACCCGCTCGCCTTTGTGGGCAGCGATGGCGCCTTTGCGGAGGATGCGCTCGTCCGTGTCGATGTAGTTGTGCACGGTGTGGAACGCATCACGCGCGGACAGTCCTGTTCGTTTGAGCAGGATCTCCGCCATCAGCTCCCGATTGCGGCGGGCGAAACGCTGGCAGATCTCCACGTCGTGGAGGTAGTCCTCCAGATACTGACCGTAGACATAGCAGAGATCGTCGGGAATGGTTTTCTCCTTCGCGGACCAGACGAGCTCCTGCAGCGCGGCCTGAATCTCGTCCCGACGGCCGGCAGCCTTGTATTCCGCAATGAGTGCGTCACGCTTTGCGAAGAGTTCTTCTTTACCCTCGTGCAGTTCGATTGCGAGGCGCTGATAGTGCTCCGCCACCTGCTTGCCGAGGTTGCGGGAACCGGAGTGGATCACGAGAAAGTTCGTGCCGTTCGCGGCCCGGTCCACCTCGATGAAGTGGTTGCCGCCGCCCAGGGTGCCGAGGCTCCGCTCCAGACGTTTGGCGTCACGCAGAGCACGATAGCAGCGAAGCTCGGTCAGATCAAACCGCTCCTGACGCCCCTCCCATACGTTCATGCCAGAGGGAATATAGTGCGCGGCAGCGTCCAGCTTCTCGAAGTCGATATTCCAGTTGCCGATGTTCACGGTGTACATGCCGCAGCCGATATCCACGCCAACCACGTTGGGCACTGCCTTGTCCGTGATGGTCATGGTGGTACCGATGGTGCAGCCCTTACCCGCGTGCACGTCCGGCATGATGCGGATCTTCGACCCGGCTGTGAAATCGTAGTCGCACATGCGGCGGATCTGCTCGACGGCCTCGTCCTCCACGACCGTGGCAAAGCACAGCGCGGTATTCACTTTTCCTTTGATTTCAAACATATTCATTCTCCTTCCTTCATGGAACGGACGCAAAAAGGCCGCCTGCCTCGTATGAGACAAGCGGCCTTGAAATCTTCAGATCTGCCTTCAGAACTCCAGTTCCGGCAGGGCACACTTCGCCTGATACGGGCACGACAAATGACCATACTGCGTAAAGAGTCCGCAGTACAGCTGATGCTCGAGGTATTCACTTTTCATGGAAGATGTAAATGTGAAACGGAACATCTGTTTGTCCTTTCCGGGCGAAGCCCTTGTTTTGATTCTGATGGCAATATATCACGGTTTCCATGGTTTGTAAAGAAACCTGTGGTATAAAGCACGTATGATTTGGAAGTGGCTGTGGCTGCGTTGCCGTTAGTCAGCTCTCATATTCCAATACTCTTCCACAGGCATGTTTCGATCATCTGGACAGCACGCATCACAATAAGGCGAAATCCACCCAAGTGTAACCTTCGCTGCAGGCCTGCCGCAATCAATGCAGGTGAATCTGCTTAGATGCTGATATTTGCCGATGATTCTGTATCCATGCTCTGTGTTGCCATTATCATACCAGCGCAAGAATCCGCGTTTTTCTTTGATTTCGGTGATTCGATACAGCTCAAGGGTGTTTGCTCTTTGTAGTTCTGTGAGAAGCTCATCGCACAGCAGTATTCCGAATGCTTTGCGCCATCCGGCTGCCATGAGATCCAGTTCGGTATACTCGAAATCGTACTCTGGTATGTCCTCCGGAGCCCCCGGCCAGAATCCAGCTCCCTCTGTGATGCGTTTGCCGCTCCATGGATTGCTTGGGATCAAAAACGGATACCGATCGCAGAGGGCTCGATTATACTCTTTCTTTACGTCCATATTTGTGACCTCGGTAATATGCAAGTATTTGCCATGAGTAAGGCAAAGCACGGATTATTCTTCTTCCATCTTACTGATCTTTATCAATGGCTCGTCATGATGCCAATGAAAAGGCGGAGTAGAGTCAACTGACCAATGCGGCTTAGGATCAGGTGCGTCCTGCCACAGCTTATATCGGATTGCTTCCCAGATATCAATTGCACATTCCATATCTTCAGTTTTTCTGCTGAATGGACTATCGGCAAGCAGCAGATCTCTGAAAATGTGGCTGTAGATATCCTGCAGCGCATTTTGGAAATCATCCCGCAGATGAATTCTATTATCAAATTCTTCAGCCCAGCCAGAATTTTTCTCCGCAAAGCTGAAATTTCTGAAGGCTACCAGATCGGCAAAATCGGAAAACTGCCCCATCTGCAGGCGGAAGAACATTTCCAGAGCCTGATTCACAAGCCTCAGCTGTCGCTCTGTGAGCTGAATTTCATATCGGGTGGTCATGTGGGTCCTCCTAGTTGTATCGTGTTTTCAAGACGATGTTACCTAGTTCGGATAATCCAAAGCGTTTCCTCTTTGTTTAGAGAAATCTGGCTTTGTACCAACAACTTCAGCCTCCCAAGTCAGGCTGCTAGGGTCTCTCTTTTTCGCTTCCTCGACTGCTTCTTCCTCGGAATACGTTTCTATCTGAACATTACTATAGAGTTTAACAATATAGATGGTTTTCATTTCAATTCTCCTCTTTCTTTTTATGAATCCAATTGTTCGTTTGGCGTTAGTTCCTCAGAATAATACTCCTTCATATCATCCAGCCTAAGGCATGCAAGCCGACCTAAAGGCCTGTCAAAATCAATATCGTGTTCTGGCCACCCACTCCCGCAGTCTATTCCAATCTTGTTCTTGCTGTACCAGATTTTCAGTGGATCAGCGTCTTGATAGTAGTCGGTTGGGGTGTGTCCAAAGATGAGCGTATATCCATCGACCTTAGTCGTTTTCTCAATGCGAGACCAGACGGAAAAATCAATTTCTTCAAAATAGCCGCACCCGCTTTCAAACCATTCAGGCGGTGCGCCGTGAACCAACTTGAATTTAATACCGTTTACCTCTATATCAAAGCTGAGCGGCAATCCGATCAAGAAATTGAAGATCGCTTTCTTTTCTTCGTCAGAAAGTGCACTATATGCTTTCTCAGTCATTTGCCCGTGGTTGATGTACCATAGTTGCCTTGGGACATTTGAGAAATGGGGCTGAGGATACTCAGCGATTGTGTCGATCATCAACTGCTCGTGATTTCCAAGGAGCATTTTGATATTAGGTTGGTGCATGATATATCGCAGAAGCTCTACGCCTTGCGGATGTCGGTCTATGACATCTCCGAGAACGAAGAGGGTGTCTTCAGGGGTGAGGCTTATTTGGCTCAGAATTGACTGAAATCGTCGCAAATTCCCATGTATATCTGATGTCACATAAGTCATAGAGCCCCACCTTCATATCATTGTTGGTTTGCTAGCTATACATCTTACATTTTGGGGTACCAAATTTGTCGAAACACGTAGCCTTGCTACTGGGCGCATAGAAAATAGCGTACCCACTTTTGGCGAAGATTGAGACGGCAAAGTGTGCTTGAGTGAGAAACCGTTGATTTTCAACGGTTTTCTGGCCTCTGTGGATTTAGAACACAGAGCGCGAAATCCCCCAAAAGCGTACCCACTTTTGGCGATGAAGACTGTCATCGCACGGGCTCAAAGGATTTTGGGGTACCAAATTTGGCGGTATATTCCTCACCGCAGCTTGCCGACCCAAGAAGAATCGTACCCGCTATTGGTAATGGAAGCCTGCCGGGACTCAGAGCCAGCCACGGTCGGTCATGGCGGTCACGAGCGTTTCTACCTGAAAGACTTCCTTCACAGCGCGCAGGAGTTCAAAGCACGTGTGCAGGAGCTCCAGCCCGTCATTCAGCAGGAGAATCTGATACAGCTCCAGCACATTTCTTTTGGTACGCTTGGCCAGACGCAGAAGCTGCCCGAACCAGTAGTCCCGCTCGTCATCCGGAAGACATCTGGATTCCAGCAGATAATCGAGGATTTCCGGGTCCGTCAGACGGAGCAGCCGAGGCAGTGCGCTCACGTCGTAGCCGAGTCGCACCCACGTTTCTGTGGCACCAATGTCACCCTCCAGCATCTGAATGCCCGTCATGCGCTCCTGCTCCGAGTAGACCTTGCTGAGATCATCGCCGACATCAGCGTTCAGTTCACCCTGATAAAGCGCCAGCAGAACGGAAACCTCGCGCGCGGGATCCTCAAAGCCCAGACTCTGTACCCGCCTGCAAAGGCCGTTCAGGTCAAACTGGATCGGGAGCGCGACTTCCATTCCTGTCACGTTGCTGATCAGCGCCTGCGCCGCAAGAGAAGTCTCTTCGCTCAAATCTCCGACCACCAGCACTGCCTTCGGGCAGAAGTGCTGCAGCACCATGCCGATGGCGAGCAGATGCTGAAAGGCGCTCTTCCCGTCGACCATGCCGTCCCAAAGGGTAAATGCCCGAGGCTGAGGCTTCGGGTCCACCACCCGGTTCACCAACGCTTTGATCGGATCACCGGAGGCAGGAAAGAACACTTCGTCAAAGACAGGGAAATCCTCCGGGAGCAGAAACGCGTCCCACTCGGTGCTGTTTTCAAGATCGCAGTTTGCCCTCCAGAATCTGCCCTCCGGCGTGGCTTTGAGTGCCGGGTAGTACTCTTTCGCGGACAGAGGAATGGAAAGCACTTTCTGTCCGGAGCCTGCGCTCCAACCGAGGCTTCCGTGCTCGGAGAGCTTCATGGCAAGTCCAAACGCTTTCTTCCAGGCTTCCCGATCGACGCCTTGCGGATCGACCATCAGTTTCAGTCTTTTCATACGCTGCCTCCTCAGAATGAAAAATGGACCGCCCCGCAGGGCAGTCCATGTCAGATCTGAGAAAGCCGCGACATGACCATTCCCCGTCAGGGCAGATGGTCATCCCACATTTCCGTGGGCAGGTTCGCGAACGCATCGCTTTGTGATCGGAAGTTTGAACGTCTGCCGTCCGCAGATCCCTCACACGGGAGCGACGGAAGCCCGGCAGATTTTCGCGTCTCCGAGGACGCTGTTCCATCTCTGTGCCGCTATTATACCACATTTCGTACCCCGCTGCAAGAACCTTGCTAATTGGCCCGAAACCACAGCATCTGGGGCATCGTCATTGACTTAAACCGCAAAATATGGTATAATCGAATCAATGAAAAGTGAATACAGCGGCAACTCCTGAGAGGGCCTAATCTCTCAGGAGCAACGCAGGTGACCTAACCACCCACGATCGGCAAAGCCGTACCGCTGCAGGGATATTATACCCATTTTTGCTCTCCGGAGCAAGAAAAATCTCTGCAGTTCGGTATGGCGGCTTCGGCATACGCATGCTCCGACACCGGCGGGTAAATCACCTGCCGGTGTTTTCGTTTTTCAAATCTATGAAAAGGAGCAATTGCCATGCAAAAGCCCAACCCGAAAGACCCCGCCCTTGTGACGCGCTATCTGCGCGTCGCCGTCAGCCGCACGCAGCGCGAGCTCGCCGAACAGACCGGTCTCACGCTGCGGCAGATTACGAACTCGGAGATCTGCGGCAAGCTCTCCGTCTCGGTGGCCGCTGTCCTTGCCGATGCCTATGGCATTAGTGGTGACACGCTGCTGAATGACCGCTTTGCCGATCTGATCTCCGCCTCGATCCGTCCGCAGTATATCTCGGCGGACACGCGCCACCGTCGCCGTCTGATGCAGTATTTTGATATCTGCCGTCTGGAGACCAGCGCCGTGGAGTTTGTGCTGCGGCAGGAGCAGAAGCGGCTTGCCGGTTCTCCCTATGCCGAACTCGTCAACGCCAACTTCACGGACGAGGCGGACACCGCCATGGATATCCTCTCCTTTGAGCCGGATGGATCGCTTCGCCGGATCGTGGTGGTTTCCAGTCTCTATGAGGCTGACCCGCTGACGATCTCCTCGAAGAAGTATCGCCTGCTGAAGGAGCTGCCGGACGGGACGGTTCTGTACCATGTCTTTTTCCGGCCGAAGCCGCAGTGCGAGATCCTCTCGCTGAGCGATCTCTCCCGCCGCCGCATCACGGTCTCTGCCTACCGTTTCGGCGGTGCGCGGAAGGAGGCGTGAGCCATGTCCACGCTGACGACCCAACGGCGTGAGCGGATTCAGGCGTGCGTTGCCGGTCCGCTGGACGCTTACATTTCCCGCCCGCCGGACGATGATTCCCCCGAGGCGCTTGCGGACTGGAAGCGCCGGACGCAGGCGCTTGCGGAGACGAGGCAGGACCGCATCGACCGCACGGTGCGACTGAATTACTACCACCGCTGTCTGGATGACTTTACGTATGTCGGGCTTCCGGAGATCCTGCGTGTTGCGGATCTGGACCTTTTCGGGATGTACCGTCTGGCGGGCATCGAGCTCACGTTTCCCGATGAGGGCTTCCGGGAGACCGCCATGCTCTGTGAGCGCATGGACGAGGATCGGCTCCGGGCGGCGCTTCGGCTCGCCGAGACGCTCTCGAATGATTTCCGCCGCGACCCTATGCTGAAGGGCCCTTCGCCCTCGCGCATTGCCAAGGCGCTTTATGAGATGCAGCGCCCTTGCACGAAAGTATGTGGTCCCCGTCCTGCGAGCCTGATTCGTATGAACAGCAATCGGAAATGCAAGGTGATTCCCGCCCTGGAATTCCCGGAGGTTGCGTCGTTTCTCGGGGTCTCTCTGCACTGGCTGTTTCAGTTTGGGGCAGCGTCCGCCTACGGCCTGCGCCCGATGACGGAGACCGTGCTGGATGAGTACAGCTTTATGTCTAAGAAGAATCGTGAACTGTTTTTGAGTTATCTCCGCAACGGAGAGAAGGAGGACTAATGATGGATATGATGACGAAACTGACGAAGGACATTCGTCCTGTTGATACTGCCGTGTTTGCCGCTGTGGAGGATCCTAACGAGCGGCAGCGCCTTGTGACCAAGGAGACCTGCCGCCGGCGAATGGAGCTCTCCCTGCATTTTGATTCTATGCTGAAGGAGCAGGGCATGGATTCCGCGACGCTCGCGCACAACTATGGTCTTGAGTATTGTACCGTTTACGCCAACTATCGCGGCAGGCCGTTTACGCTTCCGCTCATGGAACTGGGGCGGATTCTGAATGAGGTGTTCGGCGTCTCCGCTCAGATGTTTCTGCTGGGTTTCCCGCAGCCTGTGGAGCTTCCTCGCAGCGTGATGGCGATGGCGGAACATCTGTCCCGTCTGCTGGGGCGAGACCGGCAGAAACTGGTGAAGCTTGCGGGCAGGCTCCATGAGCAGGATCGGCTCGCGGGCACGGATGCGAGCCGGCTGACGACTGCGCAGCTTCTCCGGGAGCGGGTGACGGAGTACGCTGATGAGCACATGCTCAGGCCGGTGGACGTCTGCGGCCTCCCGGGGAACTCCTCTGTTTATACGCGGCGCTTTCTCGCCGGCCTGACGCAGAGTGATGCGCGGGACCAGAACCGGATCAATCTTGATACGCTGCTGGTCATTGCGATCAGCACCGGTACGGCGGTGGATTACTTCCTGTCGCCCAACTACCTCCCGTACGCTGAGCTCCGGCATCCCGGCTCCGGCCTTCCGATGGCGTTCGACCCGCACACGATGGCGTTTCTGGAGCAGTACCTGATGTGCTCGTTTGAGACGCAGAAGAAGCTCTTCGCCGAAGTGATGAACGCCGAGTAATTCATAAGACGCCCTGCAGGCATACCCTGCAGGGCAGTTTTTCGGTCCAGCCTTCAACTGAGAGAGTTTTTTGGGACAAGGTTTCTGTCATAATGAAAGAAAGCATAAAAGGAAAACACCCACATCTACGAACAGGAGGAACGAATCATGGGAACGTTGCTGATTTTTCTTGGCGTATTTGGTGTGCTTGCATATGAAAAGTACAAGCGCTATCAGGTAAAACAGTATATCCGGCAGAAGGAAGCAATTCGAAACTGGATGCTGGATGAGAATCAGAAGTAATCCCCCCTTGATTTGATATTCCGCGTATCCAGCAGTGAGACTTTGCACTGAAGCCATTTTCACGGCTTGGCATTGACAGGACTCGCATCTGCATGTAAAAAAGAAGGAGCGATGATGTTTGGAATACAGATTCGTTATCCTTATCAAGGACGTGAACGAATCCATGATCGAGGCACATGATCACGTGCTAGTTTTCGCCGCATGGAATGCGCTAGGCCCGTATTTGACAGAGCGGGAGACTGCGATGGAGATAATTGATGCCCTTTTCCCTTGCTCGAAAGAACACTGGCATGATCGGCAAACGCGACTGACTTGTTGGAGGAGATACAATGTTCAAATTTAGCGAAAGCGCAGTTAGTACGGCAGAGACTCAAATTACGTCATATTGCATTGGTATGCCGAAACCCGATGGGTACCGTTTCAAAAGAGTCGATAAATCAAAAGTTCGAATTCTTAATAGAGGATTGGCATGGAGCATTAGTTTGTCGTCTGATGGCTCAGACGCAAAGAGACGACTTGACGAAGAAATTCGGGCATACAACTGCTATCTGGATATGTTAGATGAAATTGATGGATTTAAGGACTTTTTCGTTGAGCATGGATGCATGGTGTCGTATGAAGATGTTAAAGCCAAGTGGTCTAGCAGTATCGCAGAAAGAGTGTTTTCAAAAAAGACATCTGTATTTTCAACAGATTTGCGCATCGTCAATAATACCCTAATGGACTCCACGATTTCAGTGCCTTATTATGTGGTTTTAGAGGACGAAACTGTACTGCTTCCTATCGGAAAGGATGCGGAAGCCTATCCGACCAAACTCGGAAAAAGACATTTAATTTGGAATTGGGTTAGTAGCGGCCACGATTTTTGCTTTTCTCTTTGGGAACTGTTGGGCGAGCCGAGCAATCCGGAGAATGAAGACAATGAAAATGCTGTTGTATATGCGTTTGATGCTTATGATCAGATTAGGTTTGAACCCGCTGAACCTCAGCTGGTTCGGATCTTCAATAAGCTCGAAAACTTGGGATATATAAAGACATACTCTATTTCTTCGGCTGATGATAGTATTCGGTGGAAATTCTTTGGGAAATCAGATGGCAGTATTGACTGTGCTGTCGTAGACACTTCCTTTTTGGAGAATAAGCTGGTAATGGAGCAAATAGCCCTGCTACTTTGGACACCTAGTGATAAGATTAAAGCAAGTCCATATTTTATTACAGACAGGGATAATAGACAAAGGCTGTCTCAAGAACCCGGAGCTCTGGGCGGACACCAAAAGCTGAAAATCTATGGTAGGCTAGACTGCCCTTCTGCTGCTCGCTATTTGAAAAAAGGCCAGTACGCACAGCATCGAGTTTTTTTCAAAGATGAGGAAGCTGCAAAGGAAGCCGGCTACCGCCCTTGTGGAGTGTGTATGCGAGAAGCTTACATCAAATGGAAAGATAATAAGGGATAAACAGATATAAAAATGGCAATCTCGAAAACAGATTTCATGCGAGGTATGCAGTGTCCGAAAATGCTGTGGCTGGATAAGCACAAGCCGGGGCTGAAGGTGATCCCTCCGGAGATTCAAGAGCTGCTCGACGCCGGAAACGACTTCGGCGATCAGGCAATGGGCATGTTCGGACCCTATGAGGAAATGACGGTGTATCGCCCCGGAACCACCATCACGGACAAGAAGGCGATGTTGCAGAGAACGCAGGAGCATTTGGAAGCCGGAACACCGGTCATTTGTGAGGCGGCTTTTTCCAACTATAACAATTACTGCGCGGTTGGTATTCTGCGAAAGACCGAGAGCGGCTATGACTTCTACGAGGTGAAAAACGCGCCGGAAGTCCGGGAACAGTTTGTCAAGGACGCAGGCTTTCAGTATTACATCATGACCCGCTGCAAGCTGAAGATTGGAAGGGTCTTAATCGTGATCCGCGGTCCGGATAAAGACAATCCGTTTGCCCCCGTTGACGTGACCGAAGAGGCCAAGGGGTACTACAAATGGATCAACGACCGCATCTGGGACTTAAACAGGATGCAGAAACAGCCGGAAGAAATCGAAATGGAGCCCGGAGACCAGTGCTCCAATCCATACGAGTGCTGGTATTACGGGTATTGCCACGGAGAGCATCCAGTGGATGATCAATTTATGATAACGGAGTAAATCAGACATGAATTTCATCAATAATAATCAGAACCCGTGGGGAAACTTATCATATGCGGATAAGAACCGCGAGTTGTATCGAAAGCAAAAGCAGACGCTGGACTTGTTTCTGGAGCGCGGTGCGATCTCACAGGCGCAGCACGATAAGAGCCTTCATGATCTGGCAGTGAAAATGGGCATGGCTGTGTCATAAATACAGGAGGTGCGATCATGGACGAGTTTTTGGGCTTTGGCGGACTGTTCGATATGGACGGCGACAGCGCTTTGGATGCCGGAGAGATGATATTCGGTCTCATGATGATGGACGACGTCCTGACGGGTGAGGACACGGAGGAGTCGGATGCGGAAGACAGCGAGCTGGAGCTGATGACTGGCTACAGCCGTGACGATCTGGAATTCATGGATGCTGAAGAACGCACCGAGGTTTTCGAGGAATCCGGCTTTGAGCCGGATGATTTTGGCTTTGACGATAATTTATTGATGCATGCTCTTTGTACCTGAGTTCGCTCGATCCATGAAGACTGACGGAGTTGCAATTTGGAACGATGGACAATATGATGAGAAAAATGACATTGGTTTTGGCTGGACAAGCGATTACTAGTGTATTAACCGGTCCGTGAAGGAAGCCTTGAGTCTCACAGCTGATAGGTTCTCAGATTTGGCACTTTCACTCGTAGAAGACCTTGCTTTGTGGTTTGAAATACTCAAACTAAAATTGCTATTTCTCATTTTTCCTGCTATAATCAAAGCAATGTGTTTGCTGGATTTCCGTAAGGAATGTGAGGGTGCTCTATGAACTACAATAAATTGTGGAAGCTCCTGATAGACAAGAAGCTTCGAAAAAAAGATCTCCGAGAGATGGCGGGACTCTCAACCAATGTTATTGCCAAGATGGGAAAAGGTGGCGACGTCTCTACACAGGTGCTTCGGAAAATTTGTGAGGTGCTCGACTGTAAGATTGATGATATCGTGGAGCTTGACTGAGCCATAGCATGAGGATTCGGAGCCTGGTGTTTTATTCTTTTGATGGGGAAGGAGGCTTAAGCGATGTGGTGCAAAAACTGCAATTTGGAGACGAACGAACCTGTTTGCCCTGTTTGTGGATCGGAAACGTCTGAAGATCTGCCGGTTGAGATTTACTGGTGTGACGATTGCAATATCCCAATTATCCACATTTCCACTGCGGCAGATAAAGGCATTTGCCCAATCTGTCGTGGAAATACCCACTATTTAACCACTGATCTTAGACCCGTTTTTCCTGAAGAGAGGTTACTTCTTGCTATCCTTCTTGATAAATCGACTAGCTCCTTTATGGATCATTCGGTATGGGCAGCTGGAAGCAGGTATTACATTGATGGAAAATCACTATCTATTCCCGCGAAATCTTTTGAGGTTGCAGACACTGAAAAAATCACGACGCAGATCAACGGTTCTGCGAAAACAATAGACTACACTTATTTTAACGATACTATTCGCAAATTTGTCCAGGCAAATCAACACAGACTTTCATATCTTAAAGATGAAGCTTTTTCTTTCGTCAGAAAAGCTGCAGAGAAATTCAAGGAAGAAAACATTGTTATCTCGTTTTCAGGCGGAAAAGATTCGACAGTAACAGCAGATGTAGTCACAAAGGCCCTCAGCAATCCGAGTCTAGTACATATTTTTGGAAATACGACACTCGAATTTCCATCTACTATCGAATACGCAAAACGGTACAGGAACAACCATCCTCTTGCAATTTTCATGGTTGCACATAACGATGAGCAAGTCTTCTATGATGTATGTGAAGATATTGGGCCACCGGCCAGGATGATGCGCTGGTGCTGCTCGATGTTCAAGACTGGTCCGATTACAAGGGTAATTAACAGCCTTTACCGGAACCAGCAGATATTAACCTTCTATGGAATTCGCAAGTCAGAATCTGTTAGTCGAAGCAAGTATAATCGGATTGAAGATGATGCGGAGTCCGTAAAAATCCAGCAGCAGACAGTTGCTTCACCGATCTTCTTCTGGAAGGATATCGACATTTGGCTATACATGCTTGCGGAAGAAGTTGATTTCAACTATGCATACAGGCTCGGCTATGACCGAGTTGGTTGTTGGTGCTGCCCGAACAATAACCAGCGAGCACAATTCCTTTCACGAATTTACATGCCAGAGGAATCAAAAAAGTGGCGAGAGTTTCTGATTGAGTTCGCAAAGAAGATTGGAAAGCCAGATCCGGAAGTATATGTTGATAGCGGAAAATGGAAAGCGCGGCAAGGAGGGAACGGACTTCCTTCGGCTGGCGACGTAAAGATACGTTTTACGAATTGCACGACAGAGGATCATGCAAAGATCTATCGCTTGGTTAGACCGTTTGATGATGAACTTACTGGAATGTTTGTTCCTTTTGGGCGTGTCGCACCGGAGCTTGGGAAAAAACTGCTCCGAGAGAGTATAATCCTTGATGCTAAAACGAATGTCCCAATCCTCTCAATTCAGCCGTTCAGCCAGGACGGTTACGATTATGCAGTGAAGGTTAGGACAATGAACGTTGCAGACCATGACGATTTACAACGCATGGTCGGCTATCAAATAAGGAAATATAATGCCTGTCGGAAGTGTCTCAAATGCGAATCGATCTGCAGGCAAGGCGCAATCTCCATTATCGGGGATAGCTATTATATTGATCCGAGCAAATGCGTCCATTGCAAAATGTGCATGACCGCCAAATATCTTGATGGCGGTTGCATGATGGACAAATATCTTCGGACAAAGTAAACGATGGAGGAAACAGCGATGCCAATGAAATTTCGAGCTCATGATACTTTTTTCATCAGAAAAGGCTGGCTTTCTAAAGGCATGCGCTGCGTTGCGAGAAAGCCTGACGTTTTTGTTGCTCACGACGAAAACCCAATGGATGTTCTGGGGATCGGCGCCAATATGGTCAAGGCACTTAGATATTGGCTCCAAGCGGTTGGTCTTACTTCTGAGCCGAGCAAAGGAAAACGGGTTCAGAGCTTCACTGATCTCGGAAAACTAATATATGAGCATGATACTTATATCGAAGAACTAGGAACGCTTTATCTGCTACAATACAGCCTTGCATCGAAAAAGGAAGATGCAACAGCTTGGTATTTTTTCTTCAACGAATTTTCTATGTCGGAATTTTCGAGAGAAGATTTTGTTGCTGCACTGCAAAAGTATATCAAGATGAACGACGCGGAGACCGAGTATGCTATCCGTTCGCTTAATGATGATTTCCAGTGCATCATCAATACTTACCTTCCACGCTATAAATCGAATCCTAGCAGAGTGAGTCCTGAAAACAACATCGATTGTCCCTTTGGGGAGCTAGGCTTGGTTGATACTCTGAATAAGCGAAAGAAAACATACAAGAAAAGCATTCCTGCAAGTGACACGCTGAATCCTTATGTAATACTCGCGGTCATTGCCGATAACGCAAAAGGTCGCAGAGAGATTAGCTTGAACGAGCTTCTAACAGCTCCATATAATATTGGAAAGGTGTTTAACCTCGATTCAATTACTATGCTCGATGTGCTCTACAAGATAGAAAAGCTCGGCCAAATCAAGATCAATCGTACTGCCGGTCTTGACGTGATTACACTTCAAGCCGAGATGAGCTTTTTAGAGTGTGTCGAACTGTTCTATGCATCAATCGATGAACAGGGTCAGGAGGAGCAAAATGCGTGATATGATTTCTGTTGCCTCAGGTTTCCAGTACTCTGTTAACATCGGGTACGATCTTGGCAGCGATAACAAGCTCAGAACTTTTATTCCGACAAAGTCCGCAATAAGCTTGCTCGAAGATATTCTGCTTAGCGTAAATCCAACCTCGACAGACCGTGCTCGAGTGTTGATCGGTGCTTATGGCAAGGGTAAGTCTCACATTGTGTTGACAATCCTCTCTATGCTGCAGAAACGCGATGTGGGACTGTTTGAGAAGCTGATGCCAAAGGTTCAAGAGAATCCTCGGCTTTATCAGCTTGTCCAGAACTATTATGATAGCGAGGATAAGATTCTCCCTGTTGTTATTAGCGGAAGTAATACGAGCCTTACACAAGCGTTCTTGCTTTCCTTGCAGCGAACGCTTTCGGAGCACGAGCTTTTGTCGGCAATGCCGGAAACAAACTATAAAGCGGCTGTCAGTGTAATTAGCCGCTGGGAAAAAGACTTTCCGGATGCTTTTAGAAGATTTGAAGAAGAGATTGACGAGCCAGTTGAGGTCTTTGTTGATAAACTGGAAAACTATGACGTCATCGCCTATGAGACGTTCGAGAGAGTTTATCCGGCGCTGACGGCTGGAAGTGTGTTTAATCCGTTCCTTGGTTTCGATGTGGTTGAGCTTTATGAAAGTGTTGCCAAGAGCCTGAAGCCCTTGGGTTATACTGGTATCTATGTCGTTTATGATGAGTTTAGCAAATTCCTGGAGGCTAATATTGTTGACGCCTCGGTCAGTGATACGAAGATGTTACAGGACTTTGCAGAAAAATGCTGCCGGAGCAGAGATTTGCAGCTTCATCTGATGCTTATATCCCATAAGGAAATTAGCAATTATATCGATGAACTCCCAAAGGAGAAGACGGATGGCTGGCGCGGTGTATCTGAGCGCTTCAAGCACATCCACATGAACAATAACTTTACACAGACCTACGAGATCATTTCTTCTGTTATCCAGCATAAGGAGCCGCTATGGGGTGTTTTCTGCAACGAGCATCACCGCGATTTTGAAGGGCTTCGTACTCGCTACCAAAGCCACCAGATGTTTAAGGATGCGCAGGGAGAAATTGAGACTGCGATCAAAGGCTGCTTTCCTCTTCATCCAGTGTCGACATTCATACTTCCTAGATTATCTGAGCGTGTAGCGCAGAACGAGCGGACGCTTTTTACATTCCTTTCTGCAGAAGGGAATGCGACATTGGCGTCGTTCCTCGATGTTTATGAGAATGACTTTACTCTTGTAACACCGGATCTGATTTATGATTATTTTGAGCCTCTGTTCAGGAAGGAAATATATACAGGAGGAATCCACGATACATTCGTCCTTACAAGTGTAATTCTCAATCAACTTCCGGAAGGCATGCTAGGAAGTAAAATTATCAAAACGATCTCGCTCATCTACATTCTAGAACAGTTTGATCGCCTTAATCCGACAAAGGAACAAATTATTGGCATCTATTCTGGTGCTTACGAAGTTGATGAAATAGAAAAAGCTATCTCCGATTTGATCGAGAAAGAATTTGTCGTTTATATCAAACGGAGCAACGACTATCTCCGCTTGAAGCAAACTTCTGGCGTTGACATCCAACAAAAGATCCATGATTTGGTGGAGTCTCAGGCTGGAAAGGTTACGACAAAGGAAATCCTTAATGCTTCTAACTTCGATAACTATATGTATCCCTCTCGTTACAACGACGAGCGTGAGATGACACGCTTCTTCGCTTTTCAGTTTATTGATGGCGGTGAGATTGCCGACGATGTAGATTGGAATGTGAAGAGTGAGAGTGTCCAAGCGGATGGCATAATTTACGGAATCATCCCGGACAGTGAAGATCAGCTTAAGGCGATCACGCAAATAATCACTCGTAATAGTCAGGGTTTTGATCGGTTTATCTTTGTGCTGCCAAAGCACTTCAGGAAGATAGACGAAGTGATTCGAGAATATGCCGCTGTCAAACAGCTGAGAGATCATGCCACGGATGACCCCGTTCTGTTCGACGAATACGAAGTTGTGTTCGAGGATTTACAAGAGGTGATCAAAGGTTTTATCGCTTCCTATACGCATCCGGAAAGTTATCGCTCGGTTTATATTCACAATGGCGAAGTTATTAATGTGAGCCGTAAATCTGGCCTCACTGAGGTAATGTCCAAAATCTGTGACAGAGTATTTGGCATGACTCCGATAATCAACAACGAGTCTGTTAATAAAAATGATATAACGAACATCGCAGCCAATAGTCGTAACAAAATCATCGGCGCGCTGCTTAGGAATGAACTGGAGCCAAATCTTGGATTGTCAGGGACTGGGCAGGAAGTTTCCATCATGCGCAGCACACTGATTAGGACTGGAATCTGGAGTGAGGAAAACGGCATCCCTCAGATTAAACTTCACCATGCGGATCCAGCCATGAGCAATATGCTATCGACTATAGAAAACTTTTTCCTAGAGGCAAGGCAGAATGGACAAATTAGTTTCTCAGTTCTTTATGAGAAGTTAATCTCCCCGGAGTATCATATCGGCCTGCGCAAAGGACTAATCCCAATCTATGTGGCAGCCGTCATGCACAATTACCGTCAGCAAATCGTGATAAGTAACCGGTTTGGGCCGGTACAAATGGGCGTTGATGCGCTGATACAGATTAACAGCAATCCTGGAAATTTCTCAATCGAATATCTTGATTGGAACCCGGAGAAGGAAGATTACATTGCACGTCTCGCTACAGCGTATGGAGATTTTGTTGTCGAAGCGGAGAAAGCTGGAAGCACCTATGATTATGTTGCTAACGCCATGCGACGATGGTTTATGGCACTTCCCAAATTCTCTAAAGAGTGCAAAGTTCGTCCTAACGGCATCAAAATTGGGAAACGCCAGCAAGAAATGATGAAGCTTCTCCGGTCAAATACCAGCGGTTCAGATTTGCTGTTCAAGAAACTTCCGACCATTTTTGCTTATGATGTTTTTACTGCTGATGCTGCCGGAGACGTTATTGGAGCAAAGGACCTTTACGATGGGTTGCTGGATGAGCTAAAAAAGCATTTAATTGCAGAAACCAAGCTCCGCTTCCTACCAAAGGAGGACAAGGAATCCGGAAAGAAAGCCTCGCTCACGACGGTCGTTAAAGAATGGTGTGATTCCCTTGATCCTAAAAGTTTCGAGCAGCTCTTTTCCGATGGTACAGAACGCTTCCTGCAACACCTTAAGAGTGTGACAAATGACGAGGACTTGTTTATAACAAGGCTCGCAAAACTTGCTACGGGACTCAGGATGGAGGACTGGGACGGCCAGACGGAAGCGTCTTTCTTTACAGCCATTGAACAGTTCATAAAGACTGCTAAAGAATTCCATGAAACGACCGTCGCGGAAACCATAAACGATACATCCAGCTATCAGGTGACCTTTGCTGATGAGGATGGTAAGAATACAGTGAGACGCTTTGATAAAGTCGAAGTATCGGCCAAAGGCAAGCTGCTGTTTAACCAGATCACATCATCGCTCGAGTCAATGGGGCATTCTATCTCTGAGCAGGAGAAGCGGCAAATCCTCATGGAAGTACTGAAAAAACTCTGCTAAGAATGGAGGAAGACAATGGCGTATTTTGACAATGCGGCAACTACATATCCTAAGCCGGAATGCGTCTATTCCTTCATGGACGAATTCTATCGGAATCACGGCGGCAGTGCCGGCCGAGGCGAATATGCGATGGCAGCATCCGCAAAAGGAATTGTGGAGGAAACTCGCGTCCTCTTGAAAGACCTGTTGCACTGCCCTGCGAAGCAGGTGATTTTTACACCGACGGCGACGGTCGCTTTGAACATGATCGTGCAAGGACTGATTGCCGAAGGTGTAAAGAATGTTTATATCAGCCCGTTCGAGCACAATGCGGTTACAAGGACACTACATCATTTTGAGGAGATCGGAAAGATCACTGTGACGGAACTTACCGTGACAGAGAAACTCGAATACGATCTTGACCGGATACGATATCAGTTTGAAGCTGTGAGACCTGATTTTATTATCGTAAGTCACGCTAGCAATGTAATTGGACTAGTGGCTCCAGTTGAAGAAATATTCTCGCTTGGAAAAGAATACTGCGCAATTACGCTCGTTGACATGGCGCAGACTGCGGGGCTCGTCGATCTGAACGTTGGTCTTGAAACTATTGACTTTGCAGTTTTTGCCGGACATAAAACGCTCATGGGGCCGACAGGTATTTCTGGTTTCATTATGAACCCAGTCTTTGATCTCTCTCCAGTACTCTTCGGAGGGACTGGATATGATTCGGCGAATCAAGATATGCCTGGCAGTCTCCCCGAACGATACGAAATGGGGACACTCAATATTGCCGGAGTTGCGGGATTAAACGCTGCGCTCAAATGGATAAAGGATCATTCCATTGAGGCCATTTTCCAAGAGGAAGAAAAACACAGAAGAAGACTCCTAACACTACTGGAAGATTACGATTTTCTCAGAATTGTCGGGAATGTTGAAGGAAGAAAGTATGTTGGAATAGTCTCAGTACTCCTTGATGGGATAAGCAGCGACAGCGCAGGAAGCATCTTTTCTGAGCGTGGTATCTCAGTGCGCACTGGACTCCAGTGCGCACCGAAAGCGCATCAGTTCCTTGGAACTTATCCAGCAGGCACAATCCGATTCAGTGTAAATGCATTGACGGCAGATACAGATTTTGCAGAGTTAGGAGACGCACTGGATGACATTGAAGCAAATCTTTGAGGGGGCGGGTTCATGAGCCTTAAGGACGTTGAACTAAAGAAAGAGTACAGGTCGTTACTCGATAATGTAGTTCAGGATTTTTACATCCCGCTTCTTAAAGATGCGACACTATATCAGCGAGCTGTGGGATTCTTTTCTTCGTCTTCACTAGTTGAGATTTCTAAGGGCATTGCAGCGATGGCTGAAGCTGGAGGGAAGATTCAGATTGTAGCTTCACCATACCTGTCCGACGAGGATGTTGAAGCAATTAAGAAAGGCTATTCCGATAGAGATAAAATTATTGAGGGAGCCTTACTTACATCACTCTCGGATGAGCACGTTGACTATTACTCAATGGAAAGGCTCAATCTTCTGGCAAACCTAATAGCAGACGGAGTTCTTGATATTCGTATCGCTTACACAGAAGACTCAAAAGGCATCGGGATGTATCATGAGAAAATGGGGCTCATTACAGACACTGACGGTAATCGGGTTGCGTTTTCTGGATCAATGAACGAATCGGCAACTGCGATGTTGGTCAATTATGAAACAATTGATGTTTTCCGTAGTTGGGGTGATGAGAGCGAACAGGAGCGAGTTACGCTTAAGCAAAACGCTTTTTACTCCATCTGGAACGACACAGAGCCAAACATCCATGTGTTGGAGTTTCCTAAAGTAACAGAAGCGTTGATCGAAAAATATCGAAAGAAGTCTCCCAATTATGGCCTTGACCGGCAGCAGTATTCTGGATCAAAGCGTAGACATACTGGCAGAACTGCCTCTGTTCATGTGATTGGGGCAAGAGTGCCGGAAGAGATCGAATTCCACGCATACCAGAAAGAAGCGATCGCCTCCTGGGTTGGCGAGAATTACCGGGGCATTTTTGATATGGCAACTGGCACTGGCAAAACCTTTACAGGTCTTGGATCTATCGCAAAAATATCTGAAGACTTAGATGATGAACTTGCTGTAATTATTGTTTGCCCTTACCAGCATCTAGTTGAACAGTGGGTTGAAGATATAGTTAAGTTCAACATGAAGCCGATTATCGGCTACAGTGCTTCAGCTCAAAAGGATTGGAAAAAGCGCCTCTCTAACGCCATCAGGGATCAAAAGATCAGGAGAGACAAACGGTTCTTTTGCTTCGTTACAACCAATGCGACTTTCGCGAGCGATTACGTACAAGAGCAGATTAGTAAAATTAAAATGCCGATTCTGCTTGTCGTCGACGAGGCACACAATTTTGGAGCTCCGACATACGCTGAGTGCCTTGATGAAAGGTTTACATACCGGCTTGCGCTCTCGGCAACCCTCGAACGTCATCACGATGATGAAGGAACATCTTTGCTTTATAGCTTCTTTGGAAAGAAGTGCATTGAATATCCCCTGAGTCGCGCAATCAATGAAGACAAGCTAACTCGCTATAAATACTTTCCGGTTGTTGTGCATCTTAATAATGACGAGCTGTCTAGATATGAACAACTGTCATATGAGATGAGTAGATGCTTGGTAAAGGATAAAAAAGGCAATTACAAGCTCAATAAGCGAGGGGAAATTCTTGCTTTGCAAAGGGCTCGTATTGTAGCAGGAGCTTCAGAAAAGCTGGTATCTCTGAGGGAGCAAATCCTTCCGTATATCCATGAAAACAATTTGCTCGTTTACTGTGGAGCAACGAATGTGTTGGATGAAAAAGCGGATCGATCTTCAACAGATGATGGTGATGTTCGGCAGATTGAAGCGGTGACCAACATCCTGGGAAATGAATTCGGTATGTCAGTGTCGAAATTTACTGCTGATGAGGATATGGAAACTCGAGCTCTGATTATCGATCAGTACCAGAAAAAAGGAAAGCTTCAAGCAATAGTTGCTATTAAGTGCTTAGACGAAGGTGTTAATATTCCTGGGATCCGCACAGCTTTTATTCTTGCGAGCACGACCAACCCGAAAGAGTACATTCAGCGGCGTGGACGTGTGCTTCGTAAGGCACCTGAGAAAGAGTTTGCGGAAATTTATGACTTTGTAACTCTGCCCCGGCCGTTAGATTCAGTGTCGTCGATGACAGAGGACCAAGTCAAACGCGATATGTCTCTTGTTAGGAATGAGCTTGCAAGAATAAAGGAGTTCGGACGGCTTTCTATGAATCCTATGGATGCGGAAAGCCTGATCTGGGAAATACAAGATGCATACCACATTACGGACGACGAGCCGGGCGAGGGGGAATTGTGATGGCAGAAGAAATCAAGGTTAATGGCAAAGCAGTCGAACGCCTCAAAAGATGGATCATTTTGATGGAGAATCAGAATATCAAAACCCGAGGTAAAACTGATCCAGAGATGGTGAAAGCTATCAAAAAGCGGATTGAGGAGGAAGCCAATGCTGCTGAAATCAATTAAACTTGTAAACTTTCGACAGTTTATGGATGAGGAGATTGCTTTCGCTTCAGGCGAAAACGGAAAGAATGTTACTATTATTCTCGGCGAAAACGGCACTGGCAAAACTACGTTTGCACAAGCTTTCTTCTGGTGTCTATACGGGGATACGGAGTTTTCTGATAAGATGATTCTGAACCGGCTGATTGCAAATCGACTACTTACCGGTCAGAGTGCAAAAGTTATGGTTGAACTGCAACTTCTGCATGGAGAAAATGCGTATACGCTCACTAGGGAACAGACTTATACCAAAGACGCATCCGGAAATATTAAAGGCGCCAACACAGTGTTTGACATTATGCGCCGCGATAAGTCTGGGAATACAACTATGATTAAACCGACGCTCAGAGAAGCCGAAGTGAATAGTATTCTTCCTAAGGAACTGTCAAAATATTTCTTTTTTGACGGCGAACGAATTGAGCGGATGAGTAAAGATATTTCTACGCATAAGAAAGCAACAGATTTTGCTGATGCTGTACGTAGCCTTCTTGGACTCAAGGGAATGGAGAAGGCTATCCAGCATCTTAACCCTGGCAGTAAGTTTAGCGTCATCGGACAATACGAAGCTAGCTATGATTCGAGTAGTAATGCCCGCATCGCTGAATTGACAAAAACGATCGAAGCGTGCAATGCGAAGATCGACAAGCTGAATGCCCGCATTGAAGAACTAGATCGACAGATGGAACTGGCTCAGATTAGGAAAGCCCAGAAAACAGAAGAGCTCAAACAATACGAAGATGGGGAGAAATGGCAGAGCGAGAAAGAAAAACTTGAAAAAGAAATTGAAGCAGCACAAAGAGCTCGTTCCGCTATGGTTAAGGCAATTTGCTCAGATTTCACTGGAAATATTGGCTCGTTCCTTTCGGTGTGGATGACCCAGAAGGCTATGCGAATGCTTCAGGATCGCGACTTTACTGGTAAAGATATTCCACACATGCATGGAGATACAATTGAGTATTTGTTGAAGCAGCGGGTTTGTATTTGTGGGACGCATCTTACAGAGGGCTCTATGCCATACGAAAAGGTCAAGAGTCTAATCGACTTTTTGCCTCCTAAGTCGTTGAGTTCCAACATTAGCGACTTCAAGAAGTCTGCGGTCAGACGTGTTAGCGGAGCACAGCAAACAGATTTGCTTGAACAGGTTGGCGAGCGTTTGAGCGTTATCAGCCAGCAAGAAGACGAGATTACCAACCTCACCGTGGAACTGCATAGCGTGGAGCAAAAGCTGAGTGGGGATGATGTCAGAGCAAAAGTACGGGCGATCAACGCCGAGGTTCAACGGTGTGATAAGGTACTTCGTGATAGTCAACACGAGAGAGATCGGTGTATAAGCGATAGAGGCGATGCGCAGGGGCGTAAGGAGCGAGCCGATACTCGTCGTGGTGAATTGGCGTTGCTTGATGAAAGCAATAAGAAAACGGAAATCTACAAAGCCTATGCTGAGCGCGTCTATAAAGAGCTGGTTGAGTTTTACAAAAAGAGCGAAGACGACGTGCGGATGAAACTTCAGGATACCATCAACGAAATCTTCAGACAGATTTATGAAGGTGGTCTGGCGCTAACAATTGATGATAAATATCACATTTCTGTCTATGCGGACGAATATCGTGGCAACGTCGAAACGTCAACAGCCCAAAGTATTTCTGTCATTTTCGCGTTTATCACTGGCATCATCAAAATGGCACGAGATAATCGCAACGCTACAAATGAAGACGACAAATTGTTGTCCTCTGAGCCATATCCACTGGTAATGGACGCACCTCTCTCTGCATTTGACAAGCGTAGAATTAAAACTGTCTGTACGGCGCTACCGGAAGTTGCGGAACAGGTCGTTATTTTCATCAAAGATACAGATGGAGATCTCGCCGAAGAGCACATGGGCGACCGAATTGGCAGCAGGCATCGTTTTGAAAAACTCAACGAATTTGAAACAAAATTGGTCTAAGGGGGCGAGGATGTGTTTGATAAACCGTATCGGCTGAGGGGTATTCACTCAAAAAAGGCCAGAGAGCTAGTAGCATTTTTCGATGGAGCTAGCAAGGCACAGTTTTTTAAGGCTGCAAAAGATGTCTATGCGTATGCACCCCTAGTAGGCTTTCTATACAATCGCCGCGCCGAACTAGACCATACTAAAAGCGAAGAAACCGGAGAAGAATTGGATTACAGCATCATGGCGGAGCAAGTCCTCTCTGTCCAAGAAGAACTTACATTCAATTTCTGCCTTATTATGCTTCTTGACACTATGTATGAATCTGATGAAGAAGCTCGAATCAATAAAGCTTTTCGGTATGTTGGAAAGATCCCGGAGGACGAAGCACGCTTCGATGAGTATGTTCGTGGAGGTATAGATGTGCTTTATGAGAAGCTTATTGAGGGTGGAGGCGAGCCGGAAGACTACGTAAAACGCCTTTATGATTTTCTGGAAGACATTCAGGATCGATATAATCAAGAAGTAGACGCCGATGCTTTAATGAAGCTTTGCGTCACCTAAGGAGAAAAACGTAATGGAGAGGGATAAACGTCAAGCTGCACTTAGGCAGCTGCTTGCAATCGCAGCATCAAACGGATATGTCACGTTTGATGATATTATGCGTTGCGCTGACGACAACTCCCTCTCCATTGGTGAATTTGATTGGCTGGCGGAAACTGCAAGTTCAAGGAATGTCATCATTTATGATGAAGCTCCAAAGCCAGTAAGTTCAGCAGATGATGATTACGATGACTATGCCCAAGTTGACTATGAACAGACATTCTCTGAAGCCATAGAAATGGCACCGGGGATAGAGCTGCTCATTGAGAGCATTCGGCGAATCAAGCCTCCTCAGAGGGGTGAAGTTAGTCGACTAAAATATCAGGTAATAGAAGGTAATGTTCACGCCCGTGAGCGCATGATAGAAATGTATCTTCGCTTGGCTGTGCGGCTTGCAGTTTCTAGAGCAAAAACATATGATCTTGCCCTTGAAGAAACAATTGGTGACGCTTTTATTGGCCTAATCGTTGCCGTAGATAAATACGATCCAGACCATTCTGGACCGTTCGTTTCGTTTGCTTCACTCTGGATTTATCAGAATATGTCCAGAGAACAAAGCACAAGGAATCCTAACCTATATTTTCCGGTACATCGTAAGGAATGGTTCTATACAATGTACCCCTTGCTCAAAGCAAGAGGATGCACTGAGTGCGATACCATTTTGCAGTGTGATAAAGTTGCTGATATGATTTGTGAAAAAATTCAGTGCGAACGGGAACGCGTTTGTGATGTTTTGAATGCCGCGCTACCTTGCTTATCTCTGGACGAGATGGCTGAGAATGATGTTGAAGATGAGCGCTATAGTTACCCTGACGCAGAACTGATTGAGGAAGTTGATTCAAGAATTCGCTCAGAAAAAGTGAGAAAGGCGCTCTATTGCCTTCGTGAAAGAGAGCGAGAAATATTAATAGACCGCTATGGGCTAAACGGTGAGCCGGAAAAAACACTTGAGCAAGTAGGTCAGAAATACAACCTTACCAGAGAACGTATACGGCAGATTGAGAACAAGGTACTTAAAAAACTTCATGCAAACAGATATCTGCGCAACATTTAGCCGCGAGAATTTGATACTCTCGCGGTTTTGATATATATAGTTGGAGGACTATATGTGCGGACGCTATCAATTTACTACCGGCTCTGACGACATGTCCGCCGCCATTGTGGACATGCTTGATCAGCGCTATCCCGGCGAATATAAGACCGGCGAGATCTTCCCTGGAGACACGGCGCCTGCGGTAATCAGCGACAGAGGCCGACTCGTGGCAGTGCCTGCAATCTTTGGACTTCCAGGCTTCCGGGATGGCAGACTTCTCATCAACGCCCGGACCGAGACTGCAGCACAGAAGCCTACCTTCTCTGAGAGCCTGCGCGAACGGAGGATCATCCTTCCAGCGAACGGTTTCTTCGAGTGGAGCCGAGATGCGAGGAAGACCAAGTATCTCTTCACTGTAGGCGGAGAGAACCTAATCTATCTCTGCGGCGTCTATAAAACTATAGAGGGAAAGCATCGCTTCGTTATTCTCACGCGGGACGCCAACGCCTCTATGATCGAGACGCACGACCGTATGCCGATCATCATCGGTAGAGATGCAGTACGCCCGTATTTGACGGAATACGAGAAAGCAATCAGACTCATTTCTGAGGCGTCACCGATGCTGTCCCGAGAGCTGGCTTGAAAGGTATTAAAATGAAACAAGATTTTTGGGTTCAGAAAACACACCTGTTCGGCAAGGACGAATATATCTGTACGGCCTGCCGCGCTGTCTGCGACAAGCCGTATCAGGTATGCCCAGTTTGCGGAACTGAAAAACGCAAAGTCACATATGATGCCTCTTGGGTCGATGAGGCAGCGGAGATGTCCATTATGCTGGACGATTTTTGAGAAGATGAAGGAGGTGGCGATACATGCGAAAAATAATGTCTGTTTTGCTTGCGTGGGTAATGACGTTTACCGCGATTGCCAGCATTTGCTTGAGTAATGCATTCGCCGCAGAGGTGAAAAAGACCATAGTTGGGAGCTCATTCGATTTAGGGCCTAAGGATAAGTACGAATTATCTTTGGGCACACCTGTTGATGATGCTGCATCTATGATAGCGCTCAAAGGTGATATCTCTGCTATGTCTGATCATGACGGAGTTGCCAGCTTTGCCGTGAGCTCCGGAAACTTGGCAGTTATGATCAACGTACAGTCTGGGATAAAACTGTTTGAGCAAACGAATGTACATGATTGGCATGTAGTTCCAGATAAGGGAAATATCGTCGATGGTACCCAGCTTTCACAAAGTATTGGAACTGGTGCAATTGTTGTTCAGACTTCAAGCGATGGAAAGACGTGGATTACCATCGATGAGGAATCTGATATCTACAACAAACGTGATGCATTAAACAACCGCAACTTAAACGGCGAGCCAATGCAGGCTTTCTATAAAGCAACAAATGTTCAACTGACAAATGGATGCTATTACAGGATTATCGTAGCTTATAAGTTGCAGAGAGAATTGGATCCGTCCAAAGTGCTCTTCCTGAATGTAAAGAATCAAGAAGAGAAAGAAAGAGTTGAAGTATACCAGTTTTACGCATATGATCCGAGCGTAAATAGAGCAGAAAGCCTGGACACAAACTCGGCATACGAATTCGGAGATGTCTGGAGAGTGGATAGCCAAGACGGCTTTAAGAACCCTGTGATGATCAAGAGCGATGATCCGCATATAGATTGGAATGTTGGAAAGTTCTATGTAAGCGGATATACCGACGTTAGGATGGATGGAGATGTGCCGGTTTTCCTAAAGGTGCCTGGGGACAGAGCGGCATTATGGTTTGTTCTGGAGCAACAGTTGGATAAGTGCAATGGAGATACAGGCATTAAAGTCAATTATATAAGCTCTGGATCGGATATTTACTTTGGTACGCCAACAATAGCGAATTTTGGCCGAGGAACGCTAATCGTCCGACGTACAGATAAGCAGAATAAAAAAGAACGGCAAATCTACACGAACTATTTGGAAGCATCTGCCACAGTGGGAACTAATACACGAGTAGATCTTTTTGAAGAGGGCGATTATGAGGTCGCCTTAGATTATCAGCTCCATTACGATAAGCCGTTTGTTTTTGGCACAACCACTACAAAAACCCTGACATATCGTATGTTCTTCAAGTTTGAAGTGAGAAATGGTGACAATTCTGCATTTATTAGGGACGTTGACACAGACCAGTTTATTACCAATGCAAATGTTGCTCCTCATGGATTTTATATTGATATTGCAAACTCGCAGTATTTGGAAATGAGTATAAAGCGTGAAGTACTTTCAGAAAGTGCAGACGGCCTTGTAGAAGACACAAAATTCAGCGGAGTTGCCAAAGAAGGACGGCAGTATACAGAAGAAGGAATTTACACAGTAACCATCGAGAACCCGGCAACCGGAGACAGCGTTGTAAAACGTATTTATGTGGGAGATCGTGATATCCTTCTTGCTCATATGAAAACCGGAATGCCTATAGACGAAATCGAAGAACAGCTGGCTGCCGGTGCATACATTGATGACCAGGGACGGCTGTTGACGCCAGATCCGGAAGAGGAGGCAAGGGCTGAAGACCCTTCTGAAACGTCAGATGCTTCAGAAGACACCACAGAGGATCTCTCAGCTGATACAACTATGAGTGCACAGCACCACAACACACAAAGAAGCGCAAACACGTTAGTCCTTGTTTCAGTTGCTGCGGCTTTCTTGGTGTCGGTAGCGGTTGTTCTTTATAGAAAAGCCCATTCCAGAAAGGGAGAACAGAAATGAAAAGGCTGATTGCTGTCATTCTTGTATGCATGGTTCTTCTGACGGCATGCTCTTCTCCAACACAACCTGATGGCTCATATGAATCTGACGCTTCAAATTCGGACAGTGGATCTTATAGCGAGAGTGTAGATACAGAGCAGGAAGAGCACAATGCTGATGACGATAATAATGACGGGATGAGTTTAATAACAGATTACCTTGATAATGAAGCATTGCTATCATATGTAGAGGATAATGTGTACTCATCTCTGGTAGCCGAACTCGATAGCGAAGATTATTTTGTCGAGAATGTCGAAGCAATCTACTATCCGAAAGAATACATTGAAGCTCTTGCGTCCAACACCCAACCAAACATATATTTTGGATATACTTCTGCAGAGTTAAACGAACAATTCCAAGGAACGAAATATGTGTTCACATTAGGTGACAATGGGAACACAATAGTGGTACCCATGGAGACGGTGTCTGATGAAGTATATATTAAAGCGATGGAAGACGTAATTGTGGGCAGTGGCGTAATACTGATATGCGTCACAGTTTCTGTTGTAACAGCACCTGCTGCGCCTGCAGTTAGTATGATCTTTGCAGCTTCCGCCGCGACAGGAAAAGCTTTTGCGTTAGAAACGGGAGTATTCAGTTTTGCCGCAGCAGCAATCGCCAAGGGCTATGAGACAGAAAGCTTTGATCAAGCATTTAAGGCTGGGGTTGAAGCGGGAGGAAAAGGGTTTAAGTGGAGTGCCATTTTCGGGTCTCTGGCGGGTGGCACGAGCAAGGCTGTTAAGCTTTTTGGAGAAGCAAAGCAGGCAGGATTTACCCTGCACCAATACGCGAAGATCCAACACGAATCTGGGTTTCCGTTGGATGTGATAAAAGAGTTTCATACCATGGAAGAGTATCAGGTGTTCAAAGAGGCCAATCTAAAATCAATGCGTGTTGGCAATAAATCTGCCCTTGTCAAAACTGATATTGATCTTTATAAGATTGATTCCAAAGGACGTACCAATTTGGAGAGAATGCAGCAGGGATTAGCCCCTCAAGATTCAAATGGCTTGTCCTATGAACTACATCATGTGGGGCAAAAAAAGGACGGGACGTTAGCCATTTTGTCGCAAGCAGAGCATGACAATTCTGCTATTCACGGCTTTTTGGAACGCACAGAGGCGCACGCACCTGGGACTAATTGGGATGCAGAACGGCAAGCCTTTTGGAAAGCATTCGCTGCACTTTTTGCTTAATCTGGAGGTACAGAGTGAACTCAATAATCGAAGAACTGAGAAAGAAAAGAGACTATTTCAGTGAAAGAGGAGCTTCGGAAGAGACGATTAGAAATGCGGAGAGAACTCTAGATTTGTCGTTTGCTGACGAGTATAGAGAGTATCTTCAGCGATGTGGCTCGGCGTCCTGTGCGGGGCATGAATTAACTGGAATTAGTGCAGACAAAAGCCTTGATGTGGTACGAGTTACAAAACATCACTTGGATAACAACCCAAATGTTACAATACCGCTCTATGTTGTTGAAGAGGCACATGTAGATGGGATTGTGATCTGGCAGTCACCTACAGGAGAGATATATCAAACAGAGTACAAAGACAGCCCACACAAAATATATAGCTCTTTGTCCGAATATGTTTTGACTTTCCAGTAAGTGAATTGCAAATTCGAGCATAGCGTCAGTATGCATTATCTCTTGTTTTTCGGAGGGCAACAATGGTCGATGTAAGCTGCAAAGCGTCTTGCGAAGATTTTGAAGTAGAGTTTTCAAGTGGCACAGTCCGTGATGATGCAGGCCTAACAGAAGAGAACATCAACAATCGCAAGGCTATTCTTGAGAAATATTCACTCGAATGCAAGCAAGAACTTGAGAAGCTAACTTGCTATGCTGACAGCATAGATTTGATGATAAGCGTCAGTTGTGGGATCATTGCTGGAATTATCGACGCAATTGCAGTTGGAAAATGGGATTATGCAAAAGCGAAAGCTATCAGCAACGAGGATATTAACCGAGCTGTCATTGAATTCGCAAAAAAGAACCCGGACTACCAATCTTTTTTAGGCAGAGGTCGGGATGGAAACCGCCTTGAAACAGCAATTCAATTCTTGGAGAAAAAATATCATCTTCCAGGAGATGGTGCATATCAAAACAAAGCGCTTAAAATGGGCATCGGCGGAAGAGACCACCGCCTGGAAGACTTTTGCCACCACCTTTCCCCAATTGGCTTGGTCTGTTGTGTTCTTGTTCAGTTCAGTGAAAAAACCGTGTTCTTTAATCCTGCGGGTGATTTATTTCGAATCCCAATTGTCGTAAACGAGTACGGGCAATTTATAGGGGACAACCCTCGAGCGAAGGTGTTTTCCGGTGTTGTTAACTGGTTTTTCATGGCTGCGCAAACCATTGCAAATCGCAAAGGCCACTTAATGAGTGACAAGGCTACTGCTCAGGGCATTCCCGGAACGGTCATGTCAGTTCTAAAGGAAGCTTCTACTCTGCCTTGCTTTAAGGATAAGGATTTTGCCGAGAAGCTTCGTAAGGCATATGCCAATGGTATTGGGGAAGGAAATAGTCAGCTCAGTCTAGGACCTTTTAACGCTCTCTTCTCTGGGGCTGGCAGCAAGGTGGACTTCCGCACAGAATTGGCAATTGGGCGTGAGCTGAAACGACAAAGTATCCCTGTTCTTATCAACGAAATGCTGGTACGGGGAGTGTATTTTGTCCGGCGCTTTATTGCTGAGCTCAAAGAAAAAGGGAGCCTTGATAAGATCAACTGGAAGAAGTGTATTCCTGCAAATAATCGGACCATTCAAAGAATGGTAACTGTAGCATCAGGCACTTTTATCGCTGTTGATCTGGCTGATGCATTCGTTGAAGGGGCTCTCGCCTCAGGGGGAAACTCAGCACAATTTGCAGAAGGAATTGTTCTGCGGATTAACTACATAAACATCGGCCGATTTACCCTTGGCTGTGCATTTGATATTTCAAGCGGAATACGAAAAAATGGATATGAATTGATGGCCGTGGAGCTCTCTACTGGCAGGCTCTCAGTGACTGCTGAGAGCATATTTTCCAGAGCAAGAAAAAGGATAGATCGAGCAAAAGAGAGAGAAGAAATGCTCGCTTTAGCTTTGGGTGAAGACCTCTCAATCGACGAAACTTCATTTTCAATTGAGGAGGCCCAACTGGCCGCCAGAGAGCTCGCTGAGAAGAAAATACGCAGTTATGAAGACTTGAAAAAAAGGGCATGGTACAAAAGATTATGCGCTGCAATTACGTTTCATAACGAGGAAAAGCGGCTTTTGCTTGAGGATATACAAGGGACACAGGAAATACTTGCTCTCTTCATGAAAGTATATGACACTGACATGGCACAGCTTCAAGCACGCGTTGATAGACTTGAGAATGTAGTGGCAAGGCAAAATCAGCAACAGCCTACTATATCAGCAAGGGTCGTTGAATACGTGCCGGAGGATGAAATGGAGCCAATCAAGCCACAAAGACTGGCTCCCGATATCAACGCAAAATATGGAGGCAAGTACAGAATAATCTCTGCAAAAGAACCTGATAAAGCGATGTCTGTCTATTATGACAGATCATTATTGGGCGGATTAAATTCAATGAATAAGTCCCTGGAATTAGTAAGCAAAAACAACCTTCATGCCACTGCGTGGACAATAGAATCATGTGGCCACAATATCTATCGTATCGTTGAAAAAAGTAGCGGACTTGTTGTTGAATATGATCCTGATAGAAGCAGCCCAAATACTATATTTATAAGGCGCTGGAAAGAAAAACCCTCTTGTATTTGGGAAATACGTGATAATCGAGATAAAACAGTTAGCTTCCTGAGCAACGCTGATATTGAAAAAAGCCTAAAAACTCAGCACGGCAAAAGAGTAATTGTTGGAAAGCCAAACTCGAAAGAAAGTCGATGGATTCTTGAAAGAATCGAATAGCTCGTGAAATCAAGACAAAGGTATTTTTCGCAGCGAGATTTCGCTTGCGAAAAATGATTTTGAACATCTTTTTCGCTGCTTTTGCAGCGAAACTCTGCGAGGCTTTTCTTGACTTCGACGCCATCAAAAACAATGCAACCGGGCACGAAATCTGCCTGCCTGCCAGTTGCCGTCGCGTGGCCGCGACGGCAGCCTTGCGCCCGGAGCACCCGCCTTTGGGCGGCTGCCCTGCCGGGATATCTCCCGGCACGCGGCAGAGCCGCGACGGGCGCAAGGCCCCCTCGCCCCCAGGCTTGCGCCGGGGGCGAGGGGGGCATAAGAAGAACCTTTTTATCCTTTTCTTGGGCTCATATAATATGTTGTATGGGGCTTAGATCAGATTAATTACCGGCCTCAAATCGGCCTGTAATTGGCCTGATTTTCGCTCAACCATCCTCCTATTTGCCCCCTTCCAAACGTTCGTGTTGCCTGGTTCATTCGTACGCATTTTTGCTCATTATATTTGCCCTTTTCTACCCCTGGAGGCAACAGCTTCTTATGCTCTTTTGCGCTACTGACCCTCCTTTTCTGAGTGCTATTCTTGCGATTTTTCCCATTGCTATTACTGCAGAGAACCCCCCGGTTGACAGCCTCGTAAGAGGCGTCAACCGGGGGTCTTTTTTAGCCTGTTTTACATGAAAGCGTGCCAAGTATTATATCGTTTATCAAGCCTTGTAATCGTGCCTTTTTATCGTGCTCGATTGAAAAAACCGCAGCCGGAAAAAAGACCTCCTGAAAAAAAGCTCCGGCCACCCGGAAAAGTGTTGTCGCACCAGCTTTTTTGGACAGATCGGGGGAGTGAAAAACTGCATCCACCGGAGAGTGCATTTTTTCACCCGGGTCTCAGCTGCCTTGAGGCTTCGCTGTGAGGGGTATTATCGCCTCTTTATTTGCACAAGCCCAATGTGTTGGCTAAGATTGCACAGACTGAAAGAAAAAATGCTTTAGAAAAATTCATTATTTGGACTTCCTCAATTACGGCTAGGGTGCATCACATTCAAACATTAGCGGCTTCGATGATATCGCGCAGTCATTCTTTCCATTTTGAGATGGAAGTTGTGTCGCTTGTATGTGTTATGCGGCAAGTCGAGCATTTGAATGCGCGTGTTCACGGAGCCGATCAAACAAAGTTTGAACCGGAAACTGAGAGAGAACACAATAGAATGTTTTTTTCAATCGCATCATACTAGTCACATTTTTAATCATTCCTCGTTCCGTGAGGCCATAATCATTAGTCGCCAAAAGTTCATTCTTGGAGAGAGCGGTCTAATATCCTGATAGGGCGTTACGGCAGCTCGTATTTTTTTGAGAAAGTTTAATGTAGAGGTTCGAGAAAGTGGAAGCAGTATTTGCGGCAGCTCGTAAATTTTTGAACAGGCATTAAGGAGATCCGCAAATGAGGAAGCAGGATTTGCGGCAGCCTGTAAACTGGAGAAAGAGAGTTACGGAGGCCAGCAAACGAGAATTCTGGATTTACAGCAGCTCATATATTGAAGAAAGGGTATTTATGGATGCTCGAAATGAGTAGACAGAGATTTTCTGGAATTACGGCGGCTTGTAAATTCTATTTGACATTTTTGGCAGGATTGCGTATAATATAACCATAAACTACGGAGTTTTTTGGCAACGCGAGAATGACGCGTGAAGAGACAGATAGAACGATTGAGACACACTGTTCCCTAAACCCAGGGAGTAGTGTGTCTTTTTTTATTATGAAATAATGATTGCGCAAGAAAGAAAGATAGGCGGCATCGGGATTATCTACAGATAATAATACCCAGAGATCTGCAAGTTGGTCAGCCGAGCACTCTTGCAATCATTCCCTGTGCAGCGGTAGCCGTTTGATTCAACACACGACTCTATCATTCATTTTGAAAGCACTTTGCGTTTTTTTATGCCCCAGCAATAGATGCCTAAAAAACGATAAACAAGTAAGGAGGTAAAGAAGCATTAAAGCCTATCGCCTCTATGTGCGCAAGCATGGTCATATGGTCATGTCAAAAGGATTGAGAAAAAACAGTTGTAAGCTTTTGTCTTTGACAGGAGCGAAAAGATTTAAGATAGAATAAAATAATATGCATCCAAATATTAATGCCACCAACATGAAATGGACATTATTTCTGTTGTTAATGGCAACATTGTCAGAGCGAAGTCTGCGGGGCTCGTGCCCCGAAAACATGATTTTCACGCGACTCAGGTTACGACGGCCATGGAGTTGATTCATTATGCTGCAGAATTCGACCTCGGAGTTCACAGACTTATGACTGAAAATGATCTGATGTCGTGCGGAATCGAGGCTATTCGCACCGCGCTCGACGAGAAAAACCAAGCCAAAAATCACACCATGCCGCTGGTGTCGAAGGCGAGTGATGGTTATATGAAGAACTACACGGCGACGGCGGTGAAAAATGCTCGGAAGGCGCAACAGCTTTCGCAGCAGCAATTGGGGGAACTGGCAGGTGTCAGCAGGCGGACGATTAACGCAGCGGAAAGCGGGCAGGACGGCGTTCGGCTGACTACGATTGCTGCGATTGCTGACGCGCTTAACATGCCGATCACGCAATTTGTCTATGATCCGGCTCCGCGCGTCGATCTTGCCGCAGGATTCGCGATTTTGCGTACTATCCGGAATGATCCTATCTACGCGGAGATTTGCGCGCTCTTGAACTCTTGAACTAGTGAACCGCTCCCCGTAGTTTTGGGCAGCGGGTCATCTCCAGACACCCCCTTCTGCGTGTATACTTGCACGCAGAAGGGGGTGTTTTTTTGCCCGAAAAATGTTGGAACGCTATCTGTGCCTGTGAACAATTGCTGGATCGTCTGAAAAATCTGGCCCAAGTCGAAGAATCCGATCTGAACCAGCTGGTCTCAAAAGTCTTTTTGGCTGTTCAGGCTCTGGGAACGGTATATGACTCCGTTACGGCATTGACTGCGGAAATTGATAGGGTGAGACCTGCATATGAAAGGACATGGCCTGTTGACCCTTTGGTATCCGCAAAAATGATTGACCAAGCCATTGTGGTCAGGGTGCCGGTGTTGATGAGTCGATTCGCCGGTGCCCGAAAGAATGCAGTTCACAATCGTTGGTACAGCCACTTTTTTGCCGAATCGGTTTACACGGTGGTCCGAAACCTCAATGTTAATCCGGAGATGTTTGCCGACGGAAAATGTTTGAGCTTTGTCTCTGTCTACGAGAGGAACCACAATATTCCGGATGCGGACAATCTGGATTCTAAAGCCATTGTGGACGCGATTGTGTCTTCCCTTCCCGGGGGAGATAGCTGGGCAACCACGACCTTTTTCCGAATGAATACAACATCGAACGGAAGGCTGGACGAAGCCACGTATGTTGCCGTGACTCCGGGATTGAGTCCGCCGCCGGTACCAGACCTTCTTGAGATTGTCAGAAAGGAGAATCAATATGAACACTGATCAGACGCCGTGCATGGGCATGATTCATGTCTATAACATCGATGAAACCGGGAAACCGGTTTTGGTTGAAAAGATTCCCATCAAGGATCGGTTGCCATTTCTGAATGGTTCGTTTGAAAAGCCCTCTGTGCAGAAGGGAGAGATGAAAAATGAATGATTCTTATGTGACTGATAAGGGCTACATCACCGAGGATGGCATGATCTGCGCCTCATCTGTTAACGAAAACGGAGAGGAGGAATGGTTTGAGCTGATTCCACTTAATGTGTAGCTGTCATTGCTGAATGGTATACCGGAGAAGCCTTCTGCAAAGAAAGGTAGAGACAAAAATGGATGATTCTTATGTGACTGATAAGGGTTACATCACCGAGGATGGTGTGATCGTTTCCGTATCTCTTAACGAAAATGGGGAGGAGGAATGGTATGAGCTGACTCCTCTTGAGGAGCATCTGATTTTTAAAGACACAGCAGAGGGTGCTTTGGAGGATGACTTTTTGGACGAACATGTCCTGCCGCAGATTCCGGAAGAGGACACGATGTACATTGACCTGCTCTATTACGTTTTGTGCTTTCCGTTCTCGAGTCGGACAGGCCTTCTGCTGCTCGCCGGGTCCCGCCTGAATACGATCTATAATCGGATTGCCCGCGCCTTAAAAAATGAGCATGTTTATGAGTACCACATTAAAACCGGGAGGAAAGCCCGAAGCAAAGTGCTTAAACTGTATGTAATCACAGTCGCCGGACTGGAATACCTGATTCAAAATTCTGTCCAGCCCGCTAAGTCGTGGATTCGGTCAATCCAGTTTACCGGAAAGCCAAAGGTCCGGCCTATAAAAGCAAATACGATCAATATGACCAGGATCGAGAAAACTGCAAATGTGGCGATTTATGCTGCACGCATGGGTGCACGTCTTTCGCCGATTCTTCCGCCTGAGACCCTTTATACTCAGGCCGAGAGGAACAATCCTAACTACTATCCCATTGTCCTTGCGAGAGCAATGGAGGCTGAGCTGGAGCAGGATCCTAATGTCATCACCGGGAGAAATATTAATCCGTTCTCCAAGTCCGAGATTACCTTCACGCCTTCGTCCGTTGTACACAGTTCCATTGCAGCCGCCAAAAGTTCATCTCTGTGGAACTGGGAGAAAAAGGCTGGCAATCAGGACGTGATAACCACAAGATATATTGGTATGCTTTCTTTTCGGTGTGCGCCTGTCATGGTTTTCGCGGGCGTTCCAAGCCCTCGCAATGAAAGAGCATACAGAAGTGAGTTGAGTGATTTTGGGTTTTTCTTCAAGCATTTGAGACAATTATTTCCAAATCATTCGATTAGCTATAGAACGGATTATTTCATGTATCTGTGTTTTGTATCAGGTGTTCGGGAATTCAAAAAATTCTTTGACTTGTACCGCGATTTGTACTGTGGGTACAAAGCGAAATCATTAATAGATTATTCAACTCGGGGGTATGTGATACCGCTTGTACCCGAAAGTATGCCGCTGGTAGAAAGTATCGTATTACACGCGGCAGACTGCATATCAGTATATGATGACTATAACCTTCCAAAGCCAGAGGATCAGTTGCGTCTGATAAACAAAGCACGTGATCATCTGGCGGAGAATGGTTTTCGCCTTTTGGTCGGTTTCTCCATCGTATATGGAAGCAGCGACTTTTATTGTCTTGATGGTACCAAGTTTGAACTTCCCAAAATTGTTCTTGCCCTGAAGAGAATGCCTCGCGACAAAAAGATCTGCATTGCGTGCTTTGATTGGCAGGTACCGTTTTATCAAGCAGTGAATATTGCCCCGGACTTCGTTTTGATTCCAACCTCATAAGCGAACAGATCTCTTTTGCAGTATTCAGGAGTTTCATTAGTCTGCACTATTCACCAGCACACAAAGACACCAGGAAGCAAAGGCGCGGTAGTGGTGTCTTGAAAATGAGACTCGGCTCGGCAAAAATGGGACTTGCCACCCGACACAGGAAATGGGCGGTGAGTTATTATTGTTTCGACAACAGCTGTTATCCAAACACGATTAACCATTATTTGAAAGGAGCGTGGTTACATTGAATAACCAACTCGAAGTTTTGATTGCGAAAGCCGAGTCGCTGGGAATCAGCGTTTTTCCCAGGCGCCAGTACACGTTTTATCTTTCGTATTACCAGTGCCTTCAGGATGAGCCTGACGATGTTCGTCTCGAGGTTTTGTCTGCCGTGTGCGAATATGCTTTGTATGGGGTCTATCCCACTGACCTGAGCCCGCACGCAAAGAGTCTGTTTTGCGCCCTAGCGCCGAATGTCGAGTCCAGCATCATGAAATGCCTTAGCAGCGCGATTAGCAAAGCTTTTCGCCCCAACAGCAGGACCAATAGCAGCAGCAACAGGACCAATAGCAGCAGCAACAGGACCGACAGCAACAGCAGTGCCAGTGACATGAACATTGACGATAACAGTGATAATGACGTTTATTCCGACGCAGACTTTCACAGAGACGCAGAGGGCTACCACAACGCCGACGGTGACATTGACCCAGCCTTCAACGGTGACAGCTGCGCTGTCGATGTCAGCGAATACGATGGTATGTGGGTTCTGTGATTCTGCATAGAGCCATCGCCAAACGTCAATAATTGTATTTGCCGGAGAGGAGGTAATACCTGTGCGCGTTACGAAAAATGAAAATACTGTCGCCATATGGCTTGCCTCCTCCGAGGCACGCGACACAGATGCTCGTGTCTTGCTCCGCGAAGAGATTGAAACGTGGCGGCAACGCGGAAATAACGTTGCAGTCTATATCTCTGGGAAAGGGGACCTCTTTGCCGATACACTCGAGCTGCTGCGTCACAACCGGCATCTGTCTGCAAGGGAGACTGCCGAGATCTGACCATGGAGGGAAAAACTCCCTCTTGTGAAGCGCTTGATTTAGATGCCACATCATGGTACAATATCATCGAAAAAGAAAGTGAGCTATAAAATAATGTTGATTAATAGCAGACACATCGCAGGGTACTGTTGCCCTTATGAGACCGGTTTCGGTAACATTGTCTCCGTCGAGGAGCAGAAAGCTTCCATTCGGGATTATGTTGAGAAGCATATTCCGGGAGCGGAACTTACCGTGTTCGAGGATCATTTCGGCCATGCAAACCGATTTGACAAGCGGAAGGGATATGCGGAAATGAGGATGGGACTTGACTGCGGCCAATTCGACACTGTCGTGTTCCAGTCGTTCTCCGGTTTCTCGCAGCCTGACAATCGGGGGCTGTTCGAGATGGAGATGCTGCGCGAGAGTGACATTCGAATCATTTCCGTTGATGACAGGATCGACTTCCCGAATGTCGATTTCTGGCTGACAATTCAGGTTTGGTTTCTCCGTAGCTGTAACTATATTCCGGTTGAGAGACGCTGAGGCTGAAGACCGTAATGACGGGGCGGCAGAAGACCGTGTTTTGGTCCCTTCGCCGCCCCGTTCTTGCACCATTCATAATTACCACATCACGCCGAAAACCATACCTTACCGCGACAGAAACCATACCATATCACGCTGAAATACCATACCACATCGCATCATAAAAACAATAGATACCACATCATTTTGAAAAAAGGGGTGAATACTGTTGACAGAGACATATGCCATCGCGGGATACTGCCGTATCTCAGTCGATGAAGAACAGGATAGGGATAATACGTCCATCGAGAACCAAAAGGCCATTATTAAGGACTACGTAGAAGAACATTTTCCGGGAAGCACTCTAGCGATGTTCGAGGATCGCGACCGCAGCGGTTACACCTTTGAGCAGCGCGAGGGCTACCAGCGTATGCGAAAAGGACTGATCAGCCACAAGTTCGACATCCTCGTGGTTAAGGACTTCTCCCGCTTCTCCCGCCGCAACAGCAGAGGATTGGTGGAACTGGAGGATCTTCGTGATAACGGCGCTCGCATCATTTCCATCGGCGACGGGGTAGACTTTCCGAACGTTGACGACTGGCTGAAGATCCAGCTCCTCTTTCTGATCAATGAGATTCCGGTTACGGATGCATCCAAAAAAGTTAAGGCTGTGGTCACCCGAAAGCAGAAAGCGGGAGAATGGATCTGCGCGGCTCCCTATGGCTACCGCATCACGCCGAAAAAAGAATTTGAGGTTGTTCCCACCGAGGCGGATGTCATACGCCAGATCTACCAGCTGTATATGGAGGGAATGGGCTATGGCAGAATTGCGCGATACCTCACCGATCAGGCGATTCCGACACCGCGCATGTCGGAGCAGATGCGCCGTGTGTCGGAGGGCAAGGAGAGCCATCGTCAGGTAAAGCCGACCTGGGCCATCGCTACCATTCAAGGTATCCTCGAAAATGATTTTTACATCGGGACATTGCGCCAATCCAAATTCACCCGTGCGAAAATCAATGGGAAGGATGTCAAGCGGGATGTTACCGAGCAAATTGTGATTGAGAACCATCACCAGCCGATCATTGACTACCGCACCTTTGCAACGGTCAGAGAGCTGAAGGCAACGCGCTCCACCAATCATTACCACGGGAAGAAGAAATACGACAATGTGTATTCCGGATTCCTGCGGTGTGGAGACTGCGGCAGCCCCATGTTTGCGATGAGTCGACCGGATATTGATGACGCGTATCGCTGCGGCGCATATCACCGGAACGGACGCAAAGCCTGCTCCAGCCACCATATCAAGGTGTCAACCCTGGATGAGATGCTCAAAGCCTATGTCCGCTTGGTACGCGACAATTCCGCCGGTATGATCGAGGAACTCAACCGGGAGCTTGAAAAAGAAGATGCTCGTGTAGAACAGACGGAAGTGTGCGCCGCCGATCTGGAAGATGTGCTCACGAATCTCCGGGAGCAACTGAAGGGGATCAAGCACCAACGGATGCGCGACATCCTCAAACACCCGGAGCGAGAGCAGATGTACGACGAGATGTACGGCGAGATGGAGGAAGATCTGGAGCGCAAGATTACGGGTCTTGAAAATCAGCTCGCTCTGACCGTTGACAAGCGCAATACGATCATCCGGGTAAACCGGATCGCAAAAACAGCGCTTGAGATTTTTGATCAGATTCTGGAAAAGGAGAAACTGGACAGGGATGACCTCCTGCTCCTGATCGACAAGATTCTTGTCTTCGAGGATCACGTGGAAATTCACCTCAAATCGGACATCGATTCGATCCTGAAAGCCGGGACACTTTCCAAGAAAAAGTCTAAAAAGAAACAGAAAGTAAATTTTAAGAACGGCACGAAGGATATCGCACAAATCACCGTAAATCAGTCTGCTAACTCGCATTCAGACAAGGTTTTTCGTGCCAATGTCATCAGCAACGGTGACCCGCTGGAGATTTACACCGAGAAGGACGGCGGGGTGGTGTTTCGGAAATACTCGCCGATGGGGGAGCTGGCGGACTTTGCCGGGCAGATCTGCGATTCGCTGCACCGGACGA